>ERZ773021.9-NODE-9-length-320172-cov-18.2254_pt1 | contig 320172 bp, 309 predicted proteins | sample MGYA00511668_ERZ773021 | MGnify/ENA primary metagenome ERZ773021 (study PRJEB29015, sample SAMEA2737961) | human oral metagenome | biome: human oral; feature: human-associated habitat; material: dental | place: China | collected 2032 ...
CGACCCATTTCACCATCGGGAAGTAGTCAACGACCTCCTCAACGGAAAAACCGAAGCCGGCGGCGTTAATCCCCACCAAAACCAAAATCCACCAGTAGTACTAAAAGGGCTCTTCCGGTTTTAGAGTGCATTGATTAGTTCGCCGGGGGTTCGGGCGTGGCACAAGATATTGGGGTCCTTGGCTTTGTAGGAAAAAGGTATCTAATCCATCCGTACAAAACTAAGGACCTACTGTGCAGCCTAACGGAAATGTCATCGTCGATACCATCTGCCGCACCGCAAAACTAGGAACTACTATCACCGGTGCCACAGAAAACGGTGACGTCACTGTTATTGAAGCCGAACCCGTCGAGCCGATCAATGAATGCCCTACCTGCGGGCAGCCTGGAGTATTCCGCGACCACGTCATCCGCAGCCTGGTCGATCTGCCCATCGTCGGCCACCCAACAACTTCATGTGCGCCTTCCACGCTACCGGTGCACCAACAAGCGTTGCTTGCAGAAGATCTTCCGTGCTGGCCTTGCCTGCGCGCCCGACAATTCAAAGACCACGGACCAGGTGACCCACTGGATCCTGCAACGACTCTGCCTAAATCGGATGAGCGTTGCCGCTGCACCCAAGTCATTAGGCCTGGGGTGGGATATGAAGTGTCCCAGGTTTTGTTCCGTTTGATGAAACCCGTTTTTGAAACAACGTACGGAGCACAACGCACGCCGATGCCAAAGCTTCCGCAACATCGACTACCTCATCAAACCCACGACAGTGGGATTCACACCCTCAATCCCCCCCCTCCCCCACCTCGACGACGGGCCTGAGTTTGGCTGAAAGGTAGGGAATAACATAGGGATTCGGCTTCGTCAGGGCAAAACAAAACCCGGTATCTCAGCGACTTTTCGTTGAGATACCGGGTTTTTCTGGTAGCGGGGACAGGATTTGAACCTGCGACCTCCGGGTTATGAGCCCGGCGAGCTACCGAACTGCTCCACCCCGCGTCGGTACCTATAAAAGGTACCCTCTTTTAGCCGAATGACACAAATCGAGCAGGGGTGAGATGAGTCATGCGCCTTCTCCCTCATGCGCTTCGAAACTGGATGGAACTGAGGGTGCCTCCACCTAATATGCGGACATGACTTCTTCGAGCTTTTTCGTAATTGCCTTATGCCTCCTACTGTGCAGCGCATCGTGGGCACTTGGAAAACACATGGGACAGACACAGGCACGCCTCGACCTATCTGAAAAACTCGTCAGCGCACAGACACAGGTAACAGAATTACGCGCCCGACTCGATGAACAACGGGATATCCAATCCCAGCTCAATGACTCGCAAAATCAAGCGTCCCATCATGAGTCCATCAATCATCAACGTCTTATGCAAAGCCTTATGCCTATCAACGAAGGGATGAGGCTCCTGCAAACTTCGGTTACCTCACTTGAACGCCAACACGCGGCACAACTAGCAGCACTGGGGCAACAGCTTCAATTGAGCCGTATTTCAGAAGAGCGTCTTCGTCAATCCGCCGATGAGCTCTCTCGAACTTTGTCACACTCACCCCTGCGTGGTACTTGGGGCGAAGCTCAGTTACGTTCCTTAGTTGAATCTGCTGGGTTACTTGAGCACGTTCATTTCAACACCCAGGTCTCACTCGCCCAGCGCACTAAACGCCCAGATATGTTAATCCTTCTGCCAGAAGACAAATGCATCCCCATCGACGCAAAGGTTCCACTCAGTGCTTTCCTCGATGCACAGGCACGGGATGAAGAAGAAGACACAAGCGATTCAGCTTCTCCAGCAAATTCCACGGCGTCTTACGAACAACTCATGGTCACCCATGCTCAGGCCCTTCGCAGACACGTGACAGAACTAAGTAAAAAAGAATATTGGAAGGAACTCCCCTACTCAGCCGACTACGTCATTGCATTTATTCCTGCAGAGTCAATCCTGTCGGCTGCGTTACGCTACGATCCATCTCTCATGCATGATGCACTTGAAATGAATGTCGTCCTTGCATCCCCCACTTCAATGTGGGCAATCCTTCGAACGGTATCTTTTACATGGCGTCAGGAAAACTTATCCTCACAGGCCAATGAGATTATCCAACTCTCTCAAGAACTCTACGAGCGACTTCGAACACTAGGAAAACATGCAACAAAAGTGAGCAATGCACTCAATAACGCCTCGCAGTCGTGGAATTCCTTCCTAGCGTCCTTCGAGTCTCGCGCTCTGGTCAGCGCACGGAAGCTATCGGGATTGAGTACTGAATCGACGCCTCTCGATACAGTCAAAGTGGAAGCACGTTCTTTCGACGAAAATCTATTCAAACGAAATTCAACCGGGAAAAGCCCTGAGAAGTCTACTCGCCTAGATTCGACGGAAAACTTGGATACGCCAACGGAGAGCATCTCCTGAAGCACCGCGCCACTGGGCATCACTGGCCTCAGTATCTAATTGCCAGGTGGCAGGATCGATCTCAGGGGCATACACGCCGCTGGTACAGGAGCTGACACGCCCCTGCGCTTCTTCCTTCAACTCGAGTATAGAAACAACAAGCTCGTCGACGACGTCCATAGCCGAGCTATAGATCTGTGCTCCACCTGTCACCCACACGCGCTCACTTCCACGCAAGGCAGCATCTTTCTGCCCACACAGTAAAGCCTCGCCAATCGAATGAACGACTTCAGCGCCGTCAAGAACCAAGCCTAGGTCGCGAGTTACAACAATCGAGGTCCGCCCCGGAAGGGGACGCCCTAAAGCATCCCATGATGAACGCCCCATAATGATTGGGCTATTCATAGTCGCTGACTTAAAGTGAGCAAAGTCGTCGGGAACCCTCCAGAGCAGGTCTTTGCCGGAGCCTAAAAACCCATCTGCCGTCTGGGCCCAAATCGAAGCAACAGGGACCTTCCCCCCTGATACTGTCTTCACAAAGCGATCCGATGCGAAGGGTTTTCCCTCCAAGATACTCACACAGCCACCGGTGCCTTGATCGTCGGATGATGCTCATAACCGACAATCTCAACATCATCAAAGCCGTAAGAGAACATCGAATCAGCCTTGCGGAGATTCAAAGTCGGGAAGGGATAGGGTTCACGAGAAAGTTGCTCAGTGACCTGCTCCACGTGATTGGAATAGATGTGGCAGTCGCCGCCAGTCCAAACAAAGTCTCCCACCTCAAGGCCAGCTTGTTGGGCGAACATATGAGTGAGGAGCGAGTAGGAGGCAATATTGAAAGGAACACCAAGGAACATATCTGCGCTGCGCTGGTAGAGCTGAAGCGAGAGACGACCATCAGCAACATACAGCTGGAAGAATGCGTGACACGGTTCCAGAGCCATCTTCGGCAAGTCTCCGACGTTCCAAGCTGACACAATCATTCGGCGAGAATCGGGGTTCGTCTTCAAAGTCTCCAAAACTTGGGAAATCTGGTCGATTTCGCGACCGTCGCCAGCATTCCAGCGTCGCCACTGAACCCCATAAACTGGCCCGAGATCACCATTTTCGTCGGCCCATTCGTTCCAAATACGCACGCCGTTTTCTTGAAGCCAGTGAACATTGGAATCACCACTCAAGAACCATAAAAGCTCACCGATGACCGACTTCATGTGGACGCGCTTAGTCGTGATCAGTGGAAATCCCTTTGAAAGGTCATAACGCAGCTGGGCACCAAAAAGCGAACGAGTACCCGTGCCGGTGCGATCAGACTTTTCGGTTCCCTCGCGCATGATCTTCGCCAGCAGATCCTCGTACTGTCGATCAATCTGGTTCACTGCTGTTCCTTTCCAGCTGTCCCAAAGGTCATTCTTTTCGTCGGTACCTACAAGCCTAGTGGTAGGCACCGACGAAAAGCCGACCGACTCTCAGAATTAGCGAACCCGCTCCGAAGCAATGTGCAGAGTGTGCGGGACCGGGTGAGAAATCGTATGTGCGATAGTGCAGTGACGCTCGATTGCGGCCTCGGCACGTCGAAGAAGCGAAGCAGTTTCTTCCTCACTAAGCGCTGAGAGATCCTGAAGGAGCTCGATTTCCATCGAAGTGAAGCGGTCTTCGGCCTCGTCGTACTCGGCTGAAACTCCGGCAATCTGAGCAAAATCGTCACCCAGAACCGCGGCAAAACGCGCATCGGAGGACATTGCATTGCATCCTGCGAGCGCAAGTTTGAGAAGGTCTCCGGGGCTAAAGCGTCCCGGGCCATCCCCTACCAAGACCTCAGCGCCTCGCGCATTACGCGCAACGTACTGACGGACCCCGGTGCGTTCGAGGTACAAGGGGTTTGAGGGGCCCGATGCCGCGGGCACAGATTGGGTGGTTTCTTCGATTTCTTCTGCCATGATCTGTCCTTAGTGTTGTTGTTCTAGTGCAACCAATGATCGCAAATTTTTATTCCACAGCTATTGCGCAATCGGGTATTCACCCGCATGACCGATAAGCCAGTTATTTACTATGCGTCGATCCCGCTCAAAAGCCTGCTCAAGATGCTCAAAAATCGTGTTTTCAGCGCTTCGTCCGATAAGCGGAATAAGCACATGGTAGTCACCATCCACATGCCACTGGCACTGATTTAGATCCCCACTGACAGCAGTCACCGTCTGATTGAACTCAGCAGAAACCGGTAGTCCTTTAACGGCAAGTGTGCACTTTGCCCGGAACTCACCCGGTGCCACCTGAGTCCATACTTCGTCGTACTCAACACGTGCCTTATTGGCGACGAGGCTACGCACCTTTGCAGGGACCACCTCGGGGTTGATTAACCCCCACGCGCTCACGGCCCGTTCCTGCGGATTTTCAATGACCGGATCCTTCAAGAGAGGCCCGATTCGTTCAGTGACAAAGCCCGGAGTCGTACTGATTTCGACGAATGCCTCCGGCGAGCATTGATAGTGCGCATCCCCATTGAACTGCATGCCGATCCTATCTTCGAGTTTCTTATAGTTCGCCTGAGGTAAAGGCGAACACCAACGCTGCGATTGTATCCTCGCCGCCCGATGATTCTCACAACTTCCGCTATGACGCTATTGTGAATACATGCCCACACTGACTCAGATCGCTGAATCTGCATCTGCTACTCCGATTCCCACAGGTGCGATTGAGCTTTTACATCGTCTTCTTGAAGATTGGCAGGTCATCGCTGACCTTGCCGCTGCAGACTTGGTTCTGTGGCTTCCCACAGATGACGATCGCTTTATTGCAGTTGAAAGTTGCCGTCCATCGACGTCAGTTACCGTGCACGCTGAGGATCCACGAGGCCTTTATTTACCTCTTGCTCGCGAGGCCGAGCTTCGTCGCGCCATGGAAACCTGTGAGGTCGTTCGGCCAACTGCAGCGCACTGGGCTGGCACCTATTCGATGATGGAGACCTGCGTGCCGATCCCCTATCAGGGCGAGGTTGTTGCTGTCCTGACCCGCGAAGCAAATCTCTCATCCCCCCGCTCCGTTCAAGGTTTTGACACATGGACGGGCGAAGCCGCGGATGTCCTCTGCGAAATGATTTCTCGCGGCGAGTATCCCTACGACTCTGCCCCGACAATTACTGGACACGGCGTTCCTCGCGTCCAGGACGGTGCCATTCTGATTGACCCTGATGGCAAGGTTTTGCAGGCAACCCCGAATGCAACCTCGTGCTTACGTAGTTTGGGCATTCGAGAATCTGTTCTCGGAGAAGTCCTCGCGCAACGCATTACCGATGTCGTTTCTGACTCAACAATCGTTGAAGAGTCCTTGGCAGTGGTTGTCATGGGTCGTGCGCCTTGGCGCGTTGAAGTGAGTGTTCAGGGCTCAACGGTCACAATGCGTGCTCTTCCTTTGTTTAACGGGCGCAAGCGTTTGGGCGCTGTCATTTTGACTCGCGACCTGTCCGAACTGCGTAGACGCGAGCAGGAATTGATGACGAAGGACGCAACCATTCGCGAAATTCACCATCGCGTGAAGAACAACCTGCAAACTGTTTCCGCGCTATTGCGTCTCCAAGCACGTCGTTCAGACTCCGAAAGTGTTCAAACGGCCCTTCAGGAAGCCGAACGTCGTGTTCAAGCGATCGCTACCGTCCACGAGGCTCTTTCTCAGGATGTTAATGAACAGGTAGATTTCGACGAAGTCGCACGAACAATCGTCCGCATGGCAGGTACGGTTGCCTCAACCGATCATTCCGTTGACGTAGTAACAACTGGAGAGTTCGGTAGCCTTGAGGCCGCTCAGGCTCAAGCAATGGCAACGGTTTTGAATGAACTTGTGTCAAATTCGGTTGAGCACGGACTTGCCGACAAGGACGGGCTGGTTCAAGTCCATGCTGAACGCAATGGCAGCCAGCTCACGGTCACAGTTTCAGACAACGGGGCAGGAATCCAACCCGGACGGGCGATGACCGGTCTGGGAACTCAGATTGTCAGCCAAATGGTCCGTGCAGAACTTCAGGGAAATATTGAATGGCTGCCCGGAGCCGAATGCGGAACTACCGTTGTGATCAGGGCACACCTGAATAACTAAGAGCCCAGCATAGCGAGAAACACCGCTTCCTTTTCCGGGATGCGATCGGACTCAACGTGAAACGACTGTGGGCCCGGGTGAGTATTCCTCACCCGGGCCCACGCCTTTACTCATATTGAGCTATCACGAACCGGAGCCACCTTGAGCATCCAGCTTCTTTTGGGCGTCGATAGCCTTCGTCAGAGCATCATTCAGACGCTTCTGCGATTCACCATAGGCTGCCCAGTCGTTGTTCTTCAGTGCATTCTGACCATCTTGGATGGCCTGGTTAGCATCTTGAAGCGCTGAGGCAAGCTGTTTGGAGGGCTCACTTTCAGCTTGGTTTTGTTGATCGCCACCGCCCTTACTCTTATCGGCAGATTGATCACCGCCAGCAACCTTTGCAGCGGAGTCACCGCCGAAGGTTTGGTCAAGGGATTCTGCCAGTGTGGGCGCGAAACCAACTCTGTTACCGAAGGCCGTCAGCACAAAGCGCAAGACCGGGTAGTTTGCTCCACCCGAACCTTGGATATAGACCGGCTGGACGTAGAGCAGGCCACCGCCAACGGGCAGAGTCAACAAGTTACCTCTGATAACCGTGGAATCAGACAGGTTCAAAACATTGAGCTGCGAAGCAATCGTTTGATTGGTGTCGTAGGCGTTCTGGATCTGTCCCGGACCAGGGACCGTCGTCGAGGACGGAAGCGCGATCAGCCGTAGCTTGCCATAGCCCTCACGAACCTTCCCGGCCTCACTTCCGGTTTCGGAATCCACCGCGAGGAAGCCAGCCATGGCCTCGCGCTTGGATTCACCACCCGGAACGAAAACGGAGGTCAATGAGAATTCCGCGCTCTGCTGACCCGGCATCTGCATGGTCAGGTAATACGGCGGCTGTACACGGACGGCCTGCTGCTGCGAGCTGCTCATGGTAGCCGTCGATGCCCCATTTGCAGTTGCAGCTGTAGAGGTTTCCTCAGCAAGACGCCAGCGGTCACCGCCGGTGTAGAAGTCAGAGGCATCGCGCACGTGGTACGAGGTCAGCAGGTCACGCTGGACCTTGAACATATCCTCGGGGTAACGCAGGTGGCCCATGAGATCAGCGGAAATGTTCTGCTTCGACTCGACGCTTCCCGGATAAATCTTCATCCACGTCGACAGAATGGGATCCTTCTCATCCCACTGGAAGAGACGCACCGATCCATCGTAGGCATCAACAATCGCCTTGACGGAATTACGCATGTAGTTGATGGAGTTTTCCTGGATGTACTGTCCCACCGACTGTGAACGCGAATCAACCGTGCTGGACGACAGCGATTGATGCTGAGCATAAGGATAAGAATCCGTTGTCGTGTATGCGTCGACAACCCAAACAAGCCGCTTGGGCGTCGAGGGGTCGCCATCCGTATCGACAACCGCGGGGTATGCCTTCTGTTCCAGTGTCAGGTAGGGAGCAACCTTTGCAACACGGAGAAGCGGATCACGATCATAGAGAATCTGCGATTCTTCATTCGTTTGCGAGGAGAAGAAGATATCGGTTGATCCGAACTTAATCGAGTACAGAAGCTTATTCCAGACGTTCCCAACCGAAGGACCGCCGTTACCCTTGAAGGTCGTCGAGACCTGGCCACCGGGTGCATTGTCATCCGGGTAGTCGAGTTCTTGGGCAGGAGTGCCTTCAGGTCCACCGACAATCGAGTAGTCGGGGGCCGACTGCGAGAAGTACACACGAGGCTCGTACTCGCCGATCTCTCCCTTTGAGGGGATGGACTGCTCCCAATATGAGGGAAGACCGTCAGAAGTAATGCTGTTGCCGTAGGCAGCTACAACACCGAAACCGTGTGTGTAGACGGTATGGCGGTTCACCCAGTTCTGCTGCTCTTGAGACAGGCCAGCCAAGTTCAGCTCACGCATTGAAATGACGGTATCGCGACGTTCACCGTTAATGGTGTAACGGTCGACGAAGAAACCAGAGTCAAAGGAATAGTAAGGACGCGACTGCTGCAACTGCTGGACAGTCTTGCGAATCACCTGAGGGTCAAGAAGACGAATCTGTGACGTTGACTCAGAGTCTTCACGAAGCTGTCCAGGTTTAGCACTGGTCGTCGCATCGTAGGTCTGATAGTCCAACTCATCGAGCCCGTAGGCGTCCAAGGTCGCATCAATGTTGTGCTGAATATATGGAGCGTTAAGCGAACGCGCATTCGGACGTACGCGGAATTGTTCGATCAACGCCGGGTATGCGCCACCAATAACCAATGCCGCAACAACTGTGACCACAACACCAATCGTTGGAAGACGCCACGTTCCCCTGAATGCGGCCACAAGGAACAGTGCAGCAACAGCGATGGAAATAGCAGCCAAAATCGAGTGCGCGGGAAGCGTTGCATTGACATCCGCATACATTGCACCGTCAATATTGTCACCGCTCTGTGTAAGCAGCGAGTAACGGCCGATCCAGTACTGCACCCCAATAATCACCGAGGCAACCGCAGCCAAAATTCCCAGGTGACGACGCACAGGAACAGTCGCGTGCGGACGCGGTACCGCTTGCAAACCGCCGTAGAGGTACGAGGCAACGATCGAGACGACCAGCGAAAGAATCACCAAGTGAAGCAAGAAGGAAACAACAAGCTCCAAGAAGGGAAGGGTAAAAACGAAGAAGGAAATATCCCAGCCAAAAATCGGATCTGTCTTCCCAAAAGGCGTCGCATTAAGCCACGTGAGAGCTGTCTGCCATCCTTCTGCAAGACGAAGACCTGCGGGGATACCCAAAACCAATGCGACCAGCCAGAAGGCAAGCTTCTTGAATGGCTCAATAGCATCTTGGTACTGCCTCAGATTCGCGGCGGCTTCGCCGCGCTTTGACGATACGCGGTGACGATGGGCCAAGCCGATCATGGTGCGCAGCACAGCGACTGACAAGACAACGCCGACAACGGCTAAGCCTGCAATCACTCCCCAACGCGTCAGCAAGATCCGAGTCGCGTGCATCTGCTGGAACCACAAAATTTCAGTCCAGAATGAAGAAGCCGCGTAGACAAAAAGTCCAAGAAGCACCAGAACCATAACGGTAATTGCCCCCGGCCCCACCTTTGGGCGTCGGATCTGAATTTTGGGCAATTGAATTGGCTGATGGTCAGGAAAGAACGGAGAATCGCTCACAAGACATCCTCTCGAAGAGTGATCACAGTGATCCTATTCTAACGAGAGCCTCATGCATCTGCGCCTGTCTTTCGCCTATGGGAAAATGACACCATGGTTGAACTGACTCCTACTGCACGTCAAATTGCTCTTGCGCACGTTGTTATTGACATCGAAAAAGCAGCATCGGTCGCGGGCTGGGACCACGCGCCTTCCCTTTACGCTTTGGTTCACACCGCGATGTTGCTCGAGCAGCCTGATCTACCCGATGAGCTCAAGGACGCACTCCGCAAGGAATGGGATGGGACGGACGAGCACCTCAGCGCAATCATCCAGGAAGACTTCCAAGGAGACGACCTTGAAGAGATGTTGGCTCATCTTGCTTGGCCCCCTTCGGTCGTGGGTGCAGCTTTGAGCGTCGAACGCGTCATTGTTCCGCCTGAGGTCGAAGCTCAGGCCCCGGCAGACCCCGAAGAAGCCATTGCGTTCATCTCAAACCATCCCCAAGCTACTGATGTCCGTATCGCCGCGGGAGCATTACGCAGTGGCGAAACGTGGAGTGCCCTACGCGCCCGCACTTTCGATAGCGACGACAAGGTTGGCCAAGGATCACGCTTGGTTCCCAGCCTGACCGACGCTCTTCTGGCCTCGCTCTCGGACTGAAAATTCTGTTACTTGGCCTCGCAGGTCGGTAGGGAATCCCCACGATTCTGACCAATCGCAACCACGTCCTCGTGCGCTTCATGAAGGGTCGAAACGCGAACGACACGCAGCCCTTCAGGAACGTGCCCGATCACTTGGTCGCAATTGCTTTCCGGCGCAAGGAACCAACTGGCCCCATCGCGCTTTGCGCCCTGCATTTTCTGTGCAATCCCACCGATTGGGCCGACCGTACCGTCGTAGGAAATTGTCCCTGTACCGGCGATTGATTGGCCTCCCGTCATGTCTCCTTCACTCAGGCGGTCAATAATTGCCAGCGAGAACATCATTCCTGCAGAAGGACCGCCAATGTCTTTCATAGCGAAGTTAATTTCTACGGGAATATCTGCCTTGACACCCAGATAAATTCCCATTTTTGACCCCTGGGACCCATCTTCAGGCGCAGATGTGACGATTGTTTCCGTGCGCTCAGCATCTCCACGCTTCACGGTAATCGTGACGGTGGATCCGGGAGCAACAGAATGCATAATCACGAAGGGATCTGCCGCAGTTTCAATCGGGTGCACCACCCCATCGGGTGTCTGGATCGACTCCAAAATGTCAGAGTCCTGAACTTTTCCTACCGCATCTGAGCCCTCGACCGCACCGGAGATATACACGGTTGCGGGCACCTTCCATCCCAGTTCCGCGAGCGCGGCGATCTGAGCGGAGTACTGCGAGTTCTCCATCTGATGAGCGTTCCGGTTATCCACTTGCTCACGGGTCACATTCGCTGGGTAAACCTTTGAGTACGGGATCATTTCCGAGGCCGGCGTCAGTTTCGCTTGAATCCATCCAAAGACGTTGAGACGCCTTCCCGGTCCTCCCATTTCCGTGACGGTCACCATGCGGAGTTGCCCGCCTTCCTTGGGGGCGGTGGGGTCTGGGTTCGTGATTTCTTCGCCAGTTTGTGGATTGGTACCCGTGATCGACAAAATTTCTTTCAAGTCACCCTGTTGGTCCTGTGTCTTCCCCAGGACATCAACCGTTGGTCCGGGAAGCCTTGCAACATAGGGAAGCGGGATCACAGTGCAGGCGATAATGACCAAAGTCAACGCCACGACACCAGCGGTTAGACGACGAAGCCATCGAAGAGTCCGTTCACTGCGTTGCGTAGTGTCGGTCTCTTCATATTCGAGGTCTTCGTTGTCATTCATACCTGCCATTGTCTCTCAGCTGCTCACTCCGTGTCCCGAAAAGCAATAAAAACTAGAGAAAGAGGCTGCCTCATCGCCCCCGTCTAATTGCGCTATGAGCAAAGTTGAGCGGAAAGAGCGCGATATCTCTAGTACTTCTTGTTCCTTGACTATTAGGCTCGTGACATGAGTGACAACGAGTCGAACATGGAAGAGTTCCTACGTCAGTTGTTGGGCGAGCAGGCCGCTCGCGCTGCAATGGAATCCATGCGCGCCCGAGGCATTGACCCCGAAAGCCTCAACAGCCAATTCCCTGATCCCTACATGATGAAGCAGGCACTCACTCAATTCACGATTATGATGAACGGCCCTGCTAGTGGCCCTGTGGATTGGAAGAGCGCCTTACAAGTCGCACACACCAAATCCTGGGATTCAAAAGAAACCGCAGTTACCGCAGCGCAAGCTCAACGAACTCGCGAAGCAATGTCTGTTGCTGATCTTTGGCTAGATGCCGTTGTCGAGTTTGGTCCCGGAAACGTCAATCGTCAGGTATGGACTCGCTCTGAATGGGTTGATGGTACCGCCGAGGTATGGAAGCGTATCTGCGAACCAGTCGCTGCAAATGTTGCTCGGGCCTTTGAAAATATCCTCGACGAGCAACAGAAGCACATTGCGGATATTGATCCTTCGCTATCAGATTCGGTTCCCGACATTTCAAGCCTTCTTAACTCAACTCGCGATATTTTGCCGAAGATGTCGTCATTCCTTTTTGCAAGCCAAATCGGAATGGCCTTGGGGCAGATCGCTCAAAGTGCTCTGGGATCAACAGACGTCGGCATTCCCCTTGCTGATGCTTCTACCACAGCCCTAGTCGCTCGTAATATCGAAGATTTCGCTGATGAACTTGAAATTCCCTTTGAGGAAGTACTTCAGTTCATTGCTTTGCGCGAATGCGCACATCATCGTCTCTTCGCTGGTGTCCCCTGGCTGACTGGTGACCTTACACGCGCAGTCGAGCGATACGCTCAGCATATTGCGATCGATAGCGAGGCCGTCGCCGAGGCCGCGACTCGTCTTGACCCAGCGAACCCTGAGTTCAATGAAGATTCGCTGAACGAACAGATCTTCGCAGCCGCACCGACGCCCGAACAACGTGCAGCATTAGAACATGTGGAAAATCTTCTTGCCCTGATCGAAGGCTGGGTGGATGTTGTCACCTCACAGGCAGCACGCCCCTATCTTCCCCACCTTGAACAGCTGCGCGAGCTGATGCGCCGTCGGCGGGCATTGGGCGGTCCCGTTGAGAAGATTCTTGGAAGCTTAATTGGCTTAAAGATGCGTCCACGTCGTGCTCGCGATGCAGCCAAGCTCTTCCAATTGGTCACTCAAGACGAGGGCAGCGAAGCCCGCGAAAAGCTGTGGGCGCACCCCGATTTGATTCCCAATAGCAATGAGCTCGATTCTCCAGAAACCTTTGTTTCGCTTCGACGCGCCGAGGCCGAGGCCAGCGCCGATATCGACCAGGCACTTGAGTCGCTATTGGATGGTTCAATGGGATGGGCTGAGGGGCTTGATCCCACGATTGACCCCGAGGCAGATACCCTGCGTAAGGCAGGTTTTGATATTGGAGACGCTACTGAGGGCGAAGGTAGCACTTTGGATGACGATCAATCTTCAGATAATGGGGCGGAGTCCCAATCCTGAGTTTATTGACCAATTAATCCACAGGGTGGAGGCCTCATCGGAGTTTTCCACAGATTCTTAGTTCTTGCCCATAAGCGCAATCTCCCACGCACAATAGGAATTCCCTATTCCACAGTGCGGAGGAAAAATGGCAAGCCCCCTGAGTATCGAAATCAACGGAATTGACCCCGTGACCATCGCGGCAGTAGAACTCATCATTCAAACCCTGCCTGAGCTTAGACTGCGTCTTGTTGATTCACGCCGACTGAGCGCTGAATTAGCAGGCCTTCTTCCGGAGGAGCGCCTGTTTCCACGACGTTCTCAAGCACTTCGCTCACACCTCGCTAAGCACTATCCTCATCTGCGCTATTGCAGTTCATATTCCCCCATAGACTTAGGAATCATCGCTTCTGTGGGTTCCCATGACCTCGAGAAGGCAGACGCGATGATGCACTGCGATATCCCGCATCTCCTCACCTGCAGGAATGAGGGCTACTGGGACATCGGCCCGCTGGTAGTGCCGGGAGTCACCTGCTGTGCGCGTTGTCTTGAGACCACACAATCCGACCGCCATTCACTCCCTAACCTCGGTCGCGACCTTGAACTATGGCGTTTTGAAACGCCACTACCCTGGCTCACTCACATGGCTGCAGCTTGGCTCTCTTTGATGATTTACGACTTTGCTCGCTTCGGCATGGACCGACGATCAAGCATGAACCGTTTTCTTCGCATAACGACAGAAGGAGAGGTTTCATGGATCGAGGTCGATAATGATCCTCTCTGTGGGTGCACCAGTGCGGCCGTCTCACAGTCTCCGGCGTCTTCGCTGACAACAGCTACTTTGTCTACGAGTATCGGCGAATTCGACATGCTCAGTCATAATCACCGCTACCGCATTGCCTCATAGTTACGCCGGTTCTGTGTCCACCTGAACTTCTTCGCCGCGGATAATTGCCAAAATTTGAGGCCCAAAGTAGTCAATTTTCACTTCGCCAATTCCGCGAATAACCCGAAGCTGAGTCAGCGTCTTGGGCTGAGCGATAGCGACATCTCTCAAGGTCTTATCGGTGAGTACAGCGTAAGCCGGAACTAGACGAGCCTCTGCTTCAGCTTTTCGCCATGCACGTAAGCGTTCGAAGAGTTCAATAACCTCTGGAGAATTACTTTCCTCAAATTCAGCATGGGCGGCCTTAGCCGCGCTACGTTTAGACGTACCTGCGCGCGTGGAAGAAACTCCAACTTGGGGTCGTTCTTCTCGAGGCCACAGATCCTTCATGAAGCGGGAACGCTGGCGGTTTCCTCCCCCGTGGCGCGAACGCGAGTAGGAGATCGCAAGATGATCCCGAGCACGTGTCATTCCCACGTAGAGCAGACGTTTTTCTTCCTCAATTGCATCTTCGCCCTGCGCAAGAGAGATCGGAATAAGCCCTTCACTCACTCCAGCAAGGAAAACGTGTTCCCACTCCAGTCCTTTTGCCGCGTGAAGGGTCGAGAGCGTGACCCCCTCCGTGGTTGGGGCAGCTTGTGAGACCTCACGCTCAAGAAGATTATTGACGAATCCAATGAAAGAGTTATTGGTAGAAGAGCGTGCCATTTCAACAATGGCATTGAGGTTATCCCATCGTTCTCGAACCGCTCCCTGAGCCTGTGGTGCCTGCGGGGACCATCCAGCGATTCCAAGAAGATCTTCAACCAAGTGAACAACATCAGCCTCGTCAATTCCTTGATAGTGCAAAGTTGTCGCTTGCTTCTTTAATAGAAACATCGCGCGGCGGACCTCTTCGCGCTCAAAAAAGCGCATCCCAGAATGGACGAGGAAGGGAACGCCGGCCTCGCTCAGCTGGGCCTCGAAGTTCTCTGACTGGCCATTGGTTCGATAAAGAATTGCGATCGAGGAATACGAAACTCCATCGTCGTGGAGCCCCCGGATCTGCCGCACGATTCCCACGGCCTCGTCATTGTCGTCCGCGTAACTCTGGTACTCGACGGGGACCCCATTGTCGCGCTGAGATACTAATTTCACGGCGCCTTTAAGAACAGACGAGTGTTCGCCCTTCATCAGGGTATTCGCTGCACTCACGATCTGTGGGGTCGACCGATAGTCACGAACCAATTGCACGACGCGAGCTCCCTTGTGCTCCTGTGCAAAGTCTTGAAGGTAGCGCGGTGAGGCACCCGCAAAAGAATAAATAGTCTGAGCAACGTCACCAACAACGCAAATATCATGGCGCCCACCAAGCCAAAGGTTGAGAACATGGTGTTGGAGGGCAGAGACATCCTGATATTCATCGACGACGAAGCTGCGGTATTGACGATGAATCCGTTGAGCAATAGCTGGATAGTCCTGCAAGATTCCTGCCGTCAGCACCAAGACATCTTCAAAATCGAGAACCCCCCGGTCCTCTTTGGCCTCCTGATAGGCGTCCATCAGTGCCAGAACATCATCAACGCTAAGGTCACCCGGCGGCGTTCGCCTATTGGTGCGAACGGCCTCGGCATAGGCATCAGCATCGAGCATGGCGACCTTCGACCACTCAACCTCGGCGGCTAAATCGCGAACGAGCGCTTTGTCTGCGCGGATACCGATTCGCGCGGCAGCTGCGGAAATCAAGGATGCTTTGTGCTCAATGAGGGGTGGCATGCTCCCGCCGATGGCACTTGGCCAAAAATACTGGAGCTGGCGCAAGGCGGCCGAGTGAAAAGTCCGCGCTTGGACGCCTGGAACCCCAAGTGCCGTCAGACGCTCACGCATCTCAACTGCAGCTCTCTTCGTGAAGGTCACTGCCAAGACATTTGTCGGTTCGTAGACACCGCGTGCAACGCCATAGGCAATGCGATAGGTAATCGCTCGCGTCTTACCCGTCCCAGCCCCCGCAAGCACCGCCATTGGACCAGAGACGAATTGCGCGACACTCCGCTGATCGGGATCTAGTGCTTCAAGAAGACGTTCAGCGCGTTCTTCATCTTGGCGGCTCACAGTGCATCATCTTCCGCATGCAACCAAGTGTCGATCATCATGCGAGCGATCGCGGTATGGGTAGGGATCTCCAGTTCGCCACTGTTAACCGCATCAATAAGTTCCGCGCGCGTCATCCATTTCATGGCATCTACCTCTTCCATATCTGGAGAGGGATCCGGCGTACCAGAAACTTTCCCGGTAAAGCCAATCATGACCGAACGCGGGAAAGGCCAAGGCTGCGTCGCAACATAGCGGACCTCTTCCACATCCAACGAGGCCTCTTCTTTTGCTTCCCGAACTACCGCATGCTCAGGAGCTTCTCCTGCCTCAACAAAACCAGCAATGAGCGACATGAAACGCGGTTTCCATGAGCGGTTGTGCGCAAGCAACAAACGATCTTCCTCATCGGTGATTGCAACGATCACTGCGGGATCCTGCCTGGGATATTCGAGGCGATCACATTGGACGCATCGCTGAGTCTCTCCCCCATTTTCGTGCTGGAGTTTCCCGCCACACCTTGGGCAATAACGCGTACGCTCATGCCAACGCAGAAGCGCTAAGGCACGCGCGCATGATGAGCAGTCAGCAGCTTCGAGGAGCGCTGCCTCATACCGAAGAGAGAGCCACTGAGGATCTGCCGGAACGACGCTAGTGGCTGCGGGTGCGTGAGTTCCTTCAACAAGCGCCCCCCAATCTTCTTCAGAGTCAAGGATTGCGATGAAACGCGCAACACCGGAAGAATCAACCCCACCGAAGAGCACGCTTTCCGCTTCTTCAACTGCAGGACCGATATCCGCGGCTCGCCGTGGAGTGCTCCCATCTGAAGTAAGCGCAACCATGCCCTGAGTAGTCATTGCCAGAACCCGCAAAGAACGCGCGTGGGGCGCTAAGGAAGCGCATGCGGCCTCGTACCCACCTTTGTGCGTCATACGCGGAGCCCATGCGCTCAATTCATGTGGGAAATAGAGCTGTTCATTGGCGAAAGGAAGACCAGTAACCGTGTCAAAATGGGGCATGATGTAACCGTAGCCGTCCTTCGCTTCAGTCACAACGCAAATGCGCGTTAGGCTGGAGCCATGACTACTTCTCAGCTTCGCGCCGATGGGCGCACCCCCTCACAGCTTCGCTCCATGTCTATCACTCGTTCCTGGGCAGGAACCGGCGAAGGATCCGCGCTGATTGAATGTGGGAACACGCGCGTTCTGTGCGTTGCTTCGCTCACCGAGGGCGTCCCCCGTTGGAAGCGCGACAGCGGAGAGGGCTGGGTGACCGCGGAGTATTCGATGCTTCCGCGCGCTACCTCCGAACGCTCCCAGCGCGAAGCCGTCAAGGGTAAGATCGGCGGTCGCACCCACGAGATTTCACGTCTCATCGGTCGTTCACTTCGCGCGATCGTCGATATCAAGGCGCTCGGAGAGAACACTCTGGTCCTTGACTGCGATGTTTTGCGAGCCGACGGTGGTACCCGCACCGCTTCCATTTCGGGTGCCTATGTTGCGCTTTACGAGGCGATTTCTTGGGGAATCTCAAAGGGGATCATCGCCGCTTCTTCTCCTGAGAAGGTCCTCTCTGATTCGGTAAGCGCAATTTCCGTTGGCATCATCGATGGCACCCCCATGCTCGATCTTCCCTACGTTGAAGATGTGCGCGCGCAGACGGATATGAACGTCGTGCAGACTGGTTCGGGTTCTTTCGTTGAGGTTCAGGGAACCGCTGAACACGCGCTCTTCTCCCGCACCGAACTCGGCGAGCTCCTTGACTTGGCAACCGCCGGTAACGCCCAGATTCGCGACCTCCAGGCACGCGCGCTTGCGGCAGATCCGGGAGTCACCGTTTCTTCCGAGGCCGCGCTGTGAGCTCCGTACGCAGCGCAGATGCGCCTCGCCTGGTTTTTGCGACCGGAAATGCGCACAAGGTTGCAGAGCTCGAGGCGATCATCGCTCCCCTCCTCCCCGAAGGAGCCGGCCGAATCGCAAGGATGAGCGACTTCGATGTCGCCGAGCCCGTTGAAGACGGCGCTACTTTTGCCGAAAACTCTTTGATCAAGGCTCGCTCTTTGTGCGCAGCAACTGGAATCGCTGCGCTCGCCGATGATTCCGGGCTGTGCGTTGACATCATGGGTGGCGCGCCGGGTATCTTCTCTGCCCGTTGGAGCGGGGCTCACGGGAATGACCGAGCGAACCTTGAGTTGCTCCTTGCTCAGCTCAGTGACGTTCCGCTTCACTTACGAGGCGCTGCATTTGTTTCCGCAGCGGCATTAGTGTTGCCTGATGGCCGCAAGTTCGTTGAACTCGGACGCGTGGACGGGCACCTGACGACCACACCGCAAGGCGAACGAGGATTTGGTTACGATCCAATTTTTGTTCCCTCGGGTATGGATCACACTGCCGCACAGCTCACTGCGGAGGAAAAGAATGCAATCAGCCACCGCGGGATTGCTTTCCGCGCGCTTGCACCGCAGATTATTGAGGTTTTAGCAGGCAACTAAGCAACATATAGGAAAACGCGTAGTCGGATGGTGAGATTCCGGCTACGCGTTTCTTTTTCCCGGAATCGGTGTACCTACGCGTTCTAGAAATCGACAGACATACCGGTCGTCGCAAGCTCCACGTTCCCGCTGTAGACCTGCTTCGCTTGGAATCGCGCGCCCTCGGGATTATTCCACGGTTGGATATGCGTAAGAATGACACGGCCAACTTCGGCACGCGCGGCAAGGGTACCTGCACGGCTACCATCCATGTGGATCCCCTCGACGGTGTCTTCCTCAGTAAAACCTGCTTCACTGAGAAGAAGATCTACCCCGCGAGCGCCTTCAACGATGCTGTCACACAGATCAGTATCGCCGGTGTAGAAGAAAGTGCTGCGCGATCCAGAGGTATCGTCTTTTGAAAAACCAGAAGGGCCGCTGATGCGAACACCGAAGGCTGGTACAGAGTGCCATGCCTGCGCTGCACTCACGGTGAAGGGACCAAAAGACCAACTCTTTGCGTCTTCGAGTTCCTTGAAAATAAACTCTGTCGAATAGGTTTCATCTTCGTCAGCACCGTCGATCTGGCGAACACGGTCCGGCAAGCACGCCGGTCCCGCAAGAACCATGGGATCACGATAAGCACCAGGTCCCCAGCGCCGGTAGACATGTAGGGAAATTACATCTCCCATGTGGTCCGCGTGACAGTGCGAGAAAATCACCGCATCAAGATCTGCTGGCTCAATGTAACGCCACAACTCACCGAAAGATCCTGGCCCCATGTCCAAGACAAGGTTCCAGGTTCGCTGCCTCCCAGTTCTTTCATCGGGACCGTGAGCTTGAAGCAGGTAGCAGGATGCAGGTGAATCAGGTCCAGACATTGAACCCGTGCAGCCGATGATACGAAGCCTCACTGAGCATCTCCTTCTAGCGGGAGGGATGGGACTTCACTCACGCTTTGAACCTCAGGGCCAAGGAAACGGCGAGCAAGGATCGGGAAGCGCGACGAAGCATCGGTAGTGAGGAACTGGTGCTGCGGTTCATCGCCTGCACCGCGGCGCGGCGCATGGAGCAGATCGCGATCAACCAACTCGTTGTAGGTAACATTCGCCGTTGTGGCCGAGGAGGTTACCAGACGAACGTTATCCCCCATCACTCGACCGATAACTCCGGTAAGAAGCGGGTAGTGGGTGCATCCCAGAATCAGGGTATCGACGCCTTCTTCTTTCAGGGGAGCAAGATATTCGCGGGCAATACCCTCCAGCTCAGGACCTGCTGTTTGCCCGGCCTCGACGTACTCGACGAAAAGCGGGCACGCCTGCTGGAAGACTCGAAGACCAGGAACTGCAGCAAGAGCATTGACATAGGCTTCTGATTGGATGGTTGCCTGAGTTCCAATCACGCCAATCTTGTGATTGTGCGTTGCAACGACAGCAGCACGCGCGGCAGGTGTCACGACCTCAATGACGGGAATGTGCTGGCCCACCCAGTACCGTTCCCGCGCGTCCGACAGCGCAGCAGCGGTTGCGGTATTGCATGCAATGACCAAGGCCTTTGCTCCGGCCTCGACAAGGCGGTCAAGCCCCCACAGCGTCAATTGGCGAACTTCAGCGATTGGACGCGGACCATAGGGGGCGTGAGCCGTGTCCCCCAGGTAGACGATGTCCTCGTCTGGCAGCTGATCAATGACGGCACGCGCAACCGTGAGGCCACCTAAACCAGAGTCGAAAATACCAATCGGCGCGTTATCCATACAACGAAACTAACTCGCTTCACCCTGGAGATGCACAGATTTGAGCAGTGACTCTTGCCACCATGTGATCAGTAGGTAGATCGCGGCAGCGCTTTGCTCACGTGTCCCCTCGGGTTTTTCCTGAGCGATTGTCTCGATCCGAATCACGTCAGAATCGTTATGAATACCCAGTTCTCCAGCCAAAGCAAGGCGCATATCGGTGAGTGCACCAAGCCAATTCCACGTCGATCCTTCGTCCAGAACAAGGTAGTTTGTTCCGTCAACCAACACATCGTTGAGTTGGTTACACACGGTACGAAGTCGCTGAGATTTTTGTGAGCGAAGGGTGTCCTCGGTCAGCGCACGCAAGCGTGCCGCTTCCTGGGGATCAGTGCTCATAGGGGGAAGAAGGAAATCCAGAGCAGGGTCAATCGCCGCTGCACGTTCGCTCTCAAGTCCGGTTGCAGCGGAAAGAAACATAGGGAAATCCCCCGGGTCATCCAAGACCACAAGGATTTCGTGGATAAGCTGCTGGATCAGAAGGTTGTAGTCCCTTCCGATCGGTGCGCTTATCCCCCGTCGCGAGACGGTAAAAGGGCCGATCACGTGGCACGCTCCAATGTTGATTGCACTCCGTAATCGTGGAGTGTTTGTAGGTCTGCTTCGACGCGTTCACGTAGCCCAGTGGCGATGATGGCCTGTCCATCACTGTGCACTTGCAAAGTCAGTGCTTCGCACGTAGGACGCGGGTAGCCGAAAAGCCTCCATAGCACTTCGGCAATGTAGTCCGATGAGTTAATCGGGTCATCCCAGACAATGAGGTTCCACCTCGGCACCGATGCATCAGCGGTCCCGGCGTTGGGATTATTCGCGGTCAAAGGAATGCCCGACATGTCTTAAGCCTACGCAGGAAATGCCTTCCTGTCTGCACTTTTGGAATTTCTTGCACATTTTTCCACCATTAGGGATTAAATTTGAGATATGCCTGCATCATTTGAAACGTCGCTTCTGACGGATATGTACGAATTGACCATGCTCGACGCCGCCATGAAGTCGGGGACTGCGAATCGACACTGCGTTTTCGAGCTCTTTGGTCGGCGCCTTCCCGCTACCCGCCGCTTCGGTGTCGTCGCAGGGACGGGACGGGTTCTCGAGGCCTTGGACCGCTTTGAGTTCTCCCCTGAACAAATCCAGTGGTTGGCCGAAAAGAAGGTTGTTTCCGATACAGCGCTCGAGTATTTGTCGACCTTCCGTTTCCGCGGGAATATTTCAGGCTATGCCGAAGGCGAGTGCTATTTCCCTGGTTCTCCCCTGCTCACCGTTGAAGGCACCTTCGCAGAGTGCACTCTTCTGGAAACCCTTCTTCTGTCGATTTACAACTACGATTGCGCAGTTGCCTCTGCTGCTTCACGAATGACAATTGCCGCGCACGGACGCCCCTGCCTGGACATGGGTGCACGCCGAGGCCACGAGCGCGCAGCTGTCTCTGCAGCACGCGCCTCCGTTATCGGCGGCTTTGCAGGCACTTCAGATCTCGAGGCCGGCAAGCGCTACGGCATCCCGGTGATCGGTACTGCCGCCCACGCATTCACCCTGCTTCACGACAGCGAACGCCAAGCGTTCGACGCTCAGATCGCCTCCCTTGGCCCGAATACGACTCTTCTGGTTGATACTTACAACGTCACCGAGGGCGTCAAGACCGCCGTCGAGGCCGCACGCGCTGCAGGCGGAGAATTGGGCGCTGTACGTTTGGACAGCGGCGACCTCGTCGCTCAGGCCTTTACGGTTCGCGGACAACTGGATGCGCTCGGTGCGACCTCCACGAAGATCACCGTGACTTCCGATCTCGACGAGTATGCCATTGCAGCTTTGGGAGCCGCTCCCGTCGATTCTTACGGTGTTGGCACACGTCTGATTACCGGTTCCGGCGTCCCCACCGCAGCCCTCGTATACAAGCTCGTATCCCGCGAGGACAGTGACGGAAATATGGTGGGTGTTGCGAAGAAGTCTGCTTCGAAGAACACCGTTGCCGGTAAGAAGTATGCGGGGCGCCTTTACGACGAGGACGGCTACGCCAGCGAAGAAATCCTGTTCACCGGAAGCGCTGAAGAGGCTACTGTTTTCTTCGAAGAAAACGGCGCCCGTCCCCTTCAAGTTCCACTGATCGTCGATGGAGAAATCCAAAGCGAAGCGTGGAGCTCTCAGGCGCTATCCGAGGCTCAGGCACATCACCTGCGTTCACGTAATGAGCTTCCTTACCAGGCATGGCGCTTATCGGAAGGTGAACCTGCAATTCCAACGCGTTACATCTGAGCACTCAACATTATTGACGGCTGTGGGGGCTGCGGTGAAAGAATTCACCGCAGCCCCCACAGCCGTATATCGTCTTTCAGTTAACCAGCCTCGAATAAATGCCTACCCGCGGCCGACAAACCACTCACGCAACAGAGCAATACGGGCTTCGATCTGCTCCGTCGTCGCTTGGGCAACTTCTGGTCCACCAGCCCTACGTCGTAGTTCTGCGTGAATACTTGCGTGAGGTTGTCCCGAACGCCTAGACCACGAGGACACCAAGCGAGAAAGTTCCTTGCGCTTAGCTGCTCGCAGTCGGTGTGCCGGGATATTGGCATTTTCTTCGCGTGCCCGCCGCGCACTCGCTTCACGTCGCTGAGTCGCCAGCTGTTCTTCTTGGCGTGCTCGAAGCAGAGTGGTCACTTGCTCAGGTTCTAGGAGGCCCGGAATTCCCAAATACTCTTGTTCCTCGACGGAGCCGACATCGGCCTCGGTCCCCCATGCAGCACCGTCAAAAAGCACGGAATCAAATTGCGCATCCGCACCCAAAGCCTCGAATTGATTGAGAAGGTCACTCGAGGCACTCTCACTCTTATTTGCCTGAGCAACCATGGCATCTTCGGGGTTCCACATGTCCCCCTCTTTCGAGGGAGGCCGGTTCAGTGCATGATCGCGCTGAACTTCCATCTCCCCGGCCAAATTCAGCAAGGGCAAGACGGAAGGAATGAACACCGTCGCAGTTTCACCTCGGCGCCTAGCTCGCACAAAACGCCCAACCGCCTGCGCAAAGAAGAGGGAAGTCGAGGCGTTGGTTGCGTACACCCCAACACTCAGGCGCGGAACGTCCACGCCTTCGGAGACCATGCGCACAGCGACCATCCATTTATCGGTCGATTGACGGAATTCGTCGATGCGCTCAGATGCATCAGCGTCATCGGAGAGAACAACCGTTGGACGCTGCCCCGTAATTGCTCGTAGTTGGCGCGCGTATGCACGCGCTTTATCCTGATCAGCCGCAATCACCAAACCACCGGCATCTGGAACCTGGCGCCTGACTTCCTCCAAGCGCTGATCGGCAGCTTGCAGCACTGCACTGATCCACTCCCCCTTCGGGTCGAGTGCGGTTCGCCAAGCTTGCTTCATGAGGTCTTTAGTAAGGGGCTCACCCAAACGCGCAGTGTAAATATCGCCCGCATTCGTTCGCCACGACATCTGCCCCGAATAGGACATGAAGAGGACCGGACGCACAACGAAGTCGCGCAGAGCATCGCCGTAACCGTAGGTGAAGTCGGCTTTAGAGCGCTTGATTCCCTCTTCGTCTTCTTCGTAGCGCACAAAAGGAATCGCAGAAGTGTCGGAGCGGAAAGGAGTACCGGTCAACGCAAGACGACGCGTGGCCTCGTCGAAGGCGTCACGAACACCATCACCCCACGAGAGGGCATCACCCGCGTGGTGAATCTCGTCAAGAATCACCAAGGTGCGGTGAAGGCGCGTCCGGGCGGCGTGAACCATGGGATTGGATGCAACCTGTGCGTAGGTGACAGCGACCCCATCAAAGTGCGAACCCGCCATACCCTGAGAGTTCGAGAACGCTGGATCGATGTGGATTCCAACGCGCCCAGCGGCCTCTGCCCACTGGCTTTTGAGGTGCTCGGTAGGGCAAACGACCGTAACTTTTTCAACAATGCCGGCTCCCATGAGTTCGACGGCAATACGCAGGGCGAAAGTCGTTTTACCCGCGCCGGGGGTAGCAACCGCAAGAAAGTCTTGTGGTGAAGCCGCCATGTATTGTTCCAGGGCTGCAGCCTGCCACGCGCGCAGACTTCCAGCTGTTCCCCAGGGGGCTCGGCGTGGGAAGGCAGGAGGAAGAGACGTGGCTGCGGAAGAAGATGCGTGCGATGGCCCCTGCACAGTGGGACTCACTCCGCGGAACCTCCCTGGCCGCTTCCATCAGAAAAGGGCCAATTCCTGCCGTTCTTACCCATAGAATCACGCAATTCTTTGCAGGTCGGGCAGACGGGGTATTTCGAGGCATCTCGAGTGGGGATCCAGACTTTACCGCACAGCGCAACTACCGGCTGGCCGGTAATCATTGAGGAGTCGGCCTTATCGCGGCGGACAAAGTGCGCGAAGCGATCGCCATCTCCTGGGCTCTTCTCTTGTTCAACCTCGGTGCGCTCAAGCAAGCCTGTCGACGACTGGGTTTGCGGGCCTTGAGGCGCGGAAGGTCCCTGGGGTTCATCAAGAAAAGACATGTCCCCTATTGTAGGACGCGGCCGCTTCCGATGTTGATCAGAAACGGCCGCGAACACGGGAATTACGCTTGATGCTTAGCCCACACCTCGCGGTAGAAATCGGCCAGTTCCAGGCCGACTGCTGCGTCTTCGTCCAGAAGGACGACCGCGTTGGGGTGCATCTGGAGGATCGTCGCAGGCCAGCGTGCAGAAATAGCACCCTCGACCAGCTGACGGACGGCCTCGGCCTTTCCCGCGCCGGTTGCAATCAGCAGGGCTTCTCCGGATTCCATGATGGTTCCCAAACCCTGAGTGATGCAGTGGGTAGGAACCTTCGTAATATCGCCATCGAAGAAACGAGCATTATCGCGACGAGTCTGTTCGGTAAGAACATCGACGTGAGTGCGCGAGGCGAAGGATCCGCCGGGCTCATTGAAGCCGATGTGTCCGTCTGCGCCGATTCCAAGGATCTGGAGGTCAATGCCGCCGGCATCGCGAATTGCCTTGTCGTAGTCAGCCGCGGCCTGGTCATTGTCGCCGGTCCAGACGTTGGGGCCGTGCGCGGCGCCCTTGGGGAAATCAACGCGATCAACGAGGAAACGGTGAATGAAGTTCGCATAGCCCTCGGGGTGGTCTTCGGGCAGGCCAACGTATTCATCAAGGTTGAAAGACTGAGTGTTCGCGAAAGAAATTTCGCCGGCCTCGTAACGCTTGGTCAGCTCATCGTACAGGGGCAGCGGAGTCGAGCCCGTCGCAAGACCAAGTACTGCAGAAGGCTTGCGCTCCAGAAGACTTTGAATGCGATCGGCTGCGACGACGGCAATATCTTCAGGCGTGGGCAAGATGGCAATCCGCATTGGAACTCCTCATTGATGTTGGGATCGCGAGGCGCGGACAGAGCTGTGGCCGCAAGAGTATGGGGTTTCGAGGCCAAGCAACGAACACGCCTGTGTGTACAGTTTGTGCGCCTTCAGCTTACACCCAGCTCTGTTGCCAAGCGAGCTATCTCAGCTCCCGGCGTTGAGACGCGTGTGTGCCCCGGTCGAGGGACCGGGGCACACACGAGAGTGAAATTATCGATGCATTAAACGCATCGAAGTTTCAGTGTTTTTCAGCGCAAGGCTGAGTTCACTTGGCAACAGCCTTCTTCAGGGTGGAGCCAGCGGAGAGCTTGACGCCGAAGCCTGCGGGGATCTTGATCTCTTCGCCGGTGCGGGGGTTGCGGCCGGTGCGTGCTGCGCGCTCGACGCGCTCGACGGAAAGCAGGCCGGTCACCTTGACGGTCTCACCCTTGGACAGGGACTCGACCAGGACATCCTGGAACGCAGCAAGGGCGGCGTCAGCGTGGACCTTCGAGATGTTGGCGCGCTCGGCGATCTTGGCAACAAGTTCAGTGCGGTTGACGGACATTGAAAAACCTCATTCTTGTCGGTTATGGATGCCACTTCGGTGGCTTCAGGGAACAGATTAAGGAATAAAAGGCACTTTTGTCAGTTTTTCCGCGACTATTAAGGGCGTGTCTTAATTTTTTGGACTTTTTTAGCGATTTTTTGTGTCGAGCAACACAGAATCACTCTTCTTGCACTTCAGTTACGACTTGATCGCACTTAGATGACGATTGATTAAAAACACCATCAAAGCGGAACATAAAGCGCTAGTGTACGAACTAGTCGACGAAGACCACTTGGAGGATGGCTGCTATGGGGGTTTTCTCTTCACTCATCGGGGACGTCCCCGGGGATCTTTCTGCAATAGATCACCTTGCAGCTCAAATTCATGACCAAGCCGAGGCAGTGCAAATTATCGGCGATGAGTTCCGTACAACGATACGGAAAACAACGATATGGGCCGGGCGCTCTCGCGAAGCCTTTGAAGAGTCGGCAAATCGACAACAGCATCGTTTCACGCGCCTGCATGAGGGGCTTGAATCAGCTGCATCCGATATCGCCGGCTATGCTCGTGAAGTCGCAAGCGCCAAACACTACGTCCACAACCGATTGCTCCCCCGACTGGCAGAAATGGATCGGCTCTATGAGGCTGCCTCAAAGGAAGATCGTCCGGTCATCTACGCGAGCTTTTCGCACGAATCCGAATCGATCGCCCACGATTACTACGTCCGCATTGAATCTTTGAAATGGGCGGCCGAAATTTTATCACGAGCATTGCGTGAGGCGCTGAGGCTCGAACCTGTCTCGCGCGATAGATCAGTAGCGGGAACAAGTAAGGACCCCTCGCGTACACGACGGCTCAACGAAGCGGATATCTCCCGAATCAACACAGAACTGTCCCTTTTTAAGAGTGGAAACTACAACCTTCGTCAAGTGCGACAGGGAGCGATTGGTGACTGCTATTTTATTTCGGCAATTCTTGCACTTATGAACACCCCAAAAGGACAGGAACAGCTGGCGAAGGGAGTAACTCAACATTTCAATTCTTCAGGCCAAGTAGATGGATACATGGTGCGCATCTATGACAATCCACTACTCCCCTCACAAGGCAGCTATTCACTCGTGCTGGTACGTGAGACTTATGCAAATGGAGCAAACTCAGGAGGATTCGCCAGTATCGTCAGCATCTACGAAAAAGCATATGCCCAGCTCACACCCGGGGGCGTCAACGAGAGTTCCTTTCTCAATGGGGATGGCATCACTTCCAACACCAATGGCCAAGGACTGCTGCGAGTCACGGGGCGTGGAAGCCATTTAGTCAATTATCAAGAGGCATCAATCAAGAGCATTTTCGGGTCAGGCCTAAACTACGATGCGCAGGAACGCCAAGAAGTTGTAGAGGCACTCCAGTCGGGAAAGCCCGTAACTACAGCAACGGTGTACGCACCGATATTTGGAAATGAGAATTCCCAACCGGCAGAAGTATCAATTGATGGACACCCAAGCCGAATTGATCTCTATGCACGGCATTCGTACATGATTAAAAGCGCAAATGAAACATCTCTAACACTCGTCAATCCACACGGCAGAAACTCTGGCACAAGTCACCAAAGTCCGATTTTGCACGGTGAGTTCTCGATGAGGTGGAGTGAATTTGAGAAGTACTTTGGTTACATCACGATCGGAGAAATTCCGTAATGATCAAAAGACACCCAACAGCCCTGCTTCTGAGCAGCACTCTCACAATCCCACTATTACTTGGCGGATGCACACAACATTACGAAGTGAAGGAACCCATGTCACAACCCTGCCAAACAGTCGCAGTACATTCCAACACCGTCTTCTACCCAGTCCAAGGAAGCATCGATCCGAGTTTTGTCTTTTCAGGAGCCTGGATTGAAAACGGCAGAATGAAAACAGCTCTAGAGGGCGGGTGGGGATACGATCCTCCACTACCTGGTTATTACGGTGACCTCATTGAAGGAGAGCCTGTCACAATACCTGGCACCGGGACCTTCGAGCTCACCGGCATCACTCTTTCACGCTGGGGCAACTCACCAGAAACCATCATTTTCTGCTTCACCCCCGACCCCAATCTGCTCGACAACGCCAAAAAACACCTACCGCCAGGCCAAACACTCCCACCCCAAGACGAGAACTAGGAAAACCCCATGCCGTACCAGTCAACACCCACCACCATTGCATGCGACGTTGCTGAAATGACACAACTCGCCAGACGCCTCTGCGATTACTTTACTCAGCTTCAGGAAATCACCATCCCCAGTGAGAACATCAACTTCGGATCTGCCGACGTGCTTAACGCCTACAGAGGTTTCAATGTTGATTTCACAACGCGACGTGATCTCCTCAGCGTTTGGCTCAACGAGACCCCACATGCCATCTACAAGACACGAGATCAATTCATTCATCACGAAGAAACAGGCATCGAGGCCTTCGAAAAAGACAAAAGCACCTACCTCTAGAAAACTATCCTCTCTCACTTCTGAGTCAGGAGAACATAATCCCTTCACAGACATCGTTGTCTTGGGTTTGTCTCGTTCGCATTGCAGCGAATGAAGCAAATGGTCAAAGGTCGATTTTGCACGGTGAGTTCTCGATGTCGTGGAGTGAATTTGAGAAGTACTTTGGTTACATCACGATCGGAGAAATTCCGTAATGGTCAAGAGACACCCAAAAGCCCTGCTTCTAAGCAGCACTCTCACAATTCCACTATTACTTGGCGGATGCACACAGCATTACGAAGTGAAGGAACCCATGTCACAACCCTGTCGAACCGCAGCAGTACATTCCAACACCATTTTCCGCCCAGTCCGAGGAAGCCAATTTCCCAGCTTCATACTCAACGACGCACGAATTGAAAATGGACAGATGAAGGCAAACATCGGAGGCGGTTGGCCCGAGTATGTGGACTTGCCCTCATACGGAGGAGACCTTGTGGAAGGAGAACCTGTCACAATACCTGGCACCGGGACTTTCGAACTCATCGGCATCACTCTTTCACGCTGGGGCAACTCACCAGAAACCATCACTTTCTGCTTCACCCCCGACCCCAATCTGCTCGACAACGCCAAAAAACACCTACCACCAGGCCAAACACTCCCACCCCAAGACGAGCACTAGGAAAACCTCATATTGCGAGGGCAAACTATGCTTGAATCATGAATTCGTCCGCGCTCTGGCCATCATCCCTATCCCACGATTCCGACGTCGCACTCGTGGTAATTTTCATTGGCTTTTTGAGTATTGCAGCATTTAAGTACTTGATTTTGTGGGCCCTTAAAGAAACAGACTATTCCACCCAAAAGAAACAGAACATTGTCAATAAATGGGGGATCCTCCCCTACACCGCGCTGAGCATCTATTCGTTGGCACACGCGAAAGCACTCTTGTTTTGCGCATCAGAGTGCACCTTTCACCTGTCCAGGGTCGCTATCACATTCTTCTTTCTCCCCACACTTATGACCATTGCCTACATCGTGACAGAGGTTTCTTTCGTCCAAAGCGCCATCATCTGGATTCTCGATAAAGTCATTCCTGGGCGACGAAGAACTCAGAATCAGACAAAACCGCGACATAGGAAATAGAGCGGACGGCGCAATCCTCAAACGCCAATCCCGTTCGTGTTCAAACGGTGGCGGCGCTGCCTCGCAGTCAACCGGTTCCACTACTGTCTCTCAGTGCGGTTTGTCCTCGTCCGGTCAGTCTTATTGGGTTGAAACCCAGACCGAGGACCCAAGCTTGGGATGGACCTGTTCTGGAAGTCTCGGAAGCGACCCTACTTGTTGCTGGGGGCACGATGGCAAGGAAATGCACCGTGGCACAAACAGCATTTGGCACTGACCTCATCTCTTAACCAAAAACGCAACCATTCCAATAGAAAGCTGACACAACTATGGCTACTCAGAGCACTTTTACCGTCGCCGGTAACCTCACTGCCAACCCCGGCCTCGGCAATCAATTCACACACTGAAGCGAGCGGCCGCGGAAGACTGAATAAAGGCGAGCGCCGAGGCCTCGAAACCCGCCTGGATTTCAGACCTCGGTGCTGTCTTGCATCTGCTAAGCGCCAGCTCTCGCTACGGAAGGGAAATTATTCACTGGCCTCTTGGAAGGAGACTCCCCGAACATCAAGTTCAGCGAGCGGAGTCATGCGATCTTTTTTCACAAGGTGGTAGCCCAACCAGACTCCAAGGAATAAAGGAACCCCAATATAGGAGGAAACGGCGTCCCATACGTTTCCAGCGAGAACGGCCTCGTAATTCTGCCCGACAAGGACAATCAAACACATGACAAATGCAAGAATCGGACTGAAGGGGAAGAAAGGCGCACGATAAGGTAAGTCGTCGAGTTTGTAGCCCTGAAGTAGGTACGCGCGACGGAAGCGAATGTGGCAGGCACAAATCCCCAACCACATGAAAATACCTGAAACACCAACAATGCTGACAAGCCAACTGTAGGCAGTCCCCTCTCCGACTAGTGCGGTACAGAAACCGAGTGCTGAAACCACAATCGTCGCAAGCATCGCATTCCTCGGGACGCCCTTCTTCGTTACATGGCAGAACATCCTCGGAGCATGACCATTTACTGCAAGCGCATGCAGCATCCTCGATGAGGCATACAAGCCTGAATTTCCTGCTGAAAGGATAGAGGTAAGGATCACTGCGTTCATAACAGCTGCTGCTGCAGCAATACCTAGGCGATCAAACACCAAGGTAAATGGCGAATAGGCGATGTCCGATTCGGTATTTCTCAACAGATTTGGATCGGTGAATGGAATAAGGGTTCCAATAATTGCGATCGCGCCGATATAGAAGAACATAATCCGCCAAAACACCGACTTAATCGCACGTGGAACATCTCGACGAGGATTCCCTGATTCCGCAGCAGCAACTCCAACGAGTTCAGTTCCTTGGAAGGAAAAGCTCGCGATCATAAATACTGAAACCATGGGGAGAATTCCTCCATGGAAGGGCGCATCACCAATCCACCAGTTTGCGAGTCCAGGCGAGCCATGTCCCAGTACACCCGCAATCATTGCAATTCCTGCGATAAGAAAAATAATGATTGTGACGACTTTAATGGCTGCTAGCCAGTACTCTGCCTCACCATAGATACGTGCACTCAAAGCATTGAGGAGCGTCAAAAGTAGCAAGAATCCTGCGGCCCACGCCCAGCCAGGCACATTCGGAAACCAGTAGGACATCACAATACCCGCGGCTACAAGATCCGCTGATACCGTCACTGTCCAGTTAAACCAAGAGTTCCACCCCATTGCGAAGCCAAACGAGGGACTAATAAAACGAGATGCATAAGTTTGATAATTGCCCACAACAGGCATATGAGCACTCATCTCACTGAGCGACTGCATAACAAGTAAAACCATGACGCCTACGGCAGCGTAGGCAACCAGAGCACCACCTGGACCAGCAGTTGATACAGTCGCTCCAGATGCGACGAACAAGCCAGTTCCGATCGCACCTCCAATCGCGATCATCTGCATATGTCTCCGATTTAACCCGCGCGCTAAATCGGTACGTTCATGGTCAGGGGCCGAATCGGAAACAGGTAAATGTTGAGTCTCAGACGTGCTGAGTGTTGAACAAGAACGCGATTCGTTCATCATCGAATTCCTCAGAATTATCGTGGCTCATATCTAATGGCTCACGAGAGCAATCGAATTGACCTTTGGTGAAAGAGGGACGTACTTCGTGCCGCGCATCTTCATTGAAGCGCAGCATTGCCATAGAAAGGACTCGGGGCCTGTGTCGTCGCAACACCGAACACAGACCCCGAGCCTTCTTCTTTCTCCTTTTCCCCCAAAGTCGAGGGAGGTACCCATTGCTTACGACCGCGCAACCGGGAAAATTACCGGGTTGTATCGGGTTGAGCGTCGGGTATCTGCTCAGTCTCTCAGGCGGTCAAAACCTGAGCGACAAGCATGAGGCCACCGAAGCCGAGGACGAAAGCAACCATTGGCCAGACGAACTTAAGCCAGTGAGAGTACTTCATATCGAGCATCTGCAGCGTTGCCATAACCAAGCCGGTCGGAGCGAGGAAGAGCATCGCGTACTGACCCCACTGGTAAGCACAAACGATGATCCAACGAGGCATACCGACGGTGTCGGCCAAAGGAGCGAAAATTGGCATCGAGAGAACGGCAAGGCCCGAAGAGGACGGGACGATAAATCCAAGGAAGAAGAAGATCACGAGCATCGCCAAGATGAACAGCGGGCCGCTCATACCTTCAACCATATTCGAGGAGTAGTACAGCAGGGTATCGGAGATCTTGCCTTGCTCCATGACGTAGTTGATACCACGAGCAAGACCAATGATCAGGGAGACGCCCACCAAGCTCGACGAACCTTCGGTGAATGCATCAACCAGGGCCTTTTCGTTCAGACGGCTCTTACCGAAGAGCGAAAGGAGCATGATGACAATCGTGATTGCAAGGAAGGATGCGGCCATGGTCGGGAACCACCAGCCCTGGCTCATAACACCCCACACCATAATCGGGAATGCTGCAACGAAGAGGACAAGGATGAGCTTCTTCTGCCAGTTAAACTCGAAGCCCTCATTGGTGCTCTTCAGGGCCCACTGAGCGTTGAACGCTTCGTGGTCTTCCCAAGTGTAGGATGCTGCAGGATTAGCCTTAATCTTCTTTGCGTACCACCACAAGTAGCCAATGACGACTGCAGCGCCGACGACGCATCCAGCAACACGCCAAGCCAAGCCTTCAGTGAAGACAATACCAGCTGCATTAGACGCGATGACCACCGAGAAGGGATTGATGGTCGAGAAGGTTGTTCCCATCGAGCCCGCTAGGAAGATGGCACCGACACAGATGATCGAGTCATATCCTAGCGCTAAGAAGACTGGAACAAGGATCGGATAGAACGCCACCGCCTCTTCTTCAAGGCCGCAGCTTGTTCCACCGAGGACCATCAGGAGTGAGACCATGAAGACGAGCGCGAACTCGCGTCCCTTCGTCTTCTTTGTTAGTGCTAGAAGGCCGGCCTCAAAGGCGCCAGTTGCATTGACGACACCGATCAGACCACCAAGAACAAGGATAAAGACGATGATGTCGGCAGCTTCAACTGTACCGGTCACCATACTTTGGGTGATATCTGCAATTCCTTGGGGAGTCGAATCGAGACGCTGGTAGGTTCCGGGGATCGAAATTGGCTTCTTCAGCGATCCACCGGTGAACTTTTCAATGCCGATCTTAACGTTGAGCTTATCGAGTTGTTCCTGTGTTGCGGGAAGACTCTCAACTTCACCTTGAGGAGAGGTGACCTGAAGCATCTGGCTCGAAGAATCGAATGCCAGCTTCGAGTAAGAACCTGCTGGGACCATCCATGTTGCCGCAACAGCGATCACAGTAAGAATGAAGAGGATGGTGAATGCAGTAGGCACATGTAGTTTAAAACGCCGCTTTGGCGCTTCTGCTTGCGGAGTAGCTTGCGAATCCGCAACTGCTGTTGATGTCATTACAGACTCCAATGTCCTTTACAACGCTGTAGGTATAAAAATGTGCAACGCGCTGCTGCCTCCACTCATATTTCATCAAGTGGAGGCAGCAACACGCGTGAGCACTACTCCGCGAGAATGCGAGTACCCGTTTCACCTGCAAGCGCTTCCTTTGCGCGCTTGAGTGAGGTGATCAGGGCGCTCTTTCCAGCGCTGCCTTCAACAAATCCCATACAGGCTTCAACCTTCGGGAGCATTGAACCAGGCGCAAACTGGCCTTCATCGATGTAACGATGGCAATCTGCGAGCGTCATCGTCGCCAGATTCTCTTGATCCGGCTTGTTGAAGTTAATTGCAACCTGATCAACTGCGGTCAGTACAACCAGAAGATCAGCATTAACTTCCTGTGCCAGCAGCGCTGCCGAGCGGTCCTTATCGATCACTGCAGGAACACCACTGAACCCTTCATCGGTCGACACAACCGGGATACCGCCGCCACCAACGGCAACAACGATATGACCAGCATCGATCAATGACTTAACAACGGGAATCTCCACGATCCGAGTCGGCAGCGGGGAAGCAACCACCCAACGCCATCCACGGCCGGCATCCTCAACGTAAGTGTTACCCGTCTCTTCCATCAGAGCCTTGGCCTCTTCTTCGGTAAAGAAGGCGCCCACGGGCTTTGAAGGCTTAGAGAACGCAGGATCATCTGCGTTAACCTCAGTCTGCGTCACGACTGAAGCGCAGTGGCGGTCGATAGAACGAACAGCAAGTTCATTATCAATCGCCTGCTGAAGATGGTAACCAATGTAGCCCTGCGACATAGCGCCACACTCCGGGAACGGAATGCTGGGAGTGCCGCCAACCTTGGTTGCCGAGTTATCAGTTGCAACCTTGATCATTCCGACCTGGGGACCGTTACCATGCGTAACGATCACGTCATTGCCAAGCTCAACGAGATCAACAATGGTCCGAGCGGTCTCCTTGATCAGTTCAAGTTGCTCAGCGGGGGTATTGCCAAGGGCATTACCACCAAGTGCAATTACAAGTCGTTGTCCCACAACAACCTCACTTCAAGGTTGCGTACATCACGGCCTTGATGGTGTGCATGCGGTTTTCCGCCTCATTAAAGACACGGGACTTCGAGGACTCAAACACTGCATCCTCAACTTCCATCTCGGTGACACCGAAACGTTCGGCGATATCTGCGCCGATTGTGGTCTTGGTGTCGTGGAAAGAGGGCAGGCAGTGCATGAAGATCGACTCGGAGTCGGTCAGGGCCATAAGCTTCTCGGTCACGCGGTAGGGGCTGAGCTCCTTGATGCGCTTCTCCCACAGCTCCGCCGGCTCGCCCATGGAAACCCAGATGTCGGTGTAAACCACGTGAGCACCAGTGCATGCCTCAACCGGGTCATCGGTCAGCGTGATGCTTGCACCGGTCTCCTCGGCGATCTCACGGCATTGTGCAACAAGCTCCTCAGCGGGCATAAGGTCCTTCGGGCCACATGCAACGAAGTGCAGACCGAGCTTCGAGCAAACAACCATCAGCGAGTTAGCAACGTTGTTACGAGCATCGCCCATGAACACGAACTTCAGGCCCTTGATTCCCTGGGGGAAGTTCTCCTGAACGGTGAGCATGTCGGCAATCATCTGAGTCGGGTGGAACTCGGTGGTCAGACCGTTCCACACGGGAACGCCTGCGTTCGCCGCAAGATCCTCAACGATCTCCTGAGCGAAACCACGGTACTCAATACCGTCGTACATACGGCCGAGGACACGTGCGGTGTCTTCGATGGATTCCTTCTTGCCCATCTGAGAGCTGCCCGGATCCAGGTAGGTGACGCCCATACCAAGGTCCATACCGGCAACCTCGAATGCGCAACGAGTACGCGTGGAGGTCTTCTCAAACAGCAGAACAATGTTCTTGCCTTCGAGGTAGCGGTGGGGCGTCCCAGTAAGCTTCAGTGCCTTGAACTGGCTCGAGAGATCGATGAGGTAGCGAACTTCATCAGAAGTAAAATCGAGAAGCTTGAGGAAATGACGTCCACTCAAGTTAACTGGCATGACTTGTCCTTCCTGACAATTCATAGAAAACACCGGCAACCACCTTGGTACCGGATAACAGGTTGTAACCCTGCTCACAGGAAAGCTACACGTATACCCTGAAAAATGCAAGGGTCAAAACAAATAGTTAGAGGCCGTTAAGTAAACTCTTTTTCAAACTACAGCCAAGACTTCTTCTAAAGAATCTCACCCACCTTAAGCTTCGAGACAAGCAGTGGCGCGATTACAGGTAACAGAAAAACTTGGACTAAATTTCAGAACTGATAGATTTTCGCTTGAAACCAAGTCTTTGAGAAAAAGAGCAAACAAAGCCGCCGCAGAATTCGCAGAACATTAAGCCAACTTAGCTCAAGTTTAATGACAGACTGAAAGGAAAATAGTCAAGCTTCCACAAAGCTAGGCTTTAATAAAAGCAATAATGAAAGCTTGACTATTTGTATCTATTCAGATGAAAACTTCACGCGTTTGTGCCGCGCTCCGCAGCCTCAACGACGTTCATCAGCAAAAGTGCGCGCGTCATTGGCCCCACTCCCCCAGGATTCGGCGAGAGCCAGCCTGCGACGCGGTCAACACCGTCTGCAATATCACCCATAAGACGCGCCTTCCCACTTTCCGGATCGACGACGCGAGAAACACCCACATCCAGCACAACTGCTCCAGGATGGACCATATCCGCAGTAATTAAGCCCGCATAGCCCGTAGCGGCAACAACGACATCTGCCGCCCGCGTATGCACTGCCAGATCCCGTGTTCCGGTATGACAGATTGTCACCGTCGCATTGATGTCTTTACGCGTGAGAAGCAGGCCAATTGAACGACCGACAGTAACTCCACGTCCAACAACGCACACATCGGCACCATTAAGATCGATCCCATTGCGCTGAATTAACTCAATGACAGCACGCGGCGTACACGGCAGAGGAGAGGTAATAGCTTCACTCCCCCGCAGCACCAATCGGCCGAGATTTGTCGGGTGAAGACCATCGGCGTCCTTGTCAGGATCCACAGTCTCGAGGACACGGTTCGTATCTACTCCACGCGGCAGAGGAAGCTGAACGATGAACCCCGTACAGGCAGGATCTGCATTCAGACCAGCCACGGCCTCGAGAATCTGATCCTCACTGGCGCGAGCAGGAAGATCCACGCGAATCGATTCAATTCCTACCTCAGCACAGTCGCGATGCTTTCCAGCAACATAGGCAACGGACCCTGGATCCTCGCCAACCAAGATCGTTCCAAGCCCTGGAACAACTCCGTGAGCGCGCAAAACTTCAACCCTTGCACGAAGTTCATCTTTGATCTGAGCCGCACACGCCGTACCGTCCAGAATGCGAGCATCGCCTTCCCACGGAGCCCTCATTGATTCAGGCCCGCATAGAGAGGATGGGCATCCGTCAGAGCGCGTACTCGCGCACGCAGAGGCTCAACTTCCACCTGTCCACTGGCCCCTTGAATCAGAGCCGTAGCAATAATGTCACCGACCTCTTCGAAATCAGCAACGCTGAAACCGCGCGTTGCCAGCGCGGGGGTTCCAATGCGCAGCCCCGAGGTCACCCTTGGGGGACGCGGGTCGAAAGGCACCGCATTGCGATTGACCGTGATACCAACCTCGTGGAGCAGATCTTCGGCCTGTTGGCCATCCAATGAGGAGTTCACCAAGTCCACCAAGACGAGGTGGACATCGGTACCACCCGTGACGAGGCGAATTCCCGCAGCTTGAGCATCGGGTGCCAAGAGGCGCTGAGCAATTGCCTGCGCACCGTCAAGGGTTCGTTGCTGACGATCCTTGAATTCCTCGGTCTGAGCGACCTTCATGGAAATTGCCTTCGCTGCGACGACGTGCATCAGCGGACCGCCCTGCTGACCGGGGAAGACCGCACTGTCAAGTTTCTTACCCCACTGCTCGCCGCGCGAGGACAGGATCATTCCCGAACGAGGCCCACCCAAAGTCTTGTGAACGGTCGTGGTGACAATATCGGCGTGAGGAACCGGGGAGGGATGCAAGCCTGCAGCAACCAAGCCTGCAAAGTGCGCCATGTCGACCCACAGCGCCGCACCGACCTCATCCGCAATTTCGCGGAATGCAGCAAAGTCAAGGTGACGAGGGTAGGCCGACCATCCCGCGATCAGCACGCGGGGACGCTCACGAAGCGCGGCCTCGCGAACCTGCTCAGGCTCAATGCGCATGGTTTGCGGATCAACCTCGTAACCAACAGCGTGGTAGTTCTTACCCGAGAAGTTGATGCGCATGCCGTGAGTGAGGTGGCCGCCGTGGGCAAGGGAGAGACCGAGGAGAGTATCACCGACGTTCGCCATTGCCATGAGAGCCGCCGCGTTCGCCTGCGCACCCGAGTGAGGCTGGACGTTGACGTAGTCCGCGCCGGTAAAGACTTCCTTCGCGCGCGAAATCGCAAGAGACTCCGCAACATCAACGAACTCGCATCCACCGTAGTAGCGACGACCGGGGTAGCCCTCGGCGTACTTGTTGGTCAGGACAGATCCCTGCGCTTCAAGAACCGCACGCGGAACAAAGTTTTCCGAGGCGATCATTTCGAGCGTGTTCTGCTGGCGTTCCAGTTCCTGATCCAGAACCGCTTGAATTTCAGGGTCGAGTTGGCGCAGTGGCAAATCGTTGAGCGTATCCATCTTCAGTCCTTCTGCGAGTCCGGGGGCCACGCGTGCCCGGCGAATTTGGATCAACCTTACCCCACAGCGCCAATTTGGCAAGATCACGCCCAAAAATGACATGCATAGCGCGCACTGAGTGCTTTGAGAGCCACAAGCGCGTTGTGTCCTCGGGAACAAAGGCCTACCTAACTTCCGCAAATTGCGATAACCTTTATCAAAGTTCGGTCATGCGAACTTTGATAAATATATAAGTAGCCATCATCCCAATAAAGAGGAACTTCAATGTCCACCGCTTACTCGCGTTCATTCTTTGCCACCGCAGCGGCCTGCCTGCTGGGCGCAACTTCTCTCGCCTCCTGCTCAACTGCGTCTTCACACTCAGGCACCACCTCACTCACCCTGGTTGCAAGCACCACCCAGATCTGCGACTACGTCACCCAAATTGCGCAGCAGCCCTCGGCTCAAAACTCCATATCGCTCGATAAAACTGATGCCTCGGGAACGCAATCCCATATTGGGGCCCCCGCCGAGCAAGCCAGCGCAAAAGTGCAGCTCACGTGTCTACTTGCCCCCAACGCCTCGGCACATGAGCACGAAATGACTCCCCAGCAACTGCAAGCACTCTCTCAGGCGAAAGTCATGCTTGTCTCGGGCGTCGACCTCGAGCATTTCCTGGATCAGGCCGTGAGCGCCTCTGGGTTCAAAGGAACGATGGGAGTGACCTCAGGAGTCCTCACCGCCGCCGACCTCAAGGATCCCCAGGGCCAAGAACAGCGCGACAAGCAACTCCCCTATTCCGTTTCCCGCGGCACGCACACTGTCGAAGCCGCACCTTGGCCTTTCCCGCCGGAAGAAGGAGAGAGCGAGCCGGAGTTCACCTACGATCCTCACGTCTGGACCTCTCCAGCGAACGCAGCCCTGCAGGTCCGCAACATCGGTGAATTCCTCTCAGCAGCTGACCCGGATCACGCCGAGGCATACAGCACGGCAACCGAAGAATACGCAAAGCGTATCGATTCCCTCGATGCATGGGCGAAGGCCAGCTTTGACAGCGTTCCTGCTGACAAGCGCGTCCTTTTTAGCTCCCACGATGCCTTCGGCTACCTGTCGAAACGCTATGACATTCGTTTCATCGGTGCAGCGCTTTCTGATTTCAACGAACAGCAGGATGCAACCGCTGAGCACATCGCGCAGGCAAGCGAGGAAGTGAAGAAATCTGGCGCGAGCGCGATTTTCGCAGAGAACTCTAATAACTCGAAGTCAATTGAAACAATTGCACGCGCAGCGGGAGTCAAGGCCATCATCGGCGACGACGCACTCTACGGAGATTCCATTGGCCCTGTGGGGAGCGAAGGCGAAACCTACATCGGCTCGATCATCCATAACGTCACAACCATGACAAAAGCCTGGGACGGAACGATCGCCCCCCTACCTTCAGAGCTCAAGCGTTAAGCGAGCATGATGAACGCAGACGCTCATATGTTTTCGGGGTCTGACGAGGGGCACGATGCTGGCGCCACTGTATTCGCTGCCAAAAATGCCAGCATCGGCTACTCCCAGACACCGGTCCTGACGGGAATCACCCTCTCGCTCAGACCCGGACATGCCCTCGCCTTGATCGGTCCAAATGGATCGGGAAAGACAACGCTCATGCGAGCGCTCTTGGGAAGCGCTCAAGTCATATCTGGAGAAGTGAGCTGCCCGCTGGATTTCCTCGGCTACGTCCCGCAAAACAGTGATATCGACTTGAGTTTCCCAATCAACGTTCGTCAGGTCGTCGAAATGGGAATGTACCCCAAGACAAAGCTTCTCCGTCCACTCAGTCGTGAACAGAAAGAAGCGGTCAGTGCAGCATTAGAACAGATTGGTTTAGTCGAGCGTGCCCGCGAGCGCTTTGGGACCCTTTCCGGCGGCCAACGCCAGCGCGTTCTGGTCGCGCGCGCCTTGGTCGCCAAGCCTCGCATGGTATTGCTTGACGAACCTTTCAACGGTTTGGATGAGCCCAACCGCGAAGCTCTTCTCTCGCTCATCAACCAAGCAAAAGCTCAGGGAACCGCGTTCATGATTTCAACCCATGACTATCGGGTCGCAACCGAAGTGTGCGATGAGAGCCTCATCGTGGCTGGACGCCAAGTTGCCTACGGGCCGACCTCTCAAGTTTTCCGTCCGGAAATCATCAATGAAGCTTTCGGCGGGATTAACAATGTTTAACGCGATCGTAAGCGCTCCGCCCCTGTGGCTCTCTCCCTTTTTCCTCCGCCCCCTGCTCTTCCTTGTTCTCTTCGGAATTGCAGCGGGCGCGGTTGGAACCCTGGTCAATCTGCGCAACTGGCAATTCGGCGCCGAGGCATCGGTTCACTCGATCTTCCCCGGGATTGTCGTCGGCGCAGTTTTCGGCGGTATCGATTGGATCCCCGCAGGCGGGGGAATCTGCGCGATATTCGTTGCTGCCGCATTGACCTGGGCGATGCGCCACCGCGCGCACGAGGCCGCTGCGGCAGTCGTCCTGACTTCCTTCTTCGCGCTCGGCGTCATCATTTCCCTCAAAAAGGGCGATATGTCGGGCCAAATGGAGGCGTTGATGTTTGGCCGCCTTCTGGAAGTTACGCCCCAGCGCATGGCGATTTCCCTCATCTTTTGCCTTTTTGCCTGCGTCCTAGTCGTTCTTTCGTGGCGCGCTCAGCTCATGTGCGCCTTTGACAGTGCGGGAGCACTCGCCGCGCGAGTACCCACGACGCTGTGCGATGTCTGCCTCAACGCCGCGATGTGCGCAATCGTCGTCGCGGGGGCCTCGGCAATCGGTGTTCTTTTGGTCGTGGGGTACCTCATTGTCCCCGCACTCGCCGCGCGTCTCCTCTCCTCATCGCCGAGGCAGATGCTGGCCTATTCGGTACTTCTTTCCTGCGCGGGTGGGGCGCTGGGGATAGCAACTCTCCTGGTTCACCTTTCCAGGCCTACTTCACCCCAAGCCTCGGTTGCTCTGACCCAAGTGGCTCTATGCGCACTCATCGTCGGACTGTACAGAGCACGAAAGAAAGTTCGGACATGTTAATCCTTCTCCTTCCTCTGTTAGAACTGGCGCTGCTAGGAATTCTCTCCGGAATTGTTGGGACGATGACTGTCCTGCGCGGGCGCGTGTTTTTTGCTGAGTCAATCACGCACGGAGCCTTTCCGGGCGCGGTGATCGGTGTCGTGTGTGCATCCGTTTTCACCAGGGATCACAGCATTCTTGCCCTCTGCGTTTTCTTGGGCGCGCTGGGTTTGTGTTTGCCGCTGTCTGCGTTGATGAGCACCCTGGCACGAATCCCAGGAGTCTCGGGAGGCGGCGCTGCCGGAGTCGTCTTGACATTCAGTTTTGCCTTGGGCTATTTCCTTTCGAAATGGTTTGCCCCCTTACCCTTGCAGATTTCGAGTTTCCTCACGGGCTCAATCATGACCGTTACTCCGGTGGATATTGTGCTTGCAGGCATGGCATTGGTCTGCGCGCTATGTATTCTTGCCCTGCGCGGACGCCATATTCTCCTCTTGTCTTTCGACGCACAGGGCTACCGAGCAGCTTTCCGCTCTTCCCCCGGCGCCTATGCACTCACCGACGCGCTTGTCTCTGCTCTTATCACGGTTTGTGTCATCGTTATGATTCCCGCGGAAGGAACTTTGCTTCCACTGGCTTTACTGGTTGCACCAAGCGCCGGTTTAATGCGCTTCATTACCCGACCCGGAATCTTGATGGTCGCTTCAGTGTTCGCTGCTCTTGCGATCTCGGCCTGTGGTTTCGGGATTTCTCTTATTGCCGAGCTGTCCTCGGGTGGGTGCATTGCCCTAGCTTCAGGACTTTTCTTCTGCGGCTGCGTGGCTTGGGAGGCTCTGGCCTCGAGGCCAAAAGGCGGCTCAACCCCAGCGCGGCGGCGCATTATGCGCCAGAGAAATGAGGCATGAAAGCAACGCGTAAGCAGATAAAAGGGGCGCCGCAATGCGGCGCCCCTTAAGCCGTTAGACCAAGAAAATCAGGCGAACCGACTCTTGATCAAACCGTACGTTTCGGCGAGATTCACTTAATGAAGCCGAGCTCCTTGACGGTGTTGTATTCGTCCTGGAGAGCAGCAATGTTGTGATCGATGCCAGCGCGAGTTGCCTCAGAAACCTCGAGGCCCTCGATAACCTTCCACTCGCCACCATCGGAGGTGACAGGGAAGCCGAAGCACAGGCCTGCGGGAACACCGTAGTGCTGGCCATCGGACATGATTGCAGCGGTGGTGAACTCTCCGGCGGGGGTTCCCAGTACCCAATCGTGCATGTGATCGATTGCGGCATTTGCGGCAGATGCAGCAGAGGATGCGCCGCGTGCCTCAATGATCGCCGCACCGCGCTTGGCAACGGTCGGGCGGAAGTAATCTGCAAGCCAGGCCTCGTCAACAAGCTCGGTTGCTGCCTTGCCTGCAACAGTTGCATAGGAGACGTCGGGGTACTGATCTGCGGAGTGGTTGCCCCACACGACCAAGTTCTTCACGTCGGCAACAGCTGCACCGGTCTTGTGTGCCAGCTGCGAGATTGCACGGTTGTGATCCAGACGCATCATTGCGGTGAAGCGCGATGCGGGAACGTCACCGGCTGCGTGAGCTGCGATGGTTGCGTTGGTGTTTGCGGGGTTGCCAACAACCAGAACGCGCACGTCTTCAGCAGCGCCGTCATTGATGGCCTTGCCCTGAGGGCCGAAGATACCGGCGTTGGCCTCGAGGAGGTCAGCACGCTCCATGCCAGCACGGCGAGGCATTGCGCCAACCAAGAAGGCAGCGTTAGTGCCCTGGAAAGCAGCCTTGGGATCATCGTAGATATCCACTCCTGCAAGCAGCGGGAATGCACAGTCATCAAGCTCCATTGCGGTACCCTCAGCGGCCTTCACGCCCTGGGGGATCTCCAGCAGGTTGAGCTTAACGGGAGTATCCGGACCAAACACGGCTCCCGAAGCGATGCGGAAAAGAAGGGCGTAACCGATGTTTCCGGCTGCACCGGTGACGGTGACAATACGAGGTTCTGCCATTGTGGGCACTCCTTCAGTTATTTCGTGCGGCAATCCTTCGCCGCAACGACCTGATGATCGTTACTCCTCAAGCCTATTGCCTCGAAGGACTAATTCGCGGTGTCAGCAGTCCCAAGTACGACAGGAATCCAGCATTTCTCCCTATGATCTCCATCACAGGCATTCTTTTAGCGATTCACAAACACCCAAGTCCCACGCAGCTGCAGGTGAGCAGACCTACTATATCTAGGTGAGCGATCCTCAGACTTCAGCCTCAGACACTTTTGCTTCGCACATCGGCCGCATGTGCACCGCGCATAGAAGCGCGCTCGCTATTGCCGCAGCAATTGTTGGCACAATTGCCGGATCGGCAGCAGTCCTTTTCAATCTCATGATTGGCGCGTGGACCTGGGTCAGTACCGGTTACTGGGACTACACGCAGCACATCGGCCAGGCACACGGACGCCTTGGCATTCCGGCTTGGATATTCCTCCTGATTGCTCCCGTAATCTCGGCTTTCATTTACGGACCGCTCATCTCGCGTTTTGCCCCTTCTGCAAAGGGACACGGGATTCCCGAGGTCATGCTGGCCGTCCAGCAAAAAGGAGGCTACATCCCTGCAAAAGTCGCGCTCGTCAAGCTACTTGCCTCTGCCCTGACCATCGGAGGCGGCGGTTCTGCAGGGCGAGAGGGCCCCATCGTCCAGATCGGTGCATCTTTGGGATCATCTTTTGCTTCACTCCTGCATCTTCCCAAGGAACGAGTGATCCTTTTAGCAGCCTGCGGCAGCGGGGCCGGAATCGCAGCAACTTTCCATGCTCCCCTAGCTGGCGCATTCTTTGCACTGGAAGTGATCCTTACCCAATTCACTGCCGAGGCCTTTGGCTACGTTGTCGTGTCCTCTGTCCTTGCGTCATTGGTTACGCGGGCCGCCGTTGGAGATCACCCCCTCATTGATTTAGGTGGGTCTTTCCCCTTGCAGTCACTTCCCGATATCGGGTGGGTCGCCATCCTCGGTGTCATCGCGGGACTTGTCGGACTCTCTTTCTCAAAGTTCCTTTATCTCAGCGAGGACTGGATTGATGCCCTCTGGGCGCATATCCCCCTCCCCAACTGGTGCCGCGCAGGCGTCTTGAGCATCGCTCTAGGAGCCGCACTTATCGCTTTTCCCTACATGTACGGCTCGGGCTACCCCATCGAAATTTCCGCGATTTTTGGCTCTTACTCGATACCTTTCCTCGCTCTTCTATTAGTCGGAAGAATTCTCTATACCTCCTACACCATCGGTATCGGCGGATCAGGAGGAGTTTTTGCCCCAACACTCTTTATGGGGGCAATGACGGGGATGATCTTCGGTCAACTCGTTTCCCCTTGGGCAGTTTCTCAAAGCGCGATCTTTGGCGTCATCGGAATGGGAGCAGCTTTTGCTGGAGCAGCACGCGCACCAATGACTGCGGTTCTCATCATCGTCGAGATGACAGGTCAATACTCTTTGGTTTTACCAATGATGCTGGCTGTCATCATCGCCACCTTCACCTCGAGGTTTTTCACCCGTTCAACGATCTACACAGAGAAGCTTCGCCGCCGAGGTGACGTCCTCCACGAGCCCGTTGACGACACCCTGCTTGGCCGCCGAAGCGCGCGTCAACTCATGACAAAGCCAAGCCGGATATTGACTGATGACATGACGCTTCTACAGGCGCAGGAGTATTTCCAAGCAGCATCTGTCCCATCTCTTCCTGTCATCGCCGCGACGGATCGCTATCGCGATCAGCCCCGTTACTTGGGGATGCTCACTGTAAACGAACTTGGTTCTTTCCTTTCACGAGGGCTTCCGCCACACACACAAATCTCTTCTCTTGCTCTAGACACATCTTCTTCATTACCTCAATCAGCCCGCCCCTCTCTGGTCCTTTCTCGAATGAGCGAAAACGATAATCCGTGGGCGCTCGCGGTCGTGGACGAGGATCCCACCACACCTCACCTCTTGGGATGGATCACTCAGCAGAGCCTCGTGAAGGAAATTGCTACGCAACAAAAGCGCGCCATCGCAGCAGGGCAGAAGACATCATGGGGATCTCGTTGGAAAGAACACCATTCTCACGCTTCTGGCCACGTAGACTGAAGGCATGTCTGAAACACCCGCACACACGGAACTTCCAGCCGAGAACACCAGCGTTTTACCCGCAGAACCCGCCCCAGGTAACGAAGATGTTATCGAGGGTGAAACCCACGCCTTAGAATGGCATGCGCCCGTCTTGGTTCGTATTGACGAGCACACAACAATCCCCCACCTGCTTGCCAAGCGCGTCCAGCGTGCGCCCCGACGCCCGCTCATTGCACGCAAGCTCGAAATGGGGTCGACGTGGCAGAACATGACCGCAGCAGAGTTCTACGAAGACGTCCAGACCACCGCAGCCGGACTCATCGGTCTGGGTCTGAACTATGGTGATGCAATCGCGATCATGTCACGAACACGCTACGAGTGGGCACTCCTAGACTTTGCCGCATGGACCGCGGGCCTACTCCCTGTTCCGATTTATGAAACATCCTCCGGCGAGCAGATTGAGTACATCATCAAAGATGCAGACGTCCGTGCCGTAGTGACGGAAACAGTTACCCAGCGCGAACTCGCACTGGATGCATGTCACCGGCTAGGTAGAGATGACATCACAGTGCTCTCCCTTGACGCGGAAGCAATGCAGACCATCCGAGATGCGGGTATCACGGTGCCACGCGCGTCTGTTGCAGCCCGAACTCAAGCACTGACTACCGATACCCTGGCGACGATTGTTTACACATCGGGGACAACAGGACGCCCGAAGGGCACTGAAATCACCCACGGCAATTTCACTGAGCTCGCGCTCAACTCCCACGCATGGATGCCTGAAATCGCCATGGGGCAAGATTCACGTTTGCTCCTTTTCCTTCCCCTCGCCCATGTTTTCGCGCGTTTCCTTCAGGTATTCCAGCTCAGTGGCGAAGGAATCCTTGGCCACACCCCTGATATCAAGAATCTGCTCTCAGACCTGGCGACTTTCAAACCCTCATATCTGCTTGTTGTTCCTCGTGTACTTGAGAAGATTTACAACTCAGCGGATGCGAAGGCCGGTCACGGCGGAAAACAAAAGATCTTCCGCTGGGCTGCAAACGTCGCTGTCGAATACTCGCAGGCACTTGAAACTCCCGAAGGTCCCTCACGCCGCCTGAAGATGCAGCACGCTGCTGCTACTCGCTTGGTTTATTCAAAGATTCTGCAGCTTGTCGGCGGCAACGCTCACTACATCATCTCCGGTGGCGCTCCCCTATCGCAAAGACTTGCCCATTTCTATACCGGACTCGGACTTCCCGTTTTGGAAGGCTACGGCCTTACAGAAACTGTGGGCCCTCTTTCCGTAAATACACCTCGCTTGTCAAAGATTGGCACCGTTGGGCCAGCACTTCCTCCCCTTTCGGTGCGTATCTCCGAAGAAGGAGAAATCCTCATTAAGGGGTCATCGGTTTTCCGCGGCTACCACAACAATCCCGAGGCCACTGCCGAGGCCTTTACCGAGGACGGTTGGTTTAAGAGCGGAGATTTAGGCTCGCTTGACCGCGATGGCTACGTCCGAATTACGGGTCGCGCTAAAGACATTATTGTCACTGCTGGCGGGAAGAACGTTGCACCCGCATCACTGGAAGACCCCTTGCGTGGGCATCCTTTGATCTCACAGGTGATTGTCGTAGGCGATAAGCGTCCCTTCATTTCGGCACTCATCACGCTCGATCCAGAAATGCTTCAATTGTGGCTCAAAAACCACGGATTGCCTCCCATGTCAATCAGCGAGGCTGCCACGAATATCGAGGTGCTTTCAGCTCTGGAACGTGCCGTTGAGCGTGCGAATCAACACGTTTCACGCGCAGAATCGATTCGAAAGATCCACGTCCTCACAAGCGATTTCACCGAGGCAAATGGACTCCTCACCCCTTCTCTCAAGGTCAAACGCAAGGCAGTTCTTCAGCGCTATGCAGAGGTGATTGACAGCATCTACGGAGGACCTGTTCAAAACGAATAAGCAACTGGGCCAAGTACACAATAGACGTGCCCAGTTCAAAAGATCACCAACGAATTCACGGCTCTACCCGGTGCATCGCTTGAGGAGAAGCGATGCACCGGGCTCAACTTATTGCGAGGCCAGAGCAGCGGTTGGCGGAGTGTGAGCCGCACGCAGGGCAGGATAGAGTCCCGCAACTGCTCCAATCGCTAAGGGAGCACCCAAACCTGCGGCAATCACATACCACGCGATGGTGACGGGCCACCCGTATGCGATACACATCCCCCAGGTGACAAGTGCTCCAATGACGCATCCAACGCAGCCACCGAGGAAGGAGAGGATCAAGGCCTCGGCAAGGAATTGGATGCAAATGTGTCCACGGCGCGCCCCCAGTGAGCGCCTCAGGCCAATCTCTCGACGCCTTTCAAGCACCGAGATAATCATGGTGTTCGCGACCCCGATTCCGCCCACGAGCAGCGCGATTGATCCAACCCCCGCAAGCAGAGTTGTCAGAGTTTGATCCGCAGCATTTTGCGCGGCAAGGGCATCCGAAGGCCGTGAAACTTTCAGCCCAGTCGCGCCCTGCGGGGCAAGGGTTGGACCAAGAAGTTCTCTGACCTGCTCGACCTGAGAATCCTCAGAGCGCTCGTAGAGGGTCGTTGGCGTTTGACCTGCGCCAAACAGCTTCTGGGCAATGGGAATACCAATGAGGGCTGCATGATCGAGTTCTTCTGCCAAAGGTGCAGGTTCAAGAATGCCCAGCACTGTAAAGGAAGTATTCCCAAGCCAGACCTGGCCGCCCGGACTGGTCACGCCCAAGAGGCTGGCCGTCTGGGCTCCCAAAACCACTCCCGGATACTGCGATGTGGCTTCATTCAGCCACGCTCCGCGAGCGACTTTCCCCGACACAACATCAAGGAGATTGGTCGGAGCAGCCATAGTGAGGATTCCGCCCGTTGCATTCGGGTCAATCAGGCGCGAGCGATACACCGAAACACCCGAAAGCGTGGAGGTTGAAGAGGCATCCTTCACACCTGGAATCATCCGAATTCGACCGACTGAGTCTTCGGGAAGCACAAGATTGGCTCCCGATAGATCCGCACCAGAGCGAGCCGTCAGCATATTGGTTCCCAGAGCCTGAAGCTGCTCATGAAGTTGAGCCTGAGAGGATGCCGAAACACCGACAACGCCGACCATCGCAGCGATACCGATGGCAATACCCAGGGCGGATAGAACAGCGCGCATCGGCCGCGCTCGCAAACCGCTGACCCCAAGGCGCGCAACATCACTGCCTCGTAAACGTGAGGAATGAACAATCTGAGTGCTGTCGCCGCTCACAAGATCACCTCACTACCGGAGTCCGAGACAACCCGACCATCACGGATCATGATTTGTCTGGGAAGTGAGGCAGCAAGATCGTTGTCGTGTGTAATAACGATGATGGTCGTCCCCGCATCGTTCAACTCACGAAGCAGCGCGACGATTGCATCCCCTGAACGTGAGTCAAGATTTCCTGTGGGCTCATCAGCCAAGAGAAGGGCCGGCTCCCCTACAAGGGCTCGTGCGATCGCAACGCGTTGACGCTCACCTCCAGACATTTGATGGGGACGATGCTCAATGCGGTGCCCCAGTCCCACTTTTTCCAAGGCTTCGCGTGCTTTTTCGCGGCGTTGTGCCCGTGGAATCCCCCGATATAGAAGACCGTCGGCAACGTTGTCCAAGGCGCTCACTCCCGGAGAGAGGTGAAATTGCTGGAAAACAAAGCCAATAAGAGAAGCACGAACACCCGATAGTTCAGCATCGTTGAGGGAAGAAACATCCATACCATCGATCATTACCGAACCTGAATCAGGCCGATCTAGGGTACCGATGAGGTTTAACAGCGTTGATTTCCCAGACCCCGACGGACCGACGATTGCAACGAATTCTCCCCTGCTGACGCTCAGACTCACCCCATCACAGGCGTTAACCGGCGGCGATCCATATGAGCGACGAACTTCGCGCACTTCTAGCAGTGAACTCATCGGTTTGGCACCACCACGCGTTGTCCCTCATGCAGATCATCGGAAGCGACCTCAACGCGATCCCCTGCGAATAAACCTGTCTGCACCGGAACACGAGTCGTCTTTCCATCGTCACCGATGACCTCGACTCCGAATTGATCAGGCGTGATGGCCACCAGAGCACCCAGCGGCACAGAAAGGACATCCTTCTTCGTCTGCGAGGTGATGCCCAGTGACACCGAGGCCTCTTGGAGCTTCTCGGTTGCTGCGGGGTCATCGGGGGTCACAGTGATCGGGATAATGCGATCCTTCGTGCTTCCCTGCTGATCCGCACCCTCTGTACTGGTCTTTTCTTTCGGGGGTTCGACAGAGGAGATTGTGCCCTTCGTTGTTTGTGCTCCCGGAAGACGAATCGTCACCGCGCTCCCAACGACACCGAGTGCCTGATCGGAGAGCTTGAGATTTGCCGAAATAATCTGCCTGGAAGACGAGGCCGCAAAGAGTTCCGTACCATTTGCGACGCTATCGCCGACCCGCGCTTTGAGTGCGCCAATTCGAAGGTCTTCCGAAGCGAAGAGAACTTGCCCCAGCGGAAGGACTCCATCACGTGCAATCCCCAAAGACTTTTGCCATTGGCTGATCGCTGCTTGGGTGCGCCAATCGAAGTGAGAGTCAGCTTCTGCAGTGAAATGTCCCAACTTTGCAAGAGACTCTTCTAATTGCTTGACGTCTTCACCGTCGCTCATTCCATTTTCAAAAGTACGCCATGCAGGTGTATTTCCGTGAAGGAGATAAGAGCTCTGGCCACCAACCGTATAGATGCGTTCGCCAAGTTTGATCGTCGAACCCGGGGTGGGAAGAGCCGTGATCACACCATCAAAGGCAGATTTCTGTGTGTAGGAGTCCGCGTAATGAAGGGTTCCCTGGACTGTTGTTTCCCCGACCAGATCACCGCGAGTAATCTCCGCGCTTGCACCCGAGTATTCAGCTGCATCTGAAGCTGCTCCAGAGCTATGTGCGCAACCGCTCATACATGCGAGTGCAATCGCCGCAGCAAGGACACGTGCACTACCGCGATGCGATAAGACGTAAGGATGGATTTTCACTTCCCACCCCTGGGGTTCCCAAAGCACTTGTTGACGGCGTCAGTGGGAATATTTTGGATACTGACGCCTTCACCGGGCTTGGGGTCTTTGACGTCATAGCCAAGATCCCTAAGGCATTGTGCTCCCTTAACCAGCAATTGGCGTGTGGCAGCATCATTGGTGAGGTCATCTTGCTCTCCGACCAGAGAAGAAACCTCTTGCATACACTTGTTGATCGCGCCGTTAAAGGCATCTGAAGTGTCGGTTAACTGATCGGGAGTAAGACCGGTATCGGGGACATCGTAGCCCTGTGCCCGCATGCATTGTCCGAATGCAATATTGGGGTCTTTTGAACCGGACGAGGCCGCGCTAGCTGTGCTTGATGAGCCTTTACCGTGCGCCTGTGTTGTTTGGGATGAGGTTGTTCCTCCTTGGCTGCAGGATGCGAGGAGGAAGGTCAGGGCGAGCGCACCGAGCGCAAGCCGACGGGAGGGACGAGGATTCTGCATCGAATCTCCTGTTGTTTATAACATTTTCGCATCGTTTGATAACGAATTGATAACATCCTACATCAGGAGTCTATGAGAATCAATTCCATTAAGGATGAAAGGATCACAATTCTGACTGTGAGTATGCAGCCTTAATATCCTCGTGGTGACGAATAACTTCTTTAACCATGAAGTTCAAAAACTTTTCGGCAAAATCTGGATCCAGACCAGACTCTGCAGCGAGCGCCCGAAGACGCGCAATCTGGACCTGTTCACGGGCAGGATCGGCGGGCGGAAGCTCATGAACAGCCTTGATGACACCCACTTTTTGAGTGCAACGAAAGCGTTCAGCAAGGATGTGAATCAGAGCAGCATCGATATTATCGATCGTCTTACGCGCTTCGATCAGTTCACTCGGTAGCTGATTCTCTGCCACTACTCCCCCAACTTACTTAAGCGCTCTGTACGGAAGCGGGCTCGGCCTCGTACAATTCAGCGCTTCCCTGTCCAAGGACAGCATCACGGGTTACCACCACGCGCGCAACATCATCACGGGAGGGAAGGTCGAACATCAGGTCAGACAGCGTCGCTTCCATCACTGACGACAAACCTCGCGCACCGGTCTTGCGCTGATTTGCCAGCTCGGCGATCGCAAGGAGTGCGTCATGGGTGAACTCTAAGGTAATTCCATCAAGCTCAAAGAGGTGCTGATACTGAGAGACCAAGCAATTCGTTGGCTCGGTCAACACGCGAACCAGATCTTCCTCAGAAAGTTCCTTAGTCGAGGTCAGTACGGGAAGACGACCAATAAATTCCGGAATCATGCCGAATTTGTGAAGATCTTCAGCGGTAACGGACTCGTAGAGATCGCCCATCTCAGCGGAAGACTTCAATTCCGAACCGAAACCGGTGGAACGCTGGCCCAAACGAGCCTTGACGATTTCTTCAATCCCCGCGAATGCTCCCGCAGCAATGAAGAGAATTCCAGAGGTATCAATCTCCAAGAACTGCTGGTGCGGGTGCTTGCGACCACCCTGCGGAGGCACCGAGGCCACCGTTCCTTCGATAATCTTTAGAAGAGCTTGCTGCACGCCTTCACCTGAAACATCGCGAGTAATCGACGCGTTTTCTCCCTTGCGGCCAATCTTGTCAATTTCGTCGACGTAGATGATGCCGCGTTCAGCCTTCTTAATATCTCCGCCGGCTTCCTGAATCAGGCGAAGCAAAATATTTTCAACGTCTTCACCCACGTAGCCGGCCTCGGTCAGAGCTGTCGCATCAACGATTGCGAAAGGCACATCCAGCAGACGCGCCAAGCAACGAGCCAAGTGAGTTTTACCAGTACCCGTAGGACCGAGAAGCAAGATATTTGACTTCGTGCCATACATATCTTCTTCATTGCCGGCCTCGCGCGAGCGGACGCGCTTGTAGTGGTTGTACACAGCTACCGAAAGTGCACGCTTCGCACGGTCCTGGCCGATGACCCAGGAGTCAAGGAAGTTATAGATTTCCCGAGGCTTGGGTAGAGGAAGAGAAGAAGGCTGGCTTGTCGGCTCGGAATCCTCGGCGATGATTTCATTACAGAGGTCGACACACTCATTGCAGATGTAGACACCGGATCCACCAATGAGCTTGCGGACCTGTTTCTGGCTCTTTCCACAGAACGAGCACTTCAGGGCCTCTGCTCCGTCGGTTAAACGACTCACCTGTGCCTCCTGAAAACTATCCCAAAAAGTGGGCTTTTACTGGAATCTAGCCTAATTCACACGGTCCCTAACAGCGAATTGACGCGCGGATTCCGTAGTGTAAGACCGGTCATTCAATAGGGACGGGAGAGAGCGCCGAAGCGCTCTCTCCCGTTTGCCTTAAACAGTGATTGTTTGCAGTCGCAAACTTGTCAACTAGTTTTGCGCTTTACGAGAAGCCAAAACCTGGTCGATCAAACCGTATTCCGCAGCCTGGGCGGCGGTCAGGATCTTATCGCGTTCAATATCGCGACGAACCTCTTCGACCGGCTTGCCTGAGTGAGCAGAGAGTGTCTCTTCGAGCCACAGACGCATGCGGTCAATTTCATCCGCAATGATCTGGATATCCGAGGCCTGCCCCTGCATTCCTTCCATCGCGGGCTGGTGGATCAGCACGCGAGCGTTGGGAAGAGCAAGGCGCTTACCGGGAGAACCGGCAGCCAAGAGGACAGCAGCGGCAGATGCTGCCTGGCCCAAGCAAACGGTCTGGACCTGCGGCTTGATGTACTGCATCGTGTCGTAGATCGCGGTCATTGCGGTGAATGAGCCGCCGGGCGAATTGATGTACATCGTGATCAGCGAATCCGGATCCTGCGACTCAAGGACGAGGAGCTGAGCCATGATGTCATCCGCACTGGCGTCATCAACCTGCACACCCAAGAAGACGATGCGGTCTTCAAAAAGCTTTGCGTAAGGGTCCTGACGCTTAAAACCGTATGCAGTGCGCTCTTCAAAGTTCGGAAGAACGTATCGCGCCTGAGGCATTTGGCGGGCAACAGCGTCGAAATAGGGCTGAGTGCTCATCAGTTTTCTCCTCCACGGTTGCCAATTTCCTGCGGGCTGTCGATGATCTGATCGACAAAGCCGTATTCCAGCGCTTCCTGAGCCGTGAACCAGTGGTCGCGATCGCCATCTGCCTCAACCTGCTCGACAGACTTGCCGGTGCGCGAAGCGGTGATCTGAGCCAGTTCCTTCTTCATACCCAAGATCAGATCCGCATTAATTCGAATATCCGTTGCGCTACCGCCCGCGCCTCCCAAAGGCTGGTGGAGCAAAACACGAGCGTGCGGGGTGATGTAGCGCTTTCCGGGAGCACCTGCCGTCAGCAGGAACTGCGCCATTGATGCTGCAAGGCCCATACCGACTGTGACAACATCAGGCTTCACGTACTGCATGGTGTCGTAGATAGCCATACCGGCGGTCACGGAACCACCCGGAGAGTTAATGTACAGGTAGATATCACGCTCGGGATCTTCTGCAGCCAACAAAAGGAGCTGCGCACAGATCGCGTTTGCGTTATCGTCTCGCACCTCGCCACCGAGCCAGATGATGCGCTCTTTCAGCAGGCGCTGGTAGACCGAATCTCCCAGTCCCATGGGCGTTTCATTTCCGCCCGAGGCTTGAATAGCCATTCACGCTCTCCTTACAAATTGAGGGTCCTGTTCCACTCATGAAACCTCACTGGATCCAAACTTATCGGTTCATCGAAGACTTGGCGCTCTAAAAGCAGTCTTTTCGCTCAGGGCGCATGGAAAGGGACAGAACACCGCAGCCGTCATGCAGTGTGGGCCGAAACCACAGGGTTTCGGCCCACATCTCAGTCATGAATTCCGCGAAGCGGAAATCCTAGCGACGCTCGAGATCACTCACTTCTCGTCGGCGATCTCAGCAGCGGCTTCCTCGACCTCTGCGACGGTCTCAGCTGCGGCCTCGGCGGCTGCTTCTTCGTCGCTCTTACCGAGGAACTCGGAGAGGTCAACGTCGTTGCCAGCGGTGTCCTTAACGGTAACCTCGCTGAGGACCTCGATCAGGGCCTTTGCGCGGCCAAGATCGGCGACAACAGCGGAGATCTGCTGAGGATCAGAGAAGAGGCGGTTGATGTCCATTCCGTAAGTCTGGGACATCTGAATTGCGTAATCGAAGAGCTCCTGCTGTCCGACCTGAACCTCGTTCTTCTTGGCGAGTTCTTCAGCCAGGATCTCGGTGCGGTATTCCTTCTCGATAGCCTCGCGAGCTTCCTTCTTTGCCTTTGCGGAAGCATCTTCTGCAACGCGGTGGCTGAGCTCGTGCTCGATGACCGACTCGGGAAGAAGAATTTCGGTGCGGGACAGGAGGTTCTCAACCAGGCGATCGCGTGCCTGCAGTGCCTGCTGGGACTGCTTGGTCTGTGCGGCCTGCTTCTTGAGGTCTTCCTTCAGCTCGTCGATGGTGTCGAACTCGGAAACCATCTGAGCGAAATCATCGTCGGCCTCGGGAAGCTCGCGCTCCTTGACGGACTTAACGGTCAGGGTAACCTCTGCTTCTTCGCCTTCGTGCTCGCCGCCCTTGAGGGTCGAGGTGAAGGTGACGACGTCGCCTGCGTGGGTCTTACGCAGCGCGGTGTCCTGACCGTCGAGCATGGTGCCCGAGCCAATTTCGTAGGAAACGTCGGAAACGGAGTCGACCTCTTCACCATTGATGGTGGCAACCAGATCGATGGTCGCGAAGTCGCCGGTCTTGGCCTGACGCTTGATGGTCTTCAGGGATGCAAAACGGCCACGCAGCGCGTCAAGCTCTTCCTGAACATCTTCGTCGGTAACCTCAACGGGATCAACCTCGATGACGGTGTCCTTGCCGTATTCGGGGATATCGAATGCGGGAACGACGTCAACCTGAGCGGTGAAAACCAGCTGGCCGGTCAGTTCACCGGTGGTCGAGGGGATCTCGGTGACCTCAACCTCGGGCTGGGACATGGGGCGCAGTTCGTTCTCGGAAACAGCAGCAGAGTACTGACCGGGAAGAACCTCATTGACGACCTGCTCGATGACGGCTGCACGGCCGAAACGCTGGTCGATGATGCGAGCGGGAACGTGACCCTTACGGAAGCCGGGAATGGACACCTGATTGGCGATGCTCTTGTACGCCTTGTCCATCTCTGACTTCAGTTCCTCAACGGGGATTTCAACAGTCAGACGAACCTTTGTGGGCTCGAGGGTCTCAACAGTGCTCTTCACGTGGATTCTCCAGGTCTTTTCTTGGGCGCAAAATGCGCGTATTTCAACTGAACTAGCCTACAACAGCTCACGCCAAAGCTGCTAGCTGGCTGTGCGCTTTCACATTTTCCGCCGGCTTCCGTCGCCAGCACTGAGTTTGTTCAGTTGCCGTTCACGTGGCCTCATCTACGAGGCCACAGCGGTGTTGGCAATAAAAAGTCGGGGTGACAGGATTTGAACCTGCGACCCTCTGCTCCCAAAGCAGATGCGCTACCAAGCTGCGCTACACCCCGTGAGACGAACGTCTGCGCGTCCAATAATACGGGACTTCACCCTAAATTTCGCAATCGCAGAAATAATCAGGTAATATCGATCCGCACGCGGGTGTAGTTCAATGGTAGAACCTCAGCCTTCCAAGCTGATGGTGCGGGTTCGATTCCCGTCACCCGCTCTGAAAAAAGGAGCCCCGGTTTTCCGGGGCTCCTTTCGTTTTGCCTCGCCTTCTTGTCCAGAGGACCGCTAGGCCACAACCCAGTCACAAGCCTTGGAAATAGATTCCCCATCGATAACTTCAACAACGGGACGCACGCAATTGCGTGGACATGAGCGTTCACAGTAAACCGAATACCGTTACTAGGTCACTCACATGGAGCCCCACGAGTATCAGCGTTATTTGAAGCGTCGACTTATTCGTGACATATTTGTATCCGTCTAAAAATAGGAGAAGGTTATGTCCCTTGTCGCGTTCCCCCGCATACATGCGACTACCGCGTCCGTTCTACTCGCCGCTGTCGCCCTGTCCGGTTGCAGTATTCTGGGTGGCCTGCAAAGTTCCGTCGATATTTCCAAGTTGCCCAACATTCCCGAGGGACAAAAGCAACAGTTAATCAGCCAGATGCAGTCTGCGTCAGGTTCGGAGAAGCAAGAGATTGCCGAAAAGGCAAAAGCCCTGAGCAAGATGGTGGGAACGAAGCTGGTAGCGGTGGATCCCCCGCCGATCATCGACCAGACCTTCGAGTTGGATCCGAATGGCCAGACCGTCGTGAACAAGGACGACAAGATCTACGAGAGGATGTCGGCCACCGATTACTGGCGTCTGGGCCAGAACACATATGACCTGTGCGTGGAGCAGGAGTGCGAGTATTACTCGTCGTGGACGGTAGACGTGGACGGGTCGGGCGCCGACCTGACGTATGTGTGGACCCTGAAGGTCAATGGTGACGATCAGCCCAGGGAGCCGCTGGTCCGCCGCTTCAAGGTCGGTAAATAAGGGGCCCAGCGCATCGACACACTCTTCATTTTCCTCATTCACATATTAGGAGCCAGCAATGACCGGTTACTCCGAAGCTCGATACGACGACCAACAGCACAAAGCTGCGCCCCGTTCCCCCTTCTCTTTCGTGCGGAGGACGGGGCGCGCCGCGCGCGCCCTGACCGCCATCGCCTCCGCCCTGGCCCTAGCCACTAACGTCCTCGCCCTGGCACCGGCCCCGGCTCACGCTGATGACGCCGTTCCCTCGCAGGAATACTTCTCTTACTACCACTTCGACACCGCACGCGCGAAGGGATACACAGGTAAGGGCATCACGATTGCTGTCATCGGCGGTCCCGTTGATACGAGTAATCCAGCCCTCAAGGGAGCGAACATTACCGACAAGAGTCGCTGCACCACCCAAGCCTCGCCAGAGGGCGTCCGGCATGGCACCGACATGGCGATCATCCTAGTTTCCCCCATCACAGGCGTGGCACCCGACGCCACCTTGTACACCTACCAGTCCTCCACCGCAGCAACAACGTCAAACGGCACATGCGACTCCAGCGAGGGCCAACTCAACACCATTGCTGCTCTCATTAACCAGGCCGTCGAAGACGGCGCCCACATCATCTCCGTCTCTCAAAGCGTCTCCGAACATTCCAACCAGCTCAAGTGGGCGATCACCAACGCAATCAGCAAGGGTGTCATCATCGTCAACTCATCCGGAAACGGCGCAAGCGACGACAACATCACACAGCTGGGCAGGTTTTCGGGAGTCGTTGGCGTATCGGCTATCAACAGTGACGGCTCCTTCGCATCCTACTCATCTTGGGGTGATGGCGTCGTCACCGCGGCCTTCGGCGGACCATACAACACCTTCGACGTGACCACCGGGGAGCCAGTCACCGTACAAGGCACCTCCATATCTACCCCGCTCGTGGCCGGTATGTTGGCTTTGGCACGCCAGAGGTGGCCCGACGCCACCACCAACCAGATCCTCCAACTCCTGGTCCACACCGGTCTGAACCCCAACCACGACTGGAACCAGTACACAGGCTACGGTGCCATCGATGGTGGCGCACTGGTCAACACCGATCCCTCGCAATACCCCGACGAGAACCCCATCATCCAAAAGAACAATGGTTCTGAGCCCACCGCGCAGGAGGTCCAGGACTACATCGACGGAGTCGCAGGATCCTTACAAATAGCCGCCTTCCCCGACACCTATGTCTACCGCGGATTTGATGAAGGAGTCCTCTTCAACCACGGGTCCATCCCCGTCCACCTGGGAACCAGCCCCCGATACCACCGATGACAGGGTGTTCCCGTATGAGTCACGCGTCTTTTGCTGTGGATTGGATCTGACAGTACAGGCCGCCCCGAAACGTGCGTGTTTTAACCGTGATCACCCTTGCTCTGAAAAAGGAGCCCCGGTTTTCCGGGGCTCCTTTTGTTATTCGTTAGAAATTCCACGCTCATTCTCGGTTCTTTTACGCGCCCATTCGTCATCTAAAAGAACCTCACGCGGTACCTCACCGTATCTCTTTGGGGTACTAATCCCATATGCGAGTAGCGGTTGATTTTCGAGCAAAGGCTCGATGTATTTCCCCAGCACGTCTTCGCAGATTCCGGCACGCTTCCCAAGGTCATGCAACGCAACGAGAATCTCGTACACCGACTGCTCATCGAAAGGTCTGTAATCCCTTCGTATTCGCCTCTTTGTTTTCTGCAACGCAGGACTGTCTCGGACAGAAATGTTCCACAATCGACCATAATGAGCCGTTCGATTACGCAAATAAACGAACGAGCGGACTTGTGAAGGCAAAACTCTTCGAGTAGTTCCCAAAGAGTCTGCCATTGCATCCAGAACTCCAGAATCACCGGACGCTTCGATCATTCGCGAAAGCGTTCCAAAACTCACTGCCTCAACTGCAACCCAAATTGGCAACCTGTCATACGCCTGAGGCGCAAAATGCAAACCTTGCTTGATCTCATCCCGATAATGAGCAATAAATAAATCTTTGCTTCTATCCAGATCAGACAGTATTCGTTCTTGAATCAGAACCTCATCGACCGATGGAGGTTGCGTGAAGCCCTCTCCGTATGCGAAAGATTTTGACGGCGCACAGGATTCTCCATAGTGATGAGCAAAGCGAGTCCTCAAGAGAATCTCACATCTTGCTAGCAATTCCTTACAAACACTAGAGAGTTTTCGCTCCGCTTCATAAAGGTTATAAATCCTCTCAAAACTTGTTCCATCGATAAACGAGTCATCACCATAGCTTGGATCTTTCTGCCAGTATCGGAAGTAACCCGAAAGACGGTAGTAGCTCACATAGGAAAGCAACTTTTCAGCGCGGCTCTGGTCCTCAACTCGCATACCACGCCGAACGAGTAACTCAAGCTGATCACCGTAGCTGAGCCACTTTTTATTTATCGAGGCATCCATCAAACAGCACCTTTGCTGGTAAAAAATGGCCCCGGTCATTTGTGCATACCCAAAGCGGGAAGAGGCCTGACCGGGGCTCTGTTAAGGCTAGTTTACAGTACACATAGCCTTCGAAGATGCAGTTTTTCTACGAGCAATCCATGCTTTGCATCACGAATTCACAGTAGTTCCAGTTCCTAGAACGTCGATGTATCAATCACAAAGCGGTAGCGCACTTTTGAGGCGACAACTTTGTCGTAGGCCTCGGTAATGGAATCACCGTCGATGATTTCAACCACGGGACGCACGCCGTGCTGGGCGCAGAACTCCAGCATTTCCTGAGTTTCAGCAATACCGCCAATCTGCGACCCCGCAACGACTTTGTTTCCATTGACCACAGCTCGCATGGGGATCACCATCGGGTTCTCGGGAAGACCGACATCAACAAAAACACCGAAAGGCTTGAGTGCACGGATTAGTCCAGGGTAATCCAGGTCATCGGCACTCACCGTGCAAATAATGAGGTCAAAAGACGAGGCCAGAGACTCGATGGTGCCTTCTTCTGCAGTTGCATAGAAAGCAGTGGCACCAAACTGACGTGCGTCGGCTTCCTTTGAACGACCATGCGAGATTACAGAAACCTCTGCACCCATTGCCGCGGCAAGCTGAACGCCCATGTGTCCCAGGCCGCCCATACCGACAATGGCAACTTTCTTTCCAGGACCTGCACCCCAGCGCCGCAGCGGTGAGTACATAGTGATCCCGGCGCACATCAGCGGTGCAGCATGCTCCAAAGCCACAGCATCGGGTACGTGACAGGCGAAGTCTTCACGCACCGTCATTGCTTGGGCGTAGCCGCCATAGGTTGGCTTCCCATCTGGGCCCGCCCGAAAAGTCCAATAGGCATGGGGATTGTCACAGAACTGCTCGTGACCATCGGTGCAGTACTCGCATTCCTTGCATGACCCCTGGAGACAACCAACACCGATGCGGTCCCCTACCTTGAATTTGGTGACGCCTTCGCCAACTTTGGTGACAACGCCAGCAATTTCATGTCCGCCGACGAAGGGATAGGGAATCGGCCCCCACTCACTGCGCGCAGTGTGGATATCAGAGTGGCAGATTCCCGCGTATTTGATGTCGAAAAGTACTTCACCCGGTCCGGGTTCACGAATATCAATCATCATGGGGTGATACTGCGATCGCGCATCATCACAGGCATAGGCACGGACTTGAGGCATCCTAGGCTCCTTTGGTTGTCCTCCCAGCGCTGAGCACCCCTGAAACACGAAGGCGTGGGAAGCTCTCTTGCGCACGCACATTGCACACATGCTAACACTCAAAACATATGAAAAACCCTCAGAACCTTACGGTTCTGAGGGTTAAACCGGGTGGCTGACGGGACTCGAACCCGCGACGTCCTGGACCACAACCAGGTGCTCTACCAACTGAACTACAGCCACCATTGAGCGCTGCGAAAAACGCAACGGAGAAACTCTAACATCTGGGCATGCCAAGTGAGAAATCGAAAAGCGAAGCGTGGTGATTGCCACGAATAGACGTCCTCCCCCGCTTCGCAAGGAAACGAGGGAGGAGCAAGAACAAGATCTCAGATCTCACCAGAAGGCACGGGTAGAGATCGCATCAGCGAAGTTACCCAGCGCATCGGGTGTTGCTTCCAGGTACAGGTCCGCGTCCACCAAGGACACCTCCATCACTCGGAAGGAGCCTTCACCGTCGGGAACCAAGTCCACACGGTTGTAGAGAAGCAGTTCATCGCGTCCCAAACGCGAACGCATGTACTCATGCAGCACCTGACGGATCTGCTCACCCCATTGCCAAGTCGCAGTGTCTGCGGGACGAGCGGTCACTACGGCCTCGTGCATGGAAGGATCGGTGACCGAAGAGGGGTGCAAAACCGCACGCTTCTCAACTGCGTGGGAAAGCAAACCGTTGAAGAAGACCAACGAGACCTCACCGTGGACGTCAATATCTTCTAGGTAGCGCTGAAGCATCACAGAACGGCCTTCATCAAGCAGTTCCATGGTTTGAGCCAAAGCCGCTTGACGCTGTGAGGTATCGATAGCGGTGTAACGACCGATATCGCGCACACCCGAAGAAACCGCAGGCTTCACAACGAAGTCGCCCAGAGCCGGGAAGCGAGAGTGAACTTGATGCTTCGAAAAACCGTGCGAGGGCTCAAGCCACGTCGTAGGAATAACAGGAAGCCCCAAGGCCTCCAAATCCTTCATGTAGTGCTTGTCAGTGTTCCACTCCATGACATCGGCATGGTTGAGCAGGCGCGGCACTGAATTTGCCCAGTTAATAAATTCCTGGCGTTGCGTCGCATAATCCGAAACAGATCGGATCACGCAGACCCCCGCTGCATCCCAATCGACAGTGGGATCATTCCAAACAGCAATCTGAGGGTCCATTCCACGCTCTGCAAGAGCATCGGGAAGTCCACTTTCATCGGAGAAAAGCCCGGGCATATTCTCCGAGGTGACAAGGGTAACCTTGGGTTTTTTCGTCATAAAAATATCTTACCTTAGTCCCAAGGGGCGGCTCATGGCTTCCTCCAACAGGGAGGTCACCAATTCGGTGTAGCTCAGTCCGGCTTCGCCCCACACGCGCGGATACAGCGACAAACGGGTAAAGCCGGGCATGGTGTTCACTTCATTCACGATGATCTCGTGAGTTTCATCGTTATAGAAGAAATCAACGCGGGCCAGGCCCTCACACTCCAAGGCCTCGAAAGCCTTGAGTGCGGTCTCTTGAATACGAGCCGCATCTTCTTGCGGAACATCCGCCGGGCACATGAGTGAAATCGCATCGGTATCGACATACTTCAGGGCGTAGTCGTAGAACTCGCCCTCAGGAACACCGATTTCACCCAAAGGCGCAGCCATCGAATCGCCGCCCGCAGGAACGCGCACACCGCACTCGACCTCGCGACCGTAGGCCATCGCCTCGACGATGATTCGCGGGTCGTTTGCGGCTGCTTCCTTGATGGCAAGGTCCAGCTGATCAGGGGAATCCACGCGCGAAATACCAACCGAGGAACCACCGCGAGTGGGTTTGACGAAGACCGGGTATCCCAGAGCTTCAATCCGCGAGCGCACTTCCTGGGGATCACGGGACCATTCCTTCTCGGTCACCAGTTCCCACCGGCCAACTGCAATCCCGGCCTCGGCAAGGACAGTCTTCGTTAGGTGCTTATCCATTGAAACCGCGCTGGACGTCACGCCACAGCCAACGTAACGCACATTCGCCATCTCGAAGAGACCCTGGATCGTTCCGTCTTCGCCATAAGGACCGTGCAGAAGCGGAAGCACAACATCGATAACCCCCAGATCCTCAACACTGACAATCCGAGCATCATCGTCTTCGGGAGTGCGGTCGTAGGTGGTTTCGACCAAACGAGCAAGGCCTGGAAGCAGGCTCACGCGGCTAAGTCCCGGCTCAATAGTCGTATTCGAGGCCGTGCGCAGGTCGACAAGCTCAGGCTTGCTATCGACGTGCACCCATTGGCCATCTCGGGTGATTCCGACCGCAAGCACATCGAAGCGTTCGCGATCGATCGCATGAAGAACACCGGCGGCGGTCGCGCAGGACACCAGGTGTTCACTGGAGCGTCCGCCGAAAACGACGAGGACGCGAGGACGTTTGACTTCACTCATGGCCTTAACCCTACCGCGTGGCCAGCCCGTAGTGTCATTCTTCTCATGCTCGCGTCATTCGATGTTAAACACACCCTGGGTTTCAATCCTGTATCGACTTCACCAAAGGTCAAGATTCCGCTCCCCGATCTCCTCCGCCCACATTAGGATGAGAGAAGTCAAACTCGTAGATCGCTCAAGGAGGAGATTGTGAAGACGCGTCATTTTTCATCTCTATGCGCGCTGATCCTTCTCGCTACGCTCAGCGGATGCTCCCCCACTCCCGCGCCCTCGGCAAGCAGCTCAGCCACGGCCTCGGCAAGCGAAAGTGCGTCTTCGTCCCCTACTCCCGAGGCCACGCCCTCTTCCACCCCAAGTCTTGAGAATCGGGAAGAAATTCCCTCGCGGAAGGCATCCCTGACGCAGGGCAAAGAGGACGCTAATCACGCACCCGTCTTCCACGACCTACGCGTTGGCGAACACGAGACTTTTTACAGGGTCGTCGTTGAGTTCACCGGAAACGACGATGTGGGATGGCAAGGAGGGTGGACCACTTCCCCAGCGACCCAGGGTAAAGGCGATCCAATTGATCTAGGGACGCCGATTTACCTTGAGTTGGCCTTGGAAGGCGGAGCCATGCCAGTGAGCGAAGAACTCCAAAAGGACTACTACAAGGGCGAAAGAACCAAGGAAGTCGGCCCCATTCGCGTACGCGAAGATGGAAGCTTTGAGGCCAATACGCACATCGTGATCGGAATGGATCACAAGCGCGAGGTGACTTTGAGCGCGTTGAGTAACCCCTCGCGCGTGGTGGTTGATATCGCGAAGTAAGAAGTACGGGGCTTAGATCTCCACTCGCTTCTTCAGTTTGCGATCCCATACGCCCTGCGGGGCGTCTTCACCGCGAAGAGCAGCAACCTGATCAATCATTGTGCGCTGAATGCGTGCGGTTGCTTCATCAACAGCGTGATGATCAGCAGAACCTGTGTCATGGCGCAGGTCATCTAAGTCGATTGGCTGACCGATGCGGACGCTCACTTTGCGTTGGGGACGAAAATCGATCAGCGCCGATCCCGAACGCATAATTTTTTGCTCTCCCCAGTGAATGAAGGGAATAACATCAACCCCCGTGTCCAGAGCAAGACGCGCCGCACCGGTCTTAATGCGCATCGGCCATTCATCAGGGTCTGTGGTCAAGGTGCCTTCGGGGTAGATTGCCACGCACTCGCCATCACGAAGCGCCTTCGCTGCCGAGGCCAAAATAGCCCCGGGTTCCTTCGACTTTCGATCGACCGGAAGCAGTTGCATCCGACGCATGGCCCCACCCAAGAGCGGAACCTTGAATAGCTCTGACTTGGCCATAATGCGCACGGGAACGTCCGCTTTCATCATGACCCACAGCAAGCAGACCGCATCAATGTTTGACAGGTGATTACATACCAGCAGGAATCCGCGGTCCTTGGGAAGATCTTCAAGACCTTGGACGTCAATCTTCATCCAGGGGACCATAAAGCTGCGGAAAACGCCTCGCGCGAAACGGTAGAAACCTGTGAGTCGGTGAGTCATGTGTGTAGTTTATCCAAGCAAGGTGCTGGGGCCAAAGATCAACAAGACAGCGCTGGAACAAGCTACAAGTTCGCGCTAACTCCCACGGCTTTAAACAAAGACGCGGAAAACCTCAGGGCTGACCGAGATTTCAAGTGGGCCTTCTCCCACTCGGTCTCCGTCCCCCATTGCAACTAACTCGGCACTATCCCAAATCTTGACGCTGGTGACTTGTTCGACGTGAAGGATCGGATCATCAACTTTTCGCATGGCAAGAACCCGCGCAAGAACACGGATCGCATGACGCTTCGGTACCGGGTCCACCGTGAGGAGTTCCAGACGACCATCACTGGGGTTGGAGCTAGGAACAATATTGATCCCGCCACCAAACCATCCGGAATTGGAGACTGAAACAAGCCAACCCCGGATTCGCCTTCGCACCCCATCTACTTCTATTTCCATGGTTTTGGGGTGGAACTGCTGAAGGGCCCGCAAGGCACCCCAAGCGTAAGCGAAAGTACCTGAGGCAAAAGAGGTGTCATTTGCGATCTGGTTGGCCAAGGCATCCAAGCCGAAAGAGACAATTCCCAGCACCTGAGCCGGTTTTTCTTCGAGGTCCTTGGCAGACGAGGGTCGTTGCCCAGCGGCGTCTTGCCCGTCGTTTTCCTTGTTGAGTGCACGCACCTGCATTGCGTCAACGCCTCTGATCCGAGGATGCTCCCCCGCCTCCGAAGCACAGATTTCCGAGGCCATGGGCAGGCTTCGCACATGCGCGACCGCATCCGTCCCAATTCCGAGGCAACGACACAGATCATTTCCCCTTCCTCCGGGAAGGGGAATCACCACTCCCCCACGCGCACCAACCTGAGTAGCAATACGGGCGATGTAGCCATCGCCACCTAGAACTGCAACCCAGTGATTGGTGCATGCTGCCGCCAAAGCTGCCGGATCATCCGAGCGGTGAGTGACTCGAACATCGACGTTCCACCCTTGGGAGCGTAGAAGTGCCGCTACCTTGGGGGCCCGCCGCAGGGCGCGGCCTTTCCCAGAAAGCGCGGAAACAAATAGCTTCAGTTTGGGTTGGGATGGCTGATCCACGACTGTGGCCTTCGAGAGGGTCGTCAGTCTTCGTATTCCACGCGAGCATTGAGCTCGCGAAGCTTGCGAATAAAGTGCTCGTAGCCGCGGGAAATGACATCAATTCCCGAGACAGTTGATGTTCCGGTCGCGGTCAATGCTGCAATTAGGTGTGAGAATCCACCGCGCAGGTCTGGAACGACAATATCTGCGGCGTGCAGAGGAGTCGGTCCCGAAATAACTGCTGAGTGGTAGTAGTTCTTCTGACCGAAACGACAGGGTGTTCCACCCAAGCACTCGCGATACACCTGGATATTCGCACCCATCTGACGCAGCGCAGAGGTAAAACCGAAACGGTTTTCGTACACCGTTTCGTGGACAATCGACAGGCCTTCTGCTTGAGTGAGGGCGACAACCAGCGGTTGCTGCCAGTCGGTCATGAAGCCGGGGTGAACCGCGGTTTCCAAAGCGATGGAATGGAGTTCGCCACCGGGGTGGTAGAAACGAATACCTTCTGAATCGATATCAAACGCGCCACCGACCTTTCGGAAAGTATTGAGGAAGGTCGTCATATCAGGCTGATGCGCGCCGCGTACGTAAATATCACCGCCAGTCGCAAGGGCTGCAGCCCCCCAAGAGGCGGCCTCGATACGATCGGGCAAAGCGGTGTGACGGTACCCGTTCAGGGATTCCACACCCTCGATACGGATGGTGCGGTCAGTGTCGACAGAAATAATGGCGCCCATCTTCTGCAAAACATTGATGAGGTCCATGATTTCGGGCTCGATAGCAGCGCCCTTCAGCGTGGTAATTCCGTCATTACGAACCGCGGTCAGAAGAGTCTGCTCGGTTGCACCAACGGAGGGGAAGGGCAGCTCAATAATTGCACCGTGAAGACCGGATGTGGGGCGCTTGATATGGACCCCTTCAGGCTGCTTATCAACGATTGCGCCGAACTTACGCAGAGTTTCCAGGTGGAAGTCGATGGGACGGCCACCAATCGCGCAGCCACCCAGCTCAGGAATGAAGGCTTCACCCAGCTGGTGAAGAAGCGGACCACAGAACAAGATCGGGATACGCGAGGCACCGGCAAGGGTGTCGATATCAGAACGCGAGGCAATGCGAACCTGCGAAGGATCCATTCGCAGCGAACCGCGTTCTTGATCGTAATCAACCTTGACACCGTGAAGGGACAGGAGGTCAGAAACGACGTCAACGTCACGAATCAAGGGGACGTTGTACAGCTCGGAGGGAGTATCTGCGAGCAGCGACGCAACCATTGCTTTGGGGACAAAGTTCTTCGCCCCGCGGACGGTAATGGTCCCCTCAAGGGGGTGGCCACCTTCAACTCGAAGTTTCGAGGACATAGTGATGCTCTCCTAGCTGTCGACTTCTGTGACCACTTTAGAGCAGCACGCCCTCATCTGCGTGCGCTTAACGCATCTTGAGCGCGTGGCGAATTACTCACCTTCGGCGGGACGCGCGGAAACGACCGGCTTCGAAGGCAAAGTCTTGGCCGGCAGAGTCCTCGGTTTAAAGGAGGGACGATGCTCTTCGTAAGCGGTGATCTCCGCCTCGTGACGAAGGGTCAGAGCAATATCGTCCAGACCTTCCATGAGCGTCCAGCGCACATAGTCATCAATATCGAAAGTGCAGGTGAAGTCACCCACGGTCGCGGTCTTATCCTCCAGCGAAACGGTGATTTCTGCACCGGGATTGGCATCGAGCAGATCCCAGAGCTTCTCACAGTCTGCTTCGCTAATGATTCCTGTCACCAGGCCCTGTTTTCCTGCATTTCCGCGGAAAATATCAGCAAACTTTGGTGCCAGAACAACCTTGAAGCCATAGTCACGCAGTGCCCAGACCGCGTGTTCACGCGAGGATCCCGTGCCAAAATCAGGTCCAGCAACCAGAACGCTGCCCTGGTTATAGGGTTCACGGTTCAAGATGAACTCTGGATCGCGACGCCACGCGTAGAACAGCGCATCATCGAAACCTGTTTTGGTCACGCGCTTCAAGAAAACCGCGGGGATGATCTGGTCGGTGTCAACATTTGAACGGCGCAGCGGAACGCCAATACCCGTGTGCGAAATGAACTTTTCCATGAGTTTTCCTTCGAATGTGTATCAGCGAATTCTTAGTCGTCCAGGTCAGCCGGAGAGGACAGGGTACCGCGAATAGCGGTGGCTGCCGCGACCAGAGGAGAGACCAGGTGGGTCCGCGAGAGCTTTCCTTGGCGGCCTTCAAAGTTTCGGTTTGACGTCGAGGCCGAACGTTCCTGAGGAGCAAGCTGGTCGGGGTTCATTCCCAGGCACATCGAGCAGCCGGCATTTCGCCATTCAGCACCGAAGTCAGTGAAGATCTTGTCCAGACCTTCAGCTTCGGCTTGCAGACGCACACGAGCAGAGCCGGGGACAACTAGCATCCTGAGCCCCGGAGCCTTGGTGTGGCCTTCAATGACCTTTGCAGCTGCACGCAAGTCTTCGATGCGCCCATTGGTGCACGATCCCAAGAAAACTGTGTCGATCTTGATATCGCGCATGGGGGTGCCGGCTTCGAGCCCCATGTAGTCCAGAGCCTTCTGTGCTGCGGCTCGCTTGATTTCGTCTTCAAAGTCTTCAGGGTTGGGAACGCTGCCCGAGAGCGGGACTCCCTGTCCTGGGTTTGTCCCCCAGGTGACAAAGGGCTCCAGGTCCTCAGCATTCAATACAACCTCGGCGTCAAAGACCGCATCCTCATCTGAATGCAAGGTCTTCCAGTACTCCAGGGCACGATCCCATTCTTCGCCCTCGGGTGCGTGCGGACGTCCCTTCAGGTATTCGAAGGTCGTTTCATCGGGGGCAACCATTCCCGCTCGGGCGCCCGCTTCGATAGACATATTGCAGATCGTCATGCGACCTTCCATCGAGAGCTCGCGAATTGCCTGGCCTCGGTACTCAAGGACGTATCCCTGTCCCCCACCGGTTCCGATCTTCGCGATCACGGCAAGGATAATGTCCTTCGCTGTAGCGCCCTTTGGCAGGGAACCATTAACGGTAATAGCCATGGTCTTAAATGGAGCCATCGGCAGTGTTTGAGTCGCCAGAACATGTTCGACCTGGCTGGTACCAATCCCCATTGCCAGTGCACCGAATGCTCCGTGAGTTGATGTATGCGAGTCACCGCACACAATGGTCATACCGGGTTGGGTGAGTCCTAATTGGGGACCAACGACGTGAACGATTCCTTGGTCGGCATCGCCCAGCGAATGCAGACGGATACCGAATTCCTTGGCATTTTTTCGCAGGGTGTCAATCTGTGTACGACTGGTGATATCGGCGATTGGCAGGTCGATATTGACCGTAGGCGTGTTGTGGTCCTCGGTTGCAATCGTGAGGTCGGGGCGACGGACTTGGCGTCCGGCCATGCGCAGACCATCGAATGCCTGCGGGCTGGTCACTTCGTGGACTAGGTGCAGGTCGATGTAGAGAAGATCGGGCGCACCGTTTTCACCGTGCACTACGACGTGATCAGCCCAAACCTTTTCGGCCAGCGTTCCGCTCATTTCCCGCTCCTTCATCGACTTCTTTCTTCCCATGATTGACACTTCGTAGAGAGTTGGACTTGATATCTCATTTAATGAGATGTGAGAATGTGTTCATGGAGGACTCAGAAGCCTTTGGAAGTGGTGTCGGCGTTCTGGATAAAGCCGCACTGGTTTTGAGCGCACTTGAAGCAGGCCCGGCCCCCCTGGCCCAATTGGTTGCAACAACAGGTTTGGCGCGGCCAACTGCGCATCGCCTTGCAGTTGCACTGGAATATCACCGTTTCGTTGCGCGCGATATGCAGGGACGTTTCGTCTTAGGACCACGCCTTCAAGAACTTGCCTCCTCTGCGGGTGAAGATCGCCTTCTTGCAGCTGCAATGCCTGTCCTCGTTGCGCTTCGCAACCACACGAAGGAATCCACTCAGCTTTTCCGTCGCCAAGGTGACTTCCGAGTGTGCGTTGCTGCTTCCGAACGTGAGATGGGTCTACGTGATTCCATCCCCGTTGGCGCGACGTTGACTATGAAGGCAGGTTCCGCTGCCCAAGTCCTTCTTGCATGGGAGGAACCCGACCGCCTTCACCGAGGCCTCTACGGCGCCTCTTTCAATGCGACGATGCTCGCTCAGGTTCGTCGCCGAGGCTGGGCACAGTCGGTTGCAGAACGCGAGCCCGGCGTTGCTTCAGTTTCTGCCCCCGTTCGTGGTCCTTCGGGTCGCGTGCTGGCCGCAGTGACCATTTCGGGTCCTGTTGAGCGTATGGGACGTCAGCCTGGCCGTCAGCACGGCCCTTCTGCCGTTGCTGCAGCTAATCGACTCTCCGATTTCTTGCGCTCCGCAGAAGGAATGGAAGACTAAGCCCCCGTCGAGGCCAGTTCCTGAGCTCGGCGGTAGTAGTTTTCCGTTGCTTCAATGACCTTCTCCCACGTAAAGGGGAAATCTTCACTGCGATTATGCTCGTGAATACGTTCAAGCTGTGTAGGAGTCTCAAGCACGGTTAAGAGCGCTTCGATCATCTCGTCATCATTGTCTAGACACCAGCCATTGAGGCCATTTTCGACGACTTCTGCGAGTCCAGACTGTGAACGTGTCATTACTGCAAGCCCCGAGGCCAAGGCCTCACGTCCAGCAATAGAAGCAGATTCCTTCACCGAAGGCGCAAGGAAAATATCCGAACGCGAATACAGGTCTTGGAGCTGCGTCACACTCAGACGTCCCGGTAGAAGCAGCCAATCCCCCAGCCCTGCGCGCTCAACACGGCGCTGAACACCGTCAAAAAGCGGACCTTCACCCGCGACTACTGCACGCAGGGGGAAATCACCCGCGTGGCCTCGGGAATAAGAATCCCAGCGGCGGCGAGTTTCAGAAAGGATGTCGATCAGGGCATCCACGCGCTTACGCGGCGCAAAACGCGTGGCGGTCACCACGACAATGCCTTGGTGGGAGACAGGCGGGCGCTGCCACGGCGCAACATCTACGCCATTATGCAAAGTCGAAACACAGATATCTGACCCCAAGACTTGGCGAATTTGCTCATTGACCAGCTCAGAGACGCCTGTCCACATAATCGGGGCCTGCGCCAGCCCTGCACGTCTTGCGATGGTACGGAAGGCAGGGATTGTCACGCGGGGATCCCACAGGGAATGAACGGTGACGACCTGCGGAATCCTCGAATCCTTTAGGTTCAGTAGAACCGATTGAACAACCGGGGTCAGTTCCCCCATGTGATAGTGAACGACATCGGGATTGAAACGGCGAATGAAGTCGGTAAAGCGACGGGGTGCTTTGGGATCAATCGGCGCGTTGAAAGGATTGCGCCACGAGGAACGCAGCACCGGATAGGGGCACGTGGAGGGTGAATCACCTTCGGGAGTGCAGGTCAGAACGACGATATCGTGGCCTCGGGCATGAAGATGGTCGGCAAGAGCACCGACCTGGGTTTCAATTCCCCCCATAGTCGGGCGGAAGGTGTCTGAGACCAAAACAATGCGCATGCTTTTATTCTTGCAGATGCCAAGGGCAGCAGCGCAGCTAACAAAAAAGCAGGGACGAAGCCCTGCTGGTATTTGTACCCCCAACCGGATTTGAACCGGTGTTAACGCCGTGAGAGGGCGTCGTCCTAGGCCGCTAGACGATGGGGGCGGCGCGCCATTACGTGCGCTATTCCCGTCATACCGAAGCATGAACAGGATTTGTACCCCCAACCGGATTTGAACCGGTGTTAACGCCGTGAGAGGGCGTCGTCCTAGGCCGCTAGACGATGGGGGCCTTTCATCTCGCAAAAAGCTTTGCGATGGCTGGGGTACCAGGACTCGAACCTAGACTAAATGAACCAGAATCACTCGTGCTGCCAATTACACCATACCCCATGGCGCAATCCGCTCGGGCCTAAAACCCAAGGCGGCGACAAGAGAAAAGAATACTCAAATGCGCTTCAGATGCCAAATCGCAGGCACGTGGCACTGATCATATTTGATCACCACGCGCCTGCGATCAGGCGTCAGTCAAAGGCTCAGCCAAGCTGGTTACGCAAGGCGTGCAGACGGTTCAACACGCTCTCGCGGCCCAAAATCTCCATGGACTCAAACAGCGGCGGGGAAACCTGGCGACCGGTGACGGCCACACGAATCGGGCCAAAGGCCACGCGAGGCTTGATATCCATACCCTCAACAATCAACTCACGGAGGGCATGTTCCAGAGCCTCTGTTGTAAAGGGGCCGTCGTAGTTCTCGATGTAGTGAATCGTCGCATCCAAAACCTCAGGAGCATTCTCCTTGAGCTTCGATACGGACTTTTCATCCAGTTCAAGCGCATCGTCTTCAGTGAAGAGGAAGCCCAGCATTCCAGGAGCCTCACCCAGCAACTGGATGCGGGTCTGGATGAGCGGAGAAGCGTGCTGCATAATCTTCTGCTCGTCAGCGGTCAGCTCCTCATAGGAGTCAGCCGAAACCAATCCCTCACGGTGTAGGAAGGGGATGACACGGCCTCGGAAATCATCGGGCTCAAGCAGGCGGATATGCTCGGCGTTGATCGCGATGCACTTCTTGTGGTCGAAGCGTGCCGGGTTCGGGTTCACATCGGTGATATCGAAGGCCGCGGCCATCTCTTCCATGGAGAAGACGTCGTTATCCGGGCTAATCGACCAACCCAGCAGGGCCAGGTAGTTGTTCAAACCCTCGGGAATCATTCCGGCTTCGCGGTGCAGGAGCAGGTTCGATTCGGGGTCACGCTTGGACAGCTTCTTATTTCCTTCACCCATCACGTAGGGCAGGTGACCGAAGCGAGGCATGAACTTGGCAATGCCCAGCTCTTCCAATGCGCGGTAGAGAACGATCTGGCGCGGGGTCGATGAGAGCAGATCTTCACCACGCAGGACGTGGGTGATCTCCATGAGTGCATCATCAACGGGGTTGACCAGCGTGTACAGCGGGTGGTCGTTCGCGCGAACAATCACGTAGTCCGGGACCGAACCGGCCTTGAAGGTGATCTCACCGCGGATCAGGTCGGTGAAGGTAATGTCCTCGTCGGGCATGCGCAGGCGCAGAACCGGCTGACGACCTTCAGCGCGATAGGCAGCAATTTGCTCTTCGCTAAGGTCACGGTCAAAACCGTCGTAACCGAGCTTGGGGTCTTCACCCTTTGCCAGGTGACGAGCCTCAACCTCTTCTGGAGTTGAGAAGGATTCGTAGGCGTAACCGGCCTCAAGCAGCTTCGCTGCGACATCGCGGTAGATGTTCATGCGCTCACTCTGGCGGTACGGCGGGTGCGGACCACCCTTACCGACGCCTTCATCCCAGTCCAGTCCCAGCCAGTTCAGCGAGTCAAGAATCTGGTCGAAAGATTCTTGAGAATCGCGGGCAGCATCGGTGTCTTCGATGCGGAAGACGAAGGTGCCTCCGGTATGGCGCGCGTATGCCCAGTTGAAGAGGCAGGTGCGAACCATTCCCACGTGGGGGGTTCCAGTTGGCGAGGGGCAGAATCGGACGCGAACATCGGCGCCACTTGCAGTAGTCACACTCATAATCCCCTAGTTTAGCCCCCTTCTTATTGCGCCCGCGTCAATTCAATGGGTGTGCGAGGACTGAGCAGGGACTCTCCCCCATTGAAGGATGCGCGCGCTGTTACCTTCGCTCACACCATGAAGGCGAATTCCGAATTATCACCACTCCCCTTACACTGGGAGGTAGCTCACACACTTTGCCCTTTTGGGCACGTTTGGAAAGAAGTTTTCGCATGGATTTTTGCAGCGCTGAGGAGCTCCGTCGCATTGGTTCACTGAAGTGGACGGGAGTTAAGCCCGCGGACGGCAGTGACGTCTTGGGCGCCTGGGTTGCAGAGATGGATTTCGGTACCGCTCCTTGTGTCGAGGAGCGAATGACCCGCGCGATTCGCGAAGGTTTGCTGGGCTACAACCCCCGTTGGCTTGAGCCGGAGGTTGCCCAAGCTACTGCACACTTCCAAAAGAAGCGCTTCGGCTGGGATCTTGAAGCTGATTCAATTCGCATGGCACCCGCTGTTCTTCCGGCGTTGGAAGTGATGATTCAGCACCTGGTGCGTCCCGGATCACCGGTTATCGTTCCGACTCCCGCGTACATGCCATTTTTGACAATTCCTCCCGCGCTGGGTCACCCGGTCATCGACGTTCCCTCGTTGCACGATGATGCGTACCCGGGCGGCTGGACCCTTGATTTTGAGGGAATTAAGGCGGGTCTCGAGGCCGGGGCTGGCCTGGTGATTCTCTGCAATCCCTGGAACCCCGTGGGGCGCGTGTTAACAGAATCCGAGATGCGAGCTTTGCAGATGCTGGTGTCTCAGTACGACGCTTTGGTCTTTGCGGACGAAATCCACTCCCCCCTGGTTTTGGGCGGCCGCGGCTTCACGTCTTATGCACGTCTGGGTGCAGAATTTGCAGCGCATACGATCACCGCAACTGCAGCAACAAAGGGCTGGAATATTGCGGGACTGCCGAATGCTCAGGTCATCGTTCCAGATCGGGAATTGCGCACGCGTTGGGATCGCCTGTGCCAGGAGAAGCTCCCCCATTCAACCTCAACAATCGGCGCGCTTGGGACGATCGAGGCCTACACAAACGGTGATGACTGGCAGCACGAAGTCCTTTCCGTCATCGAGGGCAATATCCGAACCGTTACCGAGGCGTTGGCACCCACCGAGATTGACTTCCGTCCCCCGCAGGCAACCTACCTGACATGGTGGGGTTTCGAGGCCTACCCCGAGTTGGGCCCGAACCCTTCTAAGACACTGCTCCAACGCGCACACATCGCAACAAACGAAGGTGTCACTTTGGGCGAGCGTTACTCGAAGTGGGTGCGCGTAAACCTGGCGTGTTCACCGCAGGTTACTGAAGAATTGGTTTCCCGAGTTTTGGACGTTCTTTAGTCCCTCAGTCCGCAGCCAGCGCTGCCTCGATACCGGCAACGACCGTTGTGGATGCCTTTCGCGCGGCATCCACAACGTCCTGCGGGTCGGTTTGCACCTGAGCGAAAGACAGGTCTGAGACAACAGACATACCTGCGACACGGACTCCAAGTGCGTGGGCGGTTATTGCCTCAAGTACGGTCGACATCCCAACACAGTCAGCGCCTAATTGCGCTAAGGCTCGGCTTTCTGCACCCGTTTGATACTCGGGCCCGCGAAGGAGGGCGTAGGTTCCCTCTCGGCTACAGTGCTCACGCATCCTCTTGCTCATCTCACGGTCCCAAACCTGTGAGATATCGACGAACAGAGGCCCGTCAAATGGTGAGGAACCGCTGAGATTCATGTGATCTGTAATGACCATGACATCACCCAGCGACCAGTCGCGCAGGCATCCATTCGCATTGGTCACAATTGCGCGTTTGATGCCCGCGCACGCGGCCGCACGGATCAGCGCGGTAACAGCAAGAGGCCCGTGTCCCTCGTACAGGTGAGTTCGTCCACTTGCGACCACAACGGGGCCGCATTCGCGCATGTAGACACGAAGTTCATTGAGGTGTCCATCCGCAACCGGGGCGCTCACACCGGGAAGCGAGCCCAAAGGCTTCGAGGCCGATGGCACTCCCCACCGCTCGTTAAGAGCATCCGCTAGGCCCGACCCCAAGACGACCAATGCGAAGGGCACTCCCCCGCAAAGGGAACGAATCTGCTCCGCGGCGGCAGTGGCCTCGGGATCAAAAAGAACAGAAGAGAAACGGGGATCAGCTGTCAAAGCACACCTTCCTCAACATTTAGCCGAGCGTGTGGGAAGGGGTGGCTTCCTGCGCACGAACGCGGCGCGCACTGGTCAGCCAATATCCCAAGAATCCGACAAGAAGGGCAAGAAGAATCCCAATGTTGGAACCAGCCCAATCTCCCTCTCGGCCTCCGAGTGGGCCAAGGAGATAGCCCTGCCACGCAAGCCACGTGGCGTTCGCATTGACAACGAAGCCCCAGCCAACGAAGGAACCCACAGCCAGCGTGGCGATCGCTCCCCAGTTAACGGAACCATAGCGTCCCGTTGATGTGAAGAGTGAGGGCTCGTCGTAGTCCTGGTGACGGAGCGCGATATCGGCAAGCATGACACCGCCCCAGGTCGCAATGACAACGCCAAGGGTTGTCAGGAAGGCGGTGAAAGGAGTGAGGAAGGAATCGGCGAAGAAAACAACAACGATCGTTCCGATGGTCATGATGGTGCCGTCGATTGCGGTGGCTACGGGGCGGGTCACCGGGACGCCAGTTGCCAACAACGAGAGCCCAGAAGAATAGATATCCATAACAATTCCACCGACAAGACCAAGGATTGCAACGATCGCGAAGGGGATGAGGAACCAGGTCGGAAGAATTGTTGTCAGCGCGCCGATCGGGTCGTTGCCGATGGCTTCAGAGAGGGTGTCATAGTTGGAGCCAACCAGCAGCACACCAAAGATCACCAAAATAATGACGGGCAGTGCGGCACCTGCGGTCGTCCAGCCGACGACGCCGGCGGTTGAGGCCTTGCGAGGAAGGTAGCGCGAATAGTCCGCTGCTGCGTTAATCCATCCAAAACCAAAACCAACCATGAGCATGCACATCGCCCCCAGGAGCATTGCGAAGGGAGCCGCGGGACGCGCAGAAAGAACCGAGAAGTTGATTGTCGAGGCCGAGAGCAGAAGGTAGACGATCGTGAGGATTGCCGTGGCCCAGGTGATCCACGTTTGGACCTTCATGATCGCTTCAAATCCGAGGATGCCCGCTCCTGCTGCAAGGACAACAACGACGATCAAGGCGATGATCTGTGCAAGCAGGTGGTTGCTGAAACCAAGCGCTCCCATGACGGTCGCGGTTGCCTGAACCGCCATGATGGCAAGGAAGGTCTCCCACCCAACAGTGAGGATCCACGAGATAGCTGCAGAGATACGGTTTCCGTTATATCCGAATGCCGCACGAGAGAGTACAAGGGTCGGTGCAGAGCCCCGCTTACCCGCGATAGCGATCAGCCCACACAGAAGGAATGAGAGTGCAACGCCAACAACGCTCACAAGGATCGCCTGCGTGAGTGAAAGGCCAAAGCCCAGCACCCACGAACCCCAGGAAATACCGAGGACAGAGATATTAGCGGCAAACCAAGGCATGAATAAGGACGATGGCGTGCCTTTTCTTTCGGATTCGGGGATCACATCTAGGCCGGCCATCTCGATGTTTAGACCAGACGAAACCTGAGTGGTCTCACTCATGAACAATGCTCCTCTGCATTCGTCTTCCCGCAGTTCATGTGGCGTTCAATCCACACTATGAACTATAGGGAAAGCAAGCAGGCGAAGGGCAGATGCTCACGAAACGGATTCGAGGGATTGCCCACACCTTTTCAGGAAAAGATGCTGCGTTGGCGTGAGAGAAACGCTCGCTAAAGTTCAACAGGAACCTCCACGCTGCGAAAACTGTCCCCTCAATAAAGAAGGCCTATTCCTCCTCCTCAGGCGTCCACTCAAGATCAACCCACTGACTCAAGAGCGGACCAGCATCCGGGCGTAGGTAGCACTCCAACACGTCTAGAGGCGAATACTCGACAACATAAGATAGGCATGAGAGCAGCCAACTCCCATACGTTTTACACGAATAGAAAACTCCATTCTCAGAACGAATACCTAAATAACCAGGTTGCCTCCCGTCCCCAACCGGCACAAGGGACCAACCAACGCGAGGCACTGAGCATTCGTCCAGCGTAAGTAGCTTATAGTCTGACCAGATCCGGAAGCGCTTCCCGAAATGCAAGGTCAAACAGTGCTCCATCACATGCAAACTACTCGATTTAAAAGAAGCTCCGCCACGTGACGCACGCTCATATTGGTAAAACGAATACACACCGTCCCGATACTCAAGCTCCTCAGTACCAAACGTCACCGTTGAAGGGGAAAAACGCACAAGCCCAGGTTCGCCGAGCTGCCCATGCATTTCCATTCCTAACGTCGCTTGAAGCGCCTGAGAGAAACGCTCGCTAAAGTTCAATGGTCACCTCCACGCTGAGAAAACTGTCCCCTCAATAAAAACGCCCTATTCATCCTCCTCAGGCGTCCACTCAAGATCGATCCACTGAGTCAGGAGCGGTCCCGCATCCGGGCGCAAATAACACTCCAACACATCCAAAGGCGGATACTCAACAACATACGACAACGCCGAAAGAAGATAATCTTTCCGTGTCTTACATGAGAAAAATACACCTTCACTATTTCGTATACCCACAAACCCATGCCAAGGCTTTGAATCCACCGGAACCAACGACCATCCCGGACGCATAAGCAAATTACGAACAAGACGAAGAGGCTGAAACCCTAACCTTTTACGAAGAGGATTCCCATAGCACAGAGTTAAACAATGCTCCATCACATGCAAACTACTCGACTGAATAACAGGTCCCCTGATATTGCCGCGCTCATACTCGTAATAGGCGAACAAACCCTCCTTGCAGTACACTACCTCCGGTTCAGAAACCGTGTCCGTGGGAAAGAACTCCAAATAACCATCCTTCCCCAGATCACCCACCACGTCATATCCCCAGACCTCATGCATCACCTGACCAAGACGCTCACTAAAATCCAACAGGCACCTCCACACGTAGAAAACTATCCCCTCACAACAAGAAGCCCTATTCATCCTCCTCAGGTATCCACTCACGATCAACCCACTGACTCAGGAGCGGACCAGCATCAGGATGCAAATAACACTCCAACACATCCAAAGGCGAAAACTCAACCACAAAAGACAGGCAAAAGAGCAACCAACTCCGATACGTTCTACACGAATAGAAAACTCCACTCTCAGAACGAATACCTAAATAACCAGGTCGCCTCCCATCCCCAACCGGCACTAGAGACCAACCCCCGCGTATCTTCAAATCGCGAGCCAAACAAACAGGCTGAAACCCCAAACTTTCACGAAGAGAATTCCCATAGTTTAGAGCTAAACAATGCTCCATCACCCGCAAACTACTCGACTGAAAAACAGGAGCACCTCGCTGATTACGCTCATACATATAAAACGAATAGATTCCGTCGCGAAGATCAACAGCTTCAGGTTGGCCAGTCGGTCCAGGAGGACTAAATTCAAGGAAACCCTCTTTTTCCAGGTTACCGGTCGCCTTAAAACCCCAAGTAGCATAAATCACCTGACCAAGACGCTCGCTAAAATCCAACAGGCACCTCCACACGTAGAAAACTATCCCCTCAACAAGAAGCCCTATTCATCCTCCTCAGGTATCCACTCACGATCAACCCACTGACTCAGGAGCGGACCAGCATCAGGATGCAAATAACACTCCAACACATCCAAAGGCGAAAACTCAACAACATAAGAAAGAGAAGAAAGAAGATCATCATCCGTCGTCCTACACGGGACGAAAACACCAGTATTCCTTCGAATGCCAAAAAACCCATGCCATGGCTTTGAATCCACTGGAACCAACGACCATTCAACATGCATTCGAATAGTGCGGTAGAGCTGAAGAGGAGGAAACCCTCGTTTTATTCGAAATGAATTTGCATATTTGAGTGTTAGACAATGCTCCATTACATTCAGACGACTCGACTGAATCAGAGGATTCCCACGCTCACCACGCTCATATACATAGAACGAGTAGATGCCACCCTCGAAACACACGCTCGTTTCCTCCGAAACGGATCCTCCCAAATAAAAAACAAGAGAGCCTTCCCTGTCTAAATTACCGTCGGTGTTATATCCCCACGTCTGTTGTAGAACCTGAGAGAAACGCTCGCTAAAGTCCAACAGGCACCTCCACGCTTAGAAAACTAGAGCCCAACAATCAAAAGGTCCTACTCCTCCTCAGGCTTCGACTCACAATCGACCCACTGAGTCAGGAGCGGTCCCGCATCCGGACGCAAATAACACTCCAACACGTCTAGAGGCGAATACTCGACAACATAAGACAGGCAAAAGAGCAACCGACTCCCATACGTTTTACACGAATAGAAAACTCCACTCTCAGAGCGAATACCTAAATAACCAGGTTGCCTCCCATCCCCAACCGGCACAAGGGACCAACCAACGCGAGGCACTGAGCATTCGTCCAGCGTAAGTAGCTTATAGTCTGACCAGATCCGGAAGCGCTTCCCGAAATGCAAGGTCAAACAGTGCTCCATCACATGCAAACTACTCGATTTAAAAGAAGCTCCGCCACGTGACGCACGCTCATATTGGTAAAACGAATACACACCGTCCCGATACTCAAGCTCCTCAGTACCAAACGTCACCGTTGAAGGGGAAAAACGCACAAGCCCAGGTTCGCCGAGCTGCCCATGCATTTCCATTCCTAACGTCGCTTGAAGCGCCTGAGAGAAACGCTCGCTAAAGTCCACTGGTCACCTCCACGCTGAGAAAACTGTCCCCTCAACAAAAAGCCCTATTCATCCTCCTCAGGCGTCCACTCAAGATCAACCCACTGAGTCAGGAGCGGACCACCATCCGGGCGCAGGTAGCACTCCAACACGTCTAGAGGCGAATACTCAACAACATAAGACAACGCCGAAAGAAGACGAAAATCCCGGGTTTCACACGGGTACTCGAGTGAATTCGGGTCTTGAATACCTCGATAATCATGCCGCAGACGCAGATCACGCCTAACTAAAATCCACCCTTCTCTTGCGGACACATAACCATACAAAGACAGTGGCAAATAACCTAGTTTTTTGCGAATAGGGTTCCCATAGTTCTGCACAAGGCAGTGCTCCATCACATGCAAACTACTCGACTGAAAAACCGGTGCCCTGATATTGCCGCGCTCATACCGATAATAGGCGAACAAACCTTCCTTGCAGTGCACTACCTCCGGTTCAGAGACCGTGTCCGTGGGAAAGAACTCCAGATAACCATCCTTCCCCAGGTCACCCACCACGTCATATCCCCAGACCTCATGCATCACCTGACCAAGACGCTCGCTAAAGTCCAACAGGCACCTCCACGCCCTTCAAAACACCTTCGTCGATTAGTTCGACAATTGTTTTACTGTTACCACTCGCGTCAATAACCCTAAGTTGCCTTGCACCACCGCATTCACTTTCCCACGATGCGGCGATCCCGTGCTCAATCTGCCATCCTTCGGGCATATGGCCGGTAAAAACATACTGATAGTAGGGCTCATGTACTGAAGCAGGGGGAAGCCCACGTTCCTCAAACGAAGCAACACGCCCGCCTTCTACAGCACCCAAGAATTCTCCATTGGGTCCTCCAACCCGGTCCACGATCACACCATGCTGGGACGAATACTCTGCAAACGAAGAGAATTTCGGTTCACCTGCATACCCATCGTTGGGCGGCCAATCGTGCCCGATCTTCGTCTGTCCCTGCGAATTAACATACGTCGTTTTATGCTCATCAAGCCACTCCGCATAGGCACGCGGATTACCGTCCTTTCCAACCCCACAGACATTATCGGCATTGTGAACAAAATCGACGCCTTTTACGCCATTGATTCTTCCTTCTCTGAGGAGTTCAGGTGAGAGATCATAGGCGTTAGTTTCACTTGGCACATCGTCAAGCAGATCCTGACGCGAACGCACAGAATTGGGGTCTTCCTTAATGCGCGACCGCGGTTGCCTACGCTTGGGGCCTTTCGCAGAGTGTCGGGGTTCATGCGGCGTGGGAGCATGCCCTTTACCAAAGCCCGCTTTCAGCCCATTCTTAATCTTCTTCACCATTGAAGCGATCAGATCGCCACCGCTCTTGAACAAGGTAACGAGCTTGCCGGCCGAGGACAGCAAACTATCGATATGCCCCCACAGCTTGGATACCCAAGCAGAAACCTTCACACTGATCTCAGGTATTAATTTTGCCAACGCCAAACCAGCCGTCAGCAGCGCCTGAATAACAGCGCTAATAAACGTACCTACAATCTGAGAGATCGCATCGCGCACCATCGAATACACGACCTCGACCACACCCGCAAGAATCTCCAAGCCCTGCGACAGCACGCGAGCTCCCTGTGCGGCCCCCACAATCAGCGCGTTTACGCCGCCAGCAGACTCAGCAAAAGAATTGGCAGCTTGTCCCCTGGAATACTGCGTAAATGACGCAACATTAGCGTCCATCCGCTTAGCGTTTTCTTCCAATGCACACGCAACATTGCGCCACGTATTCGCCTTGGCCGATACGTCGTCCTGATTTCCTGCAAGCTTGTGCAACCAGCTGCGCAGAGGGTCACAGTGATCCATGATCATCGCTACGCCCCACGACAGTGCTGTACCCAAGGGATCGAAATACATCGACGCGGTATCGGCAACCAACGACAAGCCTGACAAACCACCGTCAAGCCAACTCTTCGACTCAACCGCACCTGCAATACCTGCGATATCCTCCAAGGCACCGCCGCCCGTGTACCACGGATGTTCAGACGAATATCCGCTTTCCTGATTCGCGGTAGTCGGACTATCCGGAACAACAGTAAGATTCGGATCTGGATGTTTCCCCGTCGATAATTCGGGAGCTTCAGTTTCTTCCGCAACGCTCACCGCACACCCCTCCTAGATCAGTCATCAGACCGGCCTGCAGCCGCTCGACGTACACCTTCAGGACGCAAACAGCCAAAACGGTCAAACCCACCGCGCGCAACCACCTCAAGTTCTGCGCTAATTTCACGTCTACTACCAAAAGCTTGCAGAAACTCCTGCGATTCCACACGCGATGCTCCATAGGAGTCCGCCGCTCGGTCAGCAATACCTGCACCCAAATCCTGCACAGCCTTTTGAAATGCCTCGATAAATGCACCACCGAGCTTTGGAAAACCGTCGACAACGACACTAATGGGCATTCCCGAAGAGTCGACGCTCACGCGAACTACACCGCCTTTCGACGTCCCTTCACCCCGAACATCCTCAAGCAGTTCAAGAAATGACTGTGCCTTACTCCCTCGTTCAAGCGCAGCCTCAACTTCCTCGCGCAGCTCAGCCCGAGCCGCCTCAACGCGGTCCACACCAAAGCTTTCGTCCATGCTCCCACGCTACAACCACGCCCCTACAATCTCAAAATTCAAAAGAAGGTCCAGAAAACTTTCACAAGATGAAAAAGCGGCCGGGTGAACTCAACGTGTCCACCCGGCTGCCTCGGCCTCAAAAATCAAGAAACTAACTACGGCGAACCCAATTCCGCAAGGCACCACCATCTTTAGACATATACGCATCAAGGAGCGTCTGCGAATCAAGGGTCGCAATGTGCGCAAACTCAGTGAGTTCTCGGTGGGTGGGGAACATTGTGCGGACGGTCAAAGGCAGGACTTTTCCATCCAACTCAAGCCCTCCAACCCACGGAAAGAACTGCGAATACACGTAAGGATGAGCAACGGGATCAGAATCAACCTGCGGAATGACGATCGGATCCCAACCTAGATAACTACGTGCAAACTCGCCCACGTGGATAATCGCGCCCTTTGCCGTCCAATCCTCGAAGGGAGAAGCAACGAAAGTCGAGCGATCCTCCCAACGTTCACTGGGACCATACTTGTACAGCAAAGTGCCCTGATCATCGCGTTCGGTCCACAAGTTATGCCAGTAAATACCGCTATCCCACGTCAGTGCGATACCAGTGCCGCGATTCATCCAGAAAGCGCCAGAAGATTTAGCGAATTCAATCAGTTGACTGGTAGTACTCATGACAGAGACCGTCCCTTCAAGATACCCAGTTCAACGCACTCGGCGACCGTCAAAAGTTCGCCACCGTAGATGAAACGTACTTCCCGAGCGCCACCTTTCACACCGAAGTTCGGCGCGGTAATTCCGGTTGAAATCAACGCATATACGGGAAGCTTCGCAATCGTATACGCGTAGTAGGGCGAGTGGACATCGGTGATTGCCAGGCAGCGCTGTTCAAAGGAATAGGGCTTGCCATTGGGATCAACCTGCCACACGCGCGAAAGATAGGGGTAGCCGATCATATCGACCATGTCGCCGTACTTAGAGGTGTAGGCCTCCAAGCTGGTGAACTGCTCAATGCTGGAACGCAGCAGTGAAGAACTTACCTCTTCGCTATCCATCAGCCAACGCCAAGGACCCTGCGGTTCCTTAGACTCTGGAGTCATCACTGAATCCATGTATTTCACCTTTCCGTGAGCTGCTTCCCATCATATGCCACGAAACATGTCATCCTGCGGACTTTGAAAGCCACTGCGATAAAAGCGGCGCTGCATCCTCACGCAAGTAGCACTCCAACACGTCAAGCGGCGAATACTCAACCACGTGAGAAAGCCCCGCGAGCAGCCAACGGTTTGCCCTCGCGCAGGGATAGAAAACACCGCGATCTGAACGAATCCCAGTGAACCCCGGATTACCTGCCGATGTCGATGGAACCATCGTCCATCCAGAACGGATTGGAGCCGTGTTGTACAACGCTAGCTTCTCGAACCCCTGCGTAACTCGAAGTGCATTGCCCACGCACAAAGTCAGGCAGAGTTGAATCACGCTGACATCGTCAGATTGAAACTCGGGACCAACACGTGAACCACGCTCGTGCGTGTAAAAGGAGTACGTATTGTGGTCGAAATACACGCCAAATGGTTCTGCTGCAGCAGAAGACGGGTAGACCACCAGGGAATCTCCTGGTTCTAGACTTCCCCTAACCTGATCTCCCCAAGCAGCCCTCACCGCTTGAGCGAAATGCTCAACGAAGTCCAACAGGAACCTCCACCCCTGCAACATACCCAAATCGAGAAGGTCCGCAACGCTCTTAGGATTGTCTTTTGCATCGAGGATACGAAGCTGACGCGCACCGCCTCCGGTGTACCAGAGATCTTCTCCTCCCTGTGCCGAGGCCGACACCCCAGCTTACCCTCCCGCGGGCTTTGTTGCGGTGGACCCTGGAGTGTGAGGAGCAGCCATCAGCGAGCGCCCCCGTCAGCCATCTCTCCACTAGTTTGAACAGCGGAGATGTTGCCGGATTCCATCTCCTGGAAGTCCGCATTGACCTTCTTCAATGCGGATGACAGATCAGAGCAGCTTGCCCCGGCTGAAGAGATCGCAGTTCCCATGACGTCCAAGAAGAGTTCAGCGATCGGGGTCACTAAGGGGGAAATCATCAGGCCAAAAGAATTAGAACCGACACTTGCACCGCGGGCTGTAGTGACCAAAGAGTTCACTTCCCCCGCTTGAGATGCGATGCGTCCTGCAAGAAGTGCAGCGTCACCCGGTTGCCAAGCTACTTCATTCATCTTCTCTCCTTAAACGACCTTCACTTGTCTCCGCCATGGCGAAGTGCTCGTGCATCTAGACGACCAAAATGATCGAATGCGGCATGCGCTCCAGCGTTCTCATCGGCGTGCTCTTGATGCGAACCATAGGTTTTTACGAGCACTTGAGCTTCAATAGAGGAATCTCCATAAGCATCGACAGCAGCATCTGCTACGCGAGCACCGGCATCTTGACGAGCATGTTTGAACGCCTCAAGGAAGGCGTGGCCAAGAGCTGGATGATCAGGAACCTGAACCTCAACGGGAGTTCCAGAGGAATCAACGACGACACGAACCGCGTGATCTTTTGATTCACCTTCGCCGCGGATATCCCTCATGCGCTCAACAAATTCGAAGGCGCCTGCTGCAGCTTTATTAGACTCCTCGACTTGTGCGTCAATTGCTGCTAGCAGTTCATCAACACCGCCAAAGGTACTACTGCTGTGGTGTTTACCAAATCCACCTAAACCTGACATATCCGCCATGTATCTACGCTACATCCACCGTCCCTGGAGGTACAAAATTCATGGAGAAAAGGGTCACTATGCGATTAGAAATAATGTCTACATCGCCAGGTTTGTTAGCGTCCCAATTCCTGCGACCTCAACCTCGACGCGTTCACCATGCTTGAGCGGTCCGCCGGCCGGAGTGCCTGTCAAGATGACATCTCCGGGAAGAAGCGTGCAGATACCCGACACATAGGAAACAATCCGCGCAACGGAATATCCCATTTGAGAGGTGCTTCCACTGCCCCGTTCTTCCCCATTGATGCGGACCGAAATTTCAGCATTATCGGGATCAAAATCCCCACCAACAGTGATCCACGGACCCAGCGGGCACGCGGTATCCCAACTCTTCGCGCGACCAAGTGCTCCACCGTCATCGCGAGCTGCATCCGCAGCGGTCAAGTCATTCGCGCAGGTGTAACCCAAGATCACGGAAGAGGCATCCTCTACGCTGACATCCTTGGCCAGTGTCTTGATGACCACGGCAAGCTCGGCCTCGTAAAAGATTTCCTGACCCCACGAGGGGAAGACGATCGGATCATCCGGGCCAATGACGGCAGTATTTGGCTTGAAGAAGACGGAGGGACGCACCGGATCCTCACTGCGCTGCTCGCCAGGTGCCGGGTAGTTTCCGCCCAGACCAATGACTTTCGACCGAGGGATCACCGGAGAAAGCAAGCGAACCTCATCCAGTTCAAAGATCTGGCCAGAGGGCTCGACCGGCGAAAACAAAGGATCGCCCTTCAAACCAACAATCCGGGTCGATTCATCTTCCAAAGCCCCGTAGTGAATAGAGCTTCCTTGCGAGAAACGAGCAATGCGCATCGCAACCTCCTAAGTCTTGCCTGTAGCCTAACGCGACGCGGGTTCTGCAGCCCAAATATCACCGGGAAGGTCGCCCGGAAGAAGGTCATTACCCTGCGCAACGAAGACAGGATCTGCAATGCCGCGACGCCGCTGGGCCTCGTAGTCGCGAAGAGCACCCAGACCCCACGGGGCAAGGACAATCAAGGCGACCAAGTTCGTCAAAGTCATGATGGCCATCGCAATATCGACGGAATTCCATACAAGATCCAGAGTGGTCAGCGAACCGATCACGACCGAGGCAACGGAGATCACTCGAACAGTCCAAGTCGCAGCCTTCGACTTCACGACAAAGGACAGATTGATTTCGGAATAGACGTAGGCCGCAATGATCGATGAGTAGGCAAGCACGAAGATCAGAATCGACATCGGCATGATGGTCCACTGCCCCAGCTGGTCGGCCACAGCAAGTGTCGTGAGGTTCGCAGGGTTTGCCTCGGGGTTTGACCAGACCTTTTCGCCAGCAATCAAGATGACGAAAGCGGTTGCAGTACACACGATGATCGTGTCAACGAAAACGCCCAGCGACTGGATGAGGCCCTGACGAACGGGGTGAGCGACGGTGGCGGTTGCAGCCGCATTGGGAGCAGTACCCTGACCGGCCTCGTTGGAGAAGAGGCCGCGCTTCGTGCCGTTGATGACCGCAGCGATAATTCCGCCGCCGAGGCCTGCAAGCGTCGGTTGCGGGGCAAACGCACTTGCGAAGATTTGTCCCAGAACAGAACCGAACTTGGGCAGGTTCATCATGCAGATGACGGCAACCATGATGACGTAGACGGTGGCCATGATCGGTGCCATCCATTCGGTCACGCGAGCCACGGTCTTAATTCCACCGAAGATCACCATTGCGGAGAACACAAAGAGCAGTGCTGCGATGACCAGGTGTGCGCTGGAAAGGCCGCCCAGTCCCGGCAGAGGTTCGCGGCTTGAGGGGCTGAGCGCACCCAGAAGAGTCGTGGCGATCGCGTTGGACTGCACGGAGGTGATGACGAACGCACAGGTCACAACCGTGATGACAGCAAAAATGCTTGCCAAAACCTTATTCTTCATGCCTCGTGCAATGTAGTAGGCAGGGCCTCCGCGGAAGGTTCCATCAGCCGAACGAACCTTGAAGATCTGCGCAAGTGTGGCCTCGAAAAAGGCGGTCGACATACCGACCAAGGCAACAACCCACATCCAGAAGATCGCACCGGGACCGCCCATGAGCAGCGCAACGGCCACGCCAAAGACGTTACCGACGCCCACGCGTGCGGCTAGGGAGATCGTGAATGCTTGGAAGGAGGAAATTCCACCCTGTGCGCCACCGCGAGAACCCGAAATTGAGCGGATCATTTCGGGGAATTGACGGATCTGCATGAATCGTGATCGCACTGTGAGGTAAAGCCCCGTACCAATCAGGATCCACACGGTCAGGTGCAGGGTGATCCAGTCAGCGATGTTTTGGATGGACTGTGCCAGATCCGCCATTCGTTCCTCCGTTATCTACTTTCAACAAGGTTGTGGGTCAGCGCCTCGAAGTCTATCGCGATGGGGCAATCTTCTTCGCTTTTAGCCGCAAACTGGACGCAGATGCGGGGAGGTCTGGGAAGATAGAAGCATGAGTGCTCCGTTAAATGAACTCCTCGATGATCTGGAAGATCGCGGTTTACTGACCGATGATGATGCCCTTTATGAGGCATTTTCGTCGTGGGCATCATCAACGGGGCGTCCGCTCTACCGGCACCAAGACGAATCTTTAATTGAGATTTTGTCGGGAAACCATGTCATTGCGGCAACGCCCACGGGCTCTGGCAAGTCAATGATTGCTTTGGCGGCGCATTTTGTGTCCATGGCGCATGGTGGCCGCTCGTACTACACGGCGCCTCTGAAAGCGCTGGTATCAGAAAAGTTCTTCGACTTGGTGTCGCTGTTTGGCGCCGACAACGTCGGGATGGTGACGGGCGATGTCTCGTTGAACGCAGATGCTCCGATCATTTGCTGCACCGCGGAAATCCTGGCAAATCAGTCCCTTCGTGAAGGACCGACGCTCGACGCGGACATGATTGTTATGGATGAGTTCCATTTCTATGCTGATCCGCAACGAGGCTGGGCATGGCAGGTCCCTCTCCTTGAACTCACGCGTCCGCAGTTCATTGCAATGAGCGCGACCCTTGGGGATACGAGTGTTTTCCGCAAGCAATGGACGGATCGCACGGGACGGCCGACGGTTGAAATTACCGATGCACAGCGCCCTGTTCCTTTGGAATACGACTATGTTGTCGACACGCTTCAGGACACGGTCGAACGCCTACTTTCAGAGGGACGCCACCCCATCTACATCGTTCATTTCTCGCAAAAAGATGCGGTTGATACGGCCTCTGCTCTGAGTGATCGCAAGCTCATTTCTCCTGAAATTCGTTCGCAGATTTCGCGTGAGATTTCCTCTGTGTCCTTTACAAAGGGTTTTGGGCAGACTCTGCGTGGCCTTCTTACTCACGGGATTGGGGTTCACCACGCGGGAATGCTGCCGCGCTACAGGCGCCTCGTTGAGCGCCTGACTCAGCAGGGCTTGCTCCCCGTCATCTGTGGAACTGACACCCTTGGAGTCGGTATCAATGTCCCTATTCGCACGGTTTTACTCACTTCCTTGGTGAAGTTTGACGGAAGCAAGATGCGTCATCTGCGTTCGCGTGAATTCCACCAGATTGCAGGACGCGCGGGGCGTGCGGGTTTTGACACCGTTGGTTTTGTCCGAGTTCTGGCCCCCGAGCACGAAGTAGAGGCGGCCCGCGAGCGCGCCCGTTTAACGGCTGCTCAGGAGGCGGCTCGTGATGAACGCGAGGCGAAGAAGGCTAAGAAGAAGGCATCCAAGAAGCGCAGTGGTCCCAAGGAGGGCCAGATCACCTGGTCGCGTTCGACTTTTGAGCGTCTGCGCGATGCTGCCCCTGAAGCATTGCAGTCTCACTTCGAGATGACTCACGCGACAGTTCTGAACGTGTTGGGCGGAGCGGCCGATGCTGGCCGCGATCCTGCAGAACATCTCGTTGATTTGGCATTGCACAACGATGACCAGCCGCTTCCTGCAAATCCGCATATCCGTCATCTTGCGGATATTTATACTTCTCTTCTCCAAGCCGGGGTTGTTGAGCATCTCTCCAGTGCCCGGGCTCAGGAGTTGGGTGTCTCTAGGTTGCAGTTGGTTGCGGATCTTCCGGATGATTTTGCGCTCAATCAGCCGCTTTCTCCCTTCGCTTTGGCTGCTTTCGAGCTTCTTGATCCGGATTCGCCGACCTTTGCCCTTGACGTGATTTCCATTGTCGAGGCCGTGCTTGAGGATCCCCGGCCCCTGCTGTATGCGCAAGAAAACCAGGCGAAGGCAGCGGCCGTTGCGTCCATGAAGGCTCAGGGGATGGAGTATGACGAGCGTATGGCGGCCCTAGAAGAGATCTCGTGGCCAAAGCCTTTGGAAGAACTCCTCTCCCCCGCTTTTAGTGTCTATGCGCGTTCAAACCCGTGGGTGGGAGATCTTGAACTCTCTCCCAAGTCGGTCATCCGCGAAATGATTGAAAACGCCATGACCTTTACCGAGCTCATCTCCCGTTACGACGTGGGACGCTCAGAGGGCGTCATTTTGCGCTATCTCAGTGATGCCTATCGAATGATGCGTCAAGTGATCCCGGAAGAAATCATGACTGAGGAACTTGAGTCCATGATTTCATGGTTGGCCGATCTGATCCGCAGTGTTGATTCTTCGCTTCTGGACGAGTGGGAAGCAATGATGAACGGGGAGGAATTGACCGAGGCCGAAGGAGTTTCTTCTACCGTTGGAGCTGAGCGCGCATTTGGAGCCGATGAGTCCGGAGTTATTGCTTTCACGGCAAATCGTCATGCTTTCCGCAATGCCGTACGTCGGGCGCTCTTTAATTTTGTTGAGTTGATGAGTCGTGATGATGTCGATGGGCTTGAGCGAGCAAGCGCGCAGGCCGCAGATAGTGATGGGCTCTTTGCTGAGGCTGCGCCGTGGACCGGCGATGATTGGGATCATGCCCTAGAACGCTACTGGGCAGAACATGACTGGATCGATATCAATCAGGGCGCGCGTTCCCAAGCGCTTTGTGCCTTGGAAGAACAGATCAGCGGCGAAGACATCTTGGCCTTGATGTCCTTCTCCGCCAGGGATAACGCCACTCAGCGCAGTCGCATTGAGGCCCTTGCGCGGGCTGTCGATGAGGCTCCCGCCGGTTCGGTCTGGTTGGCGACTCAGACCATCACGGATCCTGAAGGCAATATGGACTGGCGTATTGCCGCACTCGTGGATCTGACTGCCTCGGACAAGGAAAAGCGGGTAGTTCTGACAGTGCTCACGGTCGATGCGCGGTAGGTACTTTCTTCGGCATAGCTCTCAATTGTCGCCTAGGCAGCTTCATAGATTGCGGCGCGCTCTCTCCCCCACAGGTCGCTCGCCAATCTCCTGCTGAAGGCGCAGGAGATAGCCGTCGGGATCCTGGACCAAGAACTGACGGACACCGATCTCAATATCACCTGCTCGATACCACTTCTCTTCAGGCTCAACAAAGATTGGCCACCCTGCGCTCATGATGCGCTGCAACGCAGGATCTAGGTTCTCGACTTGTACCTCGAAGTTGATCCCGCGACCAAGTGGTGGCTCAAGTGCGCCGGTCGCCCACGTCCTCCCCTGGTTGATCTGGTCGAGCATCAGGTGCGCATTACCCAAGACGAGGTATCCAAACCCCTCTTCGAGCCTCTCATAACGGAGGGAAAAACCGATCAGATCACACCAGAAATGCCGGGAGGCCTCGTAGTCGGTGACGGAAAGTTCAGGAACAAGCCCGGGTTCACAGGTCATTTCTTTACTCTATCAGGCAGCTCGGATACAGAAGTTAAACTCGGTCACGGCTGTCGAGCAATTTCAATTCCAGCGGTTTGCAGGGTGCCACTAAAACAGGTCGGAGTGGGAACCTGTACGAATTGCTGTCACCACGCAAAGCTCAGGTTCATCTAGGTAGATCAGTAACCAATCCGGTTGAATATGACACTCGCGAAACCCCGCATAATCGCCGCTCAGAAGGTGGTCACGATGTCTCGGAGACAAGTCTGCACCTTCAAGGATCGCGTCGATGACCGCTTCAAGTTCCCCGATAGGAAGCCCCCGTTTACGCGCCCGCTTCAAATCCTTCTTGAACTGACTAGTCATCACAAGGGACCGTCGCCCTTGTTGAGACTCACTCATCATCGACATCAGCGAACGCCTGCGATGCCGACATATAGCGACTAGCAGCGACACGTCCGGCAGCAATTTCACGAGCTTCACGCATAGCAGCTTCAGTTTCAGCATTGAAACGAGGGGGGCGCAGTTCGAAGGGCAAACCACCTTCCATGATCGATTTGTGCAGAAACACGTTTACTGCGTCGGTGAGGTTCATCCCAAACTGGGCATACACCCGTTCAGCCTCTTCTTTCACGCTTGGGTCCACACGCATGTTGAGTGTTGCAGTCTTCATGACTCAGCCCCTTCGACAAATAGATGTACAGCATCAATCTTACAACGTCAGCACAACGCATGACACATGATGCGGTTTGTCATTACAAGAGATCTGCACGATTAGACAATCGTGCAATTTTAATTCCAAATAACGTTATTCGAAGATCGTTAAGAGGAAGCAGAGCACAAACCCGGAAAGTTACGCTTGCGCTGCAAGATCGACGACCTCGGCACCAACAATTTCTGCTAGGTCAAGCGGACTCAGCTCCACACTCACTCCCCTGCGACCTCCCGACACCAGCATCGTTTCATGATCCAAACATGAGGAATCAATAAAGATTCGATGTTTTGTCGTTTGCCCCAAAGGACTAATCCCACCGACGACATAGCCCGTACGGCGCTGCGCAACGGCGGGGTCAGCCATAGCCGCGTTCTTCGCTCCGGCGGCTTTGGCAATGAGCTTCATCGACAGGTGCGCAAGCGCCGGAACACAACCCACAACATACTCCCCCGTCGGCTCAAGCTTGACCATCAAGGTCTTAAACGCAATCGCGGGATCAATCCCCAATTTCTCAACGGTTTCCTCACCGTAGGCACGCGCGGAAGGATCATGCTCGTACTCGTGAACAACGAAAGGAACCCCGGCCTCGTTCAATTCCTCAATTGCGTGAGTGGGGCCTGAAGCGTGATCTTTGGAGTGTTTACGAGCCATACCCCCCAGTGTAAGTCCCAAGGAGACAGTCTTTTGGTTTCAGAAAAATAGAAAGCGGCCGGGCTGATGGAAATCAGCCCGGCCCTGAGTTTCACCACAAACAGCGGAGCGGCACTTTAGACGAAGGTCGCCTGCGGATCATCGATCACCATCTTGCCGAAGGGAAAGCAGGTGATCGGGATGAGCTTCAGATTGGCAATCGCCAAGGGAATACCGATGATGGTGATGGCCTGGAAGAAAGCCGTGATGACATGTCCGATTGCCAGCCAGATACCAGCAATGAAAAACCAGATCAGATTCATCAGCGCCGAACCAGCACCCGCTCCAGGCATCGGGACAACTCGTTTACCGAAGGGCCAGATAATGTAGCTCGCGATTCGGAATGATGCAATACCTGCCGGGATTGTCACGATGAAAATACACGCGAGCAATCCGAAAAAGATGTAGTCCAAGAACAGTACGAAACCGCCGAAAACTAGCCAAATAATATTGAGCCAGAAGCGCATTTCATTCCTTCCATCAAGTTGTACTGCATCAAGTCTCGCACAGCCATCCCTCAATTCGCGCTCGCTTTTCCCCTGATTCTCCCCTGATTTCCCCCTGAGTCGTGTGGCTACACTGATGCCATGACTATTCCTTCAGCGATTGCCGAGGCCATTGACCGCATCGACCGAGCACGCCAGGCCGCCGGTCGCAGCGATCGCGTGGCCTTAGAACTCGCGGTAAAAACTCGCACCCCCGAGGAATGTCGCGAGGCAGCCCAAGCCTTGAGCGATCTGGGACAGCCGATCCTCTTGGGGCATAACCGCGTCCAGGAAGCCACGGCAACAGTTGAGGCAATTAGACAGGTACCGGGAGCACAGATCCACTTAATCGGTCCGCTCCAATCGAACAAGATCAATCAGGCCCTCGCCTGCGTCGACGCAATTGAATCGATTGATTCTGCCGCACTCGTCCAGAAAATCGATTCACGCCTGAGCCGAGAACTCCCCATCTTTATCGAAGTCAACGTCTCTGGCGAAGACACCAAACACGGCTGCAGCCCCATCGATGTCCCTGCTCTTATCGAGGCCGTCTCCTCCTCGGCGCACCTGAGCCTCGCAGGCTTCATGACCGTCGGTCTCAACTCCTCTGCCGAAACAGATGTGCGCCGCGGATACGCCCAACTGCGCCAGCTACGTGACCGCAGCGCCAAAGAGCTTGGCCTCCCCACAGGTGCCCTAGATCTCTCGATGGGGATGAGTAATGACCTCGAATGGGCGATTGCAGAAGGGGCAACAATCGTCCGCGTCGGAACCGCGGTTTTTGGCGCCCGGCGCCTAGCTACGCGGGGATAGCGCCTTCCCAGCGATCCAATCGATCCCAACGATCGCACCGAGAAATACCAGCGCCCCGCACAAGATTGCGACGATATTGATGCACACCTGCTGGTAGCCCAAGACCGTCACATTGACGAAATCATAAGGGTACTGGTGGACGAAGGCACCACGAACCAGCGTGTAGATGATCCACGCAATCGGAATGAGCAGAGCCTTAAGGACGACTCCACCGCTGACTCCTCCACGCGGTCCGCATGCCAATGCAACGACGATCATCAGGAGTGGAACAACGACGTGCTGGAGCGGGTTTGTCAGGACAGACCAGCCGCTCAAAACCTCAGTTGGACGGATCAAGAAGTGATAAACAATGGCCGTGACCGTGATCATCATGAGCGCACATAAATGCAACGCGCGTCCCCACGAGCCAATCTCACTGCCTCGAAGTGCGATGAGCGTTGCGACAATGGCGACCAGAATATTCGACCACTCCGTGAAGTAAGACAGGCATTCGATCATTCTCTGGCCGAATCCGGCCCAGCCAAAGGGAGCTCCACCGAACATCCCAGGCCGGGCCACGGCCTCGCGAGAATACCCGTCGATAGCGGTAATGACCAAGGTGAGGACCACACCAAGCCACGCGGCAATTGCCACAAGCGCATAGCCCCAACGGCCAGCGGTCGCCAGAGTCATCTGCTTTCCTCTCACTGGCCCTATGCCCAGTCGGGAAGAATACGCACGCCGCCCTTATCCGCAGACGCGGCGAGCATTCCGTAGACCTTCAAGGCGTCGGAAACGTGACGCGAACGAGGCTTGGAGGGCTTCCAAGGAGCGGCCCCCTTCTCAGCGCGGCGACGCTCAAGTTCCTCATCGCTGACATTCACTCGAAGCAGACGCTTGTTGACGTCGATCTCGATCTCATCCCCGGTGCGGACCAAACCGATCGCGCCGCCTGCAGCGGCCTCGGGAGAGATGTGACCGATCGAGATACCAGAGGTACCGCCGGAGAAACGACCATCGGTGATCAGCGCGCACTTCTTGCCCAAGCCCAGTCCCTTGAGGTACGAGGTCGGGTAGAGCATTTCCTGCATGCCCGGGCCACCCTTGGGGCCTTCGTAGGTGATGACGACGACGTCGCCTTCCTGAACCTTCTTACTCAGAATCGATTCAACGGCCTCTTCTTGAGACTCGACAACGAATGCACGGCCGACGAAGTGGAAGAGCGACTCGTCGATACCAGCGCTCTTAATAACTGCACCGTTCTCCGCAATGTTGCCGTAGAGAACTGCCAGACCGCCATCCTTCGTGTATGCGTGCTCGACGTCGCGAATGCAGCCATTCTCGGAATCCGTTTCCAAGGACTCGAAGAGGTTCGCTGTTGAGAAAGCGCGGGTCGTGCGCACGCCACCGGGCGCTGCAAGGTAGCGATGCTTGGCCTCGTCAGTGGCGCTGCCACTGCGAATATCCCACGCACCCAGCCACTCCTCCAAGGAAGGAGCATGGACGGAGTGCACGTCACGGTTCAGCAGGCCCGCGCGGTTAAGCTCGCCAAGCAGGGCGGGGATTCCACCGGCGCGGTGCACGTGCTCGATGTGGTAGGTCGTCGAGTTCGGGGCCACCTTGCACAGGCAAGGGACGCGGCGCGAAATCGCATCGATATCGTCCAAGGTGAAATCAACCCCGGCCTCGTGAGCGATCGCAAGAATATGAAGAACAGTATTCGTCGAGCCGCCCATGGCAACGTCCAAGCTCATCGCGTTCTCGAAAGCGTGCTTGGTAGCGATCGAGCGCGGCAGAACCGAATCGTCATCATTGTCGTAGTATGCGCGGCACATATCAACGATGCGGTGGCCAGCTTCTAAGAAGAGCTTCTTGCGCTCGACCTGCGTAGCCAAAGTCGTGCCGTTACCGGGGAGCGCCAGGCCGATAGCCTCGTTCAGGCAGTTCATGGAGTTCGCGGTGAACATGCCCGCGCAGGATCCACAGGTCGGGCAAGCGTTGGCCTCAACCTGGGCGAGCTGGGTGTCCGAAATCGAATTATCCACGGCCATGACCATTGCGTCGATCAGGTCGAGACGGTGCTCCACAACGCCTTCAATGGAGGCACCAGACTCCATCGGGCCACCGGAGACGAAGATCGTTGGGATATTCAAGCGCATGGCAGCGATGAGCATACCGGGAGTGATCTTGTCGCAGTTCGAGATACACACCAAGGCGTCCGCGCGGTGAGCGTTGACCATGTACTCCACCGAGTCCGCAATCACCTCGCGCGAAGGCAGCGAGTAGAGCATGCCGTCGTGGCCCATTGCGATACCGTCGTCAACGGCGATGGTATTGAATTCCTTCGCGACGCCGCCCGCCTCGCGGATTGCGCCGGCGACAAGCTCGCCCATGTCCTTGAGGTGGACGTGGCCGGGAACGAACTGGGTGAAAGAGTTCGCGATCGCGATGATCGGCTTGCCGAAATCTCCGTCCCCCATGCCGGTCGCGCGCCAGAGCGCACGTGCTCCGGCCATGTTGCGGCCTTGAGTTGATGTTGCTGAACGCAAGGGCTTACTCATCGTTTACTCCCCCAATGACACTTTTGTAACTGTTTCAACCCTAGTTCCGCACGGGGGCTAGTTCTCACCCAGATCAGGAAATGGACGAGGCCTTGCGTACACTTTTCGCCACGTGGCGCGGTTTTGCGGCGCTTACTAAGGCTTTGCGCGCTGTCCACTTTTTGACCGCCCACACGGCCAGAGCGATGCCAGCCAGGGCAAAAACGATAAGTTGGTATCGCGAAATCCATTCTTCGACAAGCGCCCAATTCGCGCCGAGCGCATATCCGGCACCGATAAGGATCGAATTCCACACCGCGGAACCAATTGCCGTGTATACGGTGAAGGGCAGCAGTTTCATTCGTTCAATACCGGCCGGAATCGAAATCAAAGACCGTACGACGGGGACGATGCGTCCCAGGAGAACTGCAAGCGGGCCTCGGCGCACAAACCATGCTTCCGCGCGCTTGATGTCGGCCTCCTTAACAAAAGGAATCTTCGCGGCCAGGGAGTAGAAGCGCGCCCGGCCAAACCATGCACCCAAGGCATACAGGGCCAGCGCACCAGCCACCGATCCGAGCGTCGCCCACACGATTGCGCTGATCAGCCCCATACTTCCCGAGGCCGCAGCAAAGCCTGCGGAAGGCAGGATCACTTCGCTGGGGATGGGCGGGAAGAGGTTCTCCGCAGCAACAGCAATACCTACGCCGGGTGCACCAAGGGCACCAACAAGAGAAACAACGGCTTGGACAATAGGTTCAAGAAGATTACTCATGCCTGTAGCATCACGGCGCAAGGCATGGAAGAGTTTTGCTCACCCTTTGTGTGGGCTGTGAAACCCGATCACGGGGCGGAGCACTGAACGAGCTCGCCCTCGCCCGCGATACGCAAGTGGTGTTCCGCGGCAGAGATGAAGACGGCCTCGCCTTGCCCCAGCGTGCACTCCCCCGCTTCGGTCGACAAACTCAAGCGACCACGGGTAACGAGAGCGATGCGCGGCCCCTCACCCGGGACACGCAAAGCGGTGAGTTCAGGGGTGCAGGTCGTGACAGTGAGTTCGAATTCTTGCGCGGGAGCGAGGAAGCGATCCGAGTGCGGGCTGGGGTGCTCGGGAGCGAGGCGAATCGGCGGGAGCGCCGAAAATTCAGCGATCTCCACCAATTGCGCGCTGTCGACATGCTTGTGGGTGAGGCCCGCGCGAATAACGTTATCCGAGGCCGCCATGACCTCAACGCCCAGGCCTCGCTGGTAGGCGTGAATTTGGCGCGGCGGAATGTAGGCCGCTTCTCCTGCACGCAAAGACACGGGATTCATGAGGAATGCCAGGATGATTCCCGCGTCACCGCCGTGCGCGGCCTCGAGCTCACACACCAGTTGGTCCGCACGAAGCGAAGGCGATTCTCCCGCTTCGAGGCGGCTCCGGCAGGCGGCGACAAACTCTTCCACCAGCGGCGGCGTCACTGGTGAATCGATATCGAAGACCCACGAGGCCAAGGAACGCAAGCCCCCGCGAACCGTGGAGAGGTTCAGGCGACGGCGGAGCAATTCGGCCAGCTCCCCATCCAGCCCTTCGAGGAGTCGCCGCGCCTTTCGAGGCACTCTAAAGCCAATGAGCGCGTCGAAATCGGTCAAGGCGTAGAGCATCTCGGGCTTGTGGTTCATGTCCCGGTAGGAGCGGTTCGGAGCCGTACGCTCGATTCCGAGGACTTCTTCGCGCAGGTAGCCTTCACGCGCGATTTCCTTGGTGGGATGAACCTGAAGAGAGAGTGTCTCATCGGGTGCGATGACCTTCATGAGGAAGGGCAGGTTGGTTCCGAAGGCGTAGAGGATGCCCGAGCCAAGGGCTTTCTTCGGGTCCTGCGCAATGAGGTCACCCAGGGTTCGCCCATCGTTGATGAGTGTTGGACCATCTGGGTGATTGCCAAACCAGAGCTCCGAAACAGGCCTGGGACCGGGGGTTTCACCCAAGAATTCAGCGATTGCGCTCTGTGAGCCCCAATCGTCAAACTTGCGCCAGCCCTGCAGCTGTTCCATCTGGTCTCCTCAGCCTTCCATGACACCGAGGTCCGTGCGTCGTTGGAGAACAACGAGTGGACGACGTTTTTCCGAAACGCTCGGTATGTGTGAAAAGTTTAGCGTGTCCGCTCTTCGCGTTCAGCGAGAGCGCGTAACGCTCCACCCGATTCGTAGAGTTCATCCCAGGTTCCGCTCTCCACAATGCGGCCCGAATCCATGACGATGATGCGGTCGACATCGCGAATGGTGTCCAGGCGGTGTGCGACGACGATCAGGGTCTTCTCACTGGTCCGCCGGCGAATCCCAGCCAGCACGCGTGCCTCGGTTTCGCGATCAACTTGGGAGGTGGCCTCGTCAAGGATCATGATGGGGGTTTCGCGCAGGAGCGCGCGGGCAAGGGCGAGGCGCTGGCGTTGTCCGCCGGAGATGCGTTCACCCATTTCGCCGACCTGGGTATTGATTCCTTCGCTTTCCGAGGCGACCCACTCGCTCAGGTCAACCGCCTCCAAGGCATCGTTCAGTTCAGCATCGCTTGCGTCGGGGCGTGCAAGCAGAAGGTTCGCGCGAATTGAATCGTTGAAGACGTGAGCGCGCTGCGGGGCCAAGGTGACAACAGAGCGAATGTGATCTTGAGTGTCCTCACGCAGGTCTACTCCCCCAATGCGGATCGAACCGGAGTCGGGATCCCACACACGGGCGAGCAGAGCAGCAAGTGTCGACTTACCCGAGCCCGATGCGCCGACGATTGCGGTTGTTGAGCCGGCCGGAATAGTGACAGTTACGTCGTGGAGGACTTGGGGGCGATGGTTCTCGTATCCTTCTGAGTCATCTTGGAGGCCTGAAGCTATAGCAACCTGCGGGTAGGTAAAGTCCACGCCCATAATCTGAAGATCGCCGCTGCCAGCGATGGGGTGAGGGGCTTCCGGATCGGGAACCAACGGTTCACGATCGGTCACTGCGAAGATTCGCGCTGCCGAGGCGTAGGCCTGGTCCAGATCCGCAGTGAGATCCTCAACCGCCAAAACCGGCGCAAAAGAGGCCAGTGCAACGCCCAAGGACATGGTGACCTGCGCGATGCTCAGTTTGCCCGAGGGGTAAGCCGAGTAGGCGACAAGGAGCTGAGCGACGACAGCCAGGGGAAGCAGTGCTTGGTTAAAGCCTCGTCGAATAGCAATCCAGAAAGAGGTCTTGTACTGAGCTTGGAAAATGTATTCTTCCAGCTCGTCAGCCATTTCCTTCAAGCGATGTTCCTGCGCACCGAAAGCAATGACTTCGCGCACGCCTTGAACCGAGTCGGTGACGTGGTGCGAAAGCCTGCCGCGTGTTGCGCGAAGCACTTGCGCAGCTTCGTCGGTGGTCTTGCCACCAAAGGTTGGAACACAAACCCCCGCAAGGATCAGGAAAGGTGCCAGAACAAGAGCATTAAGCGGCGAGATTGCCGCAGCCATCCACACGACAGTCCCGATAGGAACGATTACCGCCGTTGCTAGGGGCACCAGAGTGTGTGCGAAGAAAACCTCGACACGATCGACATCTTTCGTCACTCGCGACAGAAGGTCACCGGTGTCTGCGCCCTCGGTCATCGCCGGAGCTTGAGGTTCTAGCGAATCAAAGAAGTAGTTGCGCAGGAGGGCCAAAGAACGGAAAGCAACGTAGTGTCCCGCGTATTGCTCGAGGTAGCGGAACAGGGCCTTGAGCAGGGACATGATCACCAGCGACCACACGACCGTTGAGAGAGAAACCGAATTCGGATCCATGGCATAGGACCCCAACGCCCATGTTCCCACCGCAAAGAGCGCGATCCCCAAAACCAGCGCGACAATACGCGCAAGTAGAGAGAAAACAAGCGGGAAAAGAACAGGACGAGCGACGCGAATGAGACGGCGCGAGAGGTCCATGCGCGTGAAGCGCTGCGCAGTATCACGAGAGCTCATCGAAGCTGTCCTCCTGTCAATTCAACCTGGCGGTCTGCGTGGGCGATCGTTGCTCCTCGGTGAGAGATTGTGATGGTCGTGCGCCCCCGTGCAACGGTGTCGATTGCCTCCAGAATTCGCCTCTCACTTTCGAGGTCAACGTGCGCAGTCGGCTCATCAAGAAGCAGGATCGGGGCATCTTTGATAAATGCCCTAGCAAGTGCGACGCGCTGCGCTTCACCGCCCGAGAGCGCCAGCCCCTTGTCACCGACGCGGGTATCCAAGCCTTCGGGAAGCCTCGCCAGAAGATCGTCGAGGCCGACGGTACGCAATGCCGTGAGGATCTCCTCATCGCTCGCTGCAGGGTTGGCGATCAGAATGTTCGCGCGCAACGTGTCAGAGAAAAGGTAGGTGGTCTGTTCGACTACGGCAATTTGCGAACGAACCCATTGCAGAGGCACCTGGGAGATATCAACGCCATTGATGAAGATGGATCCTTCGCTGGGACGGTGGTGCGCCTGAATCAGGCTTGAAAGCGTTGACTTTCCAGCGCCCGAGGTACCCGTGATCGCAATGTGCTCACCGGGGGCGACACGAAGGGAAGCTCCGCGCAGGATCGGGGTATCGGCCTCGTAGGCGAAGGAGACGCTGTCGATGCGCACTTCCCCAGGTTCGGGAAGCGAAATCGGAGCAAGAACGCCATTTTCCGCCGGGTCGATGACCTCTGGGGTTTCGCTGGTGAAGCGCTTGATTTCGCGGGTTGCAGCGATTCCACCCATGCCGATGTAGAAGAATTGGCCGATTCGATCCAGGGGGTCGAGCATGATCGAGGAGAGCAGGACAAGTGTGACGGCCTGACCGATTGTGAACCAACCGTCACTCAGACGCCAGTAAGCAAGAGCGGTCGCACCGGTAATCATTCCCAGCGAGAAAACGCCGTCAACCACCAACAGGACCATCTGGTTTCCGGCAAGGTAACGCATGACTTTGCGGCGAACGTTTTCTGCGGCCTGTGCAAGGGTGCGGCCCACGCGCTTTCCAGCTCCGATGTAGGACAGCGTTGAAAGCCCCTGGATCGCGTCTAGTTCTTGAGCAGCAAGCGCGCGAGAGGACGCACGATAACGGGTGGAAACCGGGCGAAATGCCCTTTGGAAAGCACCGACAGTGAGGGGAACAACGGGAATCGAGATTGCCAGGACCGCGGCCGATACCCAGTCAAAAGTAAATACGACTGCAACGACCATGATCGGCGTGATCAGCGAGGCCAGCATGGGTGCAATGAAGGTGCCTCGATAATTGGAGCTGCGCTCAACACCATCGGTTGCAGTATTGACGATGCGGCCCGAGCGTTCCTTCGTGCGTTCACTGACTCCCAGGCGGAATACCTGGGCGACCATGGCATGACGTAGACGCGGTTCTTCTGTGCGCAGGCGTGTACCGCCCGAGAATGAGGCACTAAACGCCATCATTCCTGCTGCTAAGGCAAAGAGTGAAAGGTATCCCAGTGACGGGAGACTGATATTGCCGCTGATGAGAGCATCAATGACTAAACCGAGCTCGATGTAGAGAATGATCAGGAACATCGCGGGCAGCAGATTCTTGACGATCTCAATCGCAGTCGCGAGCCGCTGTTTCGGATATGGCTGCGGTAGCGCTCTTGGCGAGGCGTTGGACGCGGGTCCCATCGATTCGCTCTCCTCATTGGGCTATATGACGTCATTTCATTATGACGCTACTTAGGACTACCTTAGCTTCTTAATGACAGAAAGTCATATAGAAGGTCCAGGCAAGAAAAGGGTGCGCGAAGGGGCGTTCGGATTACTCCGAACGCCCCTTTATTAAGGTTTACAACGCAAAACCGCGGGCACGCCAACGCTTAAGTGCGCGGGAAGGCGGCCACAGCCTCGTCAATCAAATTAGGCCAAGCGATACATCCAGCCGAAGGGATCCTCCGCGCGACCCATCTGGATATCCGTGATGTCCTTCCAGATCTGGTGGGTGACGGGACCCGCGGGAAGCTCGACATCGAAATCATCCGAGGCGAGGCGAGCAATCGGGGTCACGACAGCGGCGGTACCACAGGCGAAGATCTCAGCGACCGAGCCATTCTTAATGCCCTCAACCAGGTCGGCAAGGGCGATAGATTCCTCGGTTACCGGCACGCCACGCGAACGCAGCAGTCGGCAGATCGCGCTGCGGGTGCCACCCTCGAGGATCACGCCGGTGAGCTTGGGGGTACGCACGCTTCCATCGGCCATGACAACGAACATGTTCATGCCACCGAGCTCTTCGAGGTACTTGTGCTCGTAGGTATCCAGGTAGCAAACCTGCTTGAAACCGCGCTCTGCGGCCAAGTTCTGCGGGAGCAGCGAGGCCGCGTAGTTACCGCCGGCCTTCGCCGAACCGGTTCCGCCAGGGCCAGCGCGGTGGTAGTGCTTCTCAACCCAGATGGAGACGCCGGTCTGAGTGCCCGACTTGAAGTAGGGGCCGACCGGAGAGCCGATGACGTAGAAATCAACCTGATGGGCGGAGCGCACGCCGAGGAAAGGCTCAGAAGCGAAAGTGAAGGGACGCAGGTAGAGAGAGGAACCCTCGGCACCCGGAACCCACTTTTCGTCCGCACGCACGTAGTTCACGAGCGCACCCACGAAGTCCTCGCGGTCCAGCTGCGGCATGGCCAGACGCCAATTCGAGTGGTTCATGCGCGCGGCATTGAAACCAGGACGGAATGTCCAAATGCTGCCGTCGGAGTGACGATAGGCCTTGATACCTTCGAAAGCGGACTGTCCGTAGTGAAGGACAGCTGCCGCGGGAGACAGGTCAAGAGGACCGAAGGGAATGACCTCACGCTGGCCCCATCCGGTTTCAGGCGTCCAGCGCATGTGTGCCATGTGATCGGTGAAAACTGTTCCGAAGTTCAGTTCCTCCATGGCCTTTTCGTAATCCGCCTGCGGAGTCGGATTCGGGTTCTGGGTCAGCGGGAAACGACCAGCCAGTTCGTCTGCCGAAGGCAGAGGCTCCTCCCCCAATCGCTCCAATTCGGTGGGAGTATGCTGCGTTTCTGTCATCGTGTCCTCCTCAAAAGCTGAAGTAGCTTCAGAATATTCCCCTTGCGGGGGTCAAGCATGGGGTGGTCCGCCATCTGACCCGTTGGGGGTACCTTCCGATTCCCACGCCCAGGGCATGACTGCCTTCTGGTTCCCGTTCCCGGAGCTGACTTCGCGTTCCCCCAGGGTGTGCCGCGCTTTCGGGGAGCGAACACCTCTCGGTTCCCGTTCCCCCGGGCGCGGCCTCGTCAACGGCGAATCAGCGCGACCAAGTCATTGCCGATCTGCTCGGTCGTGCGCACCAAAGGATCACCGGCCGCATTCGCGGCCGCACGATTGCGCATGTCTTCTTCAATCGCGTCCATGATCGCGCGCGACTGATCGGCAAAGCCGAGGTGATTGAGCATGAGCGCAACAGAGGCAATGGTTGCGGTCGGATCTGCCTTGCCCTGACCAGCAATGTCGGGCGCGGAGCCATGAACGGGCTCGAACATTGAGGGATGCGCGCCTTCGGGGTTGATATTTCCCGAGGCCGAAAGGCCAACGCCGCCAGTGACGGCTCCCGCCTCATCGGTCAAGATGTCGCCAAAGAGATTGTCAGTAACGATGACATCGAAGCGGCCTGGATCGGTCACCATGTAAATCGTTGCGGCATCAATGTGGCAGTAGTCGACGCGAACCTGCGGGTATTCGCGGCCCACTTCCTCGACGATGCGGCTCCACAGGCCGCCGGCGAAGACCAAAACATTGTGCTTGTGGACCAGAGTGAGGTGGTGAGCCGGACGGGCTGCTGCCTGTTCGAATGCGTAGCGCACCAGGCGCTCCACGCCAAAGGCCGTGTTGACGGAGATCTCCTGCGCGACCTCGTGAATCGTGCCCTTACGCAGGGTTCCACCGTTACCGGCGTACAGGCTTTCGGTGCCCTCGCGCACGACGATGAAGTCAATGTCGCCGGGGTTGGCCAGCGGGGTCGGGACGCCCGGGTAGTAGTGCGAGGGGCGCAGATTGACGTAGTGGTCCAGCGAGAAGCGAAGCTTGAGGAGCAGGCCGCGCTCAAGGACGCCTGAGGGAACCGACGGATCACCAATCGCACCCAAGAGGATGGCATCGTGCTGGTCGATGACCTCGAGGTCTGTGTCGGGCAGGATCTCGCCGGTGCGGTGGTAGCGGCGCGCGCCAAGATCGAATTCTGTGTACTGCAGTGTGACATCAGAGGGAATGACAGCTTCCAGAGCCTTGATGCCTTCGGGGACGATTTCCTGCCCGATGCCGTCACCGGGGATTACTGCGAGTTTCAGATTTGTCATGCTGCCATTGTTGCGCGGGGGCGACAGGTCGGCAGAAGGTGTCCACATTTCGGGGTGCGTAAGGCGGGGCGCGCGGGGGCGGTGGTGCGACTGCCGCGTGTGCCCAGCGCCAAACCGGCCACGGCCTCGTGCGCAAACCCCGGGCCAAACCCGGCCACGGCCTCGTGCCCAGCCCCTGCCCCCAGGTATCGACACGGCTCGGCGGCATTGACACCATCTAGCGGGATCGACACCACTTGGCGGCATTGCATACCCCAAAAACCGCGATTCCCGTCCTCCAAACGGTGCCAATCACGCCAAACAGTGTCAATCCGATCGGACGACAGCGGATTTCACTGTGAAAACCCGGCACAAACCACTCCGACCGGTGTGAATCCGCTCCGACGTCACCGAATTCGGTCGTAGGCACCACACACGAAGCCCGAAACAACGCTTAACTGCCCCAACACCACCCGAAAGTCCCGCTGCGCACGCAACGAACTTATCCACAACGCAGGATTTCAAGGATTCATCCACAGTTTTCGCCCGGAAAACACAAAGCCTTCTCCCCTGCGCCCAAACTGTCACTATGACTATGCAACTACCGCACGTGACCCTGAGCTATCGCGGGAGTTCCTCCACCAGCTCCCCTCTCAAGGGACAATTCCGCTTGTACCGCGGCGCTTACGTCCAGTTACCTTTTGACCCGAGCAGCGCAAAACCGTGGGAGATTTGGAAGTCAATTTCACTGGCACGCATTATTGCGTCAGTTCAGCAGGGACGTCCGACGCCGCTTGTCGTCGGCACTTCTGCTCTTCTCCTGCACGATGTCCCGGGGTGGATCGCGAACCCGAACGTCGAGTTATATCAGCCGCAATGCCGGACAAGTCAGCTCATTCCTCCGTGCAGATGCGCGGCAAAGCCCGTGCCCGCGGTTCGGCGAGTCTATCGACGCGGCCCGCCGATCACCTCGGAACGCGCGCGGGTTTCAGGGATACTGACCGAGCACCCCTACGACGCCCTGATCCGCTGCGCGATGCACGATGACGCGCTGCAAGCCTTCGCGCTGGGATGCAGACTCCTCCACAAGTGGTCCGGGTTTAGTAACTTTTCGCAAGATATGTGCCGAGGCCGCGCGGATAACATCAGGAAAGAGATCCTTTCGCGTTTAGAGCGCGCGAAGGGACGCCGAGGCTTTGCACGCGCGCAACGGATCCTGAGCGTGATCGACCCTGGGTGCAGCAACCCTGCCGAGGCCGCGCTTGCGTGGGTGGTTCGCGCGCTATGTCCCTACGACTTTTCGACGCAGTATGAGTTTTCTGCAGGTGGACGACCTCTCTTTGCTGATATCGCAATTCCGCGGCTCAAACTCATCATCGAGTTCGATGGGATCGAGAAACTGGGGGCAACACAGGGGGAATTCGACCGCGCGAAACGCTCGTGGGTTCAACGCGAACAGGCGCTACAAGACCAGGGCTGGCGTTTCCTCCGAGTCAATTGGCTGGATTTCAATAACTGGGATGCACTTCGCGGTCGGATCAGCTCTGCGATCGGGGTAGCCTCGAAACCTATTCCCGCCCGTTACGCGCTGTTGTGGGAGCCTCCAAGTGAGCGGTGTGACGGGGCGAATCGGCGTTTCTACACGAGGAATCCGGAAGGCAGCGCCAATTCACTCGACAGTTGGGCGGTCTACTCCGATGAGAGTTCCTGGACGAACAGCGAGATAGAGAGCGACCCTTGGACGACGCCTGCTCAATCCGGAGAATGGTGGTAACGACTGCGGCTCCCACGAATGCACTCTGACCTCCAAGTTTGTCCCAAATACGGCCGGGCAGCGCCTCTTGACCACCAAGAATCTACACGCGTAGAATCGTGACCATCGTCACCGGATACACCGCCCGGAACGCTCACCTACCAATCCGCGCTGCGAGGAGGCAGCTAATGGCACAATCGAATGAGGAACTTCAGGCATCAGACCTGAATTTCCAGACCCCTGAGGGCCGCAAGAGCTTCTGGCTCAACATCTTCTCAGTCTGGCTGGGCACGACAATGGAATACGTCGACTTCGCCCTCTACGGACTCGCCGCCGGCCTCGTTTTCGGCGATGTCTTCTTCCCAGAGCAGACCCCGATCATCGCACTACTTTCATCCTTCGCAACCTACGCCGTCGGCTTCCTCGCTCGCCCGCTGGGCGCCATCATCTTGGGCCGCGTCGGCGACCGCCACGGCCGCAAGGTCATCATGGTGATCACCGTCGGACTCATGGGCGTTTCAACCACTGCGCTGGGCTTGCTCCCCACATACCGCCAAGTCGGCTGGCTTGCGCCTGCATTGCTCGTATTCCTCCGCCTCTGCCAAGGGTTCGGCGCAGGTGCCGAGCTCTCTGGTGGCGCAGTCATGCTCGCCGAGTTCTCCCCCGTCAAGCACCGAGGTGTGGTCGCCTCGCTCATCGGTGTCGGCTCCAACACGGGCACACTCCTCGCTTCTTCAGTTTGGCTTCTAGTCTTGACCATGCCGAAGGAACAGCTCATGACATGGGGCTGGCGAATCCCCTTCTTGATCTCAATCTTCATCGCTTTCTTTGCAATCTTCCTGCGCCGCTCCATGCAGGAAAGCCCCGTGTTCACCGCATTCAAGCTGCGCAAGCAGCGCGAACAGGAATCGGTCGTTGAAGCCGGCCTTGACGCCCACGAAGGCGGCTGGCGCGCATTCTTCGTCATGCTCGGCCTGCGTATCGGCGAAAACGGCCCCTCCTACATCGCGCAGTCCTTCCTCGTGGGCTACGTCGTCAAGGCTCTGGCCATGGAGAAAGCCGTTCCGACGACCGCTGTTCTGGTCGCCTCGTTCCTCGGTTTTGCAATCATCCCCTTCTCCGGATGGCTCTCGGATCGTTTCGGCCGCCGCATCACCTACCGAGTCTTCTGTGCGCTTCTGGTTCTCTACGCATTCCCGGCCTTCGCTCTTCTGCAATCTAAAGACCCGTGGATTGTCGGTTGCGTTATTGTTGTCGGAATGGGACTGGGGTCGCTGGGCATCTTCGGCGTGCAAGCGGCCTACGGCGTCGAGCTTTTCGGCGTTCAGCACCGTTACTCACGAATGGCTGTTGCCAAGGAACTCGGGTCGATCCTCTCGGGCGGCACTGCTCCCATGGTCGCCTCGGCGCTCCTTGCAACCTTCAATTCGTGGATCCCGCTGGCAACCTACTTTGCGGTTACGGCCTTCATTGGCTTTGCGACCACTTTCGTTGCTCCCGAGACCCGCGGCCGCGACCTCACTCTCCTTGAGGACGCGATCTAATACCTCCCAAAGGAGCGAATAGACATGGCGAAGCAGCCCACCCGCGACGACGTCGCTCGACTTGCCGGCACCTCAACTGCCGTAGTCAGTTACGTCGTCAACGGTGGGCCTCGCAATGTCCGCCCCGAGACCCGTAAACGTGTTCTCGAGGCGATCGAGCAATTGGGGTATCGCCCGAACGCCTCGGCCCAGTCTCTTTCACGAGGCCGCAGCGACCTTTTTGCGCTCCTCGTCCCCGACCTCGCGAACCCCTACCTCGCCGAGCTTGCCCAACGCCTCGAAGAAGAATTCTTCCGCAGGGACATGGTTTTGGTTGTCGGAGATTCTCATGATGACCAAGACCGCGAGTCCACGATTCTCGAGGCCTTCCGCCGCCAGCAGATCGCGGGGCTCGCCTGGTACGGCGTCACCCAACCGCTCCCTCTGGATCTTCTTGAGGACGCCTCGTTCCCGGTGGTTTTACTCAACGAACCCGACGGGCACCGCATGGGAAACCACCCAAGGATCACCCGCCTCGTCGCTGACGAACAGGAGGCTGCGCGCGTGGCGACCGAGCACCTCCTGCAGCACGGGAGGGCTCGTGTGGCGATGGTTGCTGGCCCTAAGGGGCGTCACAATGCCCGCGAGCGCATCCGCGGGTGGCGTTTGGCTTTGCGCGAGGCCGGGCTCGAAGAGGGTGCGGTCATTCACGGGCCCTTTACTCGCGCCGGTGGCGTTCAGGCCGCTCAGACCTTGATCAATTCAGGTGCCGACGCGGTGGTTGTTTCAAACGAATTGCAGGCTACGGGTTTGTTACGCGAACTCCATCGTGCGGGAGTGAGTGTGCCCGAGGAGATTGCAATTGTTGTCCTCAATGGCACGGCATTGTCTGAATTTTTGTGGCCGCCAGTGACCAGCGTGGACGTCCCCGTAAGCTCGCAGGCCGAGGCAATCGCTGATTTTGTTACGGGGACGGATCGCGCGCGCGACCTGAGCGTGACTTCCCGTTTAACGAAGCGGGCAAGCTGCGGGTACTCGTATTCTTCGAAGGAATGATGATGTCTCTTCCGATCATTATCGACTGCGATCCCGGAAATGGAATTCCGGGCGCGAATGTTGATGACGCACTAGCTCTTCTGTATGCCCTGCGCCATCCTGAGTTGGATTGCCGGGCCGTGTGGACGGTTTTCGGGAACACGCCTTCTGATACAGGCGCGAAGTGCGCCCAAGAGATCGTTGATCGCGCGACGATTATCGGCCAGACTCCCCCGCATATTCAGCAGGGTTCGACCCGTCCTTTACAGGCGGGTACGCAACGTTGGGACCAGCAGCGCGAGGATTACGCCTCGAGCCCAGAGGGAGTAAGCGCGTGGGGAGACGGGCGCCTCGTTCCCGTTGCGGGCGATGGGGATTCTTCCATTGACGAGGCCGTGGCTGAGAAGTTGTTCCGCGACGTTACGGACGCTGCATCGGTCGCTGCGGCAACGTCGGCGAGCCAGAAGGTAACGATTGTTGCGATTGGTCCGCTGACGAATATCGCGCGTTTGTTGACTGCGCATCCTGAGTGCCGCGAGCTTATTGAGCAGATTGTGTTGATGGGCGGATGCTTTGGTTTCGGCGATCTTGTCGATACAAATTTTGCTGTCGACCCCGCGGCTGCGCAGATTGTTTTCGCTAGTGCGCTCCCGCTAACTGTCGTTCCTTTGGATACGACTCGGACAACTCACATGTCTCAGGAGCGCTGGGAGCGCATATTGAAGGCTTGTGCGGACAAGGATTTGGCCGAGGCGCTTCGACGCTGGATTAATCCATGGCTTGCTTTTTCTCAGCAGACCCGCCCGGTTGATGGCATGTGGGTTCACGACTTAGTGACGCTGTTTGCGCTGACAAATCCTGAGTTGGTCACGATGGAGGATGCTCATTGTGCGGTTAACGCGGCGGGAAAACTGATGCGCTGTGCAGACGGACGCCTGGTTAGGGTTGTGACCGCGGTGGATAACGAGGGTTTGCTGGGAGCTTTGGAGCGAGTGATCGCTGGCCGGAACTAGGTTTTTGTTTGACCGGCGCCAAACTGCCCGCAGATGAGGGTGCTTCACAGTAAAGTGAAAGCATGCTTGACGATGCGGTTGCACAGAAATTACGCGCGTTCTCTGATGAGCGCGATTGGGACCAGTTCCACACGCCCGAAAACTTGGCGAAATCAATTTCTATCGAGGCCGCGGAACTCTTAGAGTGCTTCCAGTGGTCCTCCGACGGGGATCCCCAAGCGGTCAAGGAAGAGCTTGCCGACGTCCTCACTTACTGTTACTTCCTCGCGATGAAGGTCGGGCTTAAACCCGATCAGATCGTCTTGGAGAAGCTTGCTGTGACGGCGCAGAAGTATCCGGTTGAGAAGTCTCGTGGGAGCAGCGTGAAGTATGACCAGCTCTAAAGAGGAAATTGCTGAGGCGCGCAGACATATCGAAATTCGCGAGTTTTCTTTCAGCGATGATCGTGCGACCGATGTAAAAACAGATCCCAATTCCCGTCTTCATAATTGGCCAGTTGTCTACATCATCAATAATGACAAACGACTCTATGTCGGCGAAACGACCGATTTTCTCAGTCGCACCCGTCAGCATCTACAAAATCCACAGAAACAGGGTTTGAGAGAAATTCGCGTCATCCTTGACGATACTTTCAACAAGTCAACCTGCTTGGATTTAGAGTCTCAACTGATCATGTTGTTCTCCGGAGACGGAAAATACGAGGTTATTAACAGCAATGCGGGTATCGCTGACTGCGATTACTTTGATCGTGAGCACTATCAGGTCACTTTCGAGCAGATTGTCGAAAATCTTCGGATTTTAGGGTTGTTTAATCAGAGCGCCCTGGACATTCGAAACAGTAACCTCTTCAAGTACTCCCCCTACAAGGCACTCAATGGCGATCAAATCCAAGTGACCGAGGCAATAATTGATGACTTATGGCAGTCACTTGAGGAAGGCGAATCATCAGTCCATGTCGTTCAAGGAAGTGCGGGAACAGGAAAGACTGTCGTTGGCATTTTTCTAACGAAGTTACTGGCAGATCTGGGAACCCCGAACCAAGCACCCACCGGTGAATCAGTCTTTGATGAGTACTACCAAGAAGGTTACAAACAGTTATTTGAGGGGAGAAGGATTGGGCTTGTTGTTCCCCAGCAATCCCTCCGCGCATCTGTCAAAGACGTCTTCTCAAACATTTCACACCTTTCCCCCAGCATGGTTCTGACACCATTCGATGTAGGTGAGTCTAACGAACGCTTCGACATCCTCATTGTCGATGAGGCCCACCGTTTAAATCGATATTCCGCACAGGCAGTTGGGAAGTTGACAAGACAGTATCGAGAAATCAATGAGCGCCTCTTTGGTAACCCTAAGTCGGGAAACAGCCAGCTTGACTGGCTGAGGAAACAATGTGATCACCTGATTTTGCTTCTCGACCCAGAGCAGAGTGTGCGCCCGCAGGATCTCACGCCTAAAGAAATCAACACATGCATCGAGTCAAGCCGCACAATGGGACGAATCCACGCATTACATTCACAATTGCGAATCCAAGGAGACTCTGCAGAATACGGAGAGTTTCTTGAACAATTGTTATCTGTTGGGCCATGTTCCCCCATCGAGGTGCCGCATATTAAAGACTACGAACTTCGCGTTTTCACAGATTTAAATGAAATGATCGCTGAGATTCGTAAGAAAAATGAGGAATATGGTCTTTCGCGACTCGCTGCCGGCTACGCATGGGAGTGGGTTTCCAAAGACGATAAAGCGACTCCGGATATTGTCATCGGCGACTGCGAACTTTTTTGGAATAGCACTACCAAAGATTGGGTCGGAAAAGGAAACCCTGATGAAGTCGGGTCTATCCACACACTTCAGGGATATGACCTGAACTATGCAGGAGTGATTATCGGCCCCGACATCGAGGTTGGCCCCGATGGCTGCCTGAGGGCCAATCGCAGCCGTTACGCAGATAAGCGCGGAAAAGCGAATGTCGGTCTCGCATTGGAGCCCTCAGAACGTCAGACTACTGATGACGATCTCCTTCGGTACATCCGCAATTGCTACCGCGTTCTACTCACGCGCGGAATCCGTGGAACCTATATCTATGCTGGTGAAAGCACGCTTCGCGAGCGCATCAAGGGCGCATAAAACGCGGTCAAAAGTCACCGAAAAGCACTGTGCCCGAGAGCTGTCAATTAGTCGCCAGTCTCGGGCACACGTTCTAGCGGTCCTACCCTCACGAATTCGGGTCGGCGTCGATCGCTCCTTGAACGTCATTGAACAGCAGGTTCGAGATCTCAACCTGCACGATCTCCACATTCGGCACGTCGTGCAGCAGCAGCGGATCATCCGCCGAGGTCTGCAAGGCCAAAGTTCCGCACCCAAACAGGCGATCATCCAGATCCTTCACCATCTGAATGTCCGAGATACGGCTGAGCGGCAGGTCGTGCCCCGCTCGCTGGAAAATACCCGAGCGCGTAATGATCCGCTTCGTCGTCACCGTGTAGGTCGCGGCCATCCATTTCGCCCACGGCACCACGAACAGCGGAATCGCGATAATGACAAAGACCATCCAAATCGCCGGCAGCGCCCACTTTCGCGAGTCCACAGGCACAAATACCGATCCAACAATCGCGGCAGCAAGCAGCAGCACAACCGCCACGATCCTCCACAGCAGCACCTTGATGTGCGTGTGCATATGGCGGACGACAACTTCATCTTTGCTCAGGAGCTTTTTCGACAAACCCATACCCTCATTCTGCCAGACCGCGCCCCGCCCTTCTGACAATTTCGACTCCCCTCGAGCCTGCTAGTCTGGAACAGTCGAGAGGAAACACATGAACACCCTGGTCACTATCCTTCTGGTTTGCGCCGCACTTATCGTTGTCGTTGCCGGCCTCCACCTCTTCGTGACCGGGCTCTTGGTCCGCAACCAGGCGGTTCGCCCGCCTCTCGGCCTCTATCTGCGAGATATCCCGGTCGGCTCGCACGCCTGGAACGCCGGCCATCAAGCCGTGTGGGTCCTCCTCTTCATGGGCGGAGTCCTGGGCACCGCGCAGGGAATCGCCGTCATCGCTATGGCTTTCATGCACTCCGCTGGCTCAACCTCGACCAGCCTGATTTTCCTTGTGATGGGCGCGCTCACCGTTGGGGTCCTCGGGTGGAATGCGCGAGCAGGTGCAACCCAGGTTGCGCTGGCGACGATCGAAGAAGACCAGTCCTCCACTGACGAGGCCTAGCCGGGGCTTCCCGACTGCCCCACGCTGCGCTCCGCCCCTCGACCCAACCCGCCCCAGCCTCGTCCGCAAACGCCGCTTTCCCCAAAACACACACGAAGTCGGCAAATGTCATGCCTTATAGCCTGTGTCTTTTGCTGACTTCATGTGACAGGCGGCCGGCCGGGCAAGACACCAGCAAACACCAAGACACCCCCATCCAGCATACTTTCAGCTATTTTCGTTGATAATCCCCACATTTTCGCAAAAGTGTACGGAAGTGCAGGCCCAGTGCGTTACAGTGGAAACCTATCTCAAGAAAACCTGAATTTTCTCTGGAGTTTGCATGATCCTGTCAATTATTCGTCAGCGCAGAGCGCTCGGCGTGGCCGCAGCGCTCATCACCGTTCCCCTCGCGGGCGCAGCACTGCTCGCCCCCACTCACGCAGCCTCGGCAGCAGACGGAAGCACGGCCTCGGCAATCACGCGCCCCGAAGTTTGCCAATCCCCCAACACCGTCATCAAGAGCGTCTTCTCCCCCGACGGCGACGTTGACAACTCACTGACCATCAACCACAACCCGACCGCGACGACCGCAACCGACGAAGCAGACCGCTTCGGTGAAATTGAGATCGCACAGGGCTCAACGCTGACTGTTTCAGGCGAGTTCTCCAAGTACACGACCTCGCGCCCTCTGGGCGGCACTTTCAACGTCAACACAACGATCATCGCTGCATCCCCCTCGGGGATTGGCGGCGATTTTGATCCCGACCTGATCGGCGTCATCAACACCTCAACCGACCCGATCTCGCAGGCAAACAACGGCGGCAAGCTCTCCTACATTTTCAAGGCTACGAATCGCGCCGAGGTCGGCAAGACCTACATCGCGTACTTCCACCACACACTGATGGGAAACTCAGACTCCCCCATCAACACCGGCGGAAACACGAATCACCTGTTCTACACGGGCTTCCGCGTAAAGGTTGTTGCGCCGAAGAACTGCGCCCCCATCGTTTATGACGCAAACGGCGGCACCATCAAGGGACAGGCAACCTACACTGACGCGGTGGCCTCGACCGGTACTTCAATTACGACGCGCACGAGCCTCCTCACCGAAGAGCCCATTCGCGATGGCTACACCTTCGTGAACTGGACGAATAGCACGACGCTGCTCGGCACGACCTACACCTATACCTACAAGCCGGGCGCGAATGTCTCCGTGTGGACGACCGCTGCCACCACGAAGACCTGGGCGCAACTGCTCGAAACTAACACCTTTAAGGCAGTGTGGGCGCCGAAGTACTCTCTGCGCTACGACGCGAACGGCGGCTCGACGACGCCACCAAGTGTTGAGGGCAACTTCGAGGTTGATCGCAAGACCGGTGACGTTACGCAGCCTTCGGTCACGAAGACCGCTGCTGACGCAATTGGTCGCGATGGCTACACCTTCAAGGGCTGGAAAGACCAGGCAAGTGGCGAGGAATTCACTCCCGGTGACGCGGTTGAGCTGACCACCGCAAACCCGAACCGCGTGCTGGTTGCGCAGTGGGAGCAAAACGTTGTTCCTACCCCCACCCCCACGACCCCGGCGCCTTCGGCAACCACTCCAGCGCCAATTCCGTCAGCAACCACGCCGACACCTGTGCCTTCGACCTCTACTCCCCCGGTTGCACCGACCGCTCCTGCAACGCCTGCAACTCCGGCAACGCCTTCCACTCCTCAGTCTCCGGCTCCGGTTGTTCCCAACCAGCCCTCTGACCCCGGTCAGCCGGGCGGTAACCCCGCTCAGCCTGGCACAGACAACCCGGCTCAGCCCGGTCAGCCTGCACCTGAGCGAGGCACCCAGGGTGGAAACGCTCCGCGAGTATTGGCACACACCGGTTGGTCACCCGTCGCTCTTGCTGCCTCGGCAGCCTTCTTGAGCATGGGAATCACGGTCCTCATGGCAGCGCGTCGCCGCGGCGAAAACTGAAGCGCTGCGGTGAAAGTACCTAGGGCCCGCTCAGCGGAATAGCCCTAGAGCTGCCAACACATTTCAATACAAGCAGCCGGGGCCGGGGAGCATAATCGCACTCCCCGGCCCCGGCCTCGTCAATCAGCGGATAACCAGACGTTCCGGTCAGATCCACGCTCCCGAACGAGCGAAGTAGTACCAACGACCGTCGATCGTCTGCCAGCCGGTACGCATCTGACCATCGGTGCCGAAGTAGTACCAGGACAGGCCAATGCGCTGCCACCCGGTCGCCATATGGCCGTCGGTTCCGAAGCGGTACCAGTGTCCGTCAAGGTTCTTCCAGCCGGTCACCATGCGGCCGTCAAGCCCAAAGTTGTACCAGTGGCCATCAATCTGCGCCCACCAGGTCTTCATGACACCCGTGCTCGGATCGAAGTAGTACCAGCTGCCGTTCTCTTGGAGCCAGCCGTTCGTGCGGGCGCCGTACGAACTGTAGTGGCTCCACTTGCCGTCCTGCTGTTCCCAACCGGTGACCATGATGCCATCAGCGTTGAAACGGTAGGTCGCATCGCCAATAACCACGCTTTGCGAGGCCGCGAAGCTGCCGTCCTCGAGCTGCCACTTCCAGCCGGCGCCGGTGTTCACCCAGTGTGCGGGAGTTGTGGAAGGCGTGGGATCCGGGGCCGGGGTCGGCTCGGGATCAGGGGTGGGCTGCGGCGCGGGCGTTGGATCGACTGAAGGCGTGGGAGCTGGAGTCGGGTCCACCGTCGGAGCCGGCGTGGGCGTCGGAGTCGGATCAACCGAAGGCGTCGGCTGCGGAGTAGGCGCGACGTCCTCACCCGGGTCCGTCAAACCGAGGTAGGCGGCATCAACGCGCATGAAGTCAATGTTCTTGTACCCACCGGTCTCATACAGCAGGCCCCAGGTTCCATCATTCAGCGCGTGCAGGGTCGAGTAGGCCATGTCGCCGCTCTCGAAGACCTTGCCTTCGTTCCAGGTGAAACCATCGTCATAGGACACGCGAATCGTTCCATTAGCGCGGGCACTGGAGGAATCCGCGTTCGAGAAGAGCAGGACGCGTGCGCGCGCCGACCCCTGAGGCGCATTCGGGTATGCACGAATGATCGAAGCATTGTTGCGCGGATCAGTCAGGTCCCAGTTGTGACGGAAGGGCCCCCAAGTCTGGCCACCATCGTAGGAAATCGCCTCGAGGCGCTGGCCCGCGGTGCCCTGCGTGCGAGAGTTGAGCAGCAGGCGCCCATCGGAGAGCTCGACAACCTTATTCTCATCCGCACTGCCTTCACTGGGAGCACCAGGCTTCCATGTTGCACCGTGGTCATCGGAGTAGACAGAAACAGCCGTGAGCGAGGTGCTGCCAGTATTTGCGACCGCGTACTGCTGAATCAAGCGACCGGCGTGTGCGCCATAGCGCAGCTGGATACCTTCTCCAGAAGATGCGAAGCGAGTAAACCACTGGTCGTCATGCCCTTGCGTCACCTGATCGGTGATGGTGCGAGGGTTCACCCACGTCTGGCCGTTGTCGTGCGACTCGACAACATGTGCATGGAGGATGTTGCGCGCGTTGGGATCGGTTCCGAGCTGCGACTGGAAAAGTCCCGCATCAAAGGACTTCACCGAGAAGAGGAAGATTGTCCCGGTGCTTCGATCGACGACAAAAGAAGGATCAGAGAAACCGATCTTATTCGCCCCGGGCGTCCCAGCTAGAGCAGTTTGGATCGGCGTCCACGACTTACCGCCGTCCTTCGAAATGCGGTAGACGATCGAGTTCGCTTGGGGTGCGTCCTGGCAGGTTTCGGGGCGGCCATCCCAAGCGGCGATGATCCAACCGTTGGTGGCAGTGGTCAGCGCGGGGATGCGATGGCATTTAAAGCCCGCCACCCCGGGCGAGGCCAAGCGGGCAACCTCACCGATCGCGTAGTCCTTGGAGGTTTCCACCGGGTCGGGTTCAGGAGCGCGTGAGCCGGGCAGAACGGTGACGGCCTCGGCATTGGCGGAAATTCCGCCGGCAATGACATCGTTGCCATTGCGGTCACGGGTTGCCGCCCAGGCCGAGGTCGGAGTGAAGGAACCGGCTGCTAGGTCGGCCTCGGTCACTGTGTGCGTCGCACTGGTGCACTGCTTGGTGGTGTGCGCGCTGAGGTTGTGCCAACGGCAGTTCGGCGCACCGGTCGTCAGGACTCCAGAGAGATTTGATTCCTTCGGGAATACGGTCAGAGCACCATCAGTCTGGTTCGTGTAGGTGAAGGTATACGTGAGGGTATCCCCGACGTAGACCTTGTCCCCCAGTTTGTCGGTTCGCATTGCGGTAACGGTGATGGGAGCCGGTGTTGCTTCACTTGCCGAGGCCGTGGCGGCGTCGCCGGGCTGAGTGTCACTTTCGGGGGTTGCCAGTGCCGGCAGAGAGAACGAGGCACACATGAGTGCCGCACCTGAGACGGCTGCCAGGGCCCGCCCATATCGACGGAGGGTCATCTTTGGTCCTTCTGGATGAATGATATGGATGCGTGACTGAAACCCCGCGTGAGCCAGCTCTCAGCCATCACGTAAGTCATCTTACAAATTCACGGGACATTCAGACAGTTTCACCAGGATACTATTCGCCAACTTTCAGGATATTCACACGAATTTTGTTGATGTGCGTGCAACTAGGGGTGAGGCTGTGCGTGTGTAGCTGGGTTTGACACAGGATAGCTTCAATAGGCACACGTGTTCGTAACTAGCCCGCGGTTTTCTTCTTTTCCTCAGCCAAACAGGGAGCGTTTGTCACATGAAGTCGAGAAATGTCGCAGCTTGTCCAAGGCCTCTCCCCCACCCTCCACACGAAGTCAACAAAAGACACAGGCTATATGGCATGACATTCACCGACTTCGTGTGTCTTTTGCTGGGAGGACGGGCGGGAGGAGCGCACAGGCGGACCCGCGCGCGAACACAAAAACGCTACGGGCCGGTGCGAATGCACCGGCCCGTAGCCCTTTGGTCAAAACTCTGTCTTGATCAGTAGTCAGGTCGACTGAGCAAGCCGCCCAAACCTCAGATCACCTCAGATCAGCGAGCTGCGCTGCCTTCGGTGTAGTCCTCATCGGCCTGGGTCCAACCGAAAGCCTTACGCAGCTTCTGGCCGGTGGCCTCGATCGGGTGGGACTCTTCCTCGGCACGCAGAGCCTTGAACTCAAGAGCACCGTTGTCCTGGTCCTCAATGAAGCGGCGTGCGAAGGTGCCGTCCTGAATATCGGTCAGGATGTCGCGCATAGCCTGCTTGGAGGATTCATCGATGACGCGCGGGCCGGAGATGTAGTCGCCGTACTCAGCGGTGTCAGAGCAGGACCAACGCTGCTTGGTGATGCCACCCTCATTGATCAGGTCAACGATCTGCTTCATCTCGTGGCAGACCTCGAAGTAGGCAATCTCGGGCTGGTAGCCAGCGTTCACCAGGGTCTCGAAACCAGCCTGGATCAGGTGAGAAACGCCGCCACACAGAACAGCCTGCTCGCCGAAGAGGTCGGTCTCGGTCTCTTCAGTGAAGGTGGTCTTGATGACGCCGGCGCGGGTGCCACCGATTGCCTTTGCGTAGGACAGGACCAGGTCCCAAGCCTGACCGGAAGCGTCAACCTCAACGGCGACGACGTCCGGGGTGCCCTTGCCCTGGGTGTAAGTCTCGCGGACCTTGTGACCGGGGCCCTTGGGGGCAACCATGATGACATCGTGGCCGGTGGGGACCTCGATGTAGCCGTAGCGGATGTTGAAGCCGTGCGCGAAGAGCAGGGCTGCGCCTTCCTTCAGGTTGGGGGCAACCTGCTCGGCGTAAACGAAACGCTGAACTTGGTCGGGCAGGAGGATGGAGACGACGTCACCCTCAGCCACGGCCTCAGGAACATCCTTCACCTCGAGGCCAGCGGCCTCTGCCTTGGCCCAGGAGGAGGAGCCGGGACGCAGACCAACGACCACGTCAACGCCGGAATCCTTCAGGTTAAGCGCGTGTGCGTGTCCCTGCGAGCCGTAGCCAATAACGGCAACCTTCTTGGACTGGATCAGCGACAGGTCTGCGCCGTCATCGTAGATGATCTCTGCCATTGTTAATTCTCCTTTAGTTGATCCGTAATCGAGTGGTCACCGCGGCCGATCGCCACGGCGCCCGATTGAACGAGTTCGGTGACGCCGTAGGGCTCAAGTGCCCGCAGCAGCGCCTCCAGCTTGGGTAGTGAACCGATCGATTCAATAACGACCGCTTCGGGATGGACATCAACGACATGTGCGCGGAACAAATCCACGATCTGCAGCACCGAGGTTCGACACGTCTCATCGGCACGAACCTTCATGAGCAGCATGCGACGCTCGACGGCCTCGTCGGGGTTAAGCTCAACGATCTTCAGAACATTGATGAGCTTGCCCAGCTGGCGCTTCACCTGCTCAATGGGGGCGGTATCCGCATCAACAATGATGGTCATGCGGGAAATATCGGGATGCTCGGTCTCCCCCACCGTCAATGACTTGATGTTGAAGGCTCGGCGAGCAAACAAACCGGAGACGCGGGTCAGTACGCCGGGCTTGTTTTCCACCAGAACAGAAAGCGTATGCCTCATCAGTCTTCCACCTCCCAGTCGGGGGCGATATCTCGCGCGTATCGGATATCGTCATTGGGGACGCCTGCTGCAACCATCGGCCACACCATAGCATCTTTAGAAACCCTAAAGTCCAACAAAACCGGACGATCATTGATTGACATGGCCCACTCAATGGCCTCTTCAATCTCTTCAGCATTGCGCACGGTCCGAGCGGCCATTCCATAGGCTTGAGCAAGCATCTCGAAGTTCGGGATCTGCTCGCCATCTTGCGGGTTCAGGGTCGTGTTCGAGTAGCGCTCACCGTAGAACAGGGTCTGCCACTGGCGGACCATTCCCAACACAGAGTTGTTGATCAGGGCCACCTTCACCGGAATTCCGTTCACGGTGCAGGTTGCCAATTCCTGGTTGGTCATCTGGAAGGACCCATCGCCATCAATCGCCCAGACGACCGATTCGGGGGCGCCCACTTGCGCGCCCATCGCTGCGGGGATGCAGTACCCCATGGTTCCCAAACCACATGAAGAAATGAAGTGGGAAGGCTTTTCCAACTGAAGGAACTGAGCGGCCCACATCTGGTGCTGGCCCACACCGGTCACGTAGATCGCATCGGGACCGGCAATCTCAGAAAGCTTTGAGATCACCTCTTGGGGAGCCATGAAACCATCGCTTGGATCGCTCCAGCCCAGCGGATACTTCTCACGCAGGCGGTTAAGGTAACGCCACCATCCCGAAAGATCGGGGTGACCCAAGCGCTCATAGGCCTCGGGAAGGGCAGCATTCAGGGCAGCCAAGGCGGGCTTCAAATCCGCAACCACGGCCACGTCTGCATAGCGATTCTTCGACATCTCGGCCAGATCAATATCGACGTGCACGATACGTGCGCGAGGCGCGAAGGAGTCCAGCTGGCCGGTCACGCGGTCATCAAAGCGCGCGCCCAGAGCCACAATCAAGTCCGCGCGCTGCAATGCGCCAACCGCGGGAACGGTACCGTGCATTCCCGGCATCTTGAGGTTGTGCGGGTCAGAGTCGGGGAAGGCTCCACGCGCGGGAAGCGTTGTCACGACGGCCGCGTCGGACAGTTCCACCAGCGTGCGCAGTTCTTCTTCGGCGCGGGCCCGAACGAGGCCACCACCGACGTAGAGCACGGGAGCCTGCGCTCGCGCAATTTCCTCGGCAGCGCGAGCAATTTGGCGCGGAACGGGCTCAAATGCGGGCTCGTAGCCGGGAAGCTGCAGCTCAACCGGCCAATGGTATTCAAATTCCTCAACCTGAGCCGAACGGGTGATGTCCACGAGGACCGGACCGGGGCGACCGGTCGAGGCGATGTGGAAGGCTTCAGCCAGGCGCTGAGGGATCTCAGCCGCGCGAGTGACCAGGAGAGAATGCTTTGCCAAGGGCATTGATGCCCCAACGATGTCAGCTTCCTGGAATGCATCAGTTCCGATCAGCGAGGCGCCGACCTGGCCGGAAATCACAACAATCGGGACCGAATCAATATTTGCGTCTGCGATTGCGGTCAAGGTATTCGTTGCACCCGGACCCGAGGTCACGATGGCAACGCCGACCTTCCCGCTTGCCAGTGCATAGCCTTGAGCGGCATGTCCTGCGCCCTGCTCGTGGCGAACCAAGATGTGGTGCAGTGACGAGCTCATCAAGGGGTCAAAGGTGGGAAGAATTGCTCCGCCGGGCATACCGAAAACGTCGGTGACGCCCAGGGCTTCAAGGGTATTCACAATGGCCTGTGCGCCGGTCATGACCTGGCGTTGTTCTTCAGTCATCATCAGCCTTCCAGTCGGTTCTACGCTTCCGCTTCAAGGAGCGCGGTTGGCGCCGCAACTCCTTGCGCGAATCATGGGGTGTTGGCATGAAAAAATCCCCTTCACAGGTGCGGGCGCGTCCTCCTCTATTCCCGAGGCCGAATAACGCGTAGCGCAAGTGCGCGGGGATTGTGGCGTGCGTTCCATCCGACAATTCACACGGCAGGAATCGCACGCCTGGGTACGATGACCGAGACGAGAATTCCTGAAATGCGAAGCTTCATCACGTCTCTAACCGTACGGGCTTGTGCCACCATCGGCCTTTTGATCTCACAGTGCAAGATAACTGGGACCTTGGCCTCAAAATCGAAAATTTGTCAGACGTGAGCTAAGAGCAATTAGCACCGTTTCCGCAGAATCTTGCGAATCGCCCATTTTGTCCTTTCCCAGAAGAGTCAGATACTGAAAACGGATAGAAAAATCCTGATCACCAGACAATGGAGCCCTCACAGTGGAGATCTTATTTACCAAGCTCGCTGATCAGCCCGTCCTGTTCTTGTTCCTCCTCATTGGCGTGGGGATGGCTTTTGGCCACATCAAGATCAAGGGCATCGGACTGGGTGCAGCAGCTGTCCTTTTCCTTGCAATCATCCTGTCCGCATGGGCTGAAACCTACGGAATTCACCTACGCGTCACCCGAGAGCTGGGCACGCTTGGCCTTGCGCTCTTCGCTTTCGCTATCGGTATGAACTCCGGCGCTTCCTTCTTCCACAACATCAAGAGCGCGGTGGGACCAATTTTGGCCATGGTTGCCCTTTACGGCGTATCCGCAGCCGCCGGTGAGGTCATCGGCCGCATGTGGGGAATGGACCCCGCACTCATCGCGGGCACCTTCGCCGGGTCGGTAACCAACACTCCCGCCTTGGCCGCTGCTGGCGAGGCCTCGGGAAAGTTGGACCTTGCGACGGTCGGTTATTCGATTGCTTACCTCTTCGGCGTCGTCGGAATGCTTATCGCTTCTGCAGCAGCTCTCTCTTACGGCAAGCGCGATAAAGATGCCCCCTCTCCCCTAGCGAACCGCACGATTCGCGTCGAGCGTGGCGACCATCCCTGCATCGGCGATATCCACACAATGATGGGTTCAAAGGTCACTTTCTCACGTCTGCGTCGAGGCGAAACCGGCCCCATCATGCGTCCTTCAATGAACGACACCCTTGACCAGGGTGACTTGGTGACCGTCGTTGGCCCGCGCGAGTTGGTTGCCCGAGTTGCAACTGAACTCGGTCACCCCTCGTCGCACTCCTTGATCGAAGACCGCGCATACTTGGACTTCCGTCGCGTGACGATTTCTAACCCGAAGCTCGCCGGACATACCGTTGAAGAACTGGGCCTGGCGGATAAGTACTCCGCAACAATTTCCCGAGTCCGCCGAGGCGACGTGGATATGATCGCCGAACCCGGACTGATCCTCCAGCAGGGCGACCGCGTTCGTGTCGTGGCCCCGACCTCAAAGATGCGCGAGATTACGAAGTTCTTTGGTGACTCTGCACGAGGCCTCTCCGACCTGAACCCAATCGCCTTGGGCGTCGGCATGGCACTGGGCATTCTCATTGGCGAAATCCCGATCTTTACCCCAACCGGCGCATATTTCTCGATCGGTTCGGCTGCTGGAACGTTGATCGTCGGCCTGATCTTCGGACGTCTGGGACGTATCGGCCCCTTCGTGACCGCAATGCCGTTCACGGCCGGTCAGGTCTTGGCAGAGTTCGGCCTTCTGGTCTTCCTCGCACAAGCGGGCGCTAACGCAGGTGGACAGATTGAAAAGGCTTTCACCTCTGGAACCTGGCTGCAGATTCTCTTGCTGGGCATCATCATGACCTCGATCATGGCCGTTGGCCTGTACGTCGTCATGCGCTGGATCTTCAAGATGGGTGGAACGAAGCTCTCCGGTCTACTCGCTGGTGCTCAAACGCAGCCTGCAGTCCTTGCCTTCGCAAACTCTCGAACGAATATGGATCCACGCGTTTCCTTGGGCTACGCGCTGGTCTACCCCGTTGCCATGATCGGCAAGATCCTCGTCGCACAGATCATGGGCGGCATGTAATCGCTCCCGCTGTTTTGAGCGCAGTCAATCAATGCGCGCTCAAAACAGCCACCGACGAAACTAAAGTTTGGGCCCCGCACCAGCAGGTGCGGGGCCCAACCCCTTGTCTCAGCGAAGACCTCAGTCACGCGGTTTTTCGCGCATTTCCCAGGTCTCGATGATGTCGCCTTCTTGAATGTCCTTGTAACCCAAGGTGATACCACATTCGTAGCCCTCGCGGACCTCGGTGACATCGTCCTTCTCGCGGCGAAGCGATGCGATCTCCAGGTTGTCTGCAACAACCACACCATCGCGGACCAAGCGAGCCTTGGTTCCACGCTTGATGGTGCCATTGCGGACAATCGAACCTGCGATGTTGCCGAACTTGCCGGAACGGAAGACCTGACGGATCTCCGCGCTGCCCAGTGCGACCTCTTCGTAGATCGGCTTGAGCATGCCCTTCATCGCGGCCTCGACATCGTCGATCGCCGAGTAGATGACGTTGTAGTACTTGATCTCGACGCCCTCGGCGTCGGCCAGTTCCTGAACGCGTTCAGCCGGGCGGACATTGAAGCCAATGATGACCGCGTTGTCCACGGTTGCCAGGTTGACATCGTTCTGGGTGATTGCACCAACACCGCGGTGGATGATGCGAAGAGCAACTTCTTCGCCGACATCGATGCGCAGCAGCGAGTCTTCCAGGGCTTCAACAGCACCGGAGACGTCACCCTTAATGACCAGGTTGAGGGTATCGACCTCGCCTTCCTTAAGGACCTTATCGAAGTCCTCAAGGGAGACGCGCTTACGGCGCTTGGCCAGCATGGCCTGACGCTCTGCGGCCTCGCGCTTATCAGCGATCTGGCGGGCAGTACGGTCATCGGTGGCAACCAAGAAGGAGTCACCAGCGCGAGGAACCGAAGTCAAGCCCAGCACTGCAACGGGGGTCGAGGGACCGGCCTCGGCAACATCGTTACCGCTGTCGTCGAACATTGCACGAACACGGCCGTGCGAAGAACCGACAACCAGGGAATCGCCGACACGCAGGGTACCGCGCTGAACCAGCATGGTTGCCACTGCACCGCGTCCCTTATCCAGATTTGCTTCAATAGCAACACCGCGGGCATCGGTATCGGGGTTCGCTTCAAGGGTCAGAGCTGCATCAGCGGTCAGCAGCACGGCCTCGAGAAGCTCACGGATACCCTTGCGCTGCTTGGCCGAGATATCGACGAACATGACGTCGCCGCCGTACTCTTCGGCAACCAGGCCGTACTCGGTGAGTTGGGCACGAATCTTATCTGGGTTCGCGCCTTCCTTATCGATCTTGTTGACGGCAACAACGATCGGCACGCCAGCGGCCTGCGCGTGGTTGATTGCTTCAACGGTCTGAGGCATGACACCGTCATCCGCTGCAACCACGAGGATCGCAATATCGGTGACCTGCGCACCACGGGCACGCATAGCGGTGAAGGCCTCGTGACCGGGGGTATCGATGAAGGTGATACGGCGAGGAGTTCCGTCCTCGGACTTCACCTGCACCTGGTAGGCACCAATGTGCTGGGTAATACCACCGTGCTCAGAGTCGACAACGTCGGTGTGACGGATCGCGTCGAGCAGCTTGGTCTTACCGTGGTCGACGTGGCCCATGACCGTGACGACCGGGGGACGCGGCTGCATGTTCTCTGCGTCGTCCAGCTCTTCGGCTTCGAGGTCGATGTCGAAGGACTCGAGCAGTTCACGATCCTCATCTTCGGGCGAAACAACCTTGACGTCGTAGCCGAGCTCTGCGCCCAGTGCTTCGAAGGTGTCCTGATCCAGCGACTGCGTGGCAGTTGCCATTTCTCCCAGGTGGAAGAGGACGGTCACCAGCGCTGCGGGATTGACGTTGATCTTCTCAGCGAAGTCAGCAAGGGAGGCACCCTGACGGATGCGGATCTGCTGTCCATCGCCGCGAGGAATCGAAACGCCACCAATGACGGGTGCGTTCTGCTGTTCAAACTCTTGACGCTTTGCGCGCTTCGACTTACGTCCGCGCGAGCTCTTGCCGCCACCGCGACCGAACGCGCCCGGCGTTGCGCCGCGGCCGCCACCGCGACCACCGCGAGGCGGAGCGAAACCGCCGCCGGCATTTGCTCCGGGAACGCCCTGGCCACCGCCATTGCCGCCACCCGGACGGGTGCCGCGGCCTCGGCCACCACGAGGACGTTCAGAAGAGGGTGCTGGGCCACCCGGGCGAGCGAAGTTCGCCTGTCCGGGCATCATTCCCGGGTTCGGACGCGGGCCGCCACCGGAAGGTGCGCCACTGCGCTGCGGACGAGGCCCACCCTGGCGTGCTCCCTGAGCACCGCCGGGACGCGCGGGACGTTCACCCTGTGCGCCACGTGCGGGGCGGTTTCCACCGCGACCACCCTGGCTGCCACCGGGACGGGGCATGCCCTGGCTGGATGCGTAGGGGTTGTTTCCGGGGCGAGGGCCACCGGGTCGGGGTGCTCCGGGACGAGGCGCACCCGGCTTGGCTGCAGAACCACCGGGACGCGGGGCGCGAGGAGCTCCGGGCTTCGGAGCACCAGCTGCAGGCTTGGGGGCTTCCTCATGGCTTCCACGAGCCTGGCGCGGCGCCGGCTTGGGAGCGCGGGGGGCAGCTTCGGCCTTTTCAGAAGCTGCGGCCTTTGGTGCTGCTGCCTTGGGCGCACGAGGCCCAGGCTTATGAGCAGAAGGCTTGGGAGCTTCGGCAGCTGCAGGAGCGTCGTCCTGTGCGGGTGCTGCCGAGGCGGTTTCAGCGGTCTTGGCGGAAGCCTTTGCCTTGGGCTTGGGGGCCGCCTTCTTCGGGGCGCTCTTAGCGTCACCCGATGCTGAACCGGAAAGCTTTTCAAAGTGCTCGCGCGCTTCACGCGCTACGGGCGGTTCAAGTGCGGACGAAGAAGCTTTGACGTATTCGCCCTTGTCTCGCAGGTAAGCCAGCAATTCCTTGCTGGGGATTCCGAGCTCTTTGGCGAGCTCGTGGACACGCAGTTTTGCCACTTTTCTCCTTGTTCGGGAACGTCCCCGAACGGAGACGTATCACTGATAATGCAGGCAGCTCATCGCTGGGTACTCATCGGGTGCCCATGGGCTTTCAACCCGCTTTCGCTACTCGTTGTCCGGCGCCCTGTGCGCCGCAGACAGAATTTCCTTCCCCAGTTCAGCCCACTGTTCGTCAGTCATTTCTACTGATCGACGCAGTGAACGCCCGATCGCCCGCTTGCGGCGGGCGAGGTCTAGGCAGCGGGCCTCGGGATGAAACCACGCTCCCCGACCGGGAAGTCGACGACGGTGATCAACATGAAGATCCCCGTCAGAGGTCGCAACAACACGGATGAGTTCCGCACGTTGCGCGCGTAATCCACACCCCACACAGGTGCGAAGCATCAGAGTGGAGTCAGACACGCCTTTAAGCTTAGCCGAGTCAGTCCTCTTCCAAGCCATCGGATTGTGAGCGACTGATCACGTCATCCGGTGTAGACGAACGCGACGCCAGTCCTTCTTCGCCATTCTCGGTGTCGGAATGGATGTCAATGTGGTAGTCGGTCAGGCGCGCGGCAAGTCGAGCGTTCTGCCCTTCCTTACCGATTGCCAGCGAAAGCTGGAAGTCGGGAACGATAGCTGTTGCAGTGCGCTGCTCCACGGAATGAACGACAACTCGGGCCACGCGTGCCGGGGACAGCGAGTTTGCAACGAAACGTGCCGGATCTTCAGACCAGTCGACAATGTCGATCTTCTCGCCACCGAGTTCCGTCATCACCGCACGAACACGCGAGCCCATCGGGCCAATGCACGCGCCCTTGGCATTCACGCCTTCGCGAGTAGCGACCACGGCAATCTTGGAGCGGTGACCAGCCTCGCGGGCAATGGCCTTGATTCGGACCAGTCCCTGTTGAATTTCGGGAACCTCACGCTCGAAGAGCCCCTTAACCAAACCGGGGTGAGTGCGCGAAAGGGTAATACGGGCACCGCGGTCGGTACGCTCGACGGAAACGATCAGTGCGCGCAGGCGAGTTCCGTGCGAGTAATCCTCTCCGGGGACCTTCTCTGAATCGGGAAGAATGGCCTCGAAATCATCAGCCAACTTCACGGTGGTCATGCGGGAGTCACGCGACTGCTGCACGACACCGGTCACAATCTGACCGGTCTTGCCGGCAAAGTCACCCAAAACGCGCTGATCATCAGCATCGCGAAGGCGCTGCATGATGACGGAACGCGCGGTGGATTGTGCAATACGACCGAAGTTCTTGGGGGTGTCATCGAATTCGCCGATGGGGTTACCCTCTTCGTCTTCTTCGGTGGCCATAACGGTCACGCGACCCGTACGCTTATCGATCTCAATTCGAGCCTTTGCAATTGCGCCAGGGATGTTGTGGTACGCCTTCAGCAATGCCTCTTCAATGGCATCAACAAGGGTATTGAGCGATACCCCTTTCTCATGTTCGACCATTCGCAGGGCGGTCATATCGATTTCCATAGCGTCCCTCATTCCCACGAGCCGAAGTCGACGCGCGAACGCGCCTTCTTGATCTCGTCATATGCAATTGTGTGGCTTTCAGCGCCAGTATCTACAGTAGCGCCTTTATCGTCGGCATTGCTGACCCGCCCCACAAATTTGTCACCATTTCGCATCTTGACGCTGACCAATCCGCCAATTTGGCGCTTCCAATGGTCAGGTTTCTTCAATTCGCGTTCCAGACCGGGGGTGGAGACTTCCAGCATGTATGCGTCAGAAATCGGGTCAGCGGCATCCATTGTTTTGGAGATTGCGCGTGAGATATCCGCGAGCGCATCCGAGGATAGCTTTTCGCTTCCCAAGGGCTCTTCAACGGTGATTCGGCAGACCAGGGCGCCATTCTGCTTGAGAATAGTCACCGCATCAAGTTCGGCTCCGGCCCCGGTGACAATACCTTCAACCAGCGCACGGACTTGTTCTTCAATCTGTGTGGGTGCCACCTTCACTCCTTCACGCGACACGGTATTCTAGGCAATCGTACTCGTCTTTTGACCATGGGATGATGTTGTTGTGAAACACCCGAAACTCTTCACTGCGTTCGTTGCTGCCTGTGCTCTTTGCCTTGGAGCATGTGGAATCCACGTGGAATCCACCAGCAGCCTGCCCGCTTTGACCGGTTTCGCGCTCTCTCGTGATACCTCTGCGCGCACCGAGGCCGCGGCCGCCGAACGCGCACATTCCCTTGCTTCCCTTGCCACCCAGTGCGCCTCGTGTTCTTCCGCTCTCGAGGCCGTCGCAACGAGTTCCCGGGAACGCTTGGAATTCCTCGGAGGAGTATGGGAGCCCTGGAAGGGCCGCGATGATGCCGATTCACTCCCCCAGCCCGACGCGATTGCAGAAGCTCCCTACACGGTGAAGGATTTCGTCTCGTGGCTGGTGATTTCAGCTCGTCGAGATCTTCAGACCGCGGCAAACCCGACCATCACCTCGAGTGAAGAAGCACGCCAACTGAGCGCAGTCGCACTGGGGCGCTACGCCTCGGCAGTGCAGTTGGCGAATGCCTACGCGATTGACTTGGATGACGGCGAGGATGATGTTGATGCGCTGGCGCAGCGACTGATTGGCCAAAGCGGAAAGACGCCTTCGTGGATTGTTCGCACCGGCAGCTCTTCAGATTTGTCCCTTCCCCAGCCTTCGCAGACGACTTCTGCTTTCGCGAACTCGGAACAGGCCGCTCAGACAACGGCCAATTGGGATTGCATCGCTCAGACACTGCCGAAGTCTGCGGCAACAAGCGAGGACTTCGCATCTGCAGAAACCATTGAAAACGCACTTCTTGATCGGGCCTCACGCTCTTTGGAACGCGGGAGCAAAGACACCCGCCAGCTGCGTTGTTCGATGCCTGATCACTCTCCCGCATCTCTTGCTCAAGCATCGATGCGTGCGGATATGAATCTCTTCGCTTCAGATTCGCAAGATGTGCGACTTTTCGGCGCTCGCGCCGCACTGGATGATGTTCGCCTGTGGACGCAAGCTCCCGGTATCTCGATTCCAGCGGTGGTGACATTGCAATGAGCACGGAAACTGAAAATACAAAACCGGCCTGGCAAGACATTGTTCCCACAGGGGACGCCAATTCGCCTCATATTGAGCTTTCCGATTCGCGGTTTCTGGTTTCGGGGCGTTTTGCTTTGATCCTGATCGAAGAGGATCACGTTGTTGATTCGGGAATGTGGTACGAAATCCAAAACGCGCGTTGGAACGGCGAAAAGCAGGAACTTCGCGTGACCTGGGTTGATCCTTCCCGCGCTCCTTTGACTCTGAAATCCAGCGACTCGTCAATGCGTCCTTTTATGGAAGACCTCTCCGAGAAGGTGAACCGCACCCAGGTCGTTGTCCGAAATGTCACGGCTCCTTCCGGAACGGTGATCACCGGCCAGATTCGCAGACGCGAAGACGGTGAGTTGTTTTCCGTCCTTTCGGCCAACGGTCCACTGGATGATGAAGGAATCGCAATGGCTCAAACATTTGAACGCCAACTGCGAGAAAGCGTTGGACTGGAGTAGTACTTGCCGCAGGACTATTGTGCGCGTTCGGTAAAGCGGCGACGCACTTCTTCCAGACGCATCAGCTCTCGGAATGCCTGGGTGTACTGCGGATCGTCTTCACTCAGGCGCTGAAGGTTCGCATTCGCATCGGCCAGCCTGCGCGTGACATCCAAACGCACCATTGCCCCCATCGCTCCACGGCAGTATGCGCGAAGTTGCTCTTCGCGATCCTGTGGCAGCGGGGCAACCGCAAGTTCCATCAACACCGCTGCAACTTCGGGAATCATCAGCTCGCGCACGTCATCAACGAAGGCACGAGTCGCGGCTTGAACGGCTTTCTCCCCTTTTCCGAAATGTTCTTCGGCCTGTCGAAAAAGTTTGACGAAAGCGTCAAGACCGCCTGTGGCTCGAATCGCGTCGTGAACAGCGCGGTAGGAAGGGACCGAGAATGCCTCTCCCCCAAGTTCTTCAAAGCCCGAACCCACCACGTACATGGGGTATTGAACCAGCGCCTCCAAGGCCTGACGTTCAATCTTTGACACAGGGTCTTCCGGACCGCGCCTTGCGGGCATAGGGGCCAAGGCCTCGGGAGCGGCTCCGCGTCCGTTCGGAGCGGTGCGCGAGTTCCCAGAGGAGCGCACCGCACGCGCGACCTCGGAGATATCCATACCAATCCAGCCGGCAAGCGACCTGGTGTATTCGCGTTGGAGGGCGCGGTCACGAATGCGAGCGACCACGGGAGCCGCGGCACGAAGGGCTTTAACCCGCCCCTCTGCAGTCCTAAGGTCCAATTGGCGCAGGACGGAGCGAATGACGAACTCAAAAAGCGGAGTCCGAGAGTTCACCAGTTCCACAACCGCACGCTCGCCTTGAGCCATGCGCAATTCACAGGGGTCCATACCGTGAGGCTCGACGGCAACAAAGGTCTGCGCGGCAAAGTTTTGATCCATATCAAAAGCACGAAGCGCAGCTTTTTGACCAGCCGCATCACCATCGAAGGTGAAGATCACTTCGCCTCCATGGGTCTTCCCATTACTTAAAACGACTCCCGCTGCGCTATCGGCAGTATCTCCCAGTAGTCGGCGAACAATCTTGACGTGTTCTTCGCCAAAAGCGGTGCCACAGGTTGCAACCGCGCAGCCAACTCCCGCGGCGTGGGCAGCCATGACATCGGTGTAGCCCTCAACAATGACAACCCTGCGTCCCTGAGTGATTTCTTTCTTCGCAAGATCCAAACCGTACAGGACTTGGGACTTGTGATAGATCGGTGTTTCAGGGGTGTTGAGGTACTTCGGGGATTCCTTGTCCTCATCGTTCAAACGCCGGGCACCAAAACCAACAGTCGCGCCCGTAATATCGCGAATTGGCCACATCAGCCTTCCACGGAAACGGTCATAGAGCCCGCGGTTACCCCGAGTCGCCAGACCGGCAGTTTCGATCTCTTGATCGGTGAAGCCCTTGGAACGAAGGTGACGTGTCAGCGCATCCCACGAGGCCGGAGAGTAGCCGATCCCAAAGTGGCGGCACATCGCTTCATCAAAGCCCCTGCGTCCCAAAAATTGACGCCCAAGATGCGCTTCAGGGGAAGTGAGCTGTGCCTGATAAAACTCCTCAGCCACGCGGTGCGCATCAAGAAGGCGCTGACGGCGACCCGGCTCCTCGCGGCGAAGAGTCCCACTTCCTGCGGCCTCGTAACGCAAAGTAATCCCAGCTTTAAGGGCTAAGGCTTCCACGGCCTCGGTAAAGGAAAGAGAATCAACTTTCTGGACAAAGCTGATGACGTCCCCACCTTCTCCACAGCCAAAACAGTGCCAAAACCCTTGGGAGGGACGAACGTGGAACGAGGGAGTGCGTTCATCATGAAATGGGCACAATCCCTTCAAAGAATCAACACCCGCAGGGCGCAGTGCGACGCGCTCGCCGACGATTTCTTCAATGCGCGAGGCATCACGTACGGCGGCGATGTCTTCTTTGAGGATCAGGCCGGCCATGAGTTCAGTTTAGCGAGTGGACACTTCCTTAGCAGGGGCATGTGTATCGGTACTGTTCCTCTGATTAAAGCTGGGAGGACAGCATCCCACATAGCTTCGCGTGCCAGCGCGAGGCGGAAATATCTGTCAACGAGGCGACTTGGTCGATAACGACCCGCAAACGCTTCCCCTCATCCGTGGTTGCGCGCCATTGAGCAGCAAAGGGCGGTTCAAGATATTCGGGGCCTGCGTTGATAAGAGCATCAACCAAGTCATTGAGCAGCGTGCGCTGCTGATAGTAAACAGGTTCGCTTTCGCGCGGGCTCATGACATAGTGGACAGCCATGCCCTTAAGAACCTGAATTTCTGCCCGGGTTTGCGCCGGAACAACGAGCTCCGCGCGATAGCGGCCCAGGGGTTCGTCTCCTGCAATTTCACGGGTGGCCGCAACTGTTGCGTTACAGAACCGACCGATCAGTTCGCTGGTGAGGTCCTTTAAGGCAGCCAAATCCGCATATGAGCCACTGAAGGCACTGAGCCATTCGGGCATGCTCACCAGGCGCTCAAATGCCTGAACAAGATTTTCTTCAGAAACCGAGGTCCCGTACCACTTCATGGTCGAGTCAATGACACCTTGGGTATGCGCATCGCTGCGCAAGTTCTCAAGATCCATCTTTCCGGTTGCAACCGCATCTTCGACGTCGTGCACCGAGTACGCGATGTCATCGGAAAGATCCATAATTTGAGCTTCCAAGCAACGCGCCCCAGGAGTTACGCCTTCACGCATCCATTCAAAAGTCGGGCGATCATCGTCGTAGACCGAATACTTTCGCAGGGATTTTTCCCGGTTCGGACCTTCGCCCTTCGCCCAGGGGTACTTACAAATCGCATCAAGGGTTGCGCGCGTAAGATTCAGGCCAGCAGGGCCTTCCTCTGCGATGACCTTTGGTTCAAGGCGTGCAACGATTCGCAGTGTCTGCGCATTCCCTTCAAAGCCACCGATTTCGGCCGCAAGTTCATTAAGTGCGCGTTCACCATTGTGTCCAAATGGCGGATGCCCGAGGTCGTGGGACAGACATGCGGCATCGACAACATCGGGGTTGGCCCCGAGCTCCTTGCCCAGCTCGCGCCCCACCTGTGCGACCTCAAGGGAGTGGGTCAGGCGCGTGCGCACGAAATCGTCCGAGGTTGGCCCCAGGACCTGCGTTTTTTCGCCCAAACGCCGCAGCGCTGAGGAATGCAGCACTCTGGCTCGATCGCGTTCAAAATCTGTACGAACAGAGGACTTTTGAGTCTCTGGAACGTAGCGGTCACGGTCTGCGGAGCTATACGGATACTGAGTGCGCACGTGATAAGCCTAACTGCTTCAAGTACCCTTTCGATGCCTAAAACTGCAAGAATAGTGCTGTGAGTGCAACAAAGGGGACTCAGGTAGTAACGACGTTGGTGCATGCTGCCCGAAAAGGCACCCACCCGTGGTGGCATTCATCTGCAATTTGCCGCATTCCCCATCGCGTTGATCATAAGCTTGCTCAGCTGCTGAGCAAAGAAGCGATTCAGTTCGCCAGGGTAGGCGTCGATGCTCTACTTATTTCCCCGATTCCACAAATGATCTGGGGCGTTAATCCAGAACTCGCTGCTCTTGTCAGGCATTTCCATAGGGTCGGCGTCAAGATCATCGTCCATCTCCCCGCTGCGGCTGAGTGGAATACGCGCGACTTTAACGGGCCTTATTCCAGCGATGAAACGGTAACAACGCTGCTTGGCCGCGTGCGGGCATGCGTTGATGCAGAAGCCGACGGTATAGATCTTGGAATTTTGCCGTTCACACACTACGGACCGAATTCATCTGAGCGCCAAGAGTTCATGCATCTACTTCGCCTGGTGATGGCCGAGGTTGCTAATACTGATACTCTGCCTATTCTCACCTCCAGCCTGCCGCATATGGATGATGCAGATCTGAAGGAAATTCTCCAAGAGTCCTGGTTCCACCACCTGCGCAATGACACTTTTCTCGACATCGAGTGGAAGAACCCGCAGCTGTGCGATGCCATCGCCAATACTTTTATGAACCGTGATCCTTTGGGACACGTGGCTGCATGGCCGGCACTTCCCTACGAGGACAGCGAGCTCCATCGTGCGCGAACTCTGTTTGCACTCGCCCTTCCCGGAGCCATTTACTTTGATTCGCCACCAAAAGACGCCGTTTCTCCTTCCTTTGTCTTGTTGATCCAGCAGGCGCTGCGTACCCGAGCTGAGCACGGAATGGGAACTGGATCCCTTGCTCATGTACGAGGCCTCTCTTGGGCTGGACCTGATTGCCTGGTCCATATGAGCGCTCAAGTTTTGGTTGTTTTCAACGCCTCGGACTCCACTGTCGTTGTGCCTTCAGAGCACCGACCGCTTGTCTCGACTGGGGTTTTACCCACTCAGCTCAACAGCGACACTCCTCTTGCGCCCGGGCAGTGTGCGTGGTTCGAAACCGCACGCGTTCGACCTCGCGTTTTTGCCACGGAATAAGCGCCTCCGTCCCTTTAGACTTAGGGTATTGTTCCATCAAACCTGGAGACCACGTGGACTTCATTAAGCGACTTCTCGCGATCTTTATCCAGGCCGCAGGCCAAAGTATGAAAGAGGAAATGGGTTCCTCGAAGGGGCGCAAACGTTCCTCGTCACGATCCTCCTCCCATTCTTCCTCTTCTTCACGCAGTTCACACACTGCACACTCTTCTTCCTCCTCCGCCCAGGCCTCGGGGAAGGGGAACAAAGTGTGGGACGTTCGCGCACACGGACTCCCTCCCTTCCAATACGAACCGAATCCCGATGGGGATGCCGATCCCGGCGAGGTCGTGTGGACGTGGGTGTCCTATGAAGAGGACCCAAGCCAGGGCAAGGATCGTCCCGTTGTCGTGCTTTCGCGAGTGCAGCAGGGGCTTGTTGTTGCCCAGTTGACGTCCAAGGACCACCGCAAGGATGCCGAGCAAGAGGCACATTGGGGGCGCTACTGGTTCCCGATCGGAACCGGCGCATGGGATCCGCAGGGCCGCCCCAGTCAGGTGCGTCTTGACCGCCTACTCATTGTTGCCCCCGGTGATGTTCGCCGCGAAGGGGCGACCGTAGACCACTCAACCTACAACGCCGTGTGCGACGCGCTGCGTCAGCACTGGAATGCCTAACGACCACTTCCACCACAACACTGCGAGGACCCACAATGACCGATTCCGCTGAAATTGCACGCCTGAAGGCCGAGGCCGCGCAGGCAGCCGCCGAAGCAGCTGCCGCAAAGGCTCAGGCTGCACAAGCTGCTCTCGATGCTGCCCTTGCCGCTCAAGGTGGCCAGGGCGACCAGAACGAGGCCGCGTCCCAGGCCGCCGCTGCCGATGCAGCGACCGAAAAGGCCGAGGCCGCGCAGGCAGCCCTCGATAACGCTTTGGCTGAGCAGGCAGCTCCTTCCGAAGCCGCTCCCACCCAAACCCCGGAGCCTGCGGAAAGTGCGCAGGCTGCCCCCGCTGCACCTGCGCAAGCCGCTCCCGCCGAGCCGGCCCAGGCCTCGGCAAGCGAAGGCGAACTGCAGGGCTACGCAGAGCAGGTCCGCGCGGGCTACTCCTTTACCTCGCCTTCAATGCGACTGGGTGCTTTCTTGGATGGTGATACTCCGGTTCCCGGCGCACCTATCGGAATTCCGTTGGGGCTCATGAACCGTCACTGTTTGGTTGCCGGCGCAACCGGTACCGGTAAGACGCGAACCCTCCAGCTGATGGCCGAGCGTCTCTCAGAAGCGGGAGTCCCCGTTTTCGTCACCGATATCAAGGGTGACCTCACCGGTCTAGCTCAGGCGGGTACCTCTTCTGAGAAGCTCCTTGCACGCTGCGCAAGCATTGGCCAGAACTGGGAAGGCAAAGCATTCCCCACGGAACTGCTCACTCTGGGTGGCCGCGGCGAAGGCGTGCCGATCCGCACAACCATCACCGAATTTGGTCCGCTTCTGCTTTCGCGCGTGCTGGGCTTGAACGACACTCAGGCCTCAGCCCTTCAGTTGATCTTCCACTGGGCCGATGGTCAGCAGCTCGCGCTGATCGACCTGAAGGACCTGCGCTCGGTCATTGACTACCTGACAAACAATGACGAAGGCAAGGAAGAACTCAAGGGAATCGGCGGTGTTTCACCAGCGACCGCAGGAGTCATCTTGCGTGAGCTTGCTGCTCTGGAGGCATCGGGCGGCGATGTATTCTTCGGTGAGCCGGCCTTCAATATCGCTGACCTTATGCGCGTGTCAATGGACGGTCGCGGCGTCATTTCGTCGCTGGAACTACCCGACTTGGGCAGCCAGGGCGCTTTGTTCTCGACCTTCCTCATGTGGCTCTTGGCTGAGCTCTTCGAAACTTTGCCGGAAGTGGGCAACCCCGATAAGCCGAAGTTGGTCTTCTTCTTCGACGAGGCTCACCTGCTCTTCACCGATGCCTCGAAGCAGTTCCTCCAGGCAGTCGTGCAGACAGTGCGTCTGATTCGTTCCAAGGGCGTGGGAATTGTCTTTGTTACGCAGTCCCCCACCGATGTTCCCGACGAGGTTCTGGCTCAGCTTGGTTCACGCGTTCAGCACGCACTGCGCGCGCATACTCCAAACGATGCAGCAAACCTCAAGAAGGCAGTTTCGACCTTCCCGACTTCTCCCCTGGATCTGACTGAGGTGTTGACTTCGCTGGGTACCGGTCAGGCTGTCGTGACGGTTCTGGATGAGAAGGGACGCCCGACCCCAGTTGCTCCGACCATGCTGGACGCACCTGCCGCTGTCATGGGCCCGGCTGATCCCGGTGTTGTCTCTTCAATCATCAATTCCTCGCCGCTCCTGTCGCGTTACCGTGACGCGGTCGATAACGAATCCGCATTCGAATTGATGCAAGCCCGTCTTGCAGATGCCGCTAAGGCAGCAGAGGAGAGGGCCGCCGAGGCGCAACGTCAGCTTGAAGAAGCGAAGGCACAGAAGGAAGCCGAGAAGCTGGCAGCGAAGGAAGAGGCAGCGCGCCAGAAGGAACTTGAGCGCTTGCAGCGCGAGGTCGAGAAGGCCGAAGAGCGTAAGCGTCGCGAGGCCGAAAAGGCTGAGGAGCGTCGTGCGCGCGCTACACAGCGCGTGATTGAGTCGACGGTCAAGTCCGTTGGAACGACTGCAGCACGCTCGCTGACACGTTCGATTTTGGGAACACTGTTTAAGTAAATTCCACGATTTTTCAGTACTTCTGAACACTTTATCAACGTCGTGTCACAACCCTTGTCGGATATTTCACCTTATGGTGCAAAAGGGAATGTGATCGCCAAAAATAGAGTTGTTAGAAGTGATAGCAATGGTGCGTCCTATTACGGGGCGCACGTTTAGATAGGTTTTAGGAGAACAATATGACTCAAGCACACCCCGTTGTTGCAGCAGCTTTGCAGCAGGCTCTTGTTGATCTGACCGCTCTGTCGCTTCAGGGCAAGCAGGCGCACTGGAACATCGGAGGCCCCGGCTTCCGTTCGCTCCACCTGCACCTGGATGAAATCATCGACCAGGTTCGCCTTGCCGCTGATGATGTTGCTGAGCGTATGGCCGCCATCGAGGTTTCACCCGATGCGCGCGCAGCGACCGTTGCAGCGACCTCGCTGGTTGACCCGCTGGATCCCGGCTTCCTGCCCACCGATAAGACTGCTCGCCAGTACGAAGAGCACCTTCTGGCGACCTCCGAGCGCATCAAGGCAACCCTTGATCCCGTTGACGAGCACGATCACCTGTCCAACGACCTGCTGATCGGCATTGCAACCGGCCTGGAGAAGCAGGCCTGGATGCTGCGCGCAGCAACCAAGGATCTCGCCTAAGTGATTACTTAGGATTTAAGGGTGAGCACCCACTCGTGGTGCTCACCCTTTCTTTCTGCGCCTACAAGCAGGCCCGGTAAGAAAAGCTGATGCCTCAACTTTCTTCACTGAGCGTCGAGGTCTGCACGTAACCTACGCGACTAAAATACCCCTCCACAGCATTCTTGTTATTTCTTAAGGCACGCGATAAACTACCCTCAGGTGTATGAGCAGTGCTCCACCAAATGCCACGCGTTTGCACCGCGTTCGTTGCGCATGCGCACACAGTCCAATGATGGGCACATACTTTTGTCATATTAATAAGGAGCCAAGCCATGTTCACCAAAACTGTGCTCGCGGGCGCCGCAAGCACACTCTTGCTGATCGGGATGGCCTTTCCCACCGCAGCTGGAACTGTCAATCCAACCAGCCGCGTCGAGTCCACCCCCGGATCGGTCGTTGAAATAGCGCAGCATTTCTCATACCAGCAAAGTGAGCTCAGCGCGACGCTCGACGCTCTAACTCCATACATTACCCAGAGCGACAACGCTCTGCAGTTCGATCATGAGCGCGCTGTTCGCGACGGAATTCCCGAAAAAATCATTCAAAGCGGCGACTACTTTAACCTCATGAGTCGCGCCTATTCACAAAGCAATAAAGCGGAAATGTCTCGGTTATCTTTGCCAATCTGGGGGCGCTATTGTGGACCAGGGCACAGCGGTCCGGGCGCACCCATCGACCTCCTCGACACCGCCTGTATGCATCATGACCAATGTTATGGGCGCGGTCATGACTGCCCTTGTAACAAAGCACTAATTAACGAGATCTACCGGAATTTCAACCGGATGGGCGCGCTCGAAAAAACCGCAGCAAGCGGGGTTGCCGCCTACTTCGCATTCGCAAACAAATTTGTCTGCTGAGGTTCACATGTCCACAATTCCTGCCACGAAATCAAAGACAACAACCCACATCGGGACTGCAATCTCCTTCGTCATTGCGGCCTTGCTCGTCATCTTTTCGATGATCACCGGCAAAGCGACCGTCATCTGGGTGTGCATGTTGGGCATTCCGACACTTGCTTGGGCAATTTATCGGCGCTCATGGCTTGCCGCAGTGCTTGGACTCATTGAGGTCTTCTGGATCTTCATTGTCCTTGCGCTGGGAGACCTGATCTACGGAAGCGCGATCTAGCAGCGGAGAGGCTCAGCTCCGCCCGAGCCTCTCCGCCAATTCCTGCGCACCCCACTGACCGGGCGCACTCTCACGTCCGCTCACGGCAACGAAAGAGGCAACTCCCCCATCTTCAGGCTGAGTCGCACGCGTCTGACGGCCGAACTCACCCATCGCCAAAACGATTGAGGGAACCGACACGTACTCAGCTGCCCACCTTTGCACCAATTCAACATTGAGTGCATCTCGCTCCAAATTGGCCAAAACCGCAAGCTTTGCGACGTCCGCGCCCAAAACTGCCATGGTTTCCAAAAGCTCCCGCATGATCTCCGATTCGGGAGTCACCTCGAAGTCATGGAAGGACATGACGACCTTCGCGCCAGCGACGTGGGCCTTCTCGGTCAATGCTGGCGCAGCCGGAGCCATTTCCACATCTACCGCATCCATTCCACACTCGGCCAGTAGCTCAACGATCTGGCCATAAACCGGCGTTGAAAATTCAGCCTTTCCACCCTGAGCAACTGTGCGAACAGTAGCCAAAACAGGCACATCCGAAGCACCCAAGATCTCTGCAGTAGACTTCGAAATTTCTTCTCGGGCCTGGTCACTCAGTTCTTCACCTGAAATCCCCGTTAGAACGTCTAAGTAGTCCACGCGCCACTCGAACATATCGTGCGGCTCAGATGCGGCGGCCTCGATCTGTTCAAGGACTCCACGCGCATCCCCCGCCATCAGAGGAACAATGAAAACTACCGGCTGCCCACCGCCCAGAAGTACTCGGCCTCGTGGAGGAATAGCACCCGCGGGGTCAAGCAATCCCGCGCCCACACCCGAAGGTGCTGCGCCGTAGGCCTCGCCCAAATCACTGCGTCCAATAACAACAGGCTCCATGACGTCCCCTCTACTCAGCAGCCCTTTAGTAGCCAACTTCTGCATGATGAATCGACGCCCGCTCGGCGTCGGTCAAGTATCGGTGTTCCAACCACCCATCGGGCAGGTGCGGGGTCTTCTCTCCCCCAGCGCGCCCACGAGGCCCACGCGCGGCCTCGGGAAAATCTTGATCGAGATCCAAATCGGTCAGGCGATCGCTCAGTTCATCAAGCGTAGAGACCATCCCCAGCGCGTGGCGCTGCGGCCCACCCACCTTGAAACCACGCAGGTACCAGCCGATGTGCTTACGCATTTCGCGCATCGCGCGGTCCTCGTCGCCTTCTTCTTCCACGCACCAGCGCGCATGGGTTTCGATGATAGCGGCAACCTCGTGAAGTAAAGGTGAAGGGAAGGCAGGCCGCCCGTGGTAGGCGGCAACGATATCGCGGAAAATCCACGGCCGCCCCTGCGCGCCTCGGCCAACAGAAATGCCATCGCACCCGGTCTGGTGCATCATCGCGATCGCATCCGCGGCCTCGAAAACGTCACCGTTACCGAAGACCGGAATATCCAGGGCTTCCTTGACGCGCGCAATGTAGTCCCAGTGAGCTTGGCCCGCGTAATGCTGGGTCTGGGTGCGCGCATGGATCGTCACGGCCGCCGCACCAAGTTCTTGGGCGATCTGCGCGGCCTCGAGGCCGGTCTCGTGCTCACTATCGATTCCCATGCGGATCTTTACCGTCACCGGAATCTCACGGCCACGTGCATCCCCGCTCACGCGCGCCTGCGTGACAACGGCGCGCAGCAAGTCGGTGTACAGATCACGTTTCCACGGAAGCGCCGCTCCCCCGCCCTTGCGCGTCACTTTGGGAACAGGACAGCCGAAGTTGAGGTCGATATGATCGGCGTACTCGCCGTCGATCATGATCTGGGTTGCGCGGGCCATGACCTGCGGGTTCACTCCGTAGAGCTGCACGGAATGCACGCGTTCGGCGGGATCTGGGCGAATCATCGCCATCGTGCGCGCATTGCCCTCGACGAGGGCTCGCGAGGTCACCATCTCCATGACGTACAGGCCCGCAGGCGCATCGACGTGGGGCGTCAGTTCTTCGCGCGCACCGCTTTCTTTCCCGATTTCCGAGGCCGTGGCCGGGCGAGCGCTTTCAGCAGCGCCGGGAAGAGCAGCCGGGCTGGGCATGCCAGTCAGAGGCGATGGCCCACCCAAGGCCTCTTCACCAAACATTCGGCACAGACGACGGAAGGGGGCATCCGTCACTCCGGCCATCGGGGCCAAAACGACGGGAGTAAACAGCCGCAGTGGCCCAACCTGCAAACAGGTTGGGCCACTAGCGTGAGACTGCGAGGTCACTCAGCAAACTCCCAAGCGCTCAATCAGGTAGGACTTGACCTGGTCGAGCGGGATACGGACCTGCTCCATCGAGTCACGCTCACGAATGGTGACAGCGTGATCCTCAACGGAATCAAAGTCGTAGGTGATGCAGAAAGGGGTACCAATTTCATCTTGGCGACGGTAGCGACGGCCAACAGCACCGGCATCGTCGTACTCGATGTTCCACAGATCGCGCAGCTCTTGAGCCAGTTCCTGTGCCGGGCCGGTCAGTTCGTCCTTGCGTGACAGAGGCAGGACAGCAACCTTGACGGGGGCCAGACGCGGGTCAAGCTTGAGGACGACGCGCTTATCAACGCCGCCCTTTGCGTTGGGGGCCTCGTCCTCGTGGTAGGCCTCGATGAGGAAGGCCATGAGGGAGCGGGTCAGGCCGGCGGAAGGCTCGATAACGTAGGGGGTCCAGCGCTCGCCGTTCGCCTGGTCGAAGTAGTCGAGCTTGGCGCCGCTGGCCTCGGCGTGAACACCGAGGTCGTAGTCGGTGCGGTTGGCAATACCCTCAAGTTCGCCCCATTCGGAGTTCTGGAAACCGAAGCGGTATTCCAGGTCAACGGTGCGCTTGGAGTAATGCGAAAGCTTTTCCTTCGGGTGCTCGTACTCGCGTAGGTTTTCCTCGGCGATACCCAGGCCGACGTACCACGCCTTGCGGTAGTCGATCCAGTACTGGTGCCACTCTTCATCAGTTCCGGGCTCACAGAAGAACTCAAGTTCCATCTGCTCAAATTCGCGGGTACGGAAGATGAAGTTACCGGGGGTGATTTCGTTGCGGAACGACTTTCCGATCTGACCGATGCCGAAGGGCGGCTTCTTACGTGCCGCGGTCATGACATTGGCGAAGTTGACGAAGATTCCCTGTGCGGTTTCGGGGCGCAGGTAGTGCAGGCCGGCCTCGTCATCAACGGGACCAAGGAAGGTCTTGAGCAGGCCCGAGAATGCCTTGGGTTCGGTCCACTGACCACGAACACCACAGTTGGGGCAAGCTACGTCTTCCAGGGACAGTGAGGATTCGTCAACACCCTTCTTATCAGCCAGTTCTTCAATGAGCTGATCTTCGCGTTGACGCTTGTGGCAGTTCTGGCACTCGATGAGCGGGTCGGTGAAGGCCTTGACGTGTCCGGATGCAACCCACACCTCGCGGGGCAGGATCACCGAGGAGTCCAACCCGACGACGTCTGCGCGGCGGCGAACCATGTAGTTCCACCACTGACGTTTGATGTTCTCTTTGAGTTCCACGCCCAGCGGGCCGTAGTCCCAGGCGGAGCGAGTACCGCCATAAATCTCACCGCAGGGGAAAACAAAGCCGCGGCGCTTGGCAAGAGAGATGACGGAATCAAGACGAGAGGTGGATGGCTGTGCCACGAAAACTCCTTTATTAGGGCTCACCGCACCTGGCTGGCGCAGTGGTCTGTGCATATTTTAGCCGCTGTACGCATAGGGAGCTTGGGGAGTGCCAGGCGCGCCAACGATTGGTGAAATTTCAGTGAATTGATTTGCTCTTGTTCCCTGTCATAGCATCGATGCGTGCACACGGTGATCACGACCTTGGCCTACGCCTTCCCACGCGAGATAGTGATCGTGTGGGTTCTTGCTTTTGCTCTGCGTCTTCTTTTCATACTTTTTGTCGCATTCAGTAAGTCGCGTTTAGCGCAGCGAGCCTGGCCCTTGACGAACGTCCACACATTAGATCCGGCAAATTTCCTGCGATTATGTGCATGGACATTAACTGCGTTACTTGGCGGAATGGCAATTTTTGCCCGGCAACACGGCTTTAGCACGGATATCGTTCTTGCCCTTGGCTGGCTCACAATCGCTTCAGTCCTTCTTATTCCCCTGTGCCATCTCCCTCTGAATTTTCCGACGTGGCTGGATCCGCGGTGGTACGACAGCGCCCGTAAAGGGCTTGTTGACGAATTAGGGAATCTTCTTCCCCGGGGCGGCACGGTTCGTACAACTACAGAACTCACGCTGGGCGGTAGCCAGAAAAGAGAGTTCTCGACTCGTATTGGCCTTCCTCTAGGCTGGCAGCGCGTTGAGGAAATGCCTTCTTATCTCACGCCTACTCCTTTGGCCCCCGTTGTTCTGGTCGCCCAAGGACCTATGGATTACAAGAATCTGCGGCCATCAACACTGTCAATCTGCGCGACTCCGGCAAGCAGAGAGCAACGTCTACCGCTGGGCACTTTGAGCGAGGCAATTGCACGGCAGATTCCGGGGTGGTTTACGCTCGACGAGATCACGCAGCGCAAGCCGAAAGCATCCCTCATGTGTACGGGAACATACACTGATGAAGGCGTTTCCTTGACAGCTATTCAATGGTCATGGGTTGAAAAACTTGACTCGTCGACATTCGTCAGGATCACCGCCACAGCAACAACAACAACGCGCATGTTTCCCGAGCATTTCAAGGATATGGGAACGATGGTGACGAAGATGAGCGTGGCACCATGAGCACTTATTTCTCCGCTCCCCTCAGCCTACCGACAGCCTCGGTTCCCGCCTTCATCGCTCTCGCGGGTCCTGCAGATTCCACGCGGGAAGGTTTGTCGGGGGAAGCCCAGATGGGCCTCGACACTATTTACGAGGCCGATGGCCAGTTGCGTACCCAGGCGAGGAAAGCGCTTGCTGCGATCGGCGAAGCCAAGACTCCTCTTAGTCACCTCTCCCTATCGCCACGGTTTCACCCCAATCCTCTTCACGGTTTTTGCTATTTCTTCGCCGCTGAACAGAGCGCGATTGTTCAAACTGTAGGAGATTGCGAAACAGCGGAAGTTTTCTGTCATAAGAGCCAGGATCTTCCACGTTTCATCGCTGAGAGGTCGCCCTTCCCATCGCGAAAAAATCGATTTGATGGGCCGAAACGAATCTCTTCTGCTTTCCTCAAAGCAGTCCACCGCGGTGACGTGGAGGATGCTCAAAGGATCCTCTACGAAGATGTGAGCTCAGAAAAGAAGCGGTCTTCCTTTTTGCGACAGGTCAGAGAGGGCCAGTGGGAGTATCACACATGGACGCAGTGGGAGTGCACTACAGATGGGTACCGGGCCCGGCAGACAATCAGTACGCTCTCTGTTCCTTCAGCGTTATACCTGGTTGAGTCTTCCTCAATTCCAACATATTTCCCACCGCTGATGCCCAGTTTCACTGTTGCGGAGGACAAAACAACAATTCCTCTCTCGCGATGCACCCGCACCGAGTTGTGGAGTCAGTTGGCACGCTTCTTCGCCGCGTAGTCAATATCGTTTCAGCTAAAAAGTTCTTCTCATCAATAGTGTGTTGAGTTAGAAGATTTATCCAACTCATGATTTGCGAGCCTGAGACTGCAGTTCCTTTCCTCTGGAATTTCCTTCTCTTCTCGATTCCTCACTGTATCTATGCGAACTATCAATGGCAGGAACAGCACGAGTTCATCAACAAGAAGGGAGGACACACTTTTAAAGCATTCCCTGAAAACAGCGAGCTCATCCAATTTAAGATTCACAGGGAGCTCTAAGCTGAAGTCCTTGCCCAATGGACATACCGCGCGTACCCTCAGTTGTATACGCAGCGACGCGCCATCGAACAGCAGATCGCATCATGCGTCTCTGACGCCAGTAATGATCTAAAACGCCTTGAGGGTTGCGCTTTAGATACATATCAAAGAAAGCGTTTCTGGATTGAGCGCATACGGAGGTGCCATAGGCGGCGCCAAAATAGGGGCCGTAATAGGAACATTCGGCGGAGTTCCCGGAATCATTATCGGGGGATTTATCGATGGAATAGTCGGAGGCTATTTTGCAGAGAGAACAGAAACTTTCGTAACAAATATAGGAACTGATGGAGCCGACTATGCAATCGAACATTCCTTTGGATAAATCATGTTCGTAGCCCTTATTCCGCTCACCGTGGTGAGTATCGGTTTGTTCATATGGTGGGTCGAAACCTATACCGACTCACCGCTTGCAGTTTTCTGGCGCACCATTTCATCAGCAAGCCATTTAACTCGTGGTTTCTCGGTACGAATTCCTCTGTTCTGCTTTGGTGGCCTCATAGTATGTCTGTCTGTTTTAGCAGAGCTCTGTGGAGTACCGCAGTGGGCCTACAAGTCTGTAAGGCTACTTGGATACTTCCTTTTCGCCATTGCGGCAGTTTACTTCCTTCCCCTCCCAGTTCCTCACTGCGTTGATGCGAACTGGCAATGGCACAAACGCCGCGGGCTCATCGACGAGAACGGAAAAATCATCCCCGCTAGCTCCGCTGCTGCTGAAATCTCGATGCTCCTGAACGAAAACACCACCGTGACACTCAGCGCAACATGCACAGCACCTAGTAGGTGGCACTCGCTTCCCACCTCTGCAATTCAGAAAACCACACGAGAAACACTGCTTCTCGCGCTCACAGGCCCAGATGATCCCAACGCATGTTTCGCCTCTACGATCATCCTTACAGCTTCACCTACCAACACTCTTCCTCAAATAGGTGATCTCACACGAGCTTTAAGGAACATAATCCCCGGGTGGATCACCCTCGAAGAGATTCCTAGTCCCCTCCCACCAGGAGGCATCATGTGCACTGGAATATACATTGATGAGGGGACATCTTTTACGAGTATCCAGTTCCAATGGACAACACCCGCTGCACCGGTGCCTCTCCGCTTCACGGCAACGCTAACCACAACAACACACCTGTTCCCAACGTGTGTCTCTGACATCTTCACTGTGATCAATACTCTGAAAATTACGCAATGAACACTCAAAATCGATCAGCCATCGAGGTATCAACACCTCTCGCGCTGAAGAAGATAACCTTTCTATGATCAGAACCAGCCAGAGTAGAGTGACGCCAGAGAAATGAGTGTGGGGAGCAGCTGTAGCTGCTCCCCACACTCATTTGGCCGATGTGCCTTAGCCGATGCGACGGATGTGGCCGGATGCGGTCAACGACCAGCCTGCAGCCACGACCATCAGAGAGATAAGACCCAGCAGGTAAACGGCCGTGGGCATCGGGGGCAGGTAGCCAGACTTGTGGACGAGGGTGAGGACCAGCCACATGACCGGCACACCAATGCCACAGATACCCAGCGGAATCGCACCCATGAGCACAAAGACTCGCTTCCAGGTCACCCCGACACAGCGGGAAAGTCCACCAATGAAGCGCCCGGCTCCATCGCACGCCACCCATGCGAGAAGAACGAAGATCCACGAGTCGACGCCGAGCGGGAAGGACTGCCGTCCCATGATGAAGAGCAGGGGATGGATGGCGATAAGAAGCCACCAGATAAGAGACCCTAGGACAATGATGACAATGGAGTGCACGTAACTCGCCATAGTGAGTGAGGTGCGTGATCCACCACTGAGAGCAGAAGCGCGCAAGTCGACGGTGGCGCTGATGATCCCACAGATAAAGAGGAAAACACCCGTAACAAAAGCGGAGTTTGTGGCGGTCTGTTCAATGTTCTTGGTGACATCGGAGACTGATAGGTAGACGATGCCGTTGATCACGAAGTTGACCAGGAACTGGCAGCCCACCACCAGCAGGTAGAGCACCACAGTGAATCTCGAGCCGACGAGGCCAATTCGCAGAGGTGAGGGGGAGGATTTGATGAGGTCTGGGGTTGCGGTGTTCATTGGTCGTTCTCCTGGATGAGGTAGGCGAAGGCGTCCTGGAAGGAACAGGGTGAGGAGGTCAGGGAGTGGGATGCAATCTCATGGTCAGCGACACCACGGCCACGCAGGTCCACGATGACTTCTCGCGCGGACCCAAGCAGGCGAGAAGTGATGACGGCGATATCGGAATGATCGGCCAGAAAGCGTTCCACGTCGGCGGCATTACCGGTAATCGCACAGATACGCGAAGTAAACTCGTCAACACTCTCATGGGCAAGCAGACGCCCATTTTTGAGGGCGACGACGTCTTCGGCAACATTTTCGAGCTCGGAGACCATGTGTGAGGACACGAGGAAGGCACGCCGCGGGCGACGTCCCTCCATGATGTCGCCGGCTAGGGTGAGCAGCTCCTCGTAGAACGCGTATCGGGTGGGAACGTCCATGGGAGCCTGAATCTCATCAAGGATGGTAATGGGCGCACCCGATGCCAGTGCCACAGCGCCGGCCAGGATGGCAGCCTGCCCCGAGGACATCTTGCGCAGCGTCTTGCGCCCCTTTAGCTGGAAGGAGAAACGCTGAACGTAGCGATCGAATAGTTTCTGATCCCAGGTCGGGCGCAGCGCGGCATAGGCAACCATGGCCGAAGCCGAGGAATTATCAAAGTCTCTGTCGGAAGAGACCACGACCGAGTACCCGAGCAGGTCGTTAGAGCTCACCTTCGTCCCATTTATGGACACGCTTCCTGACGACGGCGGAAGCAGGCCACCGAGGATCTGCATAAGTGTGGTCTTGCCCGAACCGTTAGGGCCGACCAGGGCGGTGACGGTGGCCTCTCCGAGAGTGAGGGAGAGATCGCGCAGGGCTGGCACAGCCTCCCCCGGATATGTGTGGCTGATGGAGTCGAGAGTAATCATGAGCGTTCCTTGGCAGTCGTGTCAGCGCTGTAGGCGCGGACGTGGTCAATGATGGCGTCGATGTCGAGGCCCAGGGCCAGGCCCGCTTCGACGGCGGGGTTCAGGGTCTCCTCCACGTAGGTCGCAAGCCCGTCGGCCACGAGCGCGTGCTGTGCACCTTCGGCGACAAACATGCCAATACCACGTCGCTTTTCGACGAGCCCTTCATCGACGAGGATTGCGAAGGCCTTGCCGACGGTCGCCGGGTTGATGCGGTAGGTCGCGGAGTATTCCGTGGTGGAGGTGAGCTGATCCCCGGCTCGCAGGGTGCCGCGCAGGATCTGCGCGCGAATGTCGTCGGCGATCTGCACGTAGATCGGGATCCCCGAGACGAACGTGGGTGCCATGCGCGAGCCCTCCCTTCAGCTTCAGTGGTTCATTACATGACTAATGAACCATAGAACCAACCAACCTGTCAAGTCCCCGATCAAAATCTCTTACGAAGCAGCGCCCGCTCCCCCACTTTCGCGGATAAAAAGAACCCCGGCCTCGTCCCCACAATGAGGAACGAGGCCGAGGCCAGGTCAGCGAAAAGCGGGTGCTTAGCCCTTCACCGCACCGGAGGTCAGACCAGAAACGATGTACTTCTGCAGGTACTGGAAGAGCAAGATCACCGGAATTGCAGCGATGATCGAACCAGCCGCGAAAACACCCCACGGCGCATTCTTTTCACTCGACCCCCAGTTGAACATACCAACCGCCAGCGTGTACTGATCGGGAGTTTGCATAACAACCGAGGCAATGACGAAGTCGCCGAAGCTGGAAATGAAGCTCAGCAAACCAACAACAGCCAAAACCGGCAGAACCAGCGGCATGATGATGGTCCAGAAAGTCTGGGCATGCGATGCGCCATCAATCTCTGCGGCCTCGTCAAGTTCACGAGGAACGGAGTTGAAGAAACCGAAGAGTAGGAAGGTGTTCGAACCCAATGCGCCACCGAGGTAGACGCAGATCAGGCCGAGCTTCGAGTTCAAGCCCAGAACCGGGAAGATATCCTTAATTCCCAGCAAGAGCAGGAACAGCGCCACAAAAGCTAGCATCTGCGGGAACATCTGGACCAAAAGCAGGAAGGTCAGGGTTCCACGACGGCCTCGGAAACGGAAACGGCTGAAGGCGTAGGCTGCGGCTGCGCCCATGAGAACCGTTCCAATTGCCGTAACGCTTGAAACCACCAGTGAATTAAAAATCCACTTCCAGTACATGCTGTACTGGTCACTCCCCAACGCCTTGAAGTGATCGAGGGTTAGTCCATCAGAGAAGCTAATATCCGAGTTCAGTGTCGCATTCGGAATGAAGGACACCGAAAGCACATAGAGCAGCGGGATAACGCAGTAAATGATGACAGCGATACCGACGATGTGCTTCCAGCCAACTTCCTTCCACCAACGTGAGCCGCGGAGCGTTGTCAACTGCGTCTTTTCTTTGCTTTGTGCAGTCATCACAGTTCCTCCAATGCCTTCGTCTGACGGAACCCAAGCCAGGCAATCACACCAACCACCACGAAGATGAAGATCGACATCGCCGAGGCCAAACCATAGTTGTGCTGGTTACCTTCGAAGGCAATCTTATAGACCATCGAGATCAAGATGTCGGTCTGCCCCAAACCATGGGGCGCACCATCGAAGTCCGGGCCACCCTTCGTCAGCATGTAAATCAAGGAGAAGTTGTTGAAGTTAAATGCGAAAGAGGCAATCAGCAGCGGGGTCGTGGACTGCAAAACCAGCGGCAACTTAATTGACCACACGGTACGCAATCCAGATGCACCGTCCATCTTCGCGGCTTCTTCAACGTCTCCCGGAAGAGACTGAAGCGCACCCAAGCAGACGAGGAACATATAGGGGAATCCCAGCCAGAGATTCACACCTAGGATCGCGACCTTTGCCATGATTCCATTGGTCAGCCAAGGGATTTCCGCCCCACCGAGCAAGACCTTGTTAATGAAGCCAAATTCCTCGTTGAGCATGCCCTTCCACACCAGGGTCGCCAGGAAGGCTGGGAAGGCATAGGGAAGAATCATCAAGGACTGATAGATCTTTCGACCTCGGATGCGCTGATCCGAGAAGATCAGCGCAAGGACCAATCCAAAAGCGAAAGTCGTCAGCACCGAGCCAATTGCAAAGACGAAGGACCAAACAAGCGCATTCAGGAAGGGCTTGACAATTCCGGAACCCGAAAACATCTGCGAGTAGTTGGAAGCACCGACAAAGACTCGCCAGCCGGTGGGCAACTGATTGCCCGCGCTGTCTTCAAAGACACCCTTTTGGTTATTCGCCTTGTAAACCACACCACTTTGCGTGTCCGTCAGCGTGTCGGCGGCTTCGTCATAGGTCAAGGTGGACTTGGCGAGGTAGCCAGAAGTTCCATCCGTCGTCAGATAGAAGCCATCATTCGGGTTAGAGCTTACGGGGACCGTCAGTTTAGAAACTTCCGCCTGGCGGCTGGCAAGAGCAGCTAGGTCGAGGACTTTATAGCCCGAAACCTCGGTAATACCCATTGCAGTGACCGTACCCTGGACACTCTTGAGGGGCTTGGTTGCCGTACCAAGCTTCAGTTCGCCGGTCGCGGGGTCTGCGACAACGAGGCCCAGCTCGCTCCCATCTTCAACGACAGCGGTCTGAACGGTGGGAGATCCTTCAACACGCTGACGGTTCGACGAAAGAGCAACTTCGATCGCGTCTGCCTTTGTCGAGTTGTGGCCATCCCCGTAGTTAGTCAGAGAAACATACCCGGTGTAGCCCATGACGAAGAGCTGATAGATCAAAAGGAAGACCATTCCGGGAAGAAGATATTTGGCAGGAAGTGCCCTCTTCGAGAAATACACCCAGTTGATGATGATGAGCAGGACCGCCATCACGCCGATGATGATCCGAGAATTGACGGCCCATGCCGCCATGATTCCATAGATGCCCAGCGCGTCAATGAGCATCATAATGATGAGTTTTGCAATAAAACCGGGTCGCATGACGTCACGCGCATGCGAGGTACGGTCCTTTGGAACGGTATTCGAGGAAGAAGCTGCAGGCATTGTGGTCCTTCGTTACCTTGAACAGCGATTAAGGGACCATGAGCACAAAATGCTCAGGTATGGGTTTTGCGGGCGCCCCGTTTTGGCGCCCGCAAAACCGTGAGACCTCACTACTTGTTGATGGAAGTCTGAATGTTGTTGACCATGGTCTCCCACGACGAGGCGGGATCGGCGCCATTCACGATGGCAACCTCAGTCTTGCCCCAGTAATCCCAGACGGAACCCATTGCAGGGATTGCCGGCATGGGGAAGCCATTTCCTGCAATGGAAGCGAACTGCTTAAGGTTCTCATCGCTCAGGGAGTTAGCAACCTCGGTCATTGCCGGAACACGTCCACCCAGCTCCTGCAGCTTGGACTGCGCTTCCTTGGTCTCCAGGTACTGGAAGAACTTGCTGACCAGGACCTGGTTCTTGGTCTTGGAGCTCTGGTAGAACATCTGAACACCAACGAAGGGCTTGGCTTCCTTACCGCCAGCGGAAGGAATCGGCAGGACGGAAACGTCAAGTCCAGCCGCCTTGGCAGCGGTCACGTTCCAGGGGCCGGTCACCATGTAAGCCGCGTTGCCCTTGAGGAATGCGTCCTTGGCGATGTCGGAGGTGATGTTCGGGTTCAGGGTCTTTGCTGCGCCCTGCTCCTTGAGCCACTGGGTGAACTCAGATGCGCCTTCGCCGCCCAAGGTCAGCTCGGAGGTGTAGGAGCCGTCAGCGGACTGCTTGAAGACCTCGTTACCGAAGGAAGTCTCGAAAGCGTAGAGGTGGTAGGGGTCACCGTCAGTGCTCATCTGAACAACGAAGGGGAACTCCGAGCCCGCCTTCTTACCCGATGCAATCATTTCGTCGAAGGTCTTCGGGGTGTCGGTGGTGAGCTTGTTGTTACGAACCAGTGCAACAGACTCGACTGCGTAGGGCACGCCGTAGGTCTTGCCGTCGTAGGTCACGCCCTGAACTGCTGCCTCGGAGAACTTGGACTTTGCCTCTCCCAAGTCAACGGGGGAAACAACGCCGTTCTTCACCATCTGGCCGAGCTTGTCATGGGCCATAACAATCACGTCAGGGCCATTGCCGGTCGGAACCTGGCTGATGAATTCCTGGTCCATGTTGGTTTCAGACTTCTGAACAACCTGTACATCCACCTTGGTGGCTGCGGTGAAGTCCTTGGCCAGTTCCTGAATCTGCGAGTAACGGGTGTCGTCGGCCCAGACCGTCAGGGAACCAACGGAAGAACCGGAACTTGCGGATGCAGACTGGCTGCTCGAAGAGCTCGAGCTTCCATTGGAGCACGCTGCAAGCGTTGCTGTAACTGCCAAAACGCCGAACATCGCGATGCCTCGTCGCATGTCAACTCCTGATCAATTGAGTTCTGCTCGTACACAGTTGTACTTCGCACTTAAGGACACTGTAGCTGCAGAAAATCATTTTCAGCAAGCGTTTTCAGGATTGTTAGAGAAATGATATCTTTACCCCAGATCCCAACCATCACACTTGCCCCCTTCTGAAAGGCACTTCGATGTCGAAGAACCGCACCCGCATGGCGGATATCGCCTCACATGCCGGTGTTTCCATTGCCACAGTTTCTCGCGTATTTAACGGAGTCGGGCAGGTCTCAGACGACACTCGATATCGAGTTCTGACCGCAATCGACGAGCTTGGCTACGAACGTCCCAGCATGCTGGCTGACGACAATCGCCTCATCATCGGAGTGATCGTCCCAGAACTTACAAACCCCATCTTTGCCACTTTCGCCCACACCATTCATTCCGAGGTCGACAGGGCGGGAGCCCAAGCCTTCATCGCCTCGCAAACTCCGGGCACCACCAGCGAAGAGGAACACACTCAAGCTTTTCTTGCGCGAGGAGTTTCAGGATTAATCTTCGTCTCTGGTCGACACGCAGATCTTCAAGCAGACTTGAGTCGCTATACGAATCTTTCACAGATCCACATGCCTTTTGCCACCATCAATGGCGCCCGCAAGGAACTGCAAGCACCAGACTTTTCAACGGAAGATGCTCTTGGGATCCGCGCATCCATCCAGCACCTCAAGGAACTGGGGCACCGGAAGATTGCCATGCTGGGTGGACGCCACCACGTCGTCCCCGCGCAACGCAAGGCTGAGGCTTTCCGCCAAGTAATGGCGCAAGAATTCGGGATCACCACACCCACGATCATCGAGACCTTCTACACCTACGAGGCCGCGGCCTCGGCAACTCACGCGCTGATCGACGCCGGAATCACGGCCATCATTGCCGGCTCAGATCTCCAGGCGATGGGGGCAATCAGAACGATCCAATCTCGAGGCCTCAACATCCCCGGAGACATCTCGGTGATCGGCTTTGACGACTCATTCCTCATGCCTCACCTCTCCCCCGCACTGACGACGGTTCGACAACCGGTACAGGCAATTTCACACTCAGCCGTCTCGTCACTTTTTGATGCGATTCATTCTCAGAACCCGCAGCAACACCAAGATTTCGCCTTCACTCCCGACCTTGTTGTGCGCAGCTCTACAGGGCACGCTCGCTTTTGACAATCATTATCACCTCCTCTGATAATGATTATCATGAGTTTTTCGCGTTCACACACTGTTTTTGCCCTTACAGCCGCTGCAGCGCTTGCACTGAGCGCATGTTCTTCTTCGGCTTCCTCACCTTCCTCAAGCGCCTCCAGCTCCCAAGCTTCCGCTTCTCCCATGAAGGTCATGGCCAGCTTCTACCCGCTCCAGTACCTCACCCAGAAGATCGGCGGCGATCTGGTTGACGTCGAATCCCTCACTCCTCCGGGAGCGGAGCCTCACGACCTCGAACTGTCGAACCAAAAGGTTCAACAGCTCTCCCAGGCAGGGGCTGTCGTTTACCTCAAGGGCTTCCAATCCGCTGTTGACAAGGCAGTTGAGCTGAACGCCCCCAAGACCGTCATCGACGTTTCCGGCAGCGTTGATCTGGTTGACGCTGAAAAGCACGAAAGCGAATTGGACGTCGCTGACGACGGTGAAAAGACCGAAGAAGCTCACGAACATGAGCACGATCACGGCTCAACCGACCCACACTTCTGGCTGGATCCCACGCGCATGGCCAGCGCAGCAACCCAAATTGGGGACGCTCTTGCTCAAGCCGATCCCGCCAACGCAGAGACCTACAAGAAGAACGCTGCAACCACGAAGTCTCAGATGGAAGCACTGAGCAAGAAGCTCGTTGACGGCACCGCAAAGTGCCAGCACAAGGAGTTCGTCACCTCTCACGAGGCCTTCGGATACCTTGCGGACCGCACCGGCCTGACCCAGTTGGGCTTGTCCGGCCTCGATCCCGATTCCACACCTTCCCCCGCTCGCCTCAAGCAGATTTCAGACGCGGTCAAGGCCAAGGGAATCACAACGATCTTCACCGAAGAACTGCTCAGCCCCAAGGTTGCTGAAACCCTGGCCAAGGACTTGGGAATCACCACTGCAGTTCTCGATCCCATCGAGTCTCAGGCTGATGATTCGAAGGACTACGAAGCAGTGATGAATGAGAACCTCTCTGCACTCCAAAAAGCGCTGAACTGCGAGTAAGCACTTCACCACAAGTCAACTGATTTCTCCGCGTTGGGGCGGCATGATTCCACAGTGAACCATGCCGCCCCAACGACTACACTCGACACTAATGGGAACGACATTCAATATCTCTACTGCCCCGGTGATTTCACTGGACCATGTCCACGTCGCCTGGGACCACGACCTCATTCTTCACGGCATCACCGCATCGATTCCCCAAGGGCAATGCGTCGCAGTGACCGGCCCAAATGGTGCCGGGAAGTCCACGCTGATGAAGGCGATCCTTGGAACTGCACCAATCTCCTCGGGCGATATCACGCTCTTCGGAAATTCGATCCGCAAACGTTCCTCGATTCCATGGCAGCGTATTGGCTACGTTCCCCAGCGCGCATCCTCCGGTGGCGCGATCTCCTCTTCATGCATCGAAGTCGTTCTCTCCGGACTCCTAGGCACTCGCAAGTGGTGGCACTCTCGCGGTGACCGAGCGAAGGCACTGGAAGCACTGCGTTCCGTCGGCCTCGCGCATCGCGCGAAGGACCCCCTCCACATTCTTTCCGGCGGGCAACAACAGCGCGTACTCATCGCGCGCGCATTGGTCCGAAAGCCCGAGCTCCTCATCATGGACGAACCAATGGCCGGAATCGATGCCTCTTCACGGAGCAGACTGGCCGAAATCTGCCAGGCCGCAAAGGACGATGGCGTAACGATCTTGTTGGTCCTTCACGAACTGGGCGAACTTGCCCCAGTTCTTGACCGCGAGCTCCACATCCGTTCCGGACACTTCACCTACGATGGGCCCGCGCGAAGCGAATTGCGCGATCCTCACTCTGACCATTGCAATACGGCCAACCACCGCGAAACGGAGGGGAGCCGATGATCCTCGATATGCTCGCATCCCCCTTGATGCAACGTTCTCTTCTTGCTGCACTCTTGGTCGGATTATGCGCTCCGATCGTCGGAACCTACCTGGTCCACCGACGCCTCGCAATGCTCGGTGACGGGATCGGCCACATCTCCTTGACCGGAGTCGCATTGGGCTGGCTTGCCGGAACCGCCGCAAATGTCACCCCACACGATCAATGGGCAATCCCCGGCGCATTGGTTGTTTCTTTGCTTGGTGCGATCACTATCGAGCTCGTCCGCCAGTCTGGGCGCACCTCTTCTGATGTCGCGCTAGCCATGCTCTTTTACGGCGGGATTGCCGGAGGCGTACTCCTGATCGGCTTGGCAAATGGAACTTCCTCCCAGCTCAACGCCTATCTTTTCGGCTCAATTTCAACCGTCTCAAGCAGTGACGTCTGGTCAATTTGCCTGCTCGCACTGGTCATTGTCGCAATCGGCATCGGTCTGCTTCCAGCACTCTACTCGGTGACCAATGACGAGGAATTCGCACGCTCAACAGGGCTTCCTGTTCGCGCACTCACCATGCTCATCGCAATTTTGTCTGCACTGACGGTTGTCGTTGCCATGCGAATTGTCGGTTCGCTTCTCGTTTCAGCCCTCATGGTTGTCCCTGTTGCCATCGCACAACTGGGGGCCCATTCCTTCCGACGCACCATGGCTTACGCAATGGTCTTGGGAGCCCTCCTCTGTCTAGGCGGACTAGCCCTGACCTACTACATCGACCTCTCCCCCGGCGCAACGATTGTTGTGGCCGCAATCGCTCTCTATGCTGTTGGCTACGGAATCCGAGGCCTACGCGATCACTTCCGTCGCAAGCAGCGAATGCGTGAACTATCCGCGCCCGCGGACCATCCCGAGGCCTCGCCGAAAGATCGCGCGGACGCCACCGCCGCGCGCGGGTAGGGAAAAGAAAACTCACCACAGGCCTCGTCAACGAAAGGGACGCCATGCAGCGAATGACCAAGCAACGCCAGGCGGTTTTCGACAACCTCAGCGAGCACCGCGACTTCCGCAGCGCGCAAAAGGTATTTGAGGACCTCACCGCTCGCGGGCACAAAATCGGTCTGGCAACCGTGTATCGCAACCTCCAGGCGCTGGCTGAAGACCATCAAGTCGACGTTCTACGCTCCGCCGAGGGCGAGGCGCTCTACCGAAAGTGCGACACTCAGACGCACCACCACCACCTGGTCTGCCGTAACTGCGGGCGCGCTGAAGACCTGGGGGCAGGAGAGCTTGAAAAATGGATCTCTGCGGTGGCCGCCTCGCACGGATACACTCAGATTGAGCACTCAATCGAGCTATTCGGGCTCTGCTCTGAATGCACGCGAAAGGCAGACAGTTGACACCTTCATGGGCTTCCTCGGGACTCCCACTCTTTATCTTCCTCTTTTTCGTTGTTTTTCAGCGTGCACAGCTGACCTACTGGCTGGGTCGCGCCGCAGCTAAAGGGGCACTGACTGCTTCGGGAAAGAAGGGCCTTCGAGGGAAGATCGCTGCTTGGTTTGAGGGTCCTGTCCCCCGTTCGGGTGCTCGTCTTTTGGAACAGTGGGGAATCATCATCATCCCGCTGTGCTTCCTGACAGTTGGTGTACAAACTGCGGTCAATGCCGGTGCAGGCGTCATCCGCATGTCGTGGAGGAAGTACACGCTTGCCATGATTCCAGGCTGCATTGCGTGGTCCATCATGTACGGCTTGGGAATGCTCGCAGTGTGGATGGCCGTTGTTCGCGCGGCGGCAGGCTCAGTGTGGGGTTGGCTGGGACTGGCGGCAATTACAGCGATTATCACCGCAGTTGTGCTGATGAAGCGACGCCGCGGACGCGAGCAGCGGCACGCCGAATTGACACAGGAAGTCGCAAAATAACACGCGACTTCCGTGCCTTCCGCGCCTTCCTCCACCCCCTCCGCCCCCCTCCCCCAAAAAACACACGAACTCGCCAAAAGACACAGGGCATAACCTGTGACATTCACCGACTTCATGTGGAGCTAGCGTGGAGCACGGATGAGGCAGTAGTAACCGGACGGCTCAGCGCAGCGGCACGCCAGCCACGCGGCTCAGCGCAGCGCCCCGCCGAATTGACACAGGAAGTCGCGAAATAACACGCGACTTCCGCATCTCACCTAGTTGCCACTACTTCCGGCAACTAGATCTTGCGCACCGCCAAAACGCCTCTCACGTCCAGCGTATTCAAGAAGGCAGTCCCACAGAGCTTCGCGGTCAAAGGTCGGCCACGGCTTAGGACTAAACATGAACTCCGCATAGGCCATTTGCCAGAGCATATAGTTCGAAAGCCTCTGCTCCCCCGAAGTTCGGATCATCAAATCAACATCGGGAACATCGGGCAGATACAGGTGGCGAGCGAAAGTTCGTTCATTTACCCCGCGCGGCGACAAACGCCCTGCGGCGACATCTTGGGCAATTGAGCGCGCAGCATCTGCTATTTCTGCACGGCCCCCGTAATTCACGCACATCACCAAATCCAAAGTGGTGTTGTCATGCGTCTTTTCTTCTGCACGCTCCAAAGCGTGAATGACCGATTTCCACAGTTTCGGCTCGCGACCGCTCCACCGGACGTGAACTCCCCACTCATTCAGCAGGTCCGTTCGTCGAGCCAAAACATCACTGGCGTAGCTCATGATGAAGCGAACCTCTGCTGGCGACCGCTTCCAGTTTTCCGTTGAGAAGGTATAGACGGATAGATAGCGCACACCGGCATCGATAGCCCCGGCGATTGTGTCGAGAAGCGCATACTCACCAGCCCGGTGGCCTTCTGTGCGCGCAAGCCCCCGTTCATTGGCCCAGCGTCCATTGCCGTCCATGATGATGGCGACGTGGCGTGGCACTTCCCCGGCTGCAAATTCAGGTGCTTGCCGAGGCCACTGCCCCGGTCCTGCGACCGGCTGACGTGGGTCTTTGGGAGCGCGTTCCTTGGGCGTCAGTGACGCAATTTCGGGGCTCATGCGTGCGGGCTCCTTTCCAGGAGTTGCAGGGATTTCAGTCGTCGTTCGATATGCCATTGAGTGTAACTAGAGACCAGGCCCATCATCTCGCTGCGAGCCCACGTCGGTGCGCTATCCGCGCTTTCCCAATCACCACTGAGAAGATCACCCATCAATTCCATCGAATCGGGAGCGGGAAGCGAGGCACCGGGCGGACGGCAGTTATCACACACGGCTCCGCCCTCAGTAATGGAAAAACCAAGGTGCGGTCCTTCGCTGCCGCACACTGCGCAGTCGTAACACGATGGCGCCCACCCTGCGATGGCCAAGGCGCGAAGCATATACGAGGCCAAGATCAGAGCCGGGTCGTGCCGGCGATGAGAAAGCGCATGGAGAGCTCCGACCAGCAGAAGATACTGCTGGTGGGTTCCATCATCTCCATCGCTCGAAAGCTTATCTGCGGTTTCGACGATGACCGAAGCACGCGAGTACAACTCGTAATCCGCTGCGAGCAATTCCCCGTGCGAGGCAATTGTTTCTACCTGAATAATCGTGTCGAGGCTCCGCCCACGGTGAAGCTGAATATCAACAACGGAGAAGGGCTCAAGTCGCGCTCCGAACTTCGATGTTGTTCGGCGAACACCTTTTGCGACCGCCCGAATCTGGCCGTGTTCAGAGGTTAGGAGCCAGATGATTCGGTCGGCCTCGCCCAGCTTTTGCGTACGCAAAACCACGGCCTCATCCCTATAGCTCCTGATCACTCTCTTATTTTCACATTCCCTGCCAGAGCAGGCCCGCCACGACACAAAATTGCGCTTGGGGCCGAAAGGCCCCAAGCGCAATATGCCTGCGAGATTTCAGATCCCGCATCGTCCGGATAGTTGTGGACTATGTGAAGGATCTAGATCACGAACACTCAGATATTGGCCTCGCGAACGCTCTTGTATGCCTCGAGATCGGTGTAGAGCTCATCGCGCAGCGGGTTCTTACGCCGACGGACAATCACGTAGATCTGGTAGAGCGCAACAGCCACGTTAGCCGCGAGTGCGATCGCGGAAACAGTCATCAGAGCCGCGTCGTTGTGCGAAGCGTTAACCGCAAACTTCGACGAAGTCACGAAGGAAGGAACTGCCATGGTGAACATCATCCACAGTGCGAGGGTGTGCGCACGGTGCTGGAGCCACGCGCCTCGTTTAATGAAGAAGGCGGGGATGGTGCAGGAAATCAGCAGTGCAGCACCCGCGTAGAAGGAGTGGTCTCCCACGCAGTTGTAAACGTAGGCGAAGTTCCACAGATCGTAAGCGATGATCCAGAACCAGAGCATATCGGGCCAGATCATGTCCTTTTCTTTATCGCGAGAGATAAAGATTCCAAACCACCCACAGATCGTCAGGAGGTTAAGCAAACCGGCGATACCGTTCATGTAATTCCAGGGGCCTGAAACCATGAAGACTCCGTCGACCATCTCACGCACACCCATGGCACCGACTTGGAAGTCACGGATGCAGGCCTCGGTGATGTTAATAGCCAAGATCGCCGGCGGGAAAGCAAGCGCCCAACGATTCGTCTGCAACTTAGGAATGTAGCGGATTGCCATGAAGCCCAGGCATCCGGCAAGGGCGGAATACACCTTGACCCAGTGGAACCAGGTTCCCGTTGAGGAATCCGGTCCCGCTGTCGTGGGCCAGACGAAGATTGTCAGAACGATGGGAAGAACAATAAATACTGCAATTCCTGCCCACTTCCAGCGACGGGTGATCTCGTTGCCAATGATCAGAGCAGCAAGGACTCCAAACCAGGCGAGCCAGGAATACCAGGGGATCGATTCAAAGAGGAACAACTTTCCAACTCCTTTGGTGAAATAAGCTGATAAGGAAACATTAAGGTTGTTTTCAGCAGGAGTCATTGGACATCATTTCGAAAGTGTCTAATACTCAAAGGAGTGCGGTTCATACGCATGCCTGAACGCGAATCGATCCCATCAAGGAAGTTATGTCTACCAGTGCAGAAAACACCCGCGAGAAGCTTGGTGCTGCCCTCAAAGACGAGTTGCGTTCAACACCGATTACAAAGGTGACGGTCCGTCGCCTTACCGAAATCGCCGGTGTCACCAGGCAGGCTTTTTACTATCACTTCCCCGATGTCATGTCCTTGGGAACCTGGGTTTTCGAACGAGAGATCGTCGCACACATCATGGCTCATGCGACCTACCAGGAATGGTCGGACGGTTTGTGCGATCTCTTGGTCTACATGCGCCAGCACCATGAACAGACCTACGCGGTCGTGTCCTCGCTTAGCCGTAAAGAGGTGGAAGAATTCTTTTATCGGGCCTTCCGCGAAATGATGGCTGCAATTATCACTGAGCTTGAAGGGGAAACACCTAAGCAGGACACCGATAACGACACCGTGACTCCAGTTTTTTCGCCTCTCTCCGCTCAATATCGTGATTTCATCATTGACCACTTCACATTGAGCGTCGTCGCGCATGTCTTACATTGGCTGAACCAAGATATGCACACCGACCCATACATTCTGGTAGAGAACATCGAAGTCATCATGCGCGGAAGCGTTCTTGCTGCCTTGAAACGTTATTCCACCGCTCCTCCCCCGCCACTGCGCTAAATTTCCTCCCTGCATCCACCCACCCTCAACACCTCAAGCGGCCTATTATCGAAGACGAATGAAAAACTGCGAGTGGAGGCCACTATGTCAACCCATCCCCAAGACGTGTACAAAGATGCCGGCGAGTGCGTTCTCTTCGTTTATCTACGATTCAATCGCAAGGATCAGGCCGAAGAGCTAGAGGCCTTCCGTGACTTCGCTGATCGCAGCCAGGCGATCAACCGTTCGATGAATATCCGGGCCCAAAATGATGATCTGCGCGTTGCACTGGGAGTAAGCCGCAAGGGCTGGGACTACCTCTTCCCGGGTGCGCCCCGCCCGAAGGAACTTGAGGAATTCACGGGACTGACAAATCAGGACGATCCTTCCATTGCCATGCCCGAAGGCATCGGCGAAGATGCTGACCTCTTCCTTCACATTCGCGCACAGCGCGAGGCCGTGGTCTACGAGGTAGCCGAGCAGTACCGTTTGTCCTTCAAGGACTTCGCAACGGTCGTCGACGAGACTCACGGCTTCCGTTACCTCGAAGGCCGAGCAATCATCGGTTTCATTGACGGCACTGAAAATCCAACAAATGCCGATGCCCCCTTCTGGGCAGAAATTGGCGATGAGGACCCCCAATTCGTAGGAGGTTCCTACGCTTTTGCTCAAAAGTGGATTCACGACATGGATGCGTGGCGCTCACTGGGCACCGCTGAGCAAGAACGTGCGATCGGACGCGAGAAGTTCACCGACCTTGAACTTGATGATGACGCGAAGGCAGCGAACGCACACAACGTTTCCTCAAAGTTCATCGTTGATGGTGAAGAAAACAAGATCGTTCGCATGAACGTGCCCTTCTCCGATCCCGCTGCAGGTGTCACCGGCACCTACTTCATCGGCTACGCTGCCCGTTGGAGCGTTACCAAGGGCATGCTCACGAATATGGTCGCGAAAAAGGACTACCTGCTGACCTTCTCACATGTGCTCTTCGGACAGGTATTCTTCATTCCTTCCCTTGACCTTCTTGATGAAATCGCCGGTGGCGATTTCCCCTCGAACGAGGCCAACTAAGCTTCCGCGTAAGACTTCTTTTCCCTGCATTAGCGAAGAGAAAAACAGGTGAGGGGGCATCTTAGCGATGCCCCCTCACCTGTACGCTGCACTGGGCGGTTACTCACTCACCATAAAGTGCGCGTTGTTTAAAACCTACTTACTAATCTCGAAGTGCACGGTTCACTGCGGAAATCACGGCCTTGTATGACGCACGAGTAATCGAAGAGTCGATTCCAACGCCCCAGACGATCTTTCCATCAACAGCTGCTTCGACGTAGGAGGCAGCCTTCGCATCGCGTCCCTGGCTCATTGCGTGCTCGGAGTAGTCCAAGACCCGCACGTCCAAATCGAATTGATGCAGTGCTGAGACGAAAGCGTCAATCGGGCCGGTTCCGTTTGCATCAATCGCAGTGAGCACACCGTTGTCCGTGAGCTCTGCATGCAATTCAACATGCTCATCGTCGACCGTTCCCACCTGGGACTTACGCAATTCGAAGCGCCCCCACGACTGAAGACCAGGAGCCGCACTTGTCGGCAAATACTCGTCTGCAAAGATCTTCCACAGTGTATCGGCGTTGATCTCTCCGCCGTAAGTGTCGGTGTGGCGCTGAACAATTCGTGAAAACTCGACCTGCAGGCGGCGAGGCAGCTCCAGGTTGTGTGCCCGCGACATGAGGTAGGCAACCCCGCCCTTACCGGACTGGGAATTCACGCGCACAACGGCCTCGTAGGAGCGTCCAACGTCGTGGGGGTCGATCGGCAGGTAGGGAAGCTCCCAAACCACTGCGTTCTCATCGCCCCCTGCGGCGTCCACCTTCGTCTTACGGGCGGCAAAACCCTTCTTGATGGCGTCTTGGTGAGATCCCGAGAAGCTGGTGTACACCAAATCTCCGACGTAGGGAGATCTCGGCGAAGCCTCCATCTGGGTGCAGTGCTCCACGGTGCGGCGGATCTCATCGACGTCCGAGAAGTCGATGCCCGGATCAATTCCCTGGCTGAAAAGATTCAGGCCCAAGGTCAGCAGGTCAACGTTACCGGTACGTTCGCCTTGTCCCAGGAGGCAGCCTTCGACGCGGTCTGCGCCGGCGAGGAGTGCAAGTTCAGCACTGGCGACACCGGTTCCACGATCATTGTGCGGGTGAACAGACAGCGCAATGTGCTCGCGTCGGGAAAGGTTACGCGACATGTACTCGATCTGGTCGGCGAAGACATTGGGGGTCGCGCGTTCAACGGTCGAGGGCAGGTTGAGGATGATCTCGCGGCCATCTTGGGGCTGCCAGATGTCCATAACGGCTTCGCACACTTCCAGTGCGAAATCACGCTCGGTATCAATAAAAACTTCGGGTGAATATTCGAAGCCAAAGATGGTCTCGTCACCCAGTTGGCGTTCGGCCTGTGCAATGACTTCACGCGTACCGAAGCGGGCGAGCTCAATGGTCTGCTCGCGGTCTGCGTGGAAGACAACCTCACGAAAAACCGGAGCGGTTGCGTTGTACAAGTGCACGGTCGCACGGGGGAATCCAATCAGCGATTCGACGGTACGCTCAATAAGCTCGGGGCGCGACTGAGTAAGCACCGAAATGGTGACATCCTCGGGAAGGGCGTCGTCTTCCAACAGAGAACGAACAAAATCGAAATCAGTCTGTGAAGCCGAGGGGAATCCAATTTCGATTTCCTTGTATCCCATGCGAACAAGAAGATCAAACATCTTGCGCTTACGCGCCGGATCCATGGGCTCGATCAGAGCTTGGTTTCCATCGCGTAGATCCGTCGACATCCACCGAGGCGCGTGGGTAATGCGCTTCGAAGGCCACTGACGGTCAGGAAGGTCAACAGGGTTCGTGTCGAGGAATGCTCGGTACTTGACCGTGGGCATTCCAGAACCTGCAGGACGAGGAACATTCGATGTAGTCTTCACACCTTCAGTCTATGAAGACCCACTGATACTGGCACTTTGAGTGCACATGGTGGACAGTGTTTACTTGGCGTGCTCGCCTTTACTCAGCGCCGCATTCCTCGAGCTTCGGGACGCTCACTGGTTTCTCCATGAGCCACGCGCGGTCGGTAAGCATTCGTGAAATCGCCAGGCCGATACCAATGGCAACAATCGTGAAGAGGACCGTAAAGAGCTGCGCCAATGCGTCCATGGTCTGCCCATTGTTCAAGTATGTGAGCGAACGGTACAGGGGCACACCCGGGATCATGATGACCACCGCGGGAACGGAGAGTGTCACACGCGAGAAGCGCGTGCGGTTTGCAACTGCTGCCGCAAGAAGACCAGCTGCAAGCGCTGCAAGCCCAACCGCCGCGGGGACCGGAACACCCACGACAACTGCAAGGAAGATACGACCGGTATTAATAGCCGCACCGATAAGAGCGGCAGCCGTACATACCTTAGGCGGAGAATTAAAGAGCATCGCGAAGCCATACGCCGCAACGAAGCTGGTGAAGAAGCGCAATGCAAAGTGAATGATCGGCGGAAGTTCAACGATGTATTTCGGGGTCACTGACCAATTGAAGACCTCCGAAATTGTCCATACCGCAACGCCCGCAGAGACCACGAGCATTGCAACATACACGATTCGCTGAATACCACCCGCAAAGTCGTGACGGACTAGGTCAATAATTCCTGTCACCAATGGGAAGCCGGGAACCAAGAAGAGCAACGCAGAAATGAAGCCCGCTTGATGTGTGGGTTCAACACCCAGATATTTCTGAGCCAGATAGACGCACAGAATGTAGATAGCAGAAGCAACTGCACCACAAAGCATCCACACACCAAAGTGGTTCATGTGTCGCTTGAGCATCTGGCGACGGAGGAACTGCCCAAAGAAGGCTGCAATTGCAACGACAGAGCACTCAACCCATCCCCCGGCATTGAGGAAGGAGAAGGCCGCACAGGCTAAACCAGAGGCAAGCGCATTCGCTAGCCAGCCATATAGCGGCTTTACACGTTCGATCCGGTCAAGAGCCTTATCAACATCCTCAACAAGCACCTGCTTGCCTTCAATGGATGCCAAGTAGTTTGTAATGCGGTCAATCTTGTCCGCATTCACTCCCAGAAGACGCTGCTCAGCAAGCTCGGTACGGAAAGTACCATTCGCATAAGCTGTCGCAACAATCTCGGTAAAGGTCACCTGAGCATGGTGCTTCTCAATACCAACGGCCTCGGCACAGGTCCGCATCGAGGCCTTCACGCGGTACGAGCCCGCGCCGGCAGAAAGAAGCATCTGGCCAAGGCGCAGGACGACTCGGGACTGATGGGACAGACGATCATGTGCAGCCATACGGTGCACAGTCAGTGATGCGTCGTCCTGGTCAAACGGTAAAGGCGCTGAGGCGTTAGGGTTCTGGGGATTTTCGCTCACGGGATAAGCATGCCACGAAGAAGACAGCAAAGCTCGGGACCCTGGTCAGGATCCTTTTGTTGCATCCCCCACGTTCAGGTATTAGAAGCCCAAACGCTGAAGCATCTTCGGGTCGGACTGCCAGTCCTTTGCGGTACGCACATGCAGATCGAGGTACACACGGCGCCCCAGATATTCTTCAATATGCGCTCGGGCCCGAGTGCCGATCTCCTTCAAACGCGAACCTTTCTTGCCAATAATGATGGCTTTTTGGGAATCGCGTTCGACATAGACATTGACGTGGATATCCAGCAACGGCGGACGATCATCGCCTTCACGCTTGGGGCGTTCAATGATCTCTTCGACCTTTACCGCAAGCGAGTGCGGAAGCTCATCGCGCACGCCCTCCAGCGCGGCCTCGCGAATAAATTCTGCAATCATCGTTTCGCGTGACTCATCGGAGATGTCGTCGTGCGGGTACAGGGGCGGTGAGAGAGGAACCTTTTCCGCCAAAACTTCACGCAGGCGATCGATACCTTCGTGCTTGAAGGACGAAACCGGAACAATCGCGCTCCACTCCCCCAGCTTTTCAATAGCCAAAAGGTGTTCAAGCACGCGTTCGCGCGGCACGCTATCGCACTTCGTCGCAACCGCAATCACGGGGCGTCGGACAGAACGCAGCTCCCGAGCAATGAACTGGTCTCCCGGTCCGATGCGCTGATCCGCAGGCATACAGAAGACCACGCAATCAACTTCTGCCAAGGCCTCGCGAACCATGTCATTGAGACGCTTACCCAGAAGAGTGCGAGGACGGTGATATCCGGGCGTATCAACCAATACCAACTGGTAGTTTTCGCCGTGGACGATCCCGCGAATGTTGTGGCGTGTCGTTTCGGGGCGGCCAGAGGTGATGGCGACCTTGTGGCCAACAAGAGCGTTAGTCAGCGTCGACTTTCCGACATTGGGACGACCAACAATGGAGATGAATCCCGCGCGAAAATCTTCTGGGAAATCGGGAACGATGATGTCTGCACCCGCATTTGTTTCTGCGCGGAGTTGACGCAAGGATTGGACGGAATCCTCAACGTCGTGGACGCGCTCATCGTCGGCCTCGTCGAGCTCAGCATCAATGTCTGCGTCATCCAGTGATTCCTCATCAGGAAGTTCAAGAGCATCGATATCCACACCTTCAAAGGCGTTCGGACCGGCCATCAATTCATCATCGCTGGGGAAATGCATCGTTCTCACTCCTGGTGATCTTCAGAGTCTTCGGTCGAGGTTTCAGGGACATAGGAACAGACAATTGTGCCAACTTGGCGACGGCGGCCTCGGGCTTCTTCGGCAACCATGTGCACACCGAGCATATCGCCAGTTGCCCCCGGAAGCGGAACACGGCCAATCGCTTTGGCCAGCAGCCCACCAACGGAATCAACGTCTTCGTCTTCAAGTTCCAGTCCCCACAGCTCTCCGAGCTCGCTAATGGAGAAACGCGAAGGAACGCGCCAGACGCCCGGGGAAATTTCTTCGGGCTCGATGGTGTTGCGATCGTGTTCGTCGGTGAGTTCACCGACAACTTCTTCGATGATGTCTTCGAGGGTAACGAGGCCCGAGATCCCGCCATATTCATCGACGACCATCGCCAGGTGGAAATGTTCGGACTGCATCTGACGCAGCAGGTCATCAACCGGCTTCATTTCGATGGTGAACTCGGCAGGACGCATCATCTGATCGGCGCGAAGTTCATGTTCTCCATCGTGGTTTTCAAGGCGCTGAACGACATCCTTAAAGAACAAAATTCCGCGGACGTCGTCGGTGTCCTCTCCAATAACGGGCAGACGCGAGAAACCGGAGCGTACAAAGAGGCGTAATGCCTTCCGAGCCGGAACATCGAATGCGATCGTCAGCATTTCGGTCCGCGGGACCATCACCTCACGAACCAAGGTATGCCCTAATTCGAAAACCGAGCGCAGCATCTCTCGGTCTTCTTCTTCAAAACCTTCGGTTTCGCCAACGCGATCAACCATTTCACGCAGTTCATCTGCCATGTCTGCACGCATCTCAGCTTCGGTTCGCTCAGACTGCGGAAGATAGGCCTTGACCTTCTGAGCAGCAGGCGAGAAGAAATGCGCAATTGCGACCAAACGGCTCATCAGGGGCGTGAAGAAGAGCGCGATACCAGTGGGATTGCGCTGTGCCCAGCGCGTAGCAATGATGCTGTTAGCAAAGAATTGCACAATCGTCACAATGACGATTGCAACCAGCCCTCCCAGCCACCAGTAGTGTGAAAAATGCAGAGCAATGGTCGCCATTGAAACGGCAAAGACAACCTGCAGGAAGGTGCGGACGCCTCGAAGGACAAAAATAACTAAGCGACGCTGATCAACCAGTTTGAACAGGGCTCGGGCGTTCTTTTTGTCGTCCTCGATCAGGTCTTCAACCGCGGCGTGGGTGAGCTTAGCGATCGAAAACTCACTTGCCGCAAAAACCATTGCGCTCAGAAGAGCAATTGTGGCAAGGATACTCATCCCCGCGATGGGGATAGCAGCTTCGCTCATCGCTGTGCGAGGAAGCTCAAGAGGAGCTGGCGTTGCAGGGTGAACATTTCTTCTTTTTCAGCCGGTTCTGCATGGTCATAGCCCAGAAGGTGAAGCATGCCGTGGGTCGCCAAGAAGAGCATTTCTTCAACCGAGGAATGTCCGGCTTGGCGAGCCTGCTGCTCTGCAACCTGCGGACAGATGCAAATATCGCCCAGGGTTCCCGATTCCGTCGGATGATCCGCAGTGCCCGGACGGAGCTCGTCCATGGGGAAGCTCATGACATCGGTCGGGCCTTCCAGATCCAGCCAGCGAACATGGAGTTCTTCCATGGGTTCGGGGTCGATGAAAATGATATTGAGCTCGACCTCTGTGGAGACATGCATGGCGCTGAGCACGAAGTCGGCCAAACGCACGAACTCTTCACAGTCGATCTGGTAGTCGGTTTCGTTAAGAACTTCAGTCATGACTCAGCGTCCATTGTGTCGGTTACGGGTATGCAGGGAACGGTCACGGCGTGCTTTGAGGCTGGCCATGGATTCGTCCCAACGTTCGCATGCGTCAATAATTTGGCCGACAAGGCGATGACGCACAACATCGGCGCTTGTCAGATGACAAAATTCTATGTCATCGATGCCACTGAGAATATCTTCAATGACGAGAAGACCGCTGGAGCGCTCCCCCGCTAGGTCAATCTGTGAGGCATCACCGGTAACAACAACCTTTGAGTTAAAGCCTAAACGGGTCAGGAACATCTTCATCTGCGCGAGCGTCGTGTTCTGAGCCTCATCCAAGATGATGAATGAATCATTGAGTGTTCGTCCGCGCATATATGCCAAAGGCGCGACCTCAACCGCACCAGAGGCCATAAGTTTTGGCAGCGCATCCGGATCCATCATGTCTCCCAGCGCGTCATAGAGCGGACGCAGATAGGGATCGATCTTGTCCGTGAGCGTGCCCGGAAGGAAGCCCAGGTTTTCTCCCGCTTCAACCGCTGGGCGGGTCAAGACAATTCGGCGCACCTGTCCGGAAAGCAAAGAGGATACCGCTTGGGCCATCGCAAGGTAGGTCTTTCCGGTACCGGCCGGCCCCAATCCAAAGACGACAGTCGAACGCTCAATCGCCTCGACATACGCTTTTTGCCCGGCAGATTGCGGTCGAATGGACCGTCCCCGCGAGCGCAGAATTTCTTGGGGGCGTTCATCCGTGGAGCTAGCAGTCATGAGCAGAGCAATTGCCTGTTCAACGCCGTCGGCGTCAAGAGAATGCCCATCTCGAGCAAGTTCAATCAGCTCTTCGACCAGCTGAGCGGTCATATCCACAATTCCTTCTGGGCCAATCATGGATAAAGTGCGGCCAAGTAAGGTGAAGCGGACCTGAGGGAAACCGTTTTCAAGAGCTCGCAAAACGCGGTCTGAAGTTCCAAAAAGTACGACGGGATCCACGCCGCGGGGAATATCGATTCGTTTGGCGTCCATTTCACCATCTCCCAATAGCGTCGCTGATCAGTGAAAGCGCAACGGGTCCGGCGCTTGACGCGCGAAGGACGGTATTCCCCAGCAGGCAGATTTTCGCTCCCGCGGCCTCGAAAAGGGAAAGCTCATCGGGGTCAACCCCACCTTCAGGGCCAACGATAACGGCGATCTTGCGAGGACAAGAAGGCTGGGACTGGGCGGCCGAGGCCGAGGAGGCGTGAGCACTAAGCCCGCGCAGCTCGGGAAGGAGCTCGCTCAGGCGGTGATCGGTGCTCTCGTGACAGACCAGAACCCAAGCGCCATCTTGAGCATTCTGCGCAATCCATTGCGCTAAGGCAGCAGATGAACGGGCTTCTTCAAGGCGCGGGATAAAAGCGCGTCGCGATTGTTTCGTCGCTGATCGCAAGGTGGATTCCCACTTTCGCATACCCTTCGCGGCTTTTTCGCCCTTCCAGCGGACCTCACTGCGATTTGCCTGCCACGGCATTACTGCGTCAACGCCAACTTCCGTTGCCATTTCGATGGCCATTTCATCGCGGCCACCCGTCGAGAGGGCTTGGATCAGCATTAGTTCAATCGCGGGCTGTTCCTCACGCTCAAGGTGGTCAATGCTCAGAGTCAGGGCCTTTTTTGCACGGTCAATAACCGTGCAGCGGGCGCGAAGCCCCATCCCGTCAACGACATCAAGCATGGCTCCGACATCGATCCGTCGAACGGTTGCCGCGTGAAATCCTTCATCCCCGTCTAAAACGTAGGAATCTCCCCGTGCGCAGGCACTCAATGTGTCCGCGTCGGGAGCGATGAAAACCGGAAGCGTCATACAGGTGATGTCCTTAACTAGGCGCCGAAGGTTTCACGAAGCTTGTCGAAGAAGGAGGATCCGCGCTTTTCAGGACGGACGCTTTCTTCTCCGCGAACCTGGGAGAGCTCTTCAAGGAGCTCGCGTGAGCGGTCATCAAGTTTGCGCGGGATTTCGACGTTAATTGCGACGTGAAGGTCTCCGCGACCGGGGCGTTGGAGATGGCCAACTCCCAGTCCATCCAAGCGAACTTCATCGCCGGGCTGCGTACCGGGCTGAATGGTCACGGACTGGGCGCCATCCAAGGTTTCCAGCTCAAAGGTGCTTCCCAAGGCAGCTGCGGTCATGGGAACGGTCACCGTCATGTACAGGTCGTCACCCTGACGCGAGAAAGTAGGATCGCGCTTTTCAACAATGTCGACGTAGAGATCACCGTTGGGACCACCGCCGGGACCGGCCTCGCCCTGTCCGGAAAGACGCAGTCGCATTCCATCGCCCGCGCCGGCGGGGATATCAATGGTCAAGGTACGATGTGCACGAACGCGTCCCTGACCGGAGCATTCGTGACAGGGGTGTTCAATGACGGTTCCATAACCCTGACAGCTTGGGCAGGGAACCTGAGTTTGCATGGTTCCCAGCATGGTGCGCTGCTGCTGGATCGAGTATCCCTGCCCCTTACAGGTCGTGCAGGTCACCGCTTCGGTTCCCGGCTCACACATAGCCCCGTGGCACACCTCGCAGGTCACATAGGTGTTGAGCGAAATCTGCTGGTGAGCACCAAAAGCGGCGTCCTTCAGGGTAATTGCAACCTGAGTCAGCTGGTCGCGGCCCTGGCGAGTTCGCGATGCCGGTCCTTGGTTTCCACCAAAGCCACCACCAAAGGCGCCGCCGAACATTGTCGTCAGGATGTCACCGAAATCGAAGGACTCTGCGCCGTAGCCACCGCCACCACGCGCAGCATCGGGACCACCGATGTCGTACATGCGGCGTTTTTCTGGGTCGGAGAGGGTTTCATAAGCAACCGATACGGCCTTGAAGGCTTCCTCATCCCCGCCATAGTCGGGGTGAGTTTCGCGGGCCTTCTTGCGATAGGCCTTCTTAATCTCGCTCTGGTCAGCGTCGCGAGAGACTCCAAGGATTGCGTAGTAATCGTCGTTCACGAATGTCCTTTTGTAACCCGTTCAGTGTGTGGAATTCAGGAATTTAGAGAGGTACGAGGCCACGGCGCGGACCGTAGACATTGTCGAGGCGTAGTCCATGCGCGTGGGGCCAAGAACCCCCAGGTGCGCCGAGTTTTCCCCGGAAGCGTATGCTCCAGAGACAAGAGAGGTTTCAACGAAAGCATCGTGGCCGTTTTCAGAGCCGATGGAGACGTGAACATCGCCGTTGCCTTCATCCATTTCAGCGAAAAGACGAAGAAGGACAACCTGCTCTTCCAGAGCATCCAAGACCGGTGCAATATCGTGGAAATCAACACCGCTGCGCGCAAGATTCGACATTCCTGCCATTGCGATGCGCGAGGTGGGCTCCCCTTGAAGCAAGGTCGCAACAGTGTCACTAATCTCTGTTGCAAATGCAAGCAGCGTTGAGGGAAGGGTCTGAGAGAGCGCCTCGCAATGCGCACGCACCTCAGCAGCACTCATTCCCTGATAGGCCGCATTAAGAACCGCGCGAACAGCCAAAAGATCATCTTGAGTGACGTCCTGAGGCATCTCACGCAGGCGTTCAAAAACCTTGCCCTGCTGGGTAATGACAACAACCAGCAATCGTTGATCCGACAGATCAACGCATTCAATTCGGCTGAGCGTCGAGCGCGCGTGAACGGGGTATTCAATGAGTGCCACCTGATGCGTCACTTGAGCAAGCAAACGCACGGTATTCATGACGACATCGTCTAAATCCTGCGCGTGTGCCAGGAATTTTTCGACGGCATGGCGTTCTGCCGCGCTCATCGGCTTGAGAGTGGACAGCTGATCAACGAAGGCACGATAGCCCTTATCCGTTGGGACACGTCCTGCACTGGTGTGAGGTTGGTAGATCAGCCCAGCTTCTTCAAGGACGGCCATATCGTTGCGAATAGTCGCAGAAGACACCCCGAGGTCTTGAGATTGCGCGATCGCTTTAGATCCGACGGGTTCACGTGTGTGGACATACTGGGACACGATGGCACGCAGAACGTCCAGACGGCGGTCGTTCATTCATCCTCCCTCATTTGGCACTCACACTATCTGAGTGCCAGTTTACCGCGGGATTACCTTTTTCGTCCCCTCATCAACACTTTCCGCCGACTTATTCCAGCCCCGGCTGCGTCACAAAATCAATAAGCTCTTCAACCCTGCCCAAAAGTGCCGGTTCAAGATCCTTGTAGTTACGAACGGTTGACAAGATCCGCTTCCATCCCTGAGCGATATCCGCCTGGTTTGCGTGCGGCCACCCCAAATATTCCAAGGTTCCGTGCTTAATGTCGGTCCCTCTGGGAACATCCGGCCACGCCTGAAGCCCCAGGCGCTGCGGCTTCACGGCTTGCCAAATATCGACGAAGGGATGCCCGACGACCAACACCGCGTCTTCCCAACGGATGGATACGGCCTCGGCAATGCGCGATTCCTTGGAGCCCGGGACCAGGTGATCAACCAGGACTCCTGCACGGACAGTCTTCGTGGGTCCAAAAACCTCAAGGATTTCCTCTAGGTGGTCCACGCCTTCTAGAAGCTGCACGGCAACGCCAATATCGGCCAGATCCTCGCCCCACACGTGCTGGATCAGTTCCGCATCGTGACGGCCTTCAACCCAGATGCGCGATTGCCGAGCAACCCGCGCCACTCGCTTCTCGGGTGCGATCGACCCCGAATTCGTCAGCGCACGGCCCCCCGGAGTGGTGAGCGCAGGAGCTTTTTGAGCGGGAGCAGCCTTCGGAGGGAGCGCAATAATCGGCTTACCTTCCAGCCAAAACCCGCCTCCCAGAGGGAAAGAACGCTTCCGGCCTCGACGGTCTTCAAGCTCAACCAGGTGCACTCCCCCGGATTTTTCGACGCGAGTTACCGCACCAACCCATCCACTGGAAATATCCTCAAGCACCATGCCATACTCGATGGGCACCTCCACTGAGCGCGGTCGTCGAGCACCCGGTCCATCGCGGTGCGGGTCGAATTCAAAGATATTTGTCCCGTACATATCTGAAGTCACCGCACCACACTATGAGTGCGAGTGCTCAAGGCAGGCTTCAACACTCGGATGCAGAGAAGTTGTGCGACTCCTAACTGAGTAGCCACAGAGGCTCAGTAACCCAGGGGACTCAGTAACCGATGGGATTCAGTATCCCAAGAGGCACCGAGTCACATAATCCGCCAGTAGACGTCCCTGAAGAGTGACGATCGCGCGGCCTTGGGCAGCGGGTGCTGCCTCGATGAGGCCTTCCGAGGCCAAAGCCGGGAGGGCTTGAAGGAAAGTGTCGCGCTCTGCCCCGGCGCGAGGCGCGTCCACGCCTTCACTGGTGCGCACCGCCAGCAAAACACGTTCCATTTCTCGTGTTTGAGCATCAAGAATTTCGCCTGCCTGCGCGGGGGAAAGTCCCTGGGTAACACGTTGCGCATAGGCAGAGGGATGCTTGACATTCCACCATCGGTAGCGACCGACATGTGAGTGCGCTCCGGGGCCGAACCCCCACCAATCCCAGTCACGCCAATAGGCAAGGTTGTGTTTCGAGGCATGACGAAGCTGGGTCGAGGGGCAGTCTTCTTCTCCCGATTCTCGCCGGGCAAAATTAGAGATTTCATACCAGGCGTATCCAGCTTCGCCCAGCAGGCGATCGGCAATTTCATATTTCGAGGCCTCATCGTCAGGGTCTGGCATGGGAAGCTCTCCGCGGGCTACCTGCGCTCCCATCTTGGTTCCCTCTTCGATGACCAGCGCGTAAGCACTGATGTGATCCGGTTCCATTGCGATGGCCTCGCGAAGAGAAACTTCCCAATCTTGCAGGCTTTCGCCCGGAGCACCGTAAATGAGATCAACAGAGACATCTAAACCCAGCTGGCGAGCAGCTAAAACCAGTCCGGGAAGTTTTGCGGGGTCATGGCGGCGGTCCAGCGTGCGCAAAACCGTGGGGACAGCGGATTGCATGCCAAATGACACGCGGGTAAACCCGGCCTCACGCAGACTTTCAAGAACGGCCTCGTCAACGCTTTCGGGATTGGCTTCCACCGTGACTTCTGCACCGGGAGCAATCCCAAAGTTCTGGCGAATGCCCTCAAGCAGGCGGGCCAGGGCGGCGGGGTCAAGAAGGGTGGGGGTTCCCCCTCCAAAGAAAATGCTCGAGGCCGGGCGCGCAGGCATCTGAGCATCGCTGAGAATTCGCGCGGCTAGGCGCATTTCCGCGAGCGCGCTGGAGTCGTAGCTCACCCGGTCTGCACCGGGACCGAAACCCACCGTGTAGGTATTGAAGTCGCAATAGCCGCAACGGACCTGACAAAAAGGGACATGGACATAGATCGACAATGGGCGATTAACACTTGCTTCTGCGAGCTGCGGAAGAAGGAGGCCATGTGGATCCCAGGGCTGACCGTCGGGCTGTGCTGGGCTCATCGCGAGTGTGGCCTGGAGGTCGAGCGGGCAACAACTTGAGAAATCACAACAAGGCTTCCTGTCAGTACCGTCAATACGATGAAGGGCCAGAACCAGTTTGCTGTCAGATCCACCATGCGCCCAATAGCCCACGGCCCCAACGCACCAAGACCATAGCCAAGGCTTTGGACGAGCGCCGAAAGCGTTCGCGTCTGCGCTGTGGTGGCCGTGCGTTCAATAACCAGCGTAAAGGTAATTGAGAAGAATGCACCTTGGCCCAGTCCTCCGCAGGCGCTCCACACAACCCACCAGGAGGGAAGCAGGAGCATACCAAGGGGCATGAGAAGCCATGCACAAGAGACAATCCCCAGGATTGCCGAGGTTTGTCCACGGATCAGTCGCTGCAGGGCCATCATTGTCAGAGGCGCGATGACTCCAATGACGTGGTAGATCGAGGCGGCAAATCCGGCATCAGCGCTGTTCATCTGCAGCATTTCTGCCAAGATTCGCGGCAGCCATGCAGCAACACCGAAATAGCAGAAAGTATTGATCGCGAAAGCACATGCCATGAGCCAGGCAATCGGCCAGCGATAGATTTCCGAGGCCGTGGCCGCTTCGCTGGTGACAAGCGCATCGTCTGAGCGGACCTTCCAACCGGCCTTGCGTGCCAAAAACGGCCTAATCCCTGGGTGTTTGAGGGGATAGACAATCAAACAAGCTACCAGTGCAAGTAGAGCTGGACCGACTCCCCATACACCGGCAGCGCCCTGCCAACCGATGTAGGCAACCAGGGGAAAGGTAAAAGCCGTCGAGGCCGCGATCGTCACATCGATCATCGTGGAGTAAACGGCAGTCATGATCCCAGCGCGATGGCGAAAGTCCCTGCTGATCAGCATTGTGATGACGAGATTTCCCGCGGTTGTTCCAAGGCCGATCAGGAAGGTCCCCAGAAAAAGGGTTGAGCTCAATCCCAGAGAGCGCACAATCGCACCCACAATAACGATTGCTAATCCAAGAGAAACGGCTTGGTTGAGAGCAAAGTGGCGAAGAACAATCGAGGTCAGCGGGGTGAAGAAGCCAAAACAGAAGACGGGAATAGAAGTGACCAAGCCTGCCTGGGCCGCAGAAAGTCCCAATTCTCTTTGAACAACATCAATGATCGGAGGCAGCGCGGTGATGCCTCCCCGCAAAGATCCGGCAAGAAGGATGAAGGCGCTGAGAATGACGAGGATCCACACGAACCTACGCTGGAAAAATCGCGCGTAAGCACCCTGTTTCACGACAAGCTCTTTCTTCGTTGTGACCGTACACACCCATCGGCAATGTTTTCACAGTTCGCGCAGGAAATCACCTAGCGTACAGATTCCTCCGAAACAGCGGGCACAACCACAAAAGAATAAGAGAGTGCCCGCTTCCTCTTTCGAGGAAGCGGGCACACGTTGCGGACCGAGGCGGGGAATTCTCGGTTCATCGAGGAAGCCCCGCCCCGCGCGTTCTCGAGAGAACGCATCTCCACTCTTCGCAGATCCGCCTATCGCGAAGAGGAAGCCGGCGTTTCACGCAAGGTGAAAGCTCAATGCACCAGACAGCATATAAAACTTTGTCAACCACGTGAAATATTGACACCCAGAATGTCACGCGTATCTCTTTGTGACATGGGAGAAAAGGATGGTGACCACACAATAATTTGGGGTCCGGTCGTCATCATTGCCGAGGCACGCGAACTCCGACGATGTCATGAGCCCTGCGCCCCGCGTCAATACCTCGGGTTTCAAAATGGGTAACGACTCGCCCCTCGTAGCGGGGAGCAAATCCGCCGCGCGCAGGTTCGGGATCTTCTGGATCAGGCCTTTGCCCTCGATAGGGATTTTCAAAAAGCGGGCAGGCTTCGACGACATCACGCATTTGCCAGGCGTAATTGTCCCAATCGGTTGCAAGACGCCACACTCCCCCATCACGAAGGACTCGGGCAACTTCTCTAGCGAACTCATCACTGACAAGTCGCCGCTTGTGGTGACGCGCCTTTCGCCACGGGTCAGGGAAGAACGTCCAGACCTCATCAAGGCTCGCATCCACTAAAAGGAAGGGAAGGGCTTGGGCTGCATCGGCCTCGAGAACACGAATATTGTCGACGCCGGCTTCTACAGCCTTTGAAACCAACTTGGCAATCCCGGGAACCCACACTTCAAGCGCAAGATAATCACGATCGGGATGAGCAGCAGCCGCAGCAACGATCTGTTCGCCCGTTCCCGAGCCGATCTCCAAAGTCAGCGGAGCACTACGACCGAATAGTTCCACGAGGTCAAGTCGAAAATCTTCGGCAACGGTCGTGTAACCAATACCTCGGCGAGGCTCAATGACGTAACGCTCGGCGTGAGCATCCCACGTCCGCACAAGGTTTGGGGGAAGCTCACGACTGCGCCTGGTGAAGGATTTGGTCCGGCTCATGAAGACGGTGCCCTCGGGCGCGTCTCCCGGTCGGCGACCATTGCGGATATTGGCACCGGCCGACTGAGCGATATCAGCAGCCTGTTCTACTGCCCCACCCACCGCCTCGTTATCCTCTGCCACGATCATTTCTTTCCGGTGGGCACGTCAGAGGTCAATGCAGCGATGAAGGCCTCTTGGGGCACGTCCACACGCCCGATCGACTTCATACGCTTCTTGCCTTCCTTCTGCTTCTCCAGCAGCTTGCGCTTACGGGTGATATCGCCGCCGTAGCACTTGGCAAGCATGTCCTTGCGAAGAGCCTTAATGTTCTCGCGGGCAATAACGCGCGCACCCACTGCAGCTTGGACAGGGATTTCGAACTGTTGACGAGGGATCAGTTCCTTCAAGCGCTTCGTCATCCGCAGACCGTAGGCATAGGCCTGGTCCTTGTGGACAATCGCACTGAAGGCATCCACGCGGTCACCGTTGAGCAAAATGTCGACCTTCACTAGGTCGGCAACCTGCTCGCCGCTTTCGTGGTAGTCCAACGATGCATAACCGCGAGTGCGTGACTTCAGGTGATCGAAGAAATCGAAGACGATCTCTGCCAGGGGCAGCTGATAGTGCAGCTCAACGCGGTCCTCAGAGAGGTAGTCCATTCCTCGCATGGTTCCACGGCGATCTTGGCACAGCTCCATAATCGTGCCCGTGAATTCAGTCGGAGTCAGGATCGTTGCGTTAACAACTGGCTCACGGACCTCAGAAATCTTTCCCTCGGGGAATTCTGAGGGGTTATCGACCTGGATTTCGGTCCCATCTTCAGCAACGACCTTGTAGACAACGTTCGGTGCTGTGGCAATCAGGTCCAGCTTGAATTCACGCTCCAAGCGTTCGCGGACAATCTCAAGGTGGAGAAGGCCCAGGAAGCCGCATCGGAAGCCAAAGCCCAGTGCCGCACTGGATTCGGGTTCGAAGGTGAGCGCCGCGTCATTGAGCTGAAGGCGCTCAAGCGCGTCTCGCAGATCCGGGAAATCCGATCCATCGACCGGGTAGATGCCCGAGAAAACCATGGGCCGTGGATCACGGTAACCGGCCAGTGGTTTCTCGGCGCCGCGAACTGCGGAAGTCATGGTGTCACCAACACGGGATTGGCGAACGTCTTTCACGCCGGTAATGAGGTAGCCAACTTCACCTGCACCAATCCCTTGCGAGGGCGTTGGTTCTGGTGAAATAACACCAATCTCAAGAAGCTCGTGGGTCGCGCCCGTCGACATCATTCGGACGCGCTCGCGGGTGGAGAGCATGCCATCGACAACTCGGACATAGGTAACAACGCCTCGATAGGTGTCGTAGACAGAGTCGAAAATCATCGCTCGGGTCGGGGCGTCGGGGTTGCCCGAAGGCGAGGGAATCTGCCGGACGATCTCATCAAGAAGGGCGGGGACGCCTTCGCCTGTTTTGCCTGAAACTCGCAGAACTTCGTCGGGTTCGACGCCAATGAGCTGACCAATTTCCTGGGCGTACTTTTCAGGCTGAGCTCCGGGAAGGTCGATCTTGTTCAGCACGGGGATGATCGTGAGGTCATTTTCCATGGCCAGGTAGAGATTTGCCAGAGTCTGGGCCTCAATCCCCTGTGCGGCGTCAACAAGGAGGACCGCTCCTTCACATGCGGCCAAGGATCGCGAAACCTCGTAGGTGAAGTCGACGTGTCCGGGGGTATCGATCATATTCAGGGCGAAAGGCTCACCTTCAAAGGCCCAGGGCATACGCACTGCCTGGCTTTTGATAGTGATGCCACGTTCGCGCTCAATATCCATACGATCCAAGTACTGATCGCGCATATCTCGACTGGCGACCACACCGGTGAGTTGGAGCATACGGTCAGCCAGAGTGGACTTGCCGTGATCGATGTGAGCGATGATGCAGAAATTACGGATACGTTCCTGCGCAGTGGCCGCGGGTTGGATCTGCGCGAGCTGCTCAGGAGTAGGAATCGGGGACAAGCAAGACCTCCGGAAGGGTTGTGACGTCTGGTCTATCGTCCCATTAGTAAGCACCGGGGTGCCAATTCCACGCCGATAGGGTGTGCGTTCTCACCATTTATCGGGCTTTTATAGGGATATCGGAGGTCGTTCTGCGCTTCGATTTCTGCTAGAGTTGTCCTTCGGACTCCCAGCCTGGTCGGGCAGGGGGTCTGGTTAGAGTCGTTTGCGGGTGTCCCCATGCCCCAGTCCCGACACTGACACAGCCCTCACCGACCTGTACGAACGAAAGACCAAGGAGTAATCCGACTGTGGCGAACATTAAGTCTCAGATCAAGCGGATCCGCACCAACGAGAAGCGCCGTCAGCGCAACCTGGCAGTCAAGTCTGAACTGAAGACCCTGGTGCGCAAGACCCGCGAAGCCGTCGAGGCTGGCGATAAGGAAGCAGCTATCGAAGCTCTGCGCGTCGCATCGCGTAAGCTCGACAAGGCCGTCTCGAAGGGCGTTATTCACCGCAACCAGGCCGCGAACCGCAAGTCCAAGCTTGCCCGTCGCGTCCAGTCGCTCGGCTGATTTAATCGCTTGATGTGGCCCTTGCAGGAAACTGCAGGGGCCACATTTTTGTCTACAAAGGCTTGAGTATCGCCATAGAATACGGGACAGAAGAACTCATTTCCCCGCGGCAGTTTGCACCTTGCCCGCCACACATTGAAGGAGCCAAAGATGACCACTAATCCTTCACCCACTACTCAGCACTTCGCTGCAGGGCCACACCAAGACTGGCCTCGTCTACCAGAGGGCGCCGAGCGCTACCTAGACTCCCCTACTGCGGGCACTCTTCCCGCAGACATTCCAGGTGGCAGGCACCCAATCCTGGATGCGCTTGAACTTCACCCGGTAAATGGCACACGCGCGACCGATCCGATCCCCAACGGCTTCGAGGTGCTCTACCTTGCCGCGGGCTGCTTCTGGGGCGTTGAACGCATCTTCTGGCGCCAAGAAGGAGTGTGGGCAACGGCCGTCGGCTACATGGGTGGCGGAAACGCGAACCCCACCTACCGAGAGGTCTGTACGGGACGCACTGGCCACGCCGAGACCGTTGCTGTTGTCTACGACCCTTCCGTAACCGGCGAAGGCGGAGCGAGCCTGATCAAAACCTTCTTTGAGAACCACGATTCCACCCGCCCCAACCGTCATGGGAACGACGTGGGTACTCAGTACCGCAGTGCAATTTGGGTGACGACGCCGAGGCAGGCTGAGGTGGCATCGCTTCTGCGCGGTGCCTGGGTGGCTGAGTTGGAACGCGCGGTGCCGGGAGCCCGCTGCTATACAACGATTGGCGAGGCCGGGGCTTGCTTTGCTCAGTCAGGTGGCCCTTTCTACCTGGCCGAGGACTACCACCAGGCATACTTAGAAAAGAACCCCGATGGCTATTGCAATCACGGGCCAAATGGAGTGAGCTGCCCCGTGGGAATTCTCAACATACCCGCTCAAGTAAGCATCGAACCACCGAGGTAGTCATTTATAAACTGCAGTGCACTGCGGACATTTTGGGCATGAGAGAAGCGCGATGTCCGATGCCACATTTCTCAGTTTCCATTGAGAGCAGCCCCAATACTGGAACAAATAATTCGGGGGAGGCAATTTCTGCCTCCCCCGAATTGTATTTAACAGCTAGCGGCTCATGCCTCTTCAGGCGTGATGGTCACGCCCTCAACGTCCATTTCATCCAAGCTGACGGTGCGGTCCTTCTTCATTAGGTGGTAGCCCAACCAGATGAGCAAGAAGATCGGAAGGCCGATGTACGAGGAGGCAACCTGCAGGAGCTGACCACGGAAGACGGCCTCGTAATTCTGGCCCAGCAGAACGATCAAGCACATGGTGAAGGCCAAGATCGGCCCGAAGGGGAAGAAGGGCGCCTTGTAGGGAAGCTCGTCAAGGGAGTGTCCTTGCTTGACGTATGCGCGGCGGAAACGCCAGTGGCATGCCGCAATACCCAGCCAGACGATGAATCCAGAGAGGCCTGAAACGTTGAGCAACCAGGTGTAGGCGGTATCTTCACTCACCAATGCTGCGACGAATCCCAGTGCGCCAACAGCCGAGGTCGCGAGCATTGCATAGATCGGCACACCGTGGCTGGTGACCTTTCCAAAGAAGCGAGGAGCTTGGCCACTCAGTGCCATCGAGTGAAGCATACGAGTGGATGCGTAGAGTCCAGAGTTTCCTGCGGAGAGAATCGCGGTCAGAATGACGGCGTTCATGACGGCTGCAGCGGCGGCGACACCCATACGCTCAAAGACCAAGGTGAAGGGCGAGTATGCAATATCCGAGGCAGAATCGCGCAGCAGGTTCGGATCGGTGTAAGGAATCAGTGTTCCGATGATGGCGATTGCGCCAATGTAGAAGAACATGATGCGCCAGAACACGGTCTTGATTGCTCGGGGCACGTCGCGGCGAGGATTAGACGATTCGCCTGCTGCAACACCGACAAGTTCGGTTCCCTGGAAAGAGAAGCCTGCGATCATGAAGACCGAGATGATGGCCAAGAATCCGCCGTGGAAGGGAGCGTCACCGGCCGTCCAGTTCTGCACTCCCGGAGAGTCGTTGAAGATTCCGAAAATCATCAGGGTGCCAGAAATTAGGAAGATGACGACGGTAATGACCTTGATCAGGGCAAACCAGAATTCTGCCTCACCATAGACACGGGCACTCAAGGCATTAAGAACAGTCAGTAAGACCAAGAAGGAAATTGCCCAAACCCACGAGGGAACATCTGGCAACCAGTAAGACATCACCAATCCCGATGCTACAAGTTCAGCTGCGACGGTAATTGCCCAGTTGAACCAGTAGTTCCAGCCCATTGCAAAACCGAATGAAGGGCTGACGAAACGCGTGGCGTAGGTCTGGAAAGATCCCGCGACGGGCATGTGTGCGCTCATCTCACCAAGAGATTGCATGAGCAGAAGGACCATGAGGCCAATAACGGCGTAGGCGGCCAAAGCACCACCGGGGCCAGCCGTTGAGATTGTTGCGCCCGAAGCGACGAAGAGACCGGTACCGATCGCGCCACCGATCGCGATCATCTGCATGTGGCGTGCCGATAAACCACGCTTGAGTTCAGTGCGCTGGGGCTTGTCCTTGGACTGGACCTGCTGGTCAGTCTCAAGGTTCACTTCCATTGCACTGGGGTTCGGCGTTTCCATGCCGCACTCTCCTTTGGTTTATCGGTCCGCGGCCGGACGCCGCCGACTCTGGTTCCATTAGTGTGTCATCTAATGACCTACTTTTTCCAATTTGTTTACCTTTTGGACACAATTGTGAGGGAATTTATATCCGTGTTACTTCGCCAACATATTCAACCAGCAACCCCAAGGATGACAGTATCCTTGAGAAAAATAGACCGATCCCCCAACTGCATGATTGGAATAATTATGAGGCGAAACTTTCCAAAGATGTTATGGGTATGCAGCCTGTCTCTTTCAGCGCTCTGCATTGGCAGTGCAACTTACGCAGCCCCTACCCTCAGCATCGACGAAAGCTACGACTTCACAACGCCTTCGCACATGAGCTACACAGCATCTATCACCGATGCGTCAGGGACAACCCTCACGGAAGACATGTGCAGCAAGCTCCAGCTCGGTGGAGAGACCCCCATTTTTATGTCCAATGGATCAGCTCATACATGCAGGATTTCAGCAGATTATGAGGGTTCATCACTCTCACAGTTCCTGACCGTCACCGATACAGGTTTTTCTTTCACATCCCAAACGTCAATAATCTTGGCAGGCATCACCGACGGGGCTAATACAAGCCAAGACAGCCCAACAGTCAACATCAACGCCCAATTCCCCGAGGGATACGTACCAACATCCGCCGATACTTCAGGAGAAGTTGACCCAGCCAAGCGTGCAGTGCATTGGACCAATGCACCTTCTATAGTTAGCGCGACTGGAGAGGTCGACGCTACCCAACAAGCGGCTCCTTCGGCATCAACCAATGGCGATGAGCCTTCTTCCCAAGACGAAAGCCGAGGAGTACCAGGGAAGTACATCTCTATTTTTGTCTGCTTCCTTGCTGCCATCACCGCTTTGACCGTAAGGCTACGCAAGGGAAAGGATTGTCGGCCTGCCCAGCACCAACAGCGCTAGCTAGGGCCTTTTACCCACTTCAAGAACTCTCACGTCGATACAAAACTGGATCACCTGACGCTGGTTTTGTATCCTGTCTTCGCTTTAAACATCACATATAGAGGGGGCGATTCATGAAACGCCGTATTTTTGGATCTCTTGGAGCAATTGCGCTCACCGGGGCATTGGCTCTGTCTGCAGGTACCGCCAGTGCTGATTCCACCATCAGCCTTGAAGAGGAGTACAACTTCTCTTCCGCAACAAAGATGACCTACACCTTGAGGATGAGCGATTCTTCGGGCACCGTGGTCACAAAGGAGTCGTGCGAGAAGGCGCGATCCGCTGGTGCAAATACAGTTTTCAAGCAGGTAAATTCCAGCACTACCTGCGCAATTTTCCAAGACGCTCCTTCTGACGAAGTCGCAAAAATCCTGAAGGTCAGCGACGATACTTTCACTTTCGAATCACAGAGTCGCTCTGTTTTAACCGGTCTCGGTTCCCGCATGGGCATTGAAAACATGAAGGTGATTGCAACCTTCCCCAAGGGATACAGGATCGAGTCTGCAGTTGTTCCAGACGGTGGTGACACGCAGATTGCCCCAACCGGCGATTCAGTTACCTGGATCAATGCGTCAACGGATGTACATACCGAAGGCAAGATCTATTCATCTTCGTCATCCTCGACAAAGTGGATCCTCCTGCTGATCCTTGGAGTTGTTGTTATTGGCGGCATTGGTGCGTTTGTTGTCATGAGCAACCGCAAGAAGAAAGCCCAGCCGCAAACCGACCAATTCCCCACCCCACCTCTCGGAGGCCAGTCCCCGCAACAGGGCCAGCCCCCCGTACCCGGGCAATACCCCGAGCAGTACCCGGCCACAGCTGGACAGCCTCAGCCCACTCAGTACCCAGCGCCGACCGAACAGCCCCAGTCAGGTGTTTCCCCCTCGCAGGATCAATACCCGCAGGCTCCGCAGCAACCTGAGCAGGGCCAAGTTCCTGAGCAAGGAGAGCAGCCAGGTCAGTACCCACAAGCCTGAGCAATACTCGTGATACATGTGGTGGGTGGCGCGTTATATACGCGTCACCCACCACACTTTTGCACTCAATTCAGCTTCTGTAAAGACTTTCGTTATTCAAACGATACTCAATTCGTCACAGCCTTAATTACTGTTTATTCTGTGAGTAAGCTTCCCTCTAGACAAAGGAACTTTCATGAAGCGTCGGACGATCGGGGCAGCAGGCGCCCTGGCACTCACAGCCAGCCTCGTGTTGGCGACAGGACCAGCTTTCGCTGACGAACCGCGTCTCGGCGTGGATGAGACCTACGATTTCACCTCTGCAACTCACTTGAGCTACATCCAGCATTACAGGGACAGCTCGAAGACTCTTTTGACAGAGTATACATGCAGCTACATTTCAAGCAAGAACCCAGAGCTCAGCACCAAGTTCCACACAGAAGGCTCAGTGAACGTCTGTGATGTAATCACCGAGGTCAACGAAACTGATATCGATGAGTTCTTGGAGGTCTCTGGAAACAACTTCACCTTCACTTCCGAGTCTGATGGTGTGTTGAAGTCCCTGCATAAATCCTTCCCCAACGACAAATTTGACAGCGTTGGGAAGGTGACTGCGAAGTTCGCTGGCGGCTTGGTTCCCAGTTCCGCTGACAACGGCGGTAAGATCGATAAGTCGACGGGCACAGTCACTTGGTCCAATGTCAAGATTAATGTCAAAGTAAAGGGCAGTACGGACGGTAAGGCAGCTGCTTCTTCCACAGCGAAGAGCGGTTCAACAAGCAGCGCCTCAGCTGACTCCGACTCCACCAGCGCAGCATCCTCAACGCCTGATTCCACCTCGTCTTCCTCCTCTTCTGGTTCGAAGTGGATCCTCTTGCTGGTCTTGGCAGTCATCGTCATCGGTGGCATCGGTGCATTCGTAGTCATGAGCAACCGCAAGAAGGCCCAGCTCCAAGGCGGCCAATACCCACAGGGCCAGTACCCCGTCCAGCCCATGGGCGGCCAATACCCCGCACCCGGACAGTACCCGCAGGCACCTCAGCCCGGCCAGTACCCGGCGCCGACAGGACAACCCCAGCCCGGTCAATACCCCGAGCAGGGACAGTACCGGGGACAATACCCACAAGCCTGAGCAGCGCTCGCTCTCAGTTCTGAATACTTTTCGGGGCGACCGCGCGCAGTCGCGGTCGCCCCGACGGCAGTTAACCCCTCATAGGAGCATGACATGTCTTTCCCTTTGACGAAGCGAGTTGCGTCCTTCTCTCTTGCCGGCATGTGCGCTTTGGCGATGGCTGTGCCAGTGATCAATGCCCCATCAGCTCATGCAGCCGGCCACCGTTTCAGTATCTCCGAAACTTTCTGGATCCGAGTTGACGGACGTGTCACTCACCAGTTTTCACTCATCGAGCAGTCCAACTTCCTCAGTGAGGAAGTCTGCGAGTCTCTCCCCGTGGCATTGGAGTGGTCTCGCGTCACCTTCAGCGCCTCACCAACCTCAACTCGATGCACCATCGAAACCGATTTCAATTACCATGTGAATCCCTATGTAGCTGTCGATCAGAATCGAACAGTAACTTTTGCCGCTCGCCCCATCGCACTTGAAGACCTCGGTCGTGAACTTCCCAAGGACGCGACTCTCACCTACCAGTCCGTGAGCCTTTCGGGGCGCGGGTTCCACGCGACACGGGTGAAAGAGGGAGCGGAAACCCGCCTGGACAGCACAGGTGATAACGTCTCCTGGAAAAATATCGGAAAGGATGTCGTCGCTGCTGAGGGGACGATCGACGTCGACAAAGATTTCCACACCCAAGAACGCAAGACCTTTCAAGGTATTGAAGCCGTTGATATGCCCGGAAATCTGAAAGACGCTTCCTCTACTGTCAAAGCAAACGCAAGCAGCTCTAGCAGCCCCTCCCCTTCTTCGAAGTCGGCGTCTTCAGGCTCAAGCACCCCGGGAATGACATCCGGCCTCGGGCAATTGATCATTCGCTTGCTCCCAGCGATCGTCGTCTTTGGCGGTGCGACGTTTATTACAAGGTATTCCGCTCGCCGGCGTCGCAAGAACAAACACCAAAGCGGCGGATTCCCCGTACGCGTGCCTACACCGCTTCCATCCCAAAGCGAGCCGGGGGCTCCTTCCCAGACACCAAGCCCCTTGAGCGTGAACGGAAAAGATACCTCTGCCAGCGCGTTCTCAACAGGATCATCGGCCCCCTCAACGAGCACGCCCTACGGTACTCTGCCCGCCGATCCCTACCTCGCACCCAGCGATTCCAAGCCGGCCTCGGCCTCGCAGATTCCGGCTTCGCCCTCGCCTGCTACCTCCTCGGAGCCGTACAACCCCTATGCACCCTCCCCTGATCCCGCTTCTTCCCTGCCCTCAGCGGCAAGTCCCGCGGAAGCCGCCGATTCAGCACCAGACCCGTACTCGACCGACTGGCGAAATTCCCTCTAGGAGTATCTGATGCCTTTTTCTTTCCCGAGGCCTACGACGCACTCTTTCCTTGCCTGCGCTTTTGCGTGTGGATTCCTAGTCACGATTGGCTTGTCCGCCCCTACTCATGCTCAAGAGCAAGAGGTCTCGATTACTGAAAGCGTTTACGTACGCGGTAGCGGACGTAGCCAATACGAGATATGGGTCTTTGACCGCACTCAAACCATGACCGAAGCTGCCTGCGAGGCAGTCCCCTTGGCTCAACAGTGGTCGGTTGTCGAATTCGAAGCCAATTCTTCTTACAACTATTGCCGCATCGAAACCGATTTCAACCGACGCAAGAATCCCTATGTGGCAGTTGACTCAAGCGGACACCTTACTTTCGCCGCACAACCTGTGAAAATTGAAGACCTCAACCTCGGCCTTCCCAGCAATACTGTTGTTTCTTCGCATCGCTTTTCTTTGACGGGGAGGAACCTAAATACATCGCTTGTGAGCGAAGGCGCCTCAGTGCGCCGCGATGATTCTGGCGACACCATTCACTGGGATGAGGTTTCTGAAGAAGTGGTCGCCGCCGAAGGAACGGTGGAAATCGACGACCGTTTCCACGCTCAAGAACGCGAAGACTTTAACGGCATTAGCGCTGTTGAAGTGCCCGCTAATCTTCAGCCTCCCACTGTCACGACTCCGTCCAGCAATGCCCAAGGAACCGGCGGGCTAGGGCGCATGTTCTTTGGAACTCCTGGCATGAGTTTGGTTTTTTTCTCCTCTCTATTCATCATCGTCGTTCTCGTGCTTATTTCTGCAGTTTTGATTTCACGCAGGAATATAAAGAAGACCGCCTACTACCAAAGCGGTTTCAGCTCATACCAAGCCGGAGTATCAATCCCCCAACCATATGGCTCAACGACGCCCACAGGCACCTATACGCCGCCCAGCATGGGCCCACAGGCTGGATCAGCACCGACTTCGCCCTACCAGGGGTCGCCCTCCGCTGGCACGCAACTGCCTTCTCCTTCTTCAAGCGGCTGGCACAACCCGTTTGAGCCGCCAAAGAACTGAGCATTTTCTACTGGCACAGCGGGAGTGCTCACCTACCTCACCCCACACAGGAGGGGGTACTCCCACTAGACTGGCCACAGCCTCGGCAATGATCTTGGAAGGACTCATATGCGATCCACTCTGATGCGACGCGTGGCGCGCCTGCTGGGTATGTCAGCCTGCACGTTCCTAGTTGCCGGTAGCGCCTCCACGCTGATGGCGACACCTGCACTCGCAGACAGCGCCTATGTCACCATTGGCGAGAGCGTCATCTTCAGCGATATCGGATTCATCAAATATGAGCTCAACATTATTGATTCTTCTCAGACCATGACCGAAGAGGCATGCCGTTCTCTACCCCAGTCGAAAGCCAGCGCGGAAACAACCTTCTCAAACGACAAAAACCTGTCATACTGCACGATTAGCGCAACGATCGTGGGTAATAATCCCTACCTAGCGATCAATAAACAGGGCGATTTCACCTTTGCCGCACGCCCGGTAGCCCCTGAGGACCTCCATCTTTCTTTCCCCGCGGATACAGATTTCAAAGGCATGCGTTCGATCACTTTCAGCGCACCGAACGCCGCAGTTACCCAGCTTTCATCAGGGGGTTCTATTGACGATGGTTTTAATCACTGGGTCATTGTTAAGTGGAGCGGCGATGCGGTAAGTGCTCCCGTAGCAGCTATTGGCACGGTCAAGGTGCACTCAAATTTCCACCCGATCGAGCGCATGGAGAACTGGGGTATTTCACCAGTTGATGTACCTAGCGACCTCACTACCGTCAATCAAGCGACCTCGGCTCCCACCAAAGCCACACCGCGAAGTACAACACGTTCTCAGAATTCAAGCTCCACGCCCGACTTGATTTCTTTTTTTGACACCGTCTTGAGTTCGCTTCAAAAATATGGTGGTCTTCCCGCAGTCATCATCTTTATCGCGATTGTCTGGGGCTTCGACTCACTCAAAAAGAAGAGGAAGAAGCAAAAGAAAGCCGAACCCTCGCCATTCAGTATTCCCCAGTACTACGAGCCAGCTCGTCCGCCTGCCCAGCCCAGCTCAGAGAATCTTTTTGATGTGAGTTCTCAGCCCGTTACCGAGGCCGAGGCCTCCACTGCGCTCCCCTATCCAGAGCCCTCCCCATCCCCTACCCCGCTTGGACACAATCCCTTCTCCTTGGAGCCCGTGTCCAGCACCCCGGACATTCCTTCGATTCCCGAGGCAGCGTCGGCAGCCGAGGCCGCGGATGATCCTTTCCGACCATCTTCTTCCACGCAGGGCGGGACAGCATCGCACAAAGCCTCAGAGGGACGCAATCGTTTTGCGCCACCGGAGGAATGACTTCAGACTTACGCAATCACAGCCGCAGGAAATCACGAAAACTAAGGAATTACTCATGAGAGCATCTATTTCCAGACGAAACCGCATTTTGCTCAGCATTACGGCCTGTGCGCTCATGATTTCCGCTTCCTTATTCGGGGCATCGCCCGCTCATGCTGTTCGCAATCAGGCGGAGATCAGAGAGTTTTTCATTATTTTGTCGGACGGCAATGTCAGCCACACCATTACGGTTATCGACTATTCAAAGACGCTCACCCAAGACGCTTGCGACGCATCTCCCATGGTCCAGCAATGGTCTCAGACTCGCTTCACCGATGACTCATATTTGAACCAATGCGAAATTACTACGGATTTTAAGCGTGCAACGAATCCGTACGTCGGCGTCGATCAGGATGGAAAGGTGACCTTTGCTGCGGCTCCACTGGAGCTCAAAGACCTTTCCCTTGGGCTTCCTGAAGATATTTCCTTGGTACGACGCCGCGTCGACTTCACTGGAGGTTACCTGACCATCACAAAGGCCACGAAAGGCTCGGAACTTGTCGAGAGCAACCCCATCAAAGATTCCGTGAGATGGATTAATGACCTCGATTCTGTCATAGGCGCCGAAGGATTCATCCAAGGTTCTTCTTCTTATTCCCACCCGATTGAGCGCAAAGATTTCAACGAGCTTACGGCTGTTCCAGTACCGACCGAAATGACAGATTTCCCGCATTCGCGCACCATTGCGGCGCCGACGCAATACACTCCTTCGCCTACAGCAAGTTCATACACTCCTTCGTCTACAGCAAGCTCGCCATCACCCTTTAGTCTTGAGTGGCTGATCAACCGGGTCATCAACCCCGTAATCGGCGTGGGACTGGGGGGTTTTTTCGCGTGGTGCATGTGGTGGATACTGAAGAAGGGTCTAGAACGAAATAAAACTCAGGCGGGGACCCTTGCCTCCTCCGACTACCAAGCTCAGTCTTCGACGCCCTCCGCGCCTACCCCGACTGTTCAAGAACCCCACAATCCTTTCGATTCGGAGTGGCGTAACCCTTCGGCTTAAATCGACCACTAACACTCGCATATCCTTGAATCTAAGCTCACCTTGAGGAAATTTATGCACCCCTATCACCGACACCTTCACCGCCTCCAGACTGGGGCGGCTGTGTGCGCTTCTGTGATCGCCCTGTCACTTTTTGCCGCTACTCCCGGCTATAGCGCAGAAAACGAAGCAAAAATTGACGAAGTCTTCACAATTCGGGAACCAAATTCGGTGACGCACGAAGTAACAGTGCATGATTTTTCGAAGACACTGACTGAAGAGGCCTGCCAAGCTTCTGCCCTTGCGCTGGATTGGTCCTCGGTGACCTTTACTCAAGCAACATATTCGAACGATTGCACGATGCGCACGGAATTTAATCGCTACGCGAATCCCTATGTTGGCATCGACGAAGACGGGAAGTTAACATTCGCTACTTCACCACTGACCTTGGAGAAGCTGTCTTTGGGTCTTCCCGAAAATACAGTCGTTTCACGTCAGAGCGTCACACTTTCAGGGTTTTACATGCGTTTCATTAAAACCAGCAGCGGCGCTCAGATGGATGACAGTAACCCCAACTTCAGTACCGTGGAGTGGCTAAATATTCACACACCCACCTTTGCTGCTGAGGGAATTGTAGAAAAAGCGAAGAATTTCCACACCATCGAACGCAAAAACTTCAATGGGGTTGTCGCAGTCCCCATGCCAACGAATCTTCAAGACGCGTCGTACGCGCGTCGCGCTACCGCTACAAGTTCACCCACGACTCAACCAGCATCGTCCTCTTCCCCCGGATCATTCACCCGACTGGTTCTGGCGATGACGGGGAGCATCTTATTTCCGGCAACTGTGATCATTCTCTTGCGTACGTGGTTCGACAGACGTCAGAAGCGCAAGGCCAAAACGAAGACTCCCACACCTCCGTCCCCCCTCAGTTCCTCTTCTATTCCAAGCGCGATGGAACCATCTGCTCGTACTTCCCAGAATCCTTTTGCCACCGAATGGGAAGGCGAATCGGATGCAATAGGCGACGCTCAGGGACGCTTCGAAAAACCGGGTTCTTCATCCACTGAATTCCCCGGAGCCCCTGGAGATTCACCGCGAAATCCCTACGGACCGCCAACTAGCTAAGCACTCTGCTTCAGCATTTTTGCCACACTAAAACAATTCGATATGCTTGCAGCAGCTTGATTCAATTTCGAAGGATGTCTCAATGAAGCGTTTGTACTCGACGGCAGCCGCACTTGTGCTTGCCGGGGCGCTCGTGCTCCCAACAGCAACGACAGCACACGCAGCTAATTCAGATCTGACCGTCTCCGTGAGTTTGAGCGTCTATAACAAGGGAAGCGTCGGCAAGGCCTTCGACATTTACGACCGTTCCAAGCAAATCGATGAGGGAAAATGTAAATCCTTCTCGAATGGGAACGGCGACTACCGCATCGAATTCACGCAGGGTGATAACTTCACTCGATGCTCGGTCTTCCCTCCCTTCGAAAACGGAGATGCCGTCGGGAAGTACTATTCGCTGACCGAGCAGGGCGATTTCACCTTGGTCTATTCCGCAGACCAGCTGATGAAAGAAACTGACTTCCTGGGCCGCCAGCGCGATATTGGTTTCATCAATGTCCGCCCACTGGTATTCGATCTTGATACTGCCTCCGAAGGCGCCCAGTTCCACGATGAAGACCGCGCAAAGCGTGGCACCGACGAATACTCGCCGGTTAACCAGATCGTGACGTGGCAAAAGCCCACCGGAAAGGTGGCAGTCCACGGTAAGAAGACGAGCTCCTATCAAGGCCCTGCCACAGTGAATGGGCAATTTGGAACTGATATTCCTGCCCTCAGCCCACTGCCCGAGCCCGCTCCTGAACCAAGTGCGCCTGACCGCAACCGCACCGCTCCTTCGACTCCGACTTCTTCTTCGTCCTCTTCGTCACTGATCTGGATTATCGGTGGCGTTGTAGCCGGTGTCTTGGTGGTTGGAGCACTCGTTATTTTCGTTCTTCGCCGCCTTTCTTCCGCTTCTAAGAATGCTGACCAAGCATCGGGAGACGAACAGAAGCTTGCAACAGCTTCGTCGACGCGCGAACGCACTCGTGAAGATAAGCGTCGCGAGCGCGATGAGCGAAAGCGTGCAAAGGCAGCGGCAAAGGCAGCTCGTCAGCAGAGCAGCGCACCCGGTGCGATTCCTCAGGGCTCGGCTCCGCTGGGCACAGCTCCTCAGAGCGCCGCTCCCGCTACTTTCCAGGCTCCTTCTCAACCTGTAGCTCCTGTTGCACAGCCCGCAGCCCCTGCAGCTCAGGCTGTTTCTCAGCCGGTAGCCGCTGCTGCTCCGGCTGCTATTCCGGCTGCTCAGCAACAGGCCGTACAGCCTCAGACTCAGGCCCCCGCGGCGCAGTCTCAAGCGGCAGCAACGCAAGATGCTGCACCGCAGAAACAGCCCCAGGTACCTGCAGTGCACATTCCTCCGGCACCGAAGTCAGAGCCTTCGCCCGCCAGCCATTCTGCGGTTTCTCAGCCTGAAGCTCAAACACCGAACCAATCGGCACCTTCGGTACAGCTGACAGCTGAACCCGCACAGGCAAAGCCCCACGTGGAAGAGCAAGCGGCTGCAGCGGCCTCGACCCCTGCACCAGCTGCTCCGGCACCAACTGCTTCTGCTCAACCTACTCAGGCGCCAGCCGCACCGGCTCCTTCTGTGCAAGCTACCCAGGCTCAACCTACCCAAGCACCAGCTGCTCAGTCGCAGCCTGGGCAAGGCTCGCAGCAGCAGTGGACGCAGCCTCAGCCTGCCCAGTCCCCCGCGCCTCAGCCTGCTCCGCAGCAGTGGGGACAACGGCCACAGCAGCAACAGCAACCCGCACCACAGCAGTGGGGACAGCCGCTTCCACCCCAGCAGCAACAGCAACCCGCACCGCAACAATGGGGACAGCAGGGATATGCTCCCATTCCCAGCCAGCAGCAGGCGCCTCGTCAGCAATGGGGACAGCCGCTTCCTCCCCAACAGCAGCAACAGCCACAACAGCAAGGTATGAGCTTCCGCGGTCAAAGTATTGTTCCGCCGGCTCCGCAACAGAGCCAGCAGGCCCAAGCTCAGGGCTCCCCTTACGGTGCTCCTCAGCAGTGGGGACAGCAACCTACACAGGGCCAGCAGCCCGGGCAGAACCAGCAATGGCAGTCGCAGAGCCAGGTTCCAGCTCAGCAGCAATGGCAGCAGAGCGATCAGCCTTCTCGCACCCCCTACGGACCTGCTTCACCGCAGGGCCAGCAGTGGGGCGGACAACCCGCACAGCAGCCCTATGCCCCCGGACCGCAGCAAGGCCAGCAGTGGCAACAGTGGCAGCAAGGACAGTCCGCTCAGCAGGCACAGCAGTGGGGTGGACAACCCACGCAGCAGCCCTACGGCCCCGGCCAGCAGCAGGGGCAGCAGTGGCAGCCTCAAAACGGTCAGGGCACTCAGAATGGGCAGCAAGGCCAGCCCGGCCAACCGCAGCAGGGCCAACAGCCGGGTCAGGGACAGCAGTGGCACCAAGGCCAACAGGCGAATCCCTGGGCGCAAGGCCCCACGCAGCAATAACGAGCTAGAGAGCTCAAGGATAGGTTGAGGGCTTGGTATCACGTGATACCAAGCCCTCAACCTCTTTGTAGAAACCTTTAACGCGTTCTTCCCTCCATTAAGAACGCGCCAGAAGACCTCTACTCGATCACCTTCTCAAAAGACCACACATGCACATCGTTCCCATCCAAAGACACCGAGTGCTCGCCAACAATTCCGTATCCCGCACTCGAATAAAAGTGCGCATTCCTTGGGGTGCAGGTAATAAATGCGAGGCAGCCTCCCCCATGGGAACGGATATATCCTTCAATCCCACGTTCAAGGAAAAGCCGGCCAAGGCCTCGGTGTTGAAATTCCGGATCCACTGCTATCACCGTCAGGAACCACTGAAAATCCGATGCTTTACGGACAACTGAATCCGCGGCCTCGGTAAAAGAGAAGAAACGCACCAAGCGATCAAAGCGCATGTATCCAAGGAGGGGCTTGCAGTAGCGCAAGTATTCAAGCAGCCCTGGCGGGCGGCGGTTCAGCAGCGCAACGCCAAGGATTTTCCCCTGATCTTCTAAGACCAAAACCGTGTGATAACGCACGAATACGCGAATCATGACGCCGTGGAGATCACGAATCCAGTCGGAGAATTTTTCGGGTTCAGCAAGTAACCCTTTCACCGCCGTGTGAAGAGGGTAATTTTCGAAGGCTGCACCCGCGAGATCAGCGAGTTTATCTACCTGATCCTCGCGCGCAGAGTAAACGTGCATGGCCTTCCCCGATCGTTGGTTCCTCATGTCTGAGTATGAGTGGATACTGAGGTTTTGAGGCTAATGCATCAACCTGCACCCGTTCTTTCAAAAGTCAGTATGAAGGCAGAACAGCGCACTCGCAACAGTTTGCATTCATAAATGTATCGGGAATTTCTTGAGGAAATTTCAGGCGAGTACCCGATTGAAGATCCTGGCAACTCCAAGGCAGCTTTCAACAAAATCAACACCTGGCCCCAAAGCGACAAGCTCACGACTTCTGACTAGCGCTAACCTGAAAACACGTGGCTTCTCTTCGCCTTAGGCTCAGCATTCTTCGCTGGCATCACCGCTGCACTTGCGAAGCTGGGAATCCACGGCCTCGCGGCTGTGCTACTACCGAGCGCTCCAGGAAGGCCCCGCGTCCATCGTTGTCCCTATCGACAAGCTTTCAATACTGGTAACGGTTGCATTTTCAGCACTCATGTTGCGCGAACACGTCTCGGGACGGTACCTATTGGGGATCGCTAGTATGTGTGCCGGGGCCGTACTGATGGTCATCGGCTAGCTAGAGGAGGGAAAGTTATGCTGCGCCGCGCAACACTCGAAGATGCAGACGCTCTGTCCGCACTTGCCTCCACGTGCTTCACCCAGACTTTTGGCCACCTCTATGTACCCGACGACCTTGATCGTTTCATTCACGAGGCCTACTCCCCCGAGGTCCTTCGCGCAGAGCTTGCGGATCCGAAGCGCCCGACCTGGTTGCTTTTCGAGGAGCTTTCCATGGACGCCGAGAGCGCTCCCTCCCCCGCGCATATGGACGAAGGCTCGGAAGGCACGTTGATCGGCTACGTGACGGCTTGCCCCGCGCACCTGCCCCACCCCGAGGTCAAGGAGGGCGACGGGGAAGTACAACGCCTGTATTTGCTGCAGGAATACCAAGGTGGAGGGCGCGGTTCCCGGATGCTTGAACATGCGTTGAATTGGCTCGAGGCAGACGGGCCGCGAACACTATGGATTGGAGCATGGAGCGAGAACTACGGCGCACAGAGGCTGTACGGTCGCTACGGTTTCACGAAGGTCGGAGAGTATTCATTTATGGTTGGCGATCACGCTGACCGCGAGTTCATTTTGCGGCGCGATGCCGCGGTTCAGGAGTCCTCATGAAGACAGCACACTGGCATGCACTTTTGCTCGCAGGAGCAGGAGTTATGCATTTCAAGGCGCCGCAGGATTATGACGTGATTGTGCCACGTAGCCTTCCCGGGAATGCGCGAACCTACACCTTGGTGAGCGGCGCTGCCGAGTTGGCAATTGCCGCTGGCCTTACGCTTCCATTGACGAGGCGACTGGCCGGTTTGGCCGCGAGCGCGTTGTATGTCGCGGTCTTCCCCGCGAACATCAAGATGGCCGTGGATTATCGCAAGGAAGGCAAGCCTGCGGCCGCGCAGGCACTTGCGTATGCTCGACTGCCGCTTCAGATTCCTCTGATTCGCGGGGCGTGGAGGGTGTTTAGAGGGAAGTAGGCTGCATCACTGTTCCGCGTCCACAGCCTTTAGTCTTCGGGCAGCTTGCGACGCTACTCAAGCAATGCGTCCATGGCCTTGCGAATACGTTTCTCTTCTCCTGACCCATTCGTCGGAAGTCGCAAAACCGGAACCCCATAGAGACCCAATATTTCATCCTTCATTCTGTCTCTTCTCAACTGTTCAGGATTGTTTTCATGGAAAGCAACTCCATCAACTTCGATAGCAAGGAGTAAGCGAGAGCTCACTTTCGAACTTATGCCAAAGTCAATCGCACTATCGGTATAGACAAAAGCACGTTGCTCGTCTTCAAGCTTTTCCGTGTTTGGCAAGATATCGCGTAGAGGTAGATGCATCTGGCATTTAAAGGCCGAATAACGCGGTACTTGAAGTATCTCCTTTAACAGCTCGAATGCAATATTCTCAGCAGGAGATTCTCCTTTTCCTTTACTTTTCGCACGGGCATAACGTTCAAGCGAAGCGCTATAGGTCGGATAAAGAACATCGAAGACTGAGACGATTTCTGAATGAGTAACTGCACTTGGATCGTAGGTCTCGATATAGTCAAGCAATGCTCTCATGTTGCGACTCTTCCGGACTCCATTTCCCGTTGTCACGACGATGAGCTGCTCTTTGGCACGCGAAACTGCAACATTCGTTAGGCGGTCGTCATCGTAATACTCGTTTCGGGCGGCTTCATCCTCGCTATCGAGCACCGTTGATAGCACGACGATTCCAGCTCCGCGGCCTTGGAATTTATGTGCGGTTTCGACTAGCAAGCGGGGATCGTTCGGTGCAGGCAATTCTCCTTTTAGACGCTCCGCAATTCGGTTCGCCTGTTCGCGATAAGGAGTGACGACTCCCAGTAGAAAGTCTCCTGATGCGTCTACACCGTCAAGATCAAGGTCTTCGCGGAGCACCCTCATTTCTTTGAGTTCCGCAATAATATCGATTTCACGCTGAGAATAACGTTTATTCCTCTTTCGCTCGCCATGCAATGTTCGCGAGTGATGTCCTGGTGCCGCATAAACAACTTGAAACGGCGACGGTGCATCTTCGCTCGGCTCAGACATTGCCACCAATTGGCCGTCATAGTACATGCGATTGCAAAACTCGATGATCGCTGGGTGACACCTATAGTGCTCAGTCAATAACGTACTGGGAACATTTGCGCTATACGCCAGCATTTTGGTCGCTGTCAGCAATGACAGTTTTCGTACATCAAACCGTTCATTCGGAGGCTCATATTCGCTCTCTTCCCACCCGCTTAAAATCGGTCCGATCTGCTTCTCATCTCCGACGATCACCGCATTTCTAGCTTTGGAAAGTGCGGCTAATCCCTGAGGAAGAATAACTTGCGAGGCCTCATCGATGATGATCCAGTCGAGAAGCACATCATTCGCTAAGTTGTTACGAATTGAAAAACAGGTCGATGCAACAATCGGAAAGCGATTCAGCAAAGCCTCTGTCTGTTCATTGATACGCTCACTCTCGTCTAAAACATTTTCTTCATCTGAGGCAAGACGCCGCAGTAAGGAAGCATTAAAAACTTTTCGCGCATAGTCGCGATAGCTTCTGCCGACTTGATCGTTCTGATTATCTGACGATTTTTCTAACTCAACATTCAGGCGTTCTTCCGCTTCACGTTCCACAACCTGGTAAAGCAACAATTGAATGACGGACTGCACGCTTGCATCACTAAGATCTAGCCCCTTAAGCGATCCGTAGGTTCGATAACGCCGCCATCTTTCTATTAGACCTTTTATTCCTCGTGGAAGACGCGGCTGTACAAGTGCGCATGCTAATAAATCGCCAATGAGAGCGGCATCGGCATGCGCAAATACGTAGTCAGAGAGGTCTGGCAATTCAAGACCACTACGACTGAGTTTTTCTTCAAAGATTCCTCGTTCTCTCTCCATCTCCCTCAGTTGTGCGCGCAAACGCGGAATTTCTCGTGAACTGACCCACGATGAGACTAAAGAATTTTCAGTTTGGCGTAGGCGTTCTCTGAACATTGGTAGTAGCGTCGTGTCTACATCAGAAAGCACAGCTGAACGCCACTCCTCTTCCAATTTCTGCAGCTTTTCCTGATCTTCCCAAAACTGGTCAACATGCTCTCGATTTCCCAGGTTTGCGAGAAGGAAGCCATACCCTTCCTCAGTGAGCTTGTCAACGACATTCTGTACCGCAGAATTAGCTCCCGCTACAATCCCTACTCTTTTCCCCTGCCATATAAGCGTTGCAATGAGGTTCAAGATTGTTTGCGTTTTGCCTGTTCCCGGAGGTCCATCAATAATCGAAATCTGATGCCTCAGAGCAGACTTGATAGCCAGCCGTTGATCAAAATTAGAACGGAAAGGCATGACGACCTCCGCAGAAGCACCTGTTGTTGCATCGCAATTCCCGCTCAGAAACACCTCGAGCGCAGATCCCTCTGGGGCACGAGGTAGCCGCTGCCAAATCGTTGCGAGCTGCGCAGCTATCCCCGCCTCGCCCTCCCCAAACCACTCTTCATAACCTTTGTCATTGATGCAAAGTTCAGCACCTTGCCTGTGCGCATAGTCGAATACTTCTTCGCAGACATAATCAATGACTAGTTGCGACTTAATCTGCGCAGCGCTCGCTTCACGAACATCTAACTGCCCCGCGGCCCTGCGATGCAGCTTTATTTCACCGTTCTTGTTTATACAGGCAATTGTGTATCGAACTTGGGACGGCGTCCCCTCCCAACTCAAAACCCAGATCTTGGTGACGTTTGTCCAGATTGCTCCGTCAACTTTGACCTCATCAAGAGGATGAATGTCATGTTCACTGATCTGGGTATAGATACGAACGTTCTCGCGACGATACTTGTATCCGCTGCTGGGAGGAACCACGGCATGGACACCCATATAGAACACTTCAATATAGTCACCACGATCTTCCCAACGGACAACATCGTCGGTCCGGTCGAAAAAATTTTGACTACCGTTCGACCTTATCAAGATGTGTTCTTTTGTTTGGTCCATGGCTTCATCGCCCTCCATCCGTCGTCGTATTCAGAATATGAAGGGCACTTGCACCAACGAACCGTTTTAATTTTTTTCCATCTTCTTCTTAGAAAACTCCAAGGTAAAAGTTTTCCCCAACCGGGACACACTCATTGGGAGAAAGAAAGAGCCAATATTCTACTGTTTTCTCAGCCCTCAGCGTCAGCACCCGGAGGCGGGAGCTGACGCAAGTGCTGTTTGAGTCGATTGGCCTGAGCTTGAAGCGAAACGAAGGTCATGCCACCCGAAATCACTCCACCAATAAGCGGGAGGATCTTCGACATTGTTTTGGTGAAGCCCTGCTTCGTCACGGAAATTCCGATGACCTTGAGCGATTTCCTGACGACCGGATACCAGGTCCCCTTCATCAAGGCCTTGCGCGCAACTCGCTTTTCAATAGCAGGAGCAACGATCATTCGAGCAAAATCCCGCATTGACTCAGCAGCTCCGGCAACTCCCAGCATGACACCAAAGAAGAGCCCCATCTGCGCAATGGTCTCATCATCAAGATCCTCTGGATCTGTCAGGAATTCTTTCCATCCATACAAATACGCAAGCTTTTGCATGATCCGAAGCGAGTGAACGTAATACTGCCCCAAGTCAGCGGGCACAGTTCCCAGCATCGCGAGTCCACCCGGAATACCAGCAACAAATGAAAGCGCGGTAGATTTTTTCGTCTCATAAGAAATCGCGTCATTGGCCAATTTGTCCAAACGCTTCTGAGAAATTCCCGCTGAGATGGGATCACTGGCAATAGCTTCTTCAATTTGCGACTCACTCAAGTGGGCTTTCTGAAGCTCTTGGCGCAGGAAGTCTTCACGAGAGATCCGCACTCCCCGAATGCGCACGAGTTTCTTCAGGAAGAAGACCGCATAGACCGAGGCCTCTTGTCCCTCCTCCGTTGAGAGTTCAGAAAGCAGCGGGTCATTTTCATCGTCTTCGATGAGTTCGCCTTCAAAAACGGGAGCATCAAGAATTTCATCTTCCTGATAGCCATGCGTGGCTTCTTCGGAGAGCAAAGGTTCTTTCTCCTGGCTCATATTGCCCCTCATCACTCACATCGAAAACAGGTAGTGCAATTCTACTGGAAGTAGGCATTACTCACGCTTCGTCGGATAGCGCCGATCCTCGACCCCCTGCCCACGGGCCCGGCGCGCGCCAGCAGGTGCTGCGCACCTACTTCCCCGACATGAACTTCGACGAACCCGGCGTCGGATGGGCGGAATTCCAACGTATTCGCGCGCTCGATACGGCCTCGAAAAACCTGGTCGGAATCGCCCGCATCCTGGCCGAGCTGCGCCCCGACACGCCCGCGCTCGCGGCCACCGGGCGCGTGCCCGTGCACATGCTGTACGGGGACCAGGACGAGATCTGGCCGCCCTCGTGGTACGCCGAGGAGGCCGCCGACCTGGGGGCCCGCGAAAGCATCATCCGAGGGGGCACGCACAGCCCGCAGCTGCAGTTCCCGCAGCAGCGGGCGGAGTTTGCCAGCTCGTACTGGGCGGACGTGGAATCGGGAGCGCTGGTCTGGTCCATGTGACGTGAGATGATGTGACATCGTCCCAAAACAGACCTTGTGATGCATATCTGTGAGGATGGATGCTTAGTATTGTGCTTATGAACAAGCGTTCCGTCCTTACTGCAGTGCTGGCTCTCGGCCTGGGCGTCACCGCCCTGACCGGCTGCGCCACCGATTCCGATTCCGCTCACTCCTACGTGACCCCGAAGGACGTCAAGACGGTCGAGCGTCCCATCGCTCAGATCGACGAGCACGGGATCAAGGTCCCCGAGAAGCACGACCTGAAGGTCAAGCTGGCCGACTCCGACAAGGCCGCCAAGTGGACGATCGAGGTCTCTGACCCGACCGCCCTTGAGGTGGGCAAGTCCGAGAAGAACATCGTCACCCTGCACCCGCTGCGTGCGCTGGGCGAGGACGACGACCCGATCACCGTGACCCTGACCGATCCGGACGGCATCAGCACCGAGATCACCGTCGTTATCACGCCGGGCGCCAACTGAATCTAACCCTGTGAGGGCCCGGGATCGGTATCGATCCCGGGCCCTCACATGTTGGCGCCTAATCGAAGTGCTTCACAGAGCGTCTATGAACTCCCGGAGTGCGCGTAGCGGCAGCATGAGGTGGTTGTCTGCCCCCGGGCAGGGAACAAACTGCGAGGACTGGTGGAGGTAGAACTCACGTGCCCGGTCGTCCGCGCAGTGGACCAGGAGGGCAGCAAAACCGACGTCGTTGCTGAGCTTGTAGGCTCGCAAGAGGGCGTCCTTGAGGAGCGCTGCACCGATGCCGTTTCCCTGTACGCGTCGATCGACGGCAAGCCGCGCGAGGAGAAGGATGGGACACGGGTCCGGGCGTCGACCGGGTTTGAGGGCATCTGGGAGTGTGCTGCGTTCTACTGCTCCCATAGACAGGGCGTAGAAACCAAGCGTCTCTGGTTCCTGCCTCGTGACGAAAACGCGAGTGTTACCTTCTCGATGGTTCTGCCATGCGAAGCGGTGGAACCAATCGTCGATCTCGGTGTCGCCCGACTGGAATCGTGATCGGTCGTCTTTGTGTTCAAGAAGACGAGGTTCTTGCAGAACTGATACGTACATCACTGATCAGAGGTGCGTGGAGTGGTCAGATTGATGTGCGTGCCGAAGGGCGACGGGCGCTCGAAGAGCCTGCGCAGCTTGGGATCGTCCGTCGGCGGCGCCTGCAGAATTTCTTCGAAGCGGGCGTATTGTTCGTCGTTCATGAAGAAGAGGCGCTGGTCGGCAAGACGTCGCTGCGCTTCCAGTGTTGCAGTGGAGAGAACGAAATCGCTGATGCTACGGGCATCCTGTTCAGCCGCTCGACGAATGAGTGCATCCTGTTCTTTGGTGAGGCGCAGGTCCAGGCGCTGTGTCTTCGTGGTGCTCATTGGAGTCTCTCTTTCTTCTGTACGGAGTTTATCCGTACATCTGCCTAACATAGCATAGATCTATACAAAGAACCACTTCCGTTAGTGTCCTTCAAAGTGTTCTGCCCCATACATGTGAGAGGGTTATGTAGTGTCAAGGCGTTGTACGTTAGCGCGCTAGCTAGTGCTTTGGTCGCGCAGAGATGAGGTCAACGCGCAGTCGCCGCGGGCGAAGATGCGCTGCCAGGTGCCAGCGGGCCTCCTCGTCGCGGCCAAGGAGGAAGATGATCACAGAGGCGCTATGACGGCTCCCGCGCGGCGCGCCCAGGCCGATCACCCCGGTTCGAGCGCGGGCACAGCGCCACGGCCGTCTGGCGGGCGCGCAGTCACCGGCGGTCATCGGCACGCGTGTACACGCCGTGGGCGACGTGGCAGTCGGGCCGAGGACGTCCAGCTGATCGACGAACTGCGTCGAGGAGAAGCCGCCTCCGCGCGAGCGCATCGCCGTGAACGACGAGGAGTACTCGCTCTTCCACAGGTCGGCCAGCGCGGTCGTGCGCGTCTCGGACCATTCGGCCTCGGAGTGGGACTAGCCAAGGTGGATGTGGATGCGCATGCCGCGACGCCCGGCCTTGTCCGGCAGATCGAGCAGCAGCTGGGCGGCGAGGGAGTAGGGGGCGTGCGGGAAGATGCCCACGGCCGGAGGGGTCGGCATCGCGTCCAGAGACACGGAGACCTCGCGTTCGCCTAGGGCCCGCCACTCCTCATTCGACCAGCTCATAACCTCCCAGTAGGCGACGCTGTGCAGCCCGGCGTCGGAGAGCATGGGGGCGAGCGCCCACTCGATGCGCCCCTCGTCGCCGGGGCCCGTGATGGCGCGCCCGTTGGGGGCGACGACGGCGCGGAATACGCCTTGCGGCACCAAGACCGTGATCGCCCCGGGCCTCGGCGCCGAGGACGTTGACGACGCGTGGTCCGTCATCGACGAGATCGTCGAAGACGGGGACGAGCTGGCGCTGGTCCTGTCCGACCACCGCCTGCCGGGAAAGTCGGGCGTGGATTTCCTCGTGGAGCTCATGAAGGATGAGCGTTTCGGGGCGACCCGCACGGTGCTGGTCACCGGCCAGGCGGACCAGTCCGACACGATCCGCGCGGTCAACCAGGCGGGCCTGGACTACTACATCGGCAAGCCCTGGAACCCCGAGGAGCTGCGCGCGGTCGTGCGTGACCAGCTCACCGAGTACGTCCTCGAGTCCGACGTGGACCCCCTGCACTACGTGAGCGTGCTCGACGGCGTGCGCGTCATGGAGGCGATCCGCTAAACGGCAGACACAGGGCCGCCGCACGACCAATGACGGTTGCGCGGCGGCCCTTCACGTCAGAAGTGGCTGGGTGAGTGAGGCTGTTCAGGCTTCCACAGTGGCAGCGACTGCCAGTTATCGGGCGCGCCTGTTGTGCGCAGAGGAACGACGTCGGTAGCGGGAAAGGCAGCGAGAACCGCGGGGAGGGCGGTCCCGTCTCCTAGGTCCATCGTGCGGATAAGGTACTGGACGAGAGTGAGCTGGTCGAAGCACTTGTTGCTCTCCGGAGACAATTGTGTGATGCCCAGGGTTTCAGCGTCTTTCGGTAGCTTGACCTTGCGGAGTGTTCGATTGAATAAGCGCCCCTGGTGCGCGCAAATGTTTCGTAGAATTCTAAGGATATCAAGCCAAGAATTGACCTGTGATCGAGTTAAATGGAGTGAAGCTGCGATAGTATCTTGGCAATGAATAGGTGCCATTTCGAATAGCATGGCGAGCTTTCCCCACTCGAGGATGTGCACTGCTACCCATACGGGCAGTTTTCCATTGTATTCATCTCGGTAGTGGCGAATGAAATCTTCCTGCGATCGTTCGAGGCTTTTCTCGTAGGAATATATCCATTTCCTATATTTCTTGGTTTCGTGCTTGTTTTCCTTATCGAAACCTGATGGACCTAACTGCGAAGACGCAAGGTGGAGATAGGGATGCTCCTCTCCGAGCGTGTAGCCGATGAGTGCTCGTAATCCTACTTCGATCCGGGAGAGTTCGTGAAAGGTCACCGAACGAAGTTTTTCGTCAAATCTGTAGAGGGAAAGAACCTGTTCTAGATTCGTGTTGGGAGAAAAATGATCAGAGCGCGTCTGAGTTGTGTCATCGTATTGACGAAAGGGGTAATAGTAGCCAGAAAGCCTGTAGTAGCTGATCGTCTCGAGTGTTTGCTTCGCTGTTTTACTATCGTCAATAGTCATACCCCGTGATCGGAGTAGGTCGATCTGTTGGTCAATAGTTAAAAATGGCTTTTCCATTTTTATGCGCCCTTGCATAGAAGAAAACCGGCCCTGGACCTTGCGGCGGAACCGGTGTTGATGATATTAAGCATACCTATGGCATGTCAGCATGTCAATGAGGCGCATGTGTGGTGCATCATGACGCGGCCTTAGATGCTGTCGTTAACTCGCTTGCCTCGGGTTGCCGGGAACAAGAAGACAGTCCCTGGAACCCTCGGCGAGGTAAGTGCGGTCTTGATCGGCCACGCGAGTCATGTCAGTTTTGCGCCGGCTGGCCCGGGTCGTTGCACATGGTGATGCCCTCGAAGCCGGCGTCCGCCAGCGCGTAGTCGCCGCGGGCGCAGGTGCGCTGCCAGGTGCCGGCCCTCACGAGGACCTGCACGGGGTTGGTTGGATCGGAGGCCTGCGCTCCGACCGGAGAGCCCAGCGTGACGATGTGCGGGTCGCCGAGGGTGCGTCCCCCGCTGCCTCCCAGGTGCACTTCGAGGACTCCGGGCCCCGACCAGATCTACAGTTCGTCGGAGTGGACGAGGTGCCAGCGGACCTCCTCGTCGCCGGGGTCCCCTCGGCATCCGCCAGCGGGCGCACGTGGGCGTCGAAGGCGCACAGCAGGCCGCAGCTGCGTCCGTCACCACGTCGGCGGCGGCGGTCGCGAAGGAACGCCCCGCGATGAGCATGTTCGTGGCCCGCGCGTAGGCGCGTAGAAGCAGCTGGGTGGCGAGGGGATCCAGGGCGCGGTTCATGCGTCAAACGTAGCAACTGCGGCGTCGATGTCGGGGATGAACCAGGGGGTGACCAGGGTGGATCCTCATAGAAATGCGCGAGACTGCGGGCCTATCGTTCACACATGACACACAACACGGCGGGTCTGGTGACCCGGGCACTGACGAAGACATACATGCGTGGGAACACGCCCGTCCACGCCCTGGTTGGCGTCGACCTGACCCTCCCGCAGGGCACGCAGGTGGCGATCATGGGCCCCTCGGGCTCCGGTAAGACCACGCTCCTACACTGCCTGGCGGGCGTGCTGCGCCCCAGCTCAGGGTCCATCACCCTGGACGGTGAAGAGATGACGACCATGTCGGAGCGCGCGCTGTCCGACCTGCGCCTGCGTCGCTTCGGCTTTGTGTTCCAGGACGGCCAGCTTCTGCCCGAGCTGCCCACGGAAGAGAACATCGCGATGCCCCTCATGCTGGCGGGCACGCCCAAATCGCAGGCCATCGCTCGCGCACGTGAGATCCTGACGAGCCTCGGCCTTGACGGCGCCGGCACCTACCGCCCTGGCCAGCTTTCGGGCGGACAGGCCCAGCGCGTCGCGATCGGCCGCGCGCTTGCTACCAACCCCTCGGTGATTTTCGCAGATGAGCCCACGGGGCCCTCGACCAGGCGACCGGCGGCGAGGTTATGTCCCTCCTGACGAGCGCCTGCGCCTCCACGGGCGCTTCCCTCGTCCTCGTCACCCACGACCCGACTGTTGCCGCGCGCCTGCCGCACGCGTTCCTGGTCGCGGTGACGGGTGGCGTCATGGCCTTCGGGTCGCGTGCAGCCGTGGCCGCCACCTCCGCCACGGCCGACGATCCCTCAAGCCTCGACGGGATGGCGTCCTTCTACGTGATCCTCGCGTACTTCGCGGCCACCCTGCTCATTGTCCCCATCATCTCGATGGGTGCGGGGGCCGCGCGCCTGGGCTGCTCGCGCGGCGTCGATCTGGCAGACGTGGGCACGATGGTCGCCTTTCTGGAGCGTTGCTCGCACTACACGCTCGAAGAGCTGGAGGTACTCCTCGGAGTGAGTGGAGCGTTATCTCTGGACGGTGCTCAGCGACATGCGCTTGGACGAGAAGGTTTGCATTTCGTGATATGTTGATTTGCAACACATCGGCCATTGCATACGGTGGAGAAAATGTGGCTAGCTGATGATGTGTAGAAGCGCATTCTTTTCTGCTTTGTAAGTCATATTGATAGGAGTGTTGAACGCTGAGTTTAATATTGTCTATTGTTTTGGGTGTGTTCGCTGGAATGCTGCTCAAGGGTTTCTATTCGATGGTCAAAATAGAAGAACCTGCATCATATTCCTATAGTGTTTCAAAGCTTGAGCGTAGCCGGGGAAAAATTGCCGCTCAGTATATTGGTTTTAGAACCATTCCAGTATTCGTTGCGACCCTTGGCGTGGTTGTCACTGCACATCGTTTGATGCTACATGATTGGGTCACTTTCTTTGCGTGTGCGCTTTCCTTCGTGTGTCTCTCATCAGGCAGAGCGTTGGTCGAACGGATCAAGAGTGGAATGAGAGATGCGCCTTTCCATTGTATTGTCCTGATTGGGGAGATCATTGGTTCTTTCGTTGTAGGCGCTACTTCATTACTGTTTTCTTCTTACCTGGAAAGTTTTGTCCCGGAGCCTCGAGAGTTTGTGTCTGGTGCATGGACTGCTTTGTTCGTAGCGCTTGTCTATCGGGGGATGCGGACGGTGAGCCGTGCTCCTAGATCCTTAAGTCCGTGTGACCGATTGCGGTTGGTGCGTGAGGATGTGGGGGATGATATTTGGAATGACATATATGACATGGCAAAGGATAAAGCAGTTCCTTGGTGCGTACTAGCTGCGATCGTGGTGGTGGAGGTTACTGAGAGGCCAAGGTGGGTGCGGAAATGTGAACGGATCTTTTCTTCGCTGATGTTTCATAAGGTGAAGATGAGCTTCGGCGTGACGCAGGAACAGTCGAAACGGCCTTTGACTGATTGTGAGGCGCTATCTCAAACGTGTGATTGGATCAAGCGTGAACTCTCTGACGAAACGATCAATACCCTGATGGCGCCCTATCATACGGCGCAGAATCAGCCGGGTCATTCCTCTTTTCGAACCGAGCTAGATTTCTGCTTTAAGGAAGTTGAACGAATCGCCAATGAAAGAAATCCTGACGGTATTTACGGTGGGATTGTTAGTCATTGCGCTCGTGAGCTGTATCAGAATGTGAGTTTGAAGAGATAGTCGCCGCGCCACTGTGAGGGTAAAACGCCTATTTAAGAGCGCGGGCATGAGTCGTGTCGTCCGTGTGTGTCACTGACGCTTACGTCGACGGTAAGTGGTCTGCTTGAAGCAGCGGCAACTTGATCTACAGGAGCAGCGGCACCGTCGGAACTATCGTCGTCGTGACGACGAGGGGTTCGAAGACACGCAACGGGATGTGGGCGGCCAGGCGGCGCCCCGCCCACGCGCACGCGAGTACCACGGGTGCCAACAGGGCGACGAGGGGCAGATGCTCGAGACGCAGCAGGCCTATGCCGATCGTGAAGGGTGCCTTGATGACGTTGACCGTGAAGAAGAACCAGGCTGTGGTGCCCAGGAACTCGCTCACTGAGAATTGTGAGGCCAGGAAGTACATGGAGGTCACGGGTCCGCCTGCGTTCGCCGCCATCGTCGTGAAGCCCGTGAGTGTCCCGTAGACGGCTCGAGCGACGCGCCCCTGGCTGACGTGCGGAGGTCCCCAGCGGCGCTGGGCGAGCCAATGACGACGACGTCGACGCCGTCGTCGGTGAAGACGGAGTCACCGTCGGTCGTGTGGCGCACGCCGTCGACGCCCCGCATCGCCCCACCTGAAGCAGATACGCCACTGATCATTGATTCGGATACTGTACTGTCCCGCCCGATTACCGCGCAGAAGCTCGAGACGATTGCCCGGAGGGATCCGGAGGTCCTCCAAACGACACGCAGCGTCAACCTGACGCAACTTGCGCAGCGCGACACGCGCGACCCGGCCACTGCCCCATTCAGGAGTGATTAAACATTAAACCTGAATTCGACGATATCGCCGTCCTGCATGACGTAGTCCTTACCTTCCATGCGGACCTTGCCGGCAGCCTTCGCAGCAGCCATGGAACCAGCCTCGATCAGATCGTCGTATGAGACGATTTCAGCCTTGATAAAGCCCTTTTCAAAGTCCGTGTGGATCACGCCTGCAGCCTTGGGAGCAGTGTCACCCTTGTGAATCGTCCAGGCTCGCGCTTCCTTCTCACCGGCAGTCAGGTAGGTTTGCAAGCCAAGGGTGTCAAAGCCGACTCGCGCCAACTTATCCAAGCCGGATTCGCTCTGACCGGACTCCGCCAGCATTTCTCGAGCGTCATCCTCGTCCAGCTCAACGAGCTCGGACTCAAACTGCGCGTCCAAGAAGATGGCTTCAGCGGGGGCAACAAGTGAACGCAACTCGTCCTGCAGTTCCTTGTTGTCCATCTCTTCAGCATCCATGTTGAACACGAAGATGAAGGGCTTAGAGGTCATCAGCTGGAAGGACTTGAGTGCATCCTGATCAAGCTTTGCCCCCGCGGGGCCGCTGAGCAGTTCGCCCTTTTCAAGTAGTTCCATTGCCGCGCGCGCAGTTTCCAGGACAATTGCCTCGGTCTTCTTGCCGCGCACTTCCTTTTCCAGACGCGGGATCTGCTTTTCAAGCGTCTGCATGTCGGCCAGAATCAGCTCGGTCTTAATGGTTTCAATATCCGATTCAGGATCGACCTTGCCATCAACGTGCACGACGTCAGGGTCGGAGAAGGCGCGCGTCACCTGGCAAATGGCGTCGGCCTCGCGAATGTTCGCAAGGAACTGGTTACCCAAGCCCTCACCCTCAGACGCACCACGCACAATACCCGCGATATCAACGAAAGAAACGGTCGCGGGAATGATGCGCTGAGAACCAAAGATCTCGGCGAGCTTGTTCAAACGCGCATCGGGAAGCGGAACGACACCCACATTCGGTTCGATGGTTGCGAAGGGATAGTTTGCAGCCAGAACGGTCGCGCGGGTCAGAGCATTAAACAGAGTGGACTTGCCAACGTTGGGCAGGCCGGCGATACCAATAGTTAAAGACACGCCTCTATCCTATCCGACGAGGCCGCACTCCCGTTTGCCCGCACGCACAGAAAGTACGTGAAAAAGCGGGTGAAATTTCGCTCAGCTGGTGTGATCAGGCCCCGCAGTGCGGCGCGCATGCGGACGAACATCGATCTGTCCGGCCTTCTTCAAATCTGAACGCAGGTCACGGGGAAGCGCGAAGGTCGTTGTTTCCGTCTCAGTTCGGACTTCCTCAACAGTCGGGAAACCACGTTCCTGTAGCCAGGCAATCACATCACGGACAAGGATTTCGGGTACTGACGCGCCCGAGGTCAAGCCCACGGTCTTCGCACCTGCGAACCATTCTTCCTGAAGTTCTTCGGCCTTATCAATGCGATAGGCAGCGGGAACACCCGATTCGAGCGCGACATCAACCAAACGAACCGAATTCGAGGAATTCGCAGAACCCACAACAACCATGACATCGACTTGAGGGGCAATGACCTTCACAGCACCCTGGCGATTTTGCGTTGCGTAGCAAATGTCATCTGAAGGCGGATCAACAAGTTTGGGGAAACGCTGGCGCAAGCGATCAACCGTTTGACGCGTCTCATCAACAGAGAGGGTCGTCTGTGAAATCCACACAACGCGCTCAGGGTCACGAACAACCAGGTTGTCGACTTCTTCAGGCGTTCCAACCACTTGAATGTGTTCGGGAGCTTCGCCAAAAGTACCTTCAACTTCTTCGTGACCTTCGTGGCCAACCAAGATGATGTCGTAATCTTCCTTCGCGTAGCGCACGGCCTCTCGGTGAACCTTCGTGACCAGCGGACAGGTCGCATCGATTGTTGCAAGGTGACGCTTGGCTGCAACCGCATGAACTTCAGGCGAAACCCCGTGAGCAGAGAACACCACACGTGCGCCTTCGGGAACCTGATCGGTTTCTTGAACGAAGATCGCGCCACGCTTCGTCAAAGATTCGACGACAAACTTGTTGTGAACGATTTCTTTACGGACATAGACGGGCGCACCGTAAAGATCCAAGGCCTTTTCAACGACATCAACCGCGCGATCAACACCCGCGCAATATCCACGAGGCGCTGCAAGCAGGATCTTCCCACCTTCGGCGTGGGAATCGCTTTCGCTAGTACGAAGGCTGTCGTCATGAGTCATAGATCAACCGTACAGGCCGCCATGTGCATCTGCGAACCATAATTGCTTTTCCTTCCCAGTCTGGACGCAAATGCCCCTGGCCTGTGTCATGCTTATTTCGTGCCAGAGAACATGCCCCCCGCAGCAAAAGCTGCTGATACGACGCGCGAAAACCCGTGGCCACTGCGCAGACTCACGCAGAACATCAAGATCTACGTTGACCGGATGTCTTCGCTCTGGGTGGAAGGTCAGGTCGTTCAATACAATCCGCGCCCGGGCTCGCGCATGGCATTTTTCACCCTGCGCGACACCGAATCTGACACCTCGATGACCGTTACAGCTTTCCCAAATGTCATTTCTGCCATTGGCGCAGGATTTGAAGAAGGCGTCAAAGTCGTCACGCGCGTCAAGCCCGTTTTTTGGGAACGCAGCGGAAGCTTGAACCTCCAAGCCGCCGAGGTTCACCTTCAAGGTCTGGGCGATCTATTGGCTCAAATCGAACGCTTGCGTCAAAAACTTGCAGCCGAAGGCCTCTTTGACGAACGACTTAAGAAACCTCTTCCTTTCCTTCCGCGCGTTATTGGCCTTGTATGCGGGCGAAATGCGAAGGCAAAGGATGACGTCATTGTGAATGCAAGTGCGCGCTGGCCCGCTGCGCGCTTCGAGGTCCGTGAGGTCGCGGTCCAGGGTCAGTACGCGGTGCGCGAAGTCAGCGATGCCATTGCCGATCTCGATCAAATCCCTGAAGTTGACGTGATTGTTGTTGCTCGAGGCGGCGGTTCCGTTGAGGATCTTCTTCCCTTCTCTGACGAGGCCTTGGTACGTGCCGCTGCAGCCGCCTCCACTCCCCTAGTGTCGGCAATCGGGCATGAAGGCGATGCACCACTTTTGGATTACGTGGCCGACTTCCGCGCATCGACTCCGACGGATGCGGCCAGACGCATTGTTCCTGACCTTGCCCAAGAGCTTGAGGGTTTGGCTGGCGCTTCTCAAGCAATGCGCAATGCGATCGAGCGCAGACTGACACAAGAACGTCATCATTTAGATCTTGTTGTTTCGCGTCCCATCTTCCTCACGCCGGCAGCAACATTGGAACCTCATCGCGTCCTCATTGATTCAGCGGTGACAAATTTGCGTTCCCGGATAGAGCGACGCCTCAGCGAGGAGCGCCAGGGAATCGTTCAAGCCTCGGCAACCCTGCGCGCTCTTTCACCACAAGCCACTTTGGAACGCGGGTATTCCATGCTCAAGCTTCCCTCTGGCGAATTGGTTCGCGACGCCTCGCAAGTTCCTAAAGGCACCCTGGTCGAAGGCATCCTTGCCTCAGGCCGCTTGGTTGCCCAAGTCGTTGGCTCCACCCAAGCAACAGATAGCGCAGCACCGGCAAACGAATAACTCTCCCACTTTCTCACCAACAACACCCACCCAACTTGGAGGATCACATGGCAGAAAATACACTCCCGGCACCGGAATCCCTGTCCTATGAAGCAGCACGCGATGAATTAATCGCCATCGTGAAGACGCTGGAAAGCGGACAGGCGCCCCTAGAAGACACTCTTGCCATGTGGGAACGCGGCGAAGCCCTTGCCACCCGCTGCCGCTCGATTTTGGACGCGGCAACCCAACGGATGGAACAGGGAACAGAAAATTAATTCTCCGTCGCCCAGGCCCCCAGAGATTGGTTAGACTGAGAACGTCAATTGTTCGAGGAAACCAGCCGAAGTGGTCTGGAAACAGGAGGAAACATGGACCTCGCAACCGACCCCCACATCCTCTCCATCGGAGAAGCCCTGATGGATATCGTGGTCCCCGCAGATAGCCCTATCCCGGCTGCCGAGATCCCCGGGGGCTCACCGGCAAACGTTGCAATGACGCTCGGACGCTTGGGCCGTAACGTTGGCCTGCAAACGTGGCTGGCACACGATGAACGCGGCGACATCCTCGAAGAACACTTCACGGCCTCCCACGTTGTCATCACCGAGGAGTCCTTCGGTGCTGATCACACACCGACCGCACTCGCAAAGCTCAACGAAAAGGGCGCGGCAACCTACACCTTCGATCTTGATTGGTGTCCAAATAGCCCCATTGTCGTATCCACTCAGGCTCGAATCGTCCACTCTGGTTCAATTGCCGCAGTGATCGAGCCAGGCGCACACGCCGTTTTGGATGCAATGGTCACTGCGCGCCAGCACGCCATCATCACTTATGACCCCAATGCTCGGCCCGCGCTCATGGGAACGCCTGAAGAGGCCTTGGCAACTGTCAATAAGTTCATCGGTATTTCCGATGTCGTCAAGGTTTCCGACGAAGATATCGCTTGGCTCACCAACGGGCGCGACATTGACGATGTAGTCCGTGATTGGCTCACCGCAGGTCCCTCGCTCATCGTTGTCACGAAGGGCAAGGACGGCGCAGCGGCATTCACCTCGAGTGGTGTTCGCCGTTCTATCCCCGCCGGAGATGTCAAGGTTGAAGACACCGTTGGTGCAGGCGATTCCTTCATGGGAGGTCTGATCGACGCCCTGTGGTCACTCGGCCTAGTGGGTGCCATGTCGCGTCCCGCTCTGCGTGATTTGGATGCCTCAAAGGTCGACTTCATCTTGGAGCGCGCAGCAACAATTGGTGACATTACGGTCTCTCGTGCGGGCGCGAACCCCCCGTGGCTCTCGGAGCTCGCTGATTTCCTCGCCTAGGACTCTTCACTCACTTGGCTTTGAAAGACGGGGGGTGCGGATCAAAAGATCCGCGCCCCCTAGCTATATCAATCTGAAGCCTTCAGGGCAGGGAACTACTTCCCCATCCGCCGCTCTCTTTGGGCGTAGGCACGAAGTGCACGAAGGAAATCAATCTTCCTAAAGTCAGGCCAATAGGTTTCGCAGAAATAAAACTCAGAATGTGCAGACTGCCAAATCATAAATCCTGACAGTCTCTGTTCGCCAGAGGTTCGAATGACAAGATCCGGATCGGGTTGATCACCGGTATACAGGTGTTCAGCAATGTCCGAATCCTTCAAACGCGAAGCAAGCTCTTCAAGACTCTCACCCCGCTGCCCAGCGTCACGGATCACCTCACGCACGGCCTCGACAATCTCATGACGACCGCCGTAGCCAACCGCAATGTTGACACTCAAAGCGCTCTTTGAGGGACTTTCCTGAGCAGCCTGACGAAGAGAATTGGCGATATCTTCAGGAAGCAGTCGTAGGTCACCAACAATTCGCAGGTGCCACTTACCGGCCTGGCTCAATGCCGAAACAGCCTGAGAAATAATCGCGAGCAGCTCAGAGAGCTCATCACTTTGGCGAGATAGATTATCTGTCGAAAGCATCCACAAGGTGACGATTTCAACGCCGACTTCTTCGGCCCAACCCAAGAATTCGGTGATTTTCCCTGCACCAACACGGTGTCCCTGGGACGCGGTGAAGCCAATCGATTTGGCCCAGCGACGATTCCCATCCAAAATTACGCCGACGTGGCGAGGAATTGGACGCCCCAACAAAGACGCACGAAGGCGCTTTTCATAAACGTCGTAAAGCACATTCCACTGTGACACTGCTAAACCCTCCCACGCGTGAGCGCGTCAACATGGGTTAAGAGTATCGCGAATATGACGCTCATCGCATATTTCTTCCTCATGCAAACATCGAGTTTAACTGTTCACAATCAGCGGAAGACTGCTGTCTTTCCCTTTAAATTGGCGTACCCTACGGTGTAGTAAGTTACGCATGCGTAGGTTGATCTTTCGTGGAGGCACTCATGAAAATCGCTTCCCTCAAACCCACCCAGTGGTTTCCCGGACAGAAGGTATCGGTTAAGCCCCACCTGCGGGGTTGGATTCACCTTGTCGCGGCCCCGCTGTCTTTGGCGGCTTCGATTGTCCTCACCTGCCTTGCGCCCACCGGTGCAACCAAGGGCGGATCTGCGATTTACCTCGCCGCCTCGTTGATCCTCTTTGGGATCTCTGCGCTCTACCACCGCTTTTATTGGTCCCCGCGCTGGGAAGTCGTGTGGAACCGCCTTGACCACTCAAACATCTTCCTTCTGATCGCAGGCACATACACCCCCCTTTCCATCGCTATCCTCCCCCATGACCAGGCAGTGACAATCTTGTCCATCGTCTGGGGAGGGGCACTCCTGGGGATCTTGCTCAACCTGTTTTGGCCGACCGCACCGCGCTGGCTGGCAACACTGATCTACGTGGCTCTGGGATGGGTTGCTCTCTGGTATCTGCCACAGTTTTGGTCCTTGGGTGGCGCTGTGATCGTGTGGTTGCTTCTTGCAGGCGGAATTTTGTACACAATCGGCGCAGTAGTCTACGCGACGAAGAAGCCAGACCTTTCACCGCGTTGGTTTGGCTTCCATGAGATCTTCCACCTGTGCACTGTGCTTGCGTGGGCATGCCACTGCGTAGCCGTGTATCTCGCTGTCTTGTAATTCTTTTTCCACAGATAGCGCAAATGCGCCCGCACCGCCCTTAAGGCTGGTAGGCTGTCAAATCTGTAGAGTCAAAGAATACGTCGATACTCATCGACACATGTCGGAGGCAAAGTAATGGCTGATACCCAGTGGCTGACCCAAGCCCAGTATGACAAGCTCCAGGCGGAGCTGACGGAGCGCGTCGAGGTACGCCGCCCCGAAATTGCGCGTCTTATTGACGCTGCACGCCAAGAAGGCGATCTGCGCGAGAACGGCGGTTACCACGCTGCGCGCAACGAACAGTCCTTGAATGAGACTCGCATTCAGAGCTTGGAAGAGATGCTGCGTAATGCGCAGGTCGGCGAAACTCCTGCAGATGACGGCATTGTTGAGCCCGGAATGGTTGTGACCGCCATGGTTGCTGGCCGTGAACAGAAGTTCCTTCTGGGTTCACGTGACGCCGGCGGCGACCTTGGTGTGCAGGTCTTCTCCGCGCAGGCTCCGCTGGGTGCCGCAGTCATCGGACACCGCAAGGGCGACACCCTGACCTACGAGGCCCCCAATGGCCGCGAGATCACCGTTGAGATCTTGGACGCGAAGCCTTTCGTTGGCTGAGTAAACCCAAACGCGCTGTGGGGCCCAGAGTTAGTCTCTGGGCCCCACAGCTTTATGTATTCCAATCAGAACAACGCACTCACACAAGGTCTTACGCGCTATTCGTTCTCTTCTTCATTCGTCTGAGAGCTCTCTGCGATTTCTTCGGCGACACGCGTCCCTACAGTATCGCCCGGCTCTACACTTCCGGCAGTAACCATACGTTCGCTTAGCTCTTCATCAACGGCATAGGTGTGTGCATCAACTTCATCCCCTGCGAGGAGCGGAAGATCTTCCCCATAGGAATGAGCGATCATCGCATCGAGGGTTCCAGGAGCACCTCCGGGACGATCCATCTTCGTCGCCAATGATGGCTCAGGATCATGGCCATGCAGGTACAGGACGACTGAATTAATGAAGGCAATAACAGGAATACAGAAGATCGCACCGGTAATTCCAGCAACCATCGACCCCGCCGTCACGCCGAGCAAAACAACCAAGGGGTGCAATGACACCGCATTGGACATCAGAAGAGGCTGCAGGAGGTTCCCCTCAACTTGCTGGACGACCAGAATAATCACCAGCATGATCAAACCAACGGTAAATCCTTGATCAACCATTGCGACGAGGACAGCAATAATGCCCGAGAACAGTGAGCCAAGAATCGGAATAAAGGAACCGAAGAAGACCAAAACGACAATCGGAATGACCAATGGAACACCGAGGAAGTAAGCACCAATACCGATACTCAAAGCATCAATCGCGGCGACCTGCATCTGTCCAACGACGTAACCACCCATCGAGGCCCAACCGCGGATTGCGGCCTCGTGAACGGGTTCGCGCGCACCCTTGGGAAGCAGACGGACGCACCAGACCCAGATCTCACGTCCGTCCTTGAGGAAGAAGAAAAGACAGAAGAGCGCAATTACCGAGCCAGTGGCCAATGAAATTGCAGAAGAGGTGGCGTTGAAAGCACCAAAAACCAAAGTCTGGGCATGGGATTGGACCCAGGTGACAACCTCGGACTGGAGGTTTTGAAGATGGGAATCAATGGTTGAGGTATCAAGCCCCATGGGGTTAGTCCGCAACCAGGTTAAAAGCGCGGATACGCCTTCATTCGCGCGTGTCAGCAGCGATGGAACCTGGTTCAAAATCTGAACGCCAGCCGTCGACAGCGCCGCACCAACGACGAGCAAAGTCGCAAGTAGGCCGCTGAGAGCAGCCAGAGCCTGCGGGAAATGCAGCTTTCGGTGCAGCCACGACACCAAAGGACTCAAGAAGACTGCCAAGAGCATTGCAACGGCGACGGGGACAACAATTCCATAGACAAAGGTCATCCCAAACACGAGCAGCCCAACGGCAGCCGCAACGATAATCGCTCGCCACGCAACCGCGGCGCCCACGCGCAAAGACCAGGGAACAGCCTCGGCAGCATCACGAGGCAAAGCGTCGCTGGCAGCAGAAGCAGGGGCTTTCTCGGGGGCCGAGGACTGAACTGCGCGCCGTTGATCGCTCACGCGGCGTCGCAGCTCATCCAGGGATTTTAAAAGCGACGAGGCAAGGCGTGAGCTCCCCGCGCTTTCCTCGCCACGCTCCCGATCCGGTTGCTGGGAAGAACTGTGAGTACGCGGTGTTTCGTTCTCGCTCATACCTTACCTTATCTATCGTTCACAATCAGGAGACACCGAGGATGTCGGTGACAAAGACTAGCGTATCGCCACCGCGGATTCCCGCCTGGGGAACACCACGGGAACCGTAGCCATAATCGGAAGGAATTGACAGCAGAACGCGAGATCCAACTCGCTGTCCGATCAGTCCTTCATCCCAGCCGCGGATTACCATGCCGACGCCGATTTGGAAGCTCAGGGGTGCGCCGCGATCATAGGAATTATCGAAAACATCGCCGTCCCATACCTGACCCAGGTAGTGGCAGTGGATCGTATCGCCGGGTTCAACAACCTGGCCATCGCCCTCATGAAGAACCTCAACCAGCAGTTCATCGCTTGGGGTTGAATCGGTAAATTCCAGAGTGGGCTTGCGGCCGAATTCGCCGCTGACGTTCACGTTTTCCATGGTTCCTCCTTGGGGAATCACAGTGGGGAAAAATGGTGACGCTCTAGTTAAACATTCCCGCAACCCAGTCGCGCGAGATAGGACACGCGTTCCCCAAATTGCACAAATGTTCCCAGAGATCAACCTAGATTCACTGGGCAAACAGGCATATTCATACTTGAACGCCGCATTCGGTGGGCAACGGAAAAATGCACTGCGCATAGGAAAGGAGCCGCCTCTATTCGAGAGCGGCCCCTTTCAAACGTCAAACGAGCTTATCGACGATTCAGAATTGCCAGGATTCGCAGAATCTCCATGTACATCCAGACAACCGTCACCATAATGCCGAACGCGCAGTACCACGCGAACTTTGCGGGAGCGCCTCGTTCAACTCCCTGCTTCACAGTATCGAAATCGCTAATGAGGCTCATCGCCGCAAGGAAAACAGCAACCACTGAGACAACAATTCCCAGCGGAATACCCATGATGTACATCGAATCAATTGGTGCCATCAAGCCAAAGGCAACCAGCACTGCATTCGCAATGCGGGTGATCAGCAAACCGAAGATGCCAATCAGCGTGAACTTCATGAGCTTGGGCGAGTTACGAACCTTACCGGAGGTAAAAAGTACCAGCGTCAGGCCTGTAACTACAACGGTTGCGATAAATGCCTGAGCGACGATACCCGGGTATTCCATTTCCATGACGGCCGAAATGGCACCCAGCATAAGTCCTTCAGCAAAGGCGTAGGCAATGATCAGTGCGGGTCGAATGGTCTTGGAGAAAATATTGACCATGGCGAGAATGAAGGCAACTACGCCGCCAATAAGAGCAAGACCGAGGCCCAGAAGGGGGGTTGTCAGCGTCAGAATCCATGCCGGGGCAGCGCCCAAAAGCAGGACTAGGAAAGTAATCCCCGTCTTGATCAGCGCATCATCGTAGGTCATGCGACCGCGATCAACGGCATCTGCAGAGGGCGCCTGGTATGCGGCTTGCATATCGGCGTAGGCCGAAGGATCAACCGCCGGGGCCCCGCTTGGCGCACCGTAGGGGTTCTGCGTAGAAGTTTGCGCCGAGGCCTGTTGCTGCGCATAGGGGTAGCGCTGCGGATCCAGCACGGCAGTGCCAGAAGGCTGAGCATTCGTTGGCTGGTAGCCGGGCATTGTCGGGTAGCCAGCGGGAGTCGAATCAGCGCGCGACCAATCGCGCTCCATCTTTGAGAACACGGGGTTTGACATGTCAGTTTCCTTTCCCTCGGTTCCTGTTCTTTTGAGTACCCCCAGTCGGACTCGAACCGACAACACACCGATTTTAAGTCGGTTGCCTCTGCCAATTGGGCTATGGGGGCACAGCCCACTATCGACGATTGAGCATCGAAAGTGCGATACCTTCAAGGATATCGTGTTCTGAGACTAACGCGCCCGAGATTTCGTGCCCGCTACTCTCACAGCGAAGAGTCACTCGATCCATGACCCGCTTCCAAATGAGCGCTCCGCCTGCAATAACGTCAGCGCGCCCCTCAGGCATAAAGCCCAGAGCTGCCTTCACAGCAAGAGGTTGCTCAAGCATAAAACGCACGGAGGAATCGGTGGCCTCGTGGCTCAAGAAAGCGCCATCAATCTTCTCGGGCTGGTAGGAGTTCAAACCCAAAGCGTGAGCAGCAATCGTTGTGATGGTGCCAGCGACACCAACAACGGCGCGGACCGAAGAAAAATCAACGACCTCCTCGGCCTCGTCAAGGCGAGCATCAATCCACTCACTTGCCTGTGCCTGCACCCCATCGGGAATCGGCTGGTCACTCGCGCAAGAAGCGAAGAACTTCTCCGTTACGCGGACTGAACCCATATCTGCCGAATAGGCCTCGGCAACTCCCTTTCCCAGAGTTCCCACGACCATTTCGGTCGAGCCTCCACCGATATCAACGACAAGCACCCTGCCGCGTTCTTGGCCAACGACTCCGCTGGCTGCACCGGCGAAGGACAATGCGGCTTCCTCGGTTCCTGGAACGACCTCGGGATAAACGCCCAGAATTTCCTTCACCGGTTCAATAAATTCATCACGGTTTTCCGCATCGCGCATTGCAGAGGTTGCGACAAAACGAATCTCTTCGGCTTCCAGATTGTCGATCATGCGCTTGTACTCACGCACTGCGGCCAGTGTCCGCTCAATCGCCTCGGGGGCCAGTCGTCCCGTACGATCAACGCCCTGTCCGAGGCGCACAATGCGCATCTGGCGCGTCAGATCGCCCAGGGCAATGGCATCGCCCTTAAGCACGCCATCGGCCACTAGAAGTCGAATTGAGTTTGTTCCACAGTCAATTGCCGCTACCCGCGTCATGATCTCATTCTTCCTTAGTCGTATTGTCAGTCAGCAGGTGCAGGCGGCCGTGTCCCACAGGCCGCGCTCACGCATCATATCCAGCGCGCGATCACCGATCGGATTCACGCCGCGACCGGCAGCCAAGGCGTGTCCAACCAGTGCGTGCAGGCACTTGACGCGAGTCGGCATGCCGCCAGCAGAGACCCCATGAATTTCAGGCACGTCAAGCTTCAACTGTGCGCCCAATTCCTCGCGCGCTGCAATGTAGGCCTCATGGGCATGCTGGTAGGCCTCACGCAGCTCATCATCTTCGCCAAGGTCCTGGTTGAATTCCTCCATCACCTTGGTCGCTTCCAAGGTCGAGCACGCACGGACAGCGCCGGGGCTTGTCAGGTAGAAAGTCGTGGGGAAAGGCGTTCCGTCTTCAAGGCGAGGAGCGGTTGCCACGACCGTGGGTTTTCCACACACGCAGCGGGCTGCAATCCCGACAACACCACGTGGAACGCGTCCTAATTGTTCTTCAAGGACCTGAAGATCGGCGTTGCTCGCCGGCGTAATGGCGCTCATCATTCCTCACCTTTCGAATAAACCCGGTTTATTTTACTCGATCACGGGGACATGACGGCAGTAAGTCCAATGAAAAAAGACACGAAACAGGCTTCCACCTGCACAATTCTTACGGGATGAATATGCCCACTATGCGAGGCCACCCGCCCAGCGTGAGCATTGAAGAAGAAGTTAGTTTCCTGAGCCCTGTGTGCTTGGAGTTTGCGAGGCCTCACTGCCCTGCTCCGTACCCGTCGTTTCGCTGGGCTGCGGGGTCTGAGCGGGAGAGGTCGAAGAATTGCCTCCCACAGTCTGCGCGGTTTGGATATTCCCCGTTGGGTGATCTGCCTCTTCGACGGTGAGTGAAAGAACCTGGATCCACGGGCGAGCCGGTCCAGCTTCACGCGCGGCAGCAACCTGAGCCTGATCCTGATAGTCCTTACCCGGATCAAGAACCGAATACTGAGTTTCTCCGGGTTTCACGTAGCCCAAACGCTCTCGCGCCTGAGAAGCAATGTATTGCGGATTCGACCAAAGTTGAAGCTGCTGACGTTTGGCGTCGTTATCGGCCTGAGTCTGTTGAACTTTGTTTTTGATTGCAGACAATTCACGTTCTTGGCTCCACAGCTGCATGAATGAGGGAACCAGAAGAAGGGCAAGGAGCGCGCCCAAAAGAAGAAGTCCCAAGATCCTCAGAGAGATTTCGATACCACCAAAGGACAGGGAGGCAGGACGCTGCGTTGTTGCCGCAACAGAAGAACGCGTCCGAGCCGTTCGCTCTTCCTTCCTTCCGCCTTGCGGGCGAGAAGAGCTCGCTGAAGTTGAGGCTTGTGAGCCTGCCGCAGAAGAACGCAGAGGATTTCGACTTCCTTGCCGAGGCCGCCGTTGCGCATCGGGCTCAGAGACACTGCGCCGCCTGCGGGCGCCTGGAACGACCGGTCGTCCCTTTTTCGGTTTCTGAGCCATGTCCCTATGGTGCCTTACATCGGTGCTCGGGTCGACTCTAAAACTCGCGTGGTAGCAAATGAGGGACGGATCGCAAAATGAAGGGTGGGTGACGATTTCTCGTCACCCACCCTTATTCACGCTTCTAGGAGCGTGTCAGTGCGTTCTTCTCAGAAGGAAGCGCGGGGGAAGGAGGAACGACCCGCGTACACTGCTGCATCGTCGAGATCCTCTTCGATGCGCAGGAGCTGGTTGTACTTCGCAACGCGCTCGGAACGAGCGGGAGCACCGGTCTTGATCTGGCCGGAGTTGGTGGCAACTGCGAGGTCAGCAATGGTGGTGTCCTCGGTCTCGCCGGAACGGTGAGAGGTCATGGAGCGGTAACCATTGCGGTGTGCCTCTTCCACGGCGTCCAGAGTCTCGGTCAGCGAACCGATCTGGTTCACCTTGACCAGCAGGGCGTTTGCTGCGTGCAGCTCGATGCCCTTGCGCAGACGCTCGGGGTTGGTAACGAAGAGGTCGTCGCCAACGAGCTGGACGCGGTTGCCGATTTCTGCGGTCAGTGCGGTCCATGCGTCCCATTCGTCTTCCGACAACGGGTCTTCGATGGAGACCAGCGGGTAGTCGCGGATGAGCTTCTCGTAGTAGGAAACCATGTAGTCGGTCGAACGGCCTTCGCCTTCGAACTGGTACAGGCCGTCCTTGAAGAACTCAGAGGAAGCGACGTCCAGTGCAAGTGCAACATCGGTGCCGGGCTTGAAGCCTGCCTTCTCGATGGCCTCGATGATCAGGTCCAGCGCAGCTGCGTTGGAGGAGAGGTTCGGCGCGAAGCCGCCCTCGTCGCCCAGGCCGGTGGACAGACCGCGTTCCTTGATGACTGCCTTGAGGGTGTGGTAGACCTCGGCGCCCCAGCGGAGGGCTTCGCGGAAGGTCGGTGCACCCAGAGGAGCAATCATGAACTCCTGGATGTCAACGTTGGTGTCTGCGTGAGAACCACCGTTGAGGATGTTCATCATGGGAACGGGGAGGATGTGAGCGTTGGGGCCACCCAGGTAGCGGTACAGGGGCAGGCCTGCGGACTCAGCTGCAGCCTTTGCAACAGCAAGGGAGACACCGAGAATTGCATTGGCGCCGAGCTTGCCCTTGTTCGGGGTGCCGTCCAGCTCGATCATGATCTCGTCGATACGACGCTGATCGGATGCGTCTTCGTCAATGAGTTCGGGGGCGATGATCTCGTTCACAGCGTCAACGGCGTCTTGAACGCCCTTGCCCTGGTAACGACCCTTGTCGCCATCACGACGCTCAACGGCCTCGAATGCACCGGTAGATGCACCAGAGGGAACTGCTGCGCGCTCAAAGGTGCCGTCTTCAAGGACGACCTCAACCTCGACGGTGGGGTTACCGCGGGAATCAAGGATCTCGCGAGCTCCGATTGCTTCAATGCTTGCCACGTTAATTCTCCAATCGATTAACTACGTGACTACTGTCGTATCTAACGCTAGTACATTCGGCGCTCAAGCAGAACTGCTACACCCATACACCGCTGCATATTCATGACGGCATTCATTCGTTATTTGGCGGAAATTAGACATAGGTCCCCATAAATGCCGTATCGCCCACCCTCTCGGGTGGGCGATACATCACATTTAGACGATCGATCAGTCTTAGTCGAGCTACCGCTGCGCTCCACTATTGGCGCGGATGACGTCACCGAAAACACCTTGAGTCAGCGAACCACTTTGCCCGTCCAAGGTGCCGTACCGGGGGTTGATTTCAACCTTGGTTGTCTGGATCGTGTTTGCCAATTCCGCATTCGCCTGGGCCAATTGCTCTTGAGGCATCCCAGAAGAGCGCAGCTTCTGCTGGGCGATCGAGTTCTTAATAATGGTCTTCAGCAAAGAGCTGGGATTCGTAATGGGCGTGCTCTTCCCACCACGCTGAACAACTTCTTGTCCCATTTCAGCAAGGCTGTCAGTGATTTCCTGGTCAGAGACCGTGATGCCGTTCTTCTCAGCAAGCTTACCGATGGCCAGGTTCTGGTTCAGAGTCGGAAGCAACTGCGAGGCATCGACATCTTGGCCAAGCAGCCCACTGAGCTGCTGACTGGTCAAGCTCACATCGGCTTCACTGATACGCGTATCTCCAACGATTGCGGCGGTTCCCGGGTGAGCAGAGCACGCTCCGAGTCCCAAACCACACACGGCAAGAAGGATCGCAGCCTTTGATGCGTGCGCACGTGAAACCATGAAAATATCCTCCGGTTCATTCACTTCGTAGTCAGTGTCAGTGTAGCGCTCTCATCAGCGCGTTGAAGCCACGGTCGGATTCAGAACCTTTGTCAGAAGGTTCTCGATCCATTCAAGCAAGGCATGATCAGTCAAAGGCACTCCCCCAACCCGCGCCGTCATGGGGAGGGGCACCAAAAGTTGGCGAACCGCAGCCTTAACGACACAACCGGGATACAAACGCTTCAAACGAAGCGCCTGAGACTCCTTCAATTCGATCGGGTGAATACGCAGGTACTTGCCCTGTGTAGCAACTTCATCGATACCGATCTGTCGCAGAAGAGCACGCAGACGCGCAATTTCGAAGAGCAAGTCCACCTGAGGTGGGATGGGACCATAGCGGTCTGTAATTTCGTCGCGCAGATCCTTTTCCTGCTCACTGTTTTCCACGGCGGCGATCTTGCCGTAAACCTCCAAACGCAAGCGTTCTGCGGAAATATAGCTTTCGGGAATATGCGCATCAACAGTCACGTCTAGGCGCAGATCCTTCTTCTCTTCCTTACGCTGACCCTTGAAGGCCGCAACCGCATCGGCAACCATCCGGACGTAAAGATCGAAGCCCACGCCTTCGATGTGTCCGGATTGCGCGCCTCCCAGAAGGTTACCGGCGCCTCGGATTTCAAGATCACGCTGGGCAACGGCAAGGCCCGCACCCAGATCGGCGTTCTGGGCAATCGTCTGCAACCTCTCATGGGCTGTTTCCGAAAGCGGACGGTCCGGGGGATAGAAGAAGTACGCATAAGCGCGCTCACGGCCTCGGCCCACACGCCCACGCAGCTGGTGCAATTGGGACAGACCGAAGGTATCCGCGCGGTCAACAATCAACGTATTTGCATTGGAAATATCCAGACCGGTTTCCACGATGGTCGTACACACCAGCACGTCAAAATCGTGGTTCCAGAAATCAACGATGACGCTTTCAAGCTGATGTTCGTTGAGCTTTCCGTGAGCGACCCTAATTCGCGCTTCGGGAACAAGTTCTTGAATATGCGCTGCGACCGAAGAAATGGAATCCACGCGGTTATGCACGTAGAAAACCTGCCCATCGCGCAGGAGTTCCCTGCGAATCGCCGCGCTGACCTGCGCATCGGTGTGGGCCCCCACAAAGGTAAGGACGGGCTGTCGTTCTTCGGGAGGAGTCTGGAGGATCGACATTTCACGAATACCCGAAACCGCCATCTCCAAGGTTCTGGGAATAGGCGTTGCCGACATCGAGAGAACATCGACATCCGCGCGCAGAGCCTTGAGCGTTTCCTTGTGTTCAACGCCAAAACGCTGTTCCTCGTCAATGATGACCAGACCCAAGTCCTTGAAAGCAATGGCACCGCTGAGCAGCGAGTGGGTACCAATCACCAGGTCCACTCCTCCCGAGGCCAAGCCTTCCTTGACCTTCTCTGCTTCCTTCGGCGTTGAGAAGCGCGAGAGAGTACCGATCGTCACCGGGAATCCCGCGTAGCGCTCCGCAAAGGTTTCCGCGTGCTGTTGAACCAGAAGGGTCGTTGGAACCAGTAGCGCGACCTGTTTGCCGTCTTGAATCGCCTTAAAAGCCGCGCGCACGGCAATTTCGGTCTTTCCGTAGCCAACATCGCCCGTCAGCAGACGGTCCATGGGCATCGGCTTTTCCATATCCGCCTTGACCTCGTCGATGGTGACCAGCTGATCGGGAGTCTCGACGTAGGGGAAGGAATCTTCCAATTCGCGTTGCCAGGGGGTATCTGGGCCGAAGGCATGACCTTTCGTCGCCTGACGGACGGCGTACAGGCGGATAAGCTCTTGCGCGATTTCCTTGACGGCTTTGCGCGCCTTAGCTTTTGTTTTCTCCCAGTCGGCACCGCCCATCTTGGTCAGTGCGGGCTGATCAGAGCCGGTGTATTTCGAGATCTGATCCAGGCTATCTGTGGGGATGAAGAGACGGTCTCCGGGCTGGCCTCGTTTCGAGGGCGCGTATTCCAAGACCAGGTAGTCCCTAGTCACCTGGCCCTCACCGCGTCCAACCGTGCGGGACACCAATTCAATGAAGCGCCCAATGCCATGCTGGTCATGGACGATGTAGTCGCCCGGATGCAGGCTGAGAGGATCCACACCCTTGCGTCGCCGCGAGGGCATCTTGCGCATATCGCGAGTCGTTGCACCAACTCGCCCAGAAAGATCCGATTCAGAGATGATCGCCAGTTTCAGATCCGGAGCGACAAAACCCTTCGTTCGGGGAGCTGCCACAACATCAAGAACCGATGAATCCTGCGTGGGGTCGATTTCTTGAACAATTCGACTTCCAATTCCCGCATCGGTCGCAATCGAATACAGACGCCGGGCCGGACCTTCACCTTCTGCTGCAAGGATGAGCGTCCATCCGCTGCGAATAAGCGTTCGAATGTCCTCAAGTGCGCGAGTGTAGTCCCCTCGGTAGGGACGAACATCGCGCGCGCCAAGCGCGACCAAGGTATCCGAGACGATGACCGAGTGCGCTTCTTTTTTAAGCAGCGCCCCCGATGTGGCTTCGCTTTCCACCCCGCCCCCGAGGCCGTGGGAATTCTTGGCCATGGCCTCGGCAAGTTCAGCCGGGGGAAGTGCCGTCAGCTCCCACCACGGGCGCCCCTGCGCTCCCCAAATTTCCTCGAGGGGAATGAAGGAGGCATCGCCCGCCTCGAGAGGGACTGCTCCCCCACCTGCTGCCTGTGACCATGCGGCAGAGAGGAATTCTTCGGTTGTCGCAACCAAGTCCGCGCCGCGAGCGCGAATACGTTCGGGATCGATGGCGACAAAGAGTCCGCCCGCGGGGATTAGGTCGAGGAAGGAATCCATTCCGCCGACAAGGATCGGTGCTAGGGATTCGAGGCCGGGAGCGGCGATCCCTTGAGAGGCAAGCTCGAGGATCTCTGCGGCGCCGGGCAGACGATCCATCTCGGTGCGAGCCTTTGCACGAACTTGAGGCGTCAGCAGTAATTCGCGGCAGGCAACAGCCCATACACCCGAATCAACAACTCCCAATGTTCGTTGATCTGACAGGGAGAAGGCGCGGATCTCATCGACCTCATCCCCCCACAATTCGATACGCAGGGGGTGTGCTTCCTGGGGCGGGAAAACATCGAGAATGCCACCGCGAACCGAGAATTGTCCGCGCTGCTCCACCATATCAACGCGCGTATAACCCAGGTTTTCAAGCTCCCGAGCAAGGTTGGGAAGATCGACGATATCCCCGGCTTTGACACGTACGGGGGCGCGGTCCGCGATCCCGTGAATGATGGGCTGCATGAGAGCGCGAACTGGGATGACGACGACATTCAGTGCCCCGGCATGTTCATCTCCCGATTGCGGGTGGATCAGACGGCGTAAGACGGCAATTCTTTGCGCCATGGTGTCGACCTGTGGCGACAGGCGCTCGTGAGGCAGCGTTTCCCATGAGGGGAAAACTTCGACGTCTTCAACCCATGCGCGCAAGGCACTTGCGGTTTCTTCTGCTTCGCGTCCTGTAGGAACAACGACGTAAATTGTCTGATGACGGCGTTGAACCATTGAGGCGATCAGAGGAATGCGAGCACCCGCAGGCGCAACAACGCATCCTGATTCACCGCGATCGATGGATTCAAGGACGCAATGAAGCGCTTCATCCTGAGCAAAGACGGGAAGAAGAGCAGAAAACTGTGGCACTTAGGCTCCCTGACGCGTGTGCAGGCGCTGCTGCGCCTCACTGAAACTGGTGGTCACAATATCTTCGACAACATCGGCGGCCTGGGCGATGGTGACGGCTAGGTCATCAAGCTCGCTGCCATTCATTCGCGCTAAGACGTAGTCGGCTGGATTCATACGTCCCGGCGGACGTCCGATACCGATACGCAGGCGGTTATAGTCTTTTGTCCCCAGTACCTGGGAGATCGACTTCAAGCCGTTGTGCCCGCCTTCACCACCACCGGTCTTCAGGCGCAATGCGCCAGCGGGAAGGTCCAGATCATCATGAACGACCAAAAGATGCGAGGGATCAACATTCATGAATTTTGCAAGGCGCCCAATGGGTCCGCCGGAGGTATTCATGTAGGAATCACTGGTTGCCACAATAACGCGGGGTCCGGGGATCCCTCCGGGAAGCATTCCGAGCCGAATATCCGCGCAGTGGGTTCCCGAGCGGTGCGAGCTGAGCTGAACTCCCGCATTGTGGGCAAGAAGATCGATGAGCATATGGCCGACATTGTGACGGGTATTGGCGTACTGCGCGCCGGGGTTACCCAGGCCGACAACCATCCAGGGATCCGTTGAAGTCATAGAACGATTGTGCCACCCCCTTCCTGCATCTGCGTCCAGGAAAGAGGTGGCACACCTCGCTCATGCGTCAGTCAGAGGAATCAGAGTTTGCCGGCTGGCGCGGAAGGTACAGCGACAATGAATGCCGGTGCATCCAATCCGCGTTCGCTATAAGCCTGCGCAACCGCCTGCGCGGTTTCCTCTAGGCGCTCGCGGTCAACAAGCGCAATTGCACTTCCACCAAAGCCGCCACCAGTCATCCGCGCTCCGTAGGCTCCTGCCGCTCGCGCAGCGTCAACGGCAACGTCGAGCTCCAGGCACGACACCTCGTAATCATCGCGCAGTGAGTCATGCGAATCATTCATAAGGGCGCCCACGACTTTGAGGCGATCTCCCTCAAGCGGCCCTTCCTTCAGGAGCTCAATAAGGGCGCGGGTGCGCGCAATTTCAGAAACAACGTGACGCATACGCTTGATCAAGCGCTCATCACTCAAAGCTTGAGTGGCAGCCTCGAGGTCCTCGACGTCAACAAGCTGATCAACGCCCAACTGGCGTGCGGCCTCTTCACAATCGGCACGACGCTGACCATACTGCCCGTCCGCGAGTGAATGAGCAGCACGGGTATCAATGACCAGTAAAGCAAGCCCTTGCGATTCCAGATCGAAAGGAATGTGCTCAACACTCATATCTCGACAATCCAGTGCCAGCGCGTGTCCGCTTTGGCAACGCAGTGAAGCAGTCTGGTCCAGGCCGCCGGTGTTCGCGCCTGCGATCTGATTTTCTGCCATGCGAGCACACTCGACAAGTATTGTTCGACCGGCGTCATTGGGCTGGCTCGCGCTTCCGGCCAGCCCCAGCCCCTCGGCCTCGTCAATCGCAACAGCCATCGCACACTCAAGTGCAGCCGAGGATGAAAGCCCGCCACCGCGGGGCACGCAGGAGTAGAGCGCAGCGTCGAAACCGTGAAGCGGACCGTACCCCGATTTCTCAAGGGCCCAGGCAACGCCCGAAAGATACGCGGCCCAGCCACTTACTTCGCCCTCGCAGCCGCGCGGAGCAATGCGGTCCAAGTCCAACTCGTCCACGGCCTCGCGAGTCTGGGGCGAGACCAAGCGCAGCAAACGGTCTTCGCGGGGTGAATAGGCAATGAATGCCCGATGCGGCAGAGCGATTGGCAAGCAGGGACCACCGTTGTAGTCGACGTGCTCACCAATAACGTTGACACGTCCAGGAGCAGACCAGACATCTTGGGGCTGGTAGCCGAAAATTTCTTCAAAGAGCTGAGCAGCTAGTTTGCGTCCTTCTTCGGCGCTTAAAGCCGCTGACCATGACAGTTCCACGTGCACACTTCCTTGGGTGTTTCAAACTCGTACACTACCGACAAGCCTAGCCTATTCAGGCAGTTCTCTACGCAACGATCTTTGCCAGCTCAATGTGCTTCGGACCCCTACGTCCATGTACCATGAGCAGGTTCCTATTCCCCATTTCAGGTAGTTCAATGTATCTTCCACAGCGCTTACCGGGCCAAGAATGGCTGGGCGTTGTTATTGCCCTGCCTGAACCATGGGTAAGCGTTCTTACCGATATCCGCGTAAGCCTTGGGGATGATCAGGGTACGAAAGTGCCCGCGCACATCACGATTCTTCCGCCAACAGCAGTGGATATGGAACGTCGCGAGGAAGTAATCGAACACCTTCGTAGCGTTGCTCAGCGTTACACGCCTTTCCGCGTCACCCTGGGAGACACCGGTACTTTCCGTCCCGTTTCTCCCGTGGTTTACCTTTCCCTTGCCGAGGGCGAGCGCGAGTGCACGATGTTGGCCGAAGATATTCGCTCGGGTCCCTTGGATGCGCCCGCGCGCTTCCCCTATCACGCTCACGTGACCCTGGCGCAGGGCGTCTCCGACGCACTCCTTGATCGCGCGATGAGTTTGGGCCCCTGCGACGAGGCCTCGTGGATGGTTCCCGGATTCCGCTTAGATCGCGTGGATGAGAACGGCGTTTACTCCTCCATGGCCCTCTTTGATTTCGAGAGCGCCTGAGTTCTTAGAGTTCGTAGCTCACCGAAAGTGGGGCGTGGTCGCTCCAGCGTTCCTCGTACGAGGCCGCACGGCCGATTGAGAAAGACTGAGCCTTTGCAGCCAGTGCGGGTGTTGCGAACTGGTAATCGATGCGCCAACCGGTGTCATTGGTAAATGCCTGACCGCGCTGGGACCACCAGGTGTAGGGTCCCTGAACATCTCCAGCAAGGTCGCGCATGACGTCGTGCCACCCCGCGTCAAGCCACTGATCAAGGAATGCAATTTCCTCATCGAGTACGCCCGCACGCTTATTGTGGTTTGACGTCCAATTCTTAATATCGGACCTGGTGCGAACGATATTGAAATCTCCAGCCACAACGGTTCCCAAGACGTCCGGAGAACCCGCTTCGGCCTCGGAAAGAAGCTCTCCCATGCGCTGACCAATGCGCGGAAGGTGAGCCATCTTCGCGTCCTGCTTGGGGGTGTCTTTTTCGCCCGAGTGGAAGTAGGCCGAAACAACGCGGACGCGCCCCGCCTTGGTTTCAACCACTGCTTCTAGCCAGCGTCCCGAATCGACATCGGTTTCCTGATCATCAAGAAAAAGGCGCGGTTCTCCACTGATATGAGCGCTATCCTTGCGTACTGCGACTGCAACGCCAGCGCGTCCCTTAATTCGGCAGGGAAGAATGATGCTTTCCCACGAATCACCCAGTAGTTCAGTGGCGATTTCTTCATCCGCACGGACTTCTTGGAGAAGAAGAACATCACAGGGGTTGGCGTTGAGCCACTCCATCATGCCCTTGCGGTGTGCGGCGCGGATTCCGTTGACATTAACGCTAGTAACAGTGAAAGCCATGAGTTGTAGTCTACTGGCTCTTTTCTGGATCAGACTGAGACAGCAGCCTTTACCTTCAGTGAAATCTCGCTCTTTCGTCCACAAACGTGATCGATACAGGAGTAGTTTTAAGGAAATTAACGCTTCTACTCAAGGAGAGTCATGCGCGCTGTAGTCATGCACGAACCCGGCAACGTCACCGTCGAAGACATGCCGATGCCATCCATCCTGGAACCCACTGACGCCATCATCAAGCTGGCGGCCACGTGCATCTGCGGCTCGGACCTGTGGCCTTACCGCGGTGCTCAGCCCGTCCACGAACGGCGCATGGGCCACGAGTACGTCGGCACGGTCACAGAGGTTGGCTCCGCCGTCACAACCGTCAAGCCCGGCGACTTCGTCGTCGGTTCCTTCTGCATTTCCTGCGGTGAGTGCGAAATCTGCCGCGCCGGATACCCCTCGCGCTGCGCGACCGCCGCCGCCCAAGGAGATCCTTTCGTCGGCACGCGCGCGGGCGGCACCCAGGCCGAGTACGCTCGCGTGGCCCTCGCGGACGGCACCCTGGTAAAGACGCCCGCAGCCCCCACACCCGAGCAGCTTCCCTCGCTCCTAGCTGCTTCCGACGTCCTCGGCACCGGCTGGTTTGCCGCCGACGAGGCCGGGGCCGCCCCCGGGAAGACCATTGTTGTCGTGGGCGACGGTGCCGTGGGCTTGGGTGCGATCATCGCTGCCAAACAGCTGGGCGCGTCCCGTATCATCGCGATGTCGCGCCATGCGGATCGTCAGGCACTGGCCCGCACATTTGGCGCAACCGACATTGTCGAAGAGCGCGGTGAAGAGGGCATCGCACGCATCAAGGAAATGACCGACGGCCTGGGCGCTGACGGCGTCGTCGAGGCGGTGGGCAACGAAGCATCCTTCGACCAAGCTCTGGGCTGCGTGCGCCCCGGTGGCCACCTGTCATTCGTGGGCGTTCCCCACGGCGTCTCCCTAGACATGAGTCGCATGTTTAGTGCGGAGGTGCACATGTTCGGCGGTCCCGCTGCCGTGCGCAAGTACCTGCCGACCATGATTGATCTGATCTACCGCGGTGAGATCGACCCGGGTGCCGTCTTCGACTTAGTCCTGCCGCTTGAGCAAGCCGCCGAAGGTTATTCCGCAATGGACGAGCGCCGCGCAACAAAGGTGATGTTGACACTCTAATCACCAGCTCCGTCAACTCTCAGTGCCTTGTCTTCAGTCAAGACAGGGCACTATGCTTGCCTCATGCGTTCTTCACTCACTCCTTCTCCCCAAGACGAACATCTGGCGGCTCCGTGTGTACCCGGGGTGAAGGAAGATCCCTGTGCAGAGTCACTGAACACCATTGACGGACGCACTGAATCCACAACGCATTCCCACGGTCACGATCATTCGCACGGACATGCTGCCTCTCGAAAGAGGCTTGCGATTGCGCTGGCAATTACAGGGACGATTTTCATCGCAGAACTTGTTGCCGCTTTCTTCACATCTTCTTTGTCTCTTGCGGCCGATGCCGGACACATGGCGGTTGATTCTGCCGGGCTCGTCATCGCTTTTATCGCGACAACGCTTGCTTTGCGTCCCCGCGATAACCGGCGGACATGGGGATGGGCACGATCGGAAGTTCTTGCCGCAGCCTTCCAAGCTGGCATGTTGGTCATCATCAGTCTTTTGGTTGCGGTTGAAGGCATTCAGCGCTTGCTCTCCCCCGTTGAGGTCCATGCAACACCCATGCTGTGGGTTGGAGTTTTAGGTTTGGTGGCGAACGCGCTCTCACTCTTGGTCCTGATCGGTGGACGCCACGCTTCGCTCAATATGCGCGCTGCCATTCTTGAAGTGGCCAATGATGCCTTGGGGTCCCTGGCGGTCATCATTGCTGCAATCGTTGAATTGATCGGCGGATGGAATCGCGCAGATGCCGTGGCCTCGATCTTCATCGCACTGCTTATGGCTCCGCGAGCCTGCATGCTACTACTTCGCACTCTGCGAATTTTGATGGAGGAAGTGCCCGAGGAAATCGATCTTGCACAGGTCCGCCAGCACATGCTCTCGATTCCCTTGGTCGAGGAGGTCCATGACCTTCACGTGAGCTCAGTGGCTTCGAACCTCATCACCGTCACCGCACATATTGAGGTTGCCGAGGCCGTCACCGCCAGCCAACGAGACCAGATCATTCACTCACTGAACGAATGCGCGATGCACCATTTCCCCGTTGAAATCGCGCACTCAACCTTCCAGGTCGAATCAATCTCTCACGCACAACACGAGCATCTTCAGCACTAAAACCTTTTCGGCTCTACGCCCTCCACTTCTCCCAAGCTGCTCAGGGACAGACACCCACACGGCACTGTGCGCGCATAAGCGAGGGCCGCAGCCACTGCCTCGGCAATGACCACGGCCCCCAGACGCGAACTTAGTTCAATGTCAGCGGTTCGCGCGGTAGAACTCGATGAGCGAACGAGTTGAGGACTCCTGTTGATCCAAGACCGCCTGATCGCCCTCGATTGCGGGGAGGATCTGCTTGGCCAAAACCTTGCCAAGTTCCACGCCCCACTGGTCGAAGGAGTCAAGACCCCAGACCGCGCCCTCAACGAAAGTGATGTGCTCATAGAGCGCAATGAGCTGTCCCAAAACCGAAGGGGTCAGCGCGGGCGCCATGATCGAGGTCGTGGGACGGTTGCCCGTGAAGACGCGGGCTGAAACCAGTTCTTCTGCAGTACCTTCAGCGCGAACCTCTTCTGCGGTCTTACCGAAAGCCAAGGCCTTGGTCTGAGCGAAGAAGTTCGACAAGAACAGCTCATGCATATCCGCATCGCCGTCGCGAATAGGCCACGAAGGCTGAGCGAAGGCAATGAAATCTGCGGGAACCATGCGAGTTCCTTGATGAATCAGCTGGTAGAAAGCGTGCTGACCATTCGTTCCGGGCTCACCCCAGAAGACCTCGCCGGTGTCGTAGAAGACCGGGCTTCCATCGCGGCGCACGGACTTGCCATTCGACTCCATGGTGAGCTGCTGCAGGTATGCGGGGAAACGGTGCAGGTACTGCGAGTACGGGAGCACCGCGTGGGTGTCGGCACCCAAGAAGTTTGAATACCAGACATTGAGCAAGCCCATGATGAGCGGGACATTATCCTTGGGCGCCGCCGAAGCAAAATGCTGATCGATTGTGCGCATGCCTCCGAGGAATTCCTCGAAGTGCTCAGGGCCAATCGCGATTGCCAGGGAGGTTCCAATTGCGGAATCTACCGAGTAACGGCCGCCAACCCAGTTCCAGAAACCGAAGGCGTTTGCCGGATCGATACCGAATTCTGCGACCTTGTCCAGTGCCGTCGAAACAGCAACGAAATGCTTGGAAATTGCTTCCTTTTCTTGTTCGGGGCCATCGCCAATGACACCCTTTGCACGCAGCGACTTCAAGAACCAGTCACGAACCGCATGGGCGTTGGTGATGGTCTCCAAAGTGGTGAAGGTCTTCGAGGCTACGATCACCAGAGTGGTTTCGGGATCCAGATCCTTGGTGGTCTCTCCCACGTCGGTCGGGTCGATATTGGAAATGAAACGGCATTCCAATCCCTCTTGGACGTAGGGCTTCAAGGCTTCGTAAGCCATGACGGGACCCAGATCAGAGCCGCCAATACCCACGTTGACAACGGTTGCGACACGCTTACCGGTGACGCCGAGCCATTCTCCACTGCGCACACGATTGGCGAAGGAGTAGACGCGATCTAGAACCTCGCGGACATCTGCAACGACATTGCGTCCATCGACGATCAGTTCCTCACCGGGAGCGCGACGCAGCGCAGTGTGGAGGACCGAACGGTTCTCAGTGACATTGATGCGATCACCACGAAGCATGGCATCACGAAGGGGAAAGACCTCGGTCTGATCTGCAAGTTCAAGAAGCTGATTCAAAGTTTCTTCGTTAATCAGATTCTTGGACAGATCGATGTACAGGTCCCCGACTTTCTTCGTCCACTTCTGGGCGCGCTCTGGGTCTTGCTGGAACCAGCTACGCAGATCGGGGTTGAACACTTCTGCATGCTCATCCAGTGCTGCCCAAGCGGGGGTTGTCGTCGGGTCAATTGCGCTCATCGTGCTTTCTCCTGATGATCGACGGTCACGGGAATTTCCCGCTTAGTGATTAAAGCTTTCTGCTTGCATGATAGTCACCGGCTCGAGCTCTCGCGGCTGGGACTGCATGGACACTGCGGTCAGAATCGGTCGAAGATCACGCCACCACTGATCGAAGGGACGACGATTCGCCATGTCCAAATCGTCAAACATTCGGTCTACCGGACGGACCTGGATTGTATTGCCCACGTCGCCGATGTAGACAGCCTGCGAACGTCCCTGCGAGAACTGGCTGTCCAATTCACCCAGAGCAGCAAAGACTAGGCGAGTCGCAAGAAGGCGGTCATAGGGACTGGGAGCACCGCCCTGCTGGAGGTGTCCAAGCGCAGAGGAACGGACATCGTAAAGCCCGCCACTCTCAGCCTCGAAAACGTTCGCAAGGAACTCGCGGTTGTAATGCGCGTCAGCTTCCTCATTCACAACAACAAGGAATAGACGGCGACCGGCTTCGAAAGTTTCACGCAGACGGTGCGCATCCTCATCAATCTCTGCTAGGGTCGTGTTTTCCTCATTCAAATAGGCGTATTCGGCGCCCGAGGCGATTCCTGACATGAGCGTGAGGTAGCCGCAGCGGCGTCCCATGAGTTCTGCGACGAAGCAGCGCTTGGAGGCAGCCGCGCTTTCCTTAATACGGTCCAAAGCCCACACCGCATTATTCAGCGCGGTATCGGTGCCAATCGCCAGTTCAGCACCAGGAAGGTTGTTGTCGATCGAGGCCGGAACCAGAACGATGGGAATACGGAAAGCCGGGTATCGATCGAGCTCGGAAGTCATCTCCTTGACGGCCAGGTATGCATTAAGACCACCGACCACCAAGAGGGCATCGATTTCGTTGCGTTCGATTGCGCGTCCCAAGGCGTAGTACTCGTTCACTGAGGGAACGGGGCGGCGCGTTCCAAGTTCAGCACCACCGTGGAATGCCCATCCTTCAACGTCATCCCACGTCAGCTCGCGAACCTGATTATCGGCAAGTCCCGCCCAGGAACCATCAATTCCAAGCATGGTCCAGCCCTTGGCGATACCGAGCCTGACGGCGGCACGCGCAGCAGTATTCATGCCGGGGGCAAGACCACCCGCGTGGATGATGGCCACGCGCTTTGCGGATCCGCTGGGAGGATTCTCTGCCAGGGTCGGAGGCGTCGACAAGAGCTGGTTAATTCCAACCATCGCGGTGAAGGAGCGTCCACGAGCTGCCTGCGCGGCTGCAAAGTCCCCAGCTTTGATGAGGTCCTTGACGCCTCGAGTCTGATGGACTGCTTCCATGAGCGGAATTCGAGTGACCCGATTGTGGCGGACACCCAGAATTGTCGCTACATCGGGATCAGCTGGGTTCAAGATCTCTTGGACTGCGGCAAAGCCCAAGAGTGTGGACATCCAACGGTCATACGCGGAAGGAACGCCACCTCGTTGAACGTGACCGAGGATGGTGATTCGCGCATCCTCTCTGGTGCGTTCTTTGAAGGCATCAGCGATGTCTTGAGAGGAAATGGGGTTGCCAGCAAGGTCAGTCGCGCCTTCAGCAACGATGATGATGGATTCTCGTCGCCCTGCAGCACGCCCTTCTTTCAGACGCTCGACCATTTCATCTTCCCAGCCGTCACGTGCCGGATCCTCGGGAGTGAAGACATAGTCAGCGCCACCGGCTACCGCTGACATGAGCGGTAGATACCCGCAGTGGCGTCCCATGACTTCGACAACAAAGGTGCGCTGATGCGAGGCTGCAGTCGAAGAAATCTGGTCGATGGCGTCAACGATGCGATGAAGCGCGCTATCCGCCCCGATCGTCATATCGGTACCGACCATGTCGTTATCGATAGAGCCAACCAAACCGACAATATAGAGGCGCTGATGCAGCTGCGCTTGCTGCGCAGAGATAGCCCCTTCATCGACCAACTCGCTGAGGTGTTGGGCCCATTCCGTACGGAATTCTTCCGTACCGGACAGCGAGCCGTCACCGCCGATGACGACCAGACGGTCGATTCCCTTTTCAATCAGGTGCAAGGCTGCCGCGTGACGGCCTTCGTATTCACGAAATTCGGGGCACCGAGCGGTCCCAATAACGGTTCCGCCCTCTGCAAGGATTCCCGAGGCGTCCGACCAGCTCATTTCGCGAATGCAAGCTTCGCCTTTAACTGCTCCCGCCCAGCCGTCGAGGATTGCGTAGGGCTGAGCACCACGTGCCAGTGCGGTGCGGACGACCGCACGAACCGCAGCGTTCATTCCTTGGGCATCACCACCGGAGGTGAGGACACCAATCTTTACGGGCTCGGACGCGCTTGCGACACTCACTTGCTCCACGAGTCGTGCTCCATTTCCACAGTGATCATCGGTGAACAACTTCTTTAAGTCTATTGCTTAACGCACGCAGTTGCATCCACCCTAGATCCCAGGTAAAAAATCGTTCAGGAACGCGGGCTTTCGGTGATTGTCGCACCGTTCAAGGCTGCAGATTCTGCAAGTTCTTCCGGAGTCACAACGCCCTCGACCGAGACCTTGTGCAGGTAGGCCATACCGTCGAAGGCAAGCTCACGCGTATGCTCTGAATCGCCTTCGGGCCCCAACTTGCCGCCGGTTAGACGGTCCATGATGATCGCGATCGCACCGTCACCCGTCACGTTCGTTGCGGTACCGAAGGAGTCAAGCGCAATGTAGGTGGCAATCATCAGGGCAACCGCAGAATCATCGAAGCCCAGCATCGACTGCAAGATACCGGTAGCTGCCATAATTGCACCGCCAGGGACACCCGGAGCAGCCACCATAGTGATGCCGAGCATAAAGATAAATCCGACCCACTGAGCGCTGGTAACCGTCATGCCCTGGGTGTAGACGATCGCAAAGGCGAAAGCGAAAATCTTCGACGTCGATCCCGCCAAGTGAATCGTCGCGCACAGAGGAATCGTGAAAGAGGAAACGGCATCGGACACGCCATTCTTACGGGTCTGTCGCAAGGTGACAGGAATCGTTGCCGCCGAGGACGAGGTTCCCAAGGCGGTCAGGTACGCCGGAAGCATGGTGAAGATCGCCTTAAAGGGGTTGACGCGACCAACCGCACCGGCAACAAAGTACTGCGTGAGCAGAATGACTACTTCCAGAACCAGAACAATGACAACCACGCGAATCAGAGTTCGCATGATGTGAACCGCTTCTCCGGTGTAGGTGAGATTCAAGAAGATACCGAAGATGTGCAGGGGCAGAAGAGGAACGATGATGTTCTCGATCAAGCGGGTGATGATCGCGCGGAACTCAATAAAGCCCTTACGCAGCACGCCCCGGGGTACCAAGGACAGGCCAATTCCAATGACGAAGGACAGTAAGAGCGCGGTCATCACACCGACGACCGGAGGCATTTCGATGGTGAAGTAGGTCTTGAGAACTTCCTTCGGAGTTTCAACCTGAGTCAGCTGTCCGACAAGAACCTTCGGGAAGAAGTAAGCGCACACACCGTAGGTCAGGAAGCCCGCAAACATGGTCGAAGCGTAGGCGAGAGCCGCAGTCAGACCCAGCCAGTGGCCGGCTCCCTTACCGAGGTCTGCGATTGCCGGGGTCACCAGGCCGATGATGATCAGCGGAATGGAGAAGGACAAGAACTGCCCGAAAATAGTAGAGAAAGTTACGAAAACATCGCCCAGTGCCGACGGCATAATGTGGGAATCGCCAATAGTGACAGATCCCAGAACTAATGCCAGAACGATCGCTACCAGCACCCAGATCAGGATGCCGCTCTGTTCAAGAAACTTTCTCATTGCTCAAACCTCGTATAAAGAAGTACGGACTTGGCAAGAGTGACAGCTTTCGCCTAAGAAATCACCATCGACCACATTATGGACATTTTGTCTACCGGGTCACATTCACCCGAGCCCCAGGGTTGCGGTGTAGGGCGAAAAGTACCAAATGACAGCTCCGAGCAGGACATACAATCCAACATCCGCCCACCGTCGCCTTGAAGCGAACCAGGGACGTCCGGGCCACACCGCACGCATCAGCGCCATGATGAACATCGTCACAACCAGGAGCAGAACAGCTTTATGCGGGTGATTAAAGACCGCGAGAAGAGTAATCAGCACGCACGCAAGGACAACAAAGGCAACGCTCACTAAGGTAGCGACTCCACCCGTCGATCCCGAGGACTGATCTTCCATGCCTTCAGGGTATCGCGAAAGCAGACATAAGCGCGACGCACTCAAACGAGCGGACTACGATAGACCCCGTCGGCTCACTTGATTGTTAACCAATCCAGCCAAAATACATACCGATATAAAGGAGTAGACGTGAGCACCCGTTTTATCGTCATTGCCGCCCAGGCAGAAGCCGCCTCACAGGTCAGTGACGACTTCGCAGCGCTTGTCCCCGCTTCAACGCTGGCACGGGTGAGCGCCGCCGGAACCTCCACTTCCGAGGCCATCACCTTCGACCCCGAGCAAGCCCTTCCCCGCGTTGTGGAAGATATCCGCAGCCACGCAGAGGATATTGTCCTAATCGACGCACTCCCCGAAGGCTCCGTCTCAACTTTCGACACCTTGGGGTGGAACCTCGACGTGGCAGCATCGACCAATGCTCGCGTCATCGCTGCTTTCGATACCGAAGGCGCCTCCCCAGAACTCATTGAACGTGAGATCGAGGTTCTTGAGCGTCGCGCGCGTCAGCACGCCACTCGCCTCGCAGCGGTTGCTCTTCCCTCGACAGTCGCCTCGCACGTCAAGACTCAACTTCCCGTTCTCGAACTGCCTTTCAACACACAAACTCTGGATGCGGCCTTGGCACTGGAAGCTCCACAGGTTGTTACTCCCCTTTCCTTCCAGGCAGATCTGATTGATCGCGCGCGTTCCAACCGCAAGCGCATCGTCTTGCCTGAACCCGAAGATGATCGTGTCCTGCGTGCAGCCGCAATCGTTCTTGAGCGCGGAATTGCCGACCTCGTATTGCTCGGCGATGCACAGGCAATCAACGCACGAGCAGCGGAGCTTGGCTTGGATGTCTCGGCAGCAACCGTCGTTTCCGTCGATGACCCCGCATACGCGGAGCGCTACGCGGAAGAGTTCGCACGCCTGCGCGCCAAGAAGGGCGTGACCATCGAACAGGCTCGCGACAAGGTTCGCGATGTCTCCTACTTCGGCACGATGATGGTCCACATGGGCGACGCCGACGGCATGGTGTCTGGTGCAATTCACACCACAGCTCACACCATTGTTCCTTCCTTCCAGATCATTAAGACCGCTCCCGGCGTCTCGATCGTTTCTTCGGTCTTCCTCATGCTGCTGAAAGATCGCGTGTGGGCATTCGGCGACTGCGCCGTCAACCCGAACCCGACCCCCGAGCAGCTCGCTGATATCGCGATTTCCTCGGCCGCGACCGCACGTCAGTTCGGCCTCGATCCGAAGGTCGCAATGCTCTCCTACTCGACCGGCACCTCTGGCTCCGGCGTGGATGTGGATGCAGTTGTCGAGGCCACTCGCTTGGCTCACGAAAAGGCTCCCGAGCTGGCCCTCGAGGGACCCATCCAGTTTGACGCTTCCGTTGACGAGGCCGTCGCCTCGGTCAAACTGCCCGACTCCCCCGTTGCCGGCCACGCAAACGTCTTCATCTTCCCCTCGCTCAACGCTGGAAATATTGGATACAAGGCCGTTCAGCGTTCTTCCGGAGCCGTTGCGATTGGCCCGGTTCTGCAGGGACTCAACAAGCCCGTGAACGACCTCTCACGCGGCGCTTTGGTTGAAGACATCGTCAACACTGTCGCCCTAACTGCCGTTCAGGCGCAGGGCTGAGAATTCTCGGGGGTGTGGGGACAATCCCACACCCCCGAATTCCATCTCCATCACTTCCACGCGTAAACTGCACTCATCAGACCACTCATCCATGCATTACATTGCGCCGCACACCGCGGCCTCGCAGGTGATTCTTAGAAAGGCACGTCGTGACCGACACCGTCCTTGTTATTAACTCTGGTTCTTCCTCTATCAAGTATCAGCTCATCAACCCCGACAACGGCGATGCGATCGCCAAGGGCTTGGTTGAGCGCATCGGCGAAACCGAGGGCCACATCCAGCACAAGTACGGCGAGAAGGTCGTCGATGTGAACGAGCCCATTGCCGATCATGAAGTTGGCATGCGCGAAGTTCTTCGCCTCTTCGATGAGGTCGGTCCCTCTCTTGCCGAGGCCAACATCGTGGCCGTTGGTCACCGCATCGTTCAGGGCGGTAAGTACTTCGATGGTCCGGCTCTGATCACCGACGAAGTTCGTGACCTCATCGATGAGCTGTGCGCACTGGCTCCCCTGCACAACCCCGCGCACCTCAAGGGCATCGATGTTGCTCGCGAGCTCATGCCCGATACTCCTCACGTCGCGGTTTTCGACACCGCTTTCTTCCAGCGCTTGCCTGAGGACACCGCAACCTACGCGTTGAAGCAGGAAGTTGCCGAGAAGTATTCAGTCCGTCGTTACGGCGCTCACGGAACTTCTCACCAGTACGTTTCCGAAAAGGTCGCCTCCCTGCTGGGCGATAACGCCCTGCGTCAGATCGTTCTTCACCTGGGTAATGGCGCATCCGTTTCCGCCGTTAAGGCTGGCCGCCCGATCGATACCTCCATGGGCTTGACCCCGCTCGAGGGCTTGGTCATGGGAACTCGCACCGGCGATATCGATCCCGCGGTTGTTTTCCACTTGCAGCGTCAGACCGGTTGGAGCACCGACGAGGTCGATGACCTCTTTAACAAGCAGTCGGGCTTGAAGGGTTTGACCGGTGAGAATGACATGCGAGCAGTCCGCCACATGGCCGATTCTGAGGACCCCGAGGTTGCACGCCGCGCACGCCTGGCCCTGGACATCTACGTTACCCGCATCATCAAGTACATCGGCTCCTACACCGCTGAGCTCGGTGGTCTGGATGTCATTACCTTCACCGCTGGCATTGGCGAAAACGATGCTGATCTGCGCCGCGAGGTTTGCGAGCGTCTGCTCCCCTTTGGTGTGCGTATCAACAACGAGATCAACAACCAGCGTTTCTCTGCTCCCACAACCATTTCGACCGATGATTCCTCGATCACCGTCATGGTTGTTCCCACCAACGAGGAGTTGGCAATCGCACGTCAGGCTCTGACGCTGATCTGAGTCTAGACGCGACTTTTCATCGCAATTCGAGGCCGGGGCTGCCATGTGCACCCCGGCCTCGGCGTATTCTTAAACGGTTCCATCGTCTAAGGAGCCACAATGACCAGTGATATCTCAACCCTTGCGAATTGGATTCGCACCTCTCCTTCGACGGTCTTTTTCGGCGGCGCGGGAGTCTCCACGGAGTCAGGAATTCCAGATTTCCGGGGTGCGAACGGTTTCTACTTCCAAGAGCGCACAATCCCCTTGGAGCAGGTCCTCAGTATCGATTTCTTTTCGGCTCATCCCGAGGCCTATTGGGAGTGGTTTCGCGAGGTGCACAAGCCGGTCGAAGCCAACGCTGCCCACCGCGCACTTGCCTCACTCGAGGCAGATGGGCTTCTCGAGTGCGTCATTACCCAAAATATCGATGGTCTTCACCAGCGCGCCGGCTCACGCACAGTCTGGGAGCTTCACGGAAATTGGGAGCACCTTCTGTGCACCGCTTGTGGGGCCGGCTATCCCCTTTCCTCTATTCCCGAGGCCTTTGAGGAGTTAGTCCCGACCTGCCGGCGCTGCCACGGACAGCTCCGTCCCGATATCGTCATGTACGGCGAAGCACTGAACGAGGACGTCATCAGTGGCGCCGTGCAGGCGATTGCGCACGCCGATCTCTTAATCGTGGCCGGGACATCTCTGGTCGTCTATCCCGCTGCCGGACTGCTCAACTATTTCTCGGGTTCACACCTGGTCTTGATGAACGCGACACCAACAAATGCCGATGCCGACGCAGACCTCATCATCCGCGACCCCGTCGCTCAGTCTTTTGAAGCTGTGATGAAGGAACTGAACTAGACACACTACCTGCTTACTTCGGCTGATCAGTCCTTCTTCTGAGAGGATTCGTACATCGCTGCCATTTGTTGACGAGCTATCTCCGGAAGCCGATGCGCGACGGAGTTACTGAGGAGAATCCGCTCGAGGGAGAATACCTGGGAATGGTACAGCTCACGCCTCCCTGCACGCGGCCGATCCAAATATAACTTCGACTCGCGGGTAATACACGACTGCATTAGCTCGCCTAATGTTCGTGGAACCCAATCAAACTGTTCGCCTGGGAGAAGCTGGTACTCGAATGCACGTCGTACAGAGGCTGCGATCCAATCTGCAAACTGAATATTTGCCGATACTTGCGAGTCCACGTGCATTGTTGCTTCCACTAAACGCGTCATCTCAGCATGCTCAGGGTCTGTGCTCCTTGAAAAAATGTGGGAATACGCATCCTGAACTTGGAGTTTTCTCTCTTTTTCATTGACTGAATCCATGATGACGATGAGATTTTGTCCCGCTGCCTCCGCGAATGTACACAGTCGGTTAAGAGTTTCCCTCAAACATCGTCGTTCAAATTCGAGTCGTCCCTTCTTTTGGTCGCGCGAGTCTTTCCCCCACCGCTCAGTTGCAGTTCCTAGTTGTTTTTCTTCCCCATAGAAAAAGAGCCTGCCATCAAGAGCAACCAACTCCCGCACAAGCTTCTTATACCCCTCAATTTGCCTGCGTCCTTCTTCCCATCCCCCTTACCGTGAAGATGTCCGATCCTTTGCGTTCCCATCTTCCTGGGTCAGCTTCGTCTTTACTTATTTCATGCCAGAACAGTTTTCGCTTGCTTGTTGAGAAAATGCGCGAGAAATCGCGAACTCGGTCGTCACGAATAACGAATCCTGCATACCCAAAAGCTGGTGAACCGTTATATCGTCGATCCTGTTTACTAACAAAGGCACCGGGCTCAGCGACTTCATCTATATAGGCCAAAAACATCTCTGCCCTCCATTGGACAAAAAGACGGAAACCCACGCATAGCGTGGGTTCTCGATGTGGCACTCTGAGCTAACAGCCCCGTTACCAATCTCTATTTTACTGATTTGCTTTCAAGGCGCAACCTCACTATTTCTCGGGTTCACACCTGGTCTTGATGAACGCGACACCAACAAATGCCGATGCCGACGCAGACCTCATCATCCGCGACCCCGTCGCTCAGTCTTTTGAAGCTGTGATGAAGGAACTGAACTAGACACACTGACCCGGCTACGGCCTCGGGAAGGCACAAGCCGCCCAAGTAGGCGACAATAGCCCTAGCGACTCAGGAGGAAAGCCATGAACTTCCATTCCCTTTACGACCAGGGCTTTACGCGCGTGGCGGCAGTGACGCTCCCCGTTCATCCCGCACAGCCACTGGCCAATGCTGAAGAAATCATTGCAGCCGCGCGAAGCTGCGATGAACGCGGCGTCTCGATCGCACTCTTCCCTGAGTTGTGCGTTTCGGGGTATGCAATCGATGATCTTCTCCTTCAAGATGTTCTTCTTGATGAGGTCGAGCGCGCACTGACCACCATCATTGCTGCCAGCGCGGATCTTCTCCCCCTGATCGTCGTCGGCGCGCCCCTGCGCAAGGGAGCAGCCCTCTACAATTGCGCGGTTGCGATTCACCGAGGCCGCGCACTTGCCGTCATCCCGAAGTCCTATCTTCCGAACTACCGCGAGTTCTACGAAAAGCGTCATTTCGTGACTCCGCCGAGCTTTGATAACGATCTTCTTCAAGCTCCGTGGGCCCCAACAGAGCCCTACACGGGGGACGCTCCCCTGCTGCCTTTTGGCTCCGTGACGATCGATGTCACCGATATCCCGGGGCTGTGTGTGGGTATTGAAGTCTGCGAAGACATGTGGGTTCCCGTCACCCCCGCATCTCTCCTTGCGCTCTCAGGCGCAACCGTGCTGCTCAACCTGAGCGCCTCCCCCATTACCGTTGGACGAGGCGACGAACGCAAGCTCTTGGCACAGTCGACCTCCGCGCGCTGCGCCTGCGCCTACGTCTACACCGCCGCCGGCCCGGGTGAGTCAACGACTGACCTTGCTTGGGACGGGCAGACCCTGATTTACGAGGCCGGCCAGCTTCTTGCCGCCGGGGAGCGTTTCGCCTCGGGAACCCAAATCACCATTGCCGACATTGATATTGAGCATCTGCGCACCGAGCGTACACGCCAGAATTCTTTCACCGACAACGCTCAAAAGATGCTTGAGGGCCTCTCAATTCCACGCCCCTACAGCATTGCCATTGAGATGAACCCGCCGCGAACGGATCTCGGTTTGGAACGCGAGGTCGATCGCTTCCCCTTTGTCCCCGATGATCCGAATCAGCTGGAGCAGGACTGCTACGAGGCCTACAACATCCAGGTTGCGGGGCTCGCGAAGCGCCTGAGCGCTATTGGACAGCCGAAGGTTGTCATTGGGGTTTCTGGCGGCTTGGATTCGACACACGCACTGATCGTTGCGGCTCGTGCGATGGACCTCTTGGGTCGTCCGCGTACAGATATCCTGGGCTACACGCTTCCCGGCTTTGCGACTTCTGCGCGTACCAAGACCAATGCGATTGCACTATGCGAAAGCTTGGGAGTCTCCTTCAAGGAAATCGATATCACCCCTGCCGCCCGGCAGATGCTGGCCGATATCGATCACCCCTACGCCGATGGCCACGACGACTATGACGTGACTTTTGAGAATGTTCAGGCAGGACTGCGCACGGACTATCTTTTCCGCCTCGCAAATCACCTGGGCGGTATTGTCTTGGGTACTGGTGATCTCTCAGAGCTTGCGCTGGGTTGGTGCACCTACGGTGTGGGCGACCAGATGAGTCACTACGCCGTCAATACCGGCGTCCCTAAGACGATGATCCAGCACTTGATTCGTTGGGTGGTGTCTTCTGGCCAGTTCTCCCCCGAAGTTGGCGAGATTTTACTGTCGATTCTGGGAACCGAAATTTCTCCGGAGCTTGTTCCCGCAAAGCCGGGGCAGAAGATGCAGTCCACGCAGGACAAGATCGGCCCCTACAACCTGCAAGACTTCAACCTGTACTACGTGCTTCGACGCGGGGCTCGCCCGTCGAAGATTGCATTCTTGGCAGAGCACGCGTGGTCCGATGCATCTCGAGGGGACTGGCCCGCTGGCTACCCCGAAGAGGACAAGGTTTCATACTCCTTGGACGAAATCGTGAAGTGGGAGCGCCTGTTTATCCGTCGCTATTTCACCCAGCAGTTCAAGCGCAGCGCGCTTCCCAATGGCCCCAAGGTCATGGCGGGTGGCTCGCTCTCCCCGCGCGGAGATTGGCGTATGCCTTCGGATGTATCTGCCGAGGCGTGGCTGCGCGAGTTGGACGGCGCAGTGCAGGGGCTGGTTGAGTAGCGCGATCTGACGGAGTGCCCGTCAAAACAGTGAGATGATCCGCAATAGTTGCTGCAGGTTTCTACGCTCACCTATTTTTATTTAGGTAAGCCTTTCTTCATCAATATGCTTACACACTCGCTACTCTCACATTCTGCTGGAGAAAAAACATGTCGCGTAAGCTCCTGTCTCTGACCGCTCTTGGTGCAGCATCGTTGATGGCACTGACCGCCTGCTCAGGGGGCACGGCCTCGTCAAGTCAATCCTCAACAAGCGCTGCAGCAAGCTCAAGCAGCTCTGCGCCCAGCTCTATCACTATCGAATCCGACCAGGGAAACGTTGAAATTAAGCTGCCCGTCCAGCGCGTTGCATCCCTTGATAACCGCACATTCGAAGTGCTCGAACAGTGGAACGTGCCCCTGGTTGCTGCTCCGAAGAAGCTCATCCCCTCGACCGTCAAGGCATACAACACCGATTCCGTCGCCGACATCGGCATGCACCGCGACCCGAATCTTGAAGCACTTGCGGCATCAAACCCCGATCTGATCATCTCCGGTCAGCGTTTCACTCGATTTGATTCGCAGATTGCGGAAATGAACCCCGGAGTCCCGTTGATCAACCTCGAGCCACGTGACGGTAAGCCTCTTAACGAAGAGCTCATCCGTCAGGTCACCGACCTCGGCGAGATTTTTGGACATCAAGAAGACGCGAAGAAGCTGGTCGATGACTTCAACAATGCGTTGAATCGCGCAAAGAAGGCATACGACGGTAAGTCCACCGTCATGGCCGTGGACGTTTCCGGTGGCAACATCGGCTACGTTGCTCCTTCCAAGGGCCGCACATGGGGACCAATCTTCGATCTTTTGGGCCTCAAGCCCGCGCTTGAAGTTCAGGGCAGCACCGACTCTCACACCGGTGATGACATTTCCGTCGAGGCCATCGCTCAGGCAAACCCCGACTGGATCTTCGTTCTTGACCGCGACGCCGCGATTTCCAAGGAAGGCAGCTACACCCCTGCACAATCCGTGATTGATGGGAATGCTGCGCTGAAGAACGTCACTGCCCTGACGAAGGGACAGACGGTTTACGCACCGAATGACACCTACACGAACGAGTCCATCATCACCTACACGGAGATTTTGAACTCGATTGCTGATTCCTTCGAAAAGGCTTCAGCAAATAAGTAAGTTCCGAGTCTCACTCTGAGAACTCATTCTTAACACAGGGGTGTGTTGGTCCTTTCCAGGGCCAACACACCCACAACACTTATGGCTCAAACTTCTGTGACAAACCAGCACGCACCCCAGGTCCTTAAACGACGAATCGCTCTGCTTGTCTCTGCGTTCATTGTCCTTGGACTTCTCATTCTTTCGTTGTGCACCGGGGAATATTCGATTCTGTCCCACGATGACGGATGGGACATGTTCATCGCGGTTCGCATCCCGCGGACTGTCGCACTCATACTTTCAGGCGCGGCGATGTCGATGTGTGGTTTGGTCATGCAGATCATTACTCAGAACCACTTCGCAGAACCCACGACAACGGGAACCACCGAATGGGCAGGCTTGGGATTACTGGCGATTATGATCGTGTACCCCAGCGCATCGGTCCTTCTTCGTATGACGGTCGCAGTTGCCTTTGCCTTCTTGGGAACCATGGTGTTTTTCGCCTTGCTCCGAAGGGTATCTCTGCGTTCTTCACTGCTGGTCCCAATCATGGGAATGATGCTGGGAGCGGTCGTTTCGGCAGTTTCAACCTTCCTTGCCCTTGAGACAAACACTCTTCAAAACCTCAGCGTCTGGTTCCAGGGATCCTTCACGAGCGTCTATACCGGCCAGTATGAAATTCTGTGGATCGTCACGCTTGCTGTTCTTGGCGTGGTCGTTTTAGCCGATCGCCTGACAGCGGTGGGCCTCGGTGAAGACATCGCAACGACCTTAGGCGTGAACTATCACCGCGTGATCCTCATTGCCACGGGGTTAATCGCCTTGGCCGCAGGCGTGGTGACCGTTGTCGTTGGTTCCCTGCCTTTCCTTGGGCTTGTCGTTCCCAACCTAATCTCTATGGCTTTTGGGGATCATCTTCGCCAAAACCTTCCCTGGGTCTGTCTTTCCGGTGTCGCTCTTGTTACGATCGCTGATCTTCTGGCGCGAACGATCATTTCTCCCTTCGAGATGCCCGTGTCTGTCATCTTGGGGATTGTCGGCGCCTTCGTCTTTATTGCACTCATCCTGCGCCAAAGCCGCAAAGGAGGATTGCAATGAAGCGCTCGTCATCCTCATCTTCCTTTGTCAATTCGTCTGCACGGCGACGCTGGTGGCTGCTCTTTGCCGCAACACTGATCGTTGCGGCCATTTGCTGTGTTGGTCTGTTGCTGTGGAAGAATCCGGTTCCTGTCACCAGCCCAAAGTTTTGGCCGATCGCTAGAAGACGCGCGTTTTCCATCCTTGCAATCGCGGTTGTCGCCATATGTCAGGGCCTGGCAACGGTGGCTTTCCAAACCGTTGCGGGCAATCGGATTATCACTCCTTCGATCCTCGGTTTTGAATCCCTGTATCGCGTGATCAACACATCCGTGATTTTCTTTGCCGGTGTTGCTGGGTTTAACGCTGCACAGAACCTACCGATGTTCATCTTCCAGCTGGCCATCATGGTTCTCTTCACTCTGCTTCTCTATTCATGGCTTCTGACCAGCCAACATGCGTCAATGCACGCAATGCTCTTGATTGGAGTGATGCTGGGGGCAGGCCTTGGATCCGTTGCCACCTTCATGCAAAGGTTATTGACCCCCAGTGAATTCGACGTCCTGACCGCCCGTTTATTCGGCTCGATCTCAAACGCTGATCGCGACTACTACCCCGTTGCTCTCCCCATCGTTGCTTTCGCAGCTGTAGTCCTTTTCCTTTTGTCGAACCAACTCAACGTCATCGCTTTAGGACGCGAGACCGCCACTAACCTCGGTCTCAATCACAAACAAACCAGCATCATCGTGTTGGTTCTGGTTTCACTGCTGATCGCCACATCGACCGCGCTAGTTGGCCCGATGACTTTCCTGGGCTTCTTGATAGCAACGCTTTCCTATCAATTCTCGCCAACCAGCGATCACAAATACTTATTCGCAATGTCGGTTGCCCTGGGACTGGCGGTTCTTTCCGCTTCATATTTCTTGATGAACCATGTCTTTAACGCTCAGGGTGTTGTCTCAATCATTATTGAATTTATCGGCGGCTTGGCCTTCATCGTGACAATTCTGAAGAAGGGGCGTCTATGATTCAGCTCAATACAGTCGCGAAGCATTATTCCGAGGCCGTCCACATCGGTCCCGTTAGCCTTGAGCTCCCGCGCGGTGGAATTACCGCCCTTGTCGGCCCAAACGGCGCCGGAAAGTCAACGCTTCTGACCATGATTGGCCGCCTCCTTGGCATCGACGAAGGCACAATTACAGTTGGCGGTGCGGATGTATCAACAACAAAGTCGAAGGAATTGGCGAAGATCTTGTCTATTCTTCGCCAAGAGAACCACTTCGTCTCGCGCCTAACTGTTCGCCAGCTTGTCGCCTTCGGTCGTTTCCCTCACAGCCATGGGCATCTCAACTCCCAGGATGAAGACATCATTACTCGCTACATCAATTTCTTGGGACTTGATTCGATCGAAACACGTTATCTCGACCAGCTCTCTGGTGGACAACGCCAACGCGCCTACGTTGCGATGGTTTTATGCCAGGAAACGGACTACATCCTTCTTGATGAGCCGCTCAATAATCTGGATATTGCACGCAGCGTTGAAATGATGAAACTGCTCAGGCAGGCAGCTGAAGAATTTAACCGCACGATCGTCATTGTTCTTCACGATATTAATTTCGCGGCCCGCTATGCCACGCGCATCGTTGCACTCAAAGATGGCACTGTCGCTTACCAGGGCACTCCCGAAGAGATCATGACTGACCAAGTACTCACTGATGTCTTCGATACTCCGGTTCACGTCATCAAAACTGAAGACGGGCCTCTTGCAAGCTATTTCTAGGTCTTAACGCACTGCGATTTTCACGCGCCTTTAGGGGTGAACTGAGGGGGTGAAGGCCTCGGCCTTCCCCCCCCTCAACAAGCGCAAAGTACTTTTACTTCTTAGGCGCACGCTCGCGCGAGTCAAGCATGAAAAGCGCCAACTTCGAGGGCTCCAATGCGCGCACTGCATGCGGGAGGCGTGTTCCAAAGTGGATGACATCACCGGGACGCAGAATCACTGTACGGCCATCAGCTGTGATTTCCAGAGCACCCTCGAGGGTCTGAAGAATCACCGGCATTGCCGCGGTGTGCTCACTGAGAATCTCGTCCTTATCGAAGGAGAAGAGCACCAGACGCATTCCTTCGCAGTGCATGACGGTACGAGAAACCGTGGCCTGTTCGTTGATCTGGATCATCGAGGCGATGTCTTGAACATCAGTCATGATCGGCACGGGGACCTCAAGATTTGTGTCGTCACTGAGCGTCATGGCGTTCTCCTTTCAGTGGCTTGTGGGCCACGATTGTCACCCCGCACATTGAATCTTGATAGATGCGGAAAGTCTTCCTCATTCCTAGCACACGCTCACGTAGCTCTCGATCTGAAAGAACATTTCGAATAATCCGCAGGGTTTGAAGAAAACCCTCATCGCGAATATTCCGCGAAAAATCAAGGAGAGCCATAGGCGCGGTGTGAACGCTATCGACCGTCAGTCCGCATTCTTCCAAAAGCTGGGACCACTGCGCACAGGTGAGGGGACGAGCATTCACATGAATCGCACGCGCCAAGTCTTTGCGAATCTGTGTATGCAATTCTTCGTCGATGCTATCGGGTTGGACGGCTAGCTCATGGATCGCATAGCGTCCTCCCGGTGCCAGCAGCCGCACGGCCTCGGAAATGATGGCTTTCTTGGACTTCTCTCCCTGCATAGTCAGCATGGCTTCACCAACGACAACGTCGGCAGAGCCCGACTCCAGTCCGGTATCAGCGGCATCGGCATTGATCACTGTCCCCCGCGTGCCGACCAACTCTCTCACGTGTTTGGCAGCAACCGGATCCTTGTCGACCCCGGTGTACGAGGCCGGGCGCGCAGCAAGAATTTCCGATGCGGTTCGCCCCAACCCGGGAGCGTATTCAACCACCCGGGAGCCCGTTAGTTTCGCGTCGGAGAGCATCTGAAGAGTCAGTTCCAAGCCGCCGGGACGCAGAACTTTCTTTCCGACTCTTGCGAGGACCCAGTGCCCGGGTGCAGTAGATGCCGGACGCTGAGAAATCGGTAATGCGTTCTGGCTATCTTCTTCCTGAGGCATGTCAGTCACATCCTTGTCACTCACACTATTCCTTCCTACTCAAAGAGCTTTTGACCAACATAGGTGTCAGTTTCTTTGACGCCCGGGAACATGAGGTACACGCCTGAGGCCAAGTGCTGGAGGTACTCGGTCAGTTGATCGCTCTTCATCTTCGCCAAAACGGGAATGAAACCCTCAGCGGGGTTACGAACGTAGGCAATGAAGAACAGGCCAGCATCCAAGCGCCCCAGGTAGTCCACACCTTCAAGGTAGTTGTATCCACGGCGCAGCATACGCCGCCCCGAGTTGTTATTTGGGTTCATCATGGCAACATGCGAATCGGGAGCGATTGCCAGCCCTGAAGATCCAACGGTGGGATTTCCTTGCTGTCCTTCCTTCGCGAAATCTGGATTGGTGAATTCTTCACCGCCCGACAGCGGTGCGCCGTGGATCTTGTCGCGCCCGATGATCTGTTCTTGTTCAGCCAGGACCAGTTCGTCCCACACTTCCATCATCATCTTGATCTTGCGCACGCACATGTAGGATCCACCGGCTGCCCAAGAACCTTGATCATCCCCAGCTTGGATCCACAAGTGCTTATCGAGTTCCGACTGGGAATCCTCAGCCTTGATGTTGGAGGTTCCGTCCTTGAAGCCAAAAAGATTACGAGGCGTTTCCTGGGACTTTGAGGTCGAGGAAGTTCGTCCATAGCCCAGTTGCGTCCAACGCATGGTCGCGCGACCAAATGCGATACGCGTGAGGTTGTGAAGGGCGTGGAGATTGACCATGGGGTCTTCGGAACAGGCCTGGATGATGAGGTCTCCGCCGCCGCGCTTGGGGTCGAGCTTTTCTGCTGCCATGGGCGGAATGCCGTCACGCAGAGCAACGGGAAGTTTATCGCCAAGACCAAAGCGATCTCGCCCTTCATCGTCGATGAACAGGGTTTTTCCTACACCGAAAGTGATGGTCAGACCTGCGGGCCCAAGCCCCATCGATTCACCGGTATCGGCCGGCGCCTTCGTCAGTGTAGTTGTGTAGTCCTTGACGAGTTCGCCATGGGTCATGCGTTCAGCGGCCAAGGTCCAGTCTTGAAGAAGTTCAATGAGCGTGTCACGGTTCGTGGTCGTCAAATCGAAAGCAGCAGTGTGCATCTGCTGCTGAGCGGGAGTAATGATTCCCTGCTGGTGTTCACCGCGGAACTCGTAGGTCTTCTTCATGACATCGGAATCGATGCCATCACCCGCGTGGCGACCGAGGGCAAATCCGCCGCCACCGCCCAGCCCAAGGGTAAGTGCACCGAGGCCGGCTAATCCTAAAAATTGGCGACGTGAAAGTCCTTCTTTGGTTCCCTCGTGGTCGGCATTGCCATTGTTTTCAGCTGTTTCGTGATGCTGAGTCATGACTGGGTCCTTAAATGACAGATGGATTTTGGTGATGCGGTTGGGCGTGGCGCCCCTCCGAAGTGCGCCACGCCCAACTCGCTATGTTCAGTGATTACTGAACGATTGCGGCGGTCAGCTGAGCCAAGGGAAGGCGCAGCGCGTTGACCTTGTCGGAAAGGGCCTTACGGCCTGCCTCGTCAATGGTGTCGTAGGAAACATATCCGTCGCCATTCTTGTGCTTATCCAGCTCGTGCTGAAGCTCGGTGAATGCATCGGAGATCTTTCCAGCCAGCTTGGCATCCTTGGCCTTCGCGATATCTTCAACATCGCCGTATGCAACCTTGGCGCCTTCAACATTGGCAACGAAATCGTAGAGATCAGTGTGAGAGAAGGCTTCTTCTTCACCGGTGATCTTCGTGGTTGCGACCTCTTCAAGCAGCGAAATCGCGCCGTTAGAGATATCGGACAGCGAGATCTTGAAGTCCTCCGAGTAGACCAGATCGTAGAGCTTTTGAGTGTCCTCAACCAGCTTATCGGCCATCTTTGAGCGCGCGTCCTCGCTCAGGCCCTGGTAGCCATCCGGGCGCCACAGGTCCTTTTCAATCGCGTGCCAACCGGTCCATTCACCGTCAGCACCTTCTTCCTGCCAGTCAGCTTCGCGCTGGTCAAGAGCGGGGTCAATGTCACCAAAGGCCTCGGCAGTGGGCTCAATGCGCTCGTAGTACATACGCGCGGGAGCGTATGCCTTGCGAGTCGAATCGAAGTCACCCTTCTTGTACAGCTCGGCGAAGGACTTGGTTTGCTCCAGTAGCTGACCGGACTGATCGCGGACGTATGCGGTGTAGTTGGTGACGGCGGCATCGATCTGTGCCTTCTCGTCCGAGCTGACCTCGATGGGCTTTCCGGAGTCGGTCACGGTGAACTCGGTGGCGCCAACAAGTGCACCAACCATGTTCTTCTTGCAGGCGGTGAAGTACTTTCCGGGCTGCAGAGTCACGGTGTAGTCAACTGAGGTTCCGGGGCCCAAGTTTTCGCGCTCGCCGACAATACGGAGCTTGTCTTCGGCAAGAATTTCAAACTCATTGCGTACGGTTCCGTTGTTCGTCAGCTTGAAGTTCACGACGCCGGAAGGCACGCTTGCAGCAGAGACCTTACAGGTGTCATCGGTGATGGTCACGGTCAGGGGTGCGTCGCTTGCGCCCGCACTTCCCGAGGCCGAAGAACTTGAGGGGTTGTTGGCAACACATGCGCTCAAACCCAGTGCTGAAACAGCCGCAACTCCAATGACGAGGCGCGTGCGGGAGGCGTTCATTTTTCTCCTTGTGGGGTGTGGTGTTGTGAGCCGATCATCCCGGAACGCACCAGGAAAAGCGGCAGAATAATGACGATGTAGAGCACCCAGCCGATCAGCTGCAGGTGGGTGGGTGCGGCATTGACGTTGAACATTGCTTCAAGAAGCGTCCACCACCACGAGGAAGTGGTCAGCCATGAGTAGACCGAGCCGTCCAAGTATGCGGTGATGTCATAGATGGGGGTTCCCCATCCCGGAATCACCGAGGCTTCCTGAAGATCGCCGATACCGTAGGAAACGATTCCTGCAGCGACGAAAATCAGAAGAAGACCGGTGATATTGAAGAAGATTGAAAGATTAATTCGAGCTGCGCCGGTGTAGATGAGCCAGCCGATAATAACGGCAACGACAAGACCGGTCACAACACCAAGAGCGGGCGCTGCAATTGCATTTTCCGCAGAAGATTTGATTGTTGCCCATACGAAGAGCGCGGTTTCAATTCCTTCGCGCACAACTGCGATGAAGGCAATCCACACGACTCCCCACTCTGAGCCAGATGCAAGCTGAGCTGCCGTATCCTCACGAAGTTTGCGTGCAAATTGACGGGAGTTTGAACTCATCCAGAGGATCATCCAGGTCACCATGGCGACCGCAACAAGCGAGAGCGTTCCTCCCAGAATTTCCTGCGCCTGGAATGAAAGCGTGTAGGGCCCCCAGGTCATGATCGCACCAAGGCTTAAGGGCAGCGCTGCGGCAATGATGACGCCAAACCAAACTTTGGGGAGCAGGTTCCTGCGTCCAACCTTCACCAGGTATGCCGCTACAACTCCGACAATCAGTGCAGCTTCGACACCCTCTCTGAGGGCAATCAGAAAGTTCGCGAGGAACATTCATCTCCCAACCGAATGATTTACAACAACCATTCATAACCTAATTAACTGAACTTAGGATAACCTGTGTTACCTAAGTGCGTCCCCTTTCGTTGTCTTTCTCACGCTGAAGAGACGAAAGTCGGTGTAGGCTCAACCCAGAAGCCGCATCAGAAGGAGAACCCATGCGTCCCATCCACTGGATCATCGTCTTGATCGTTGTCCTTGTTCTTTTTGGCGCTCAAAAGCTCCCCGACTTGGCGCGCTCCATCGGCAAGAGCGCCAAAATCCTCAAAGAGGAAATGAACGATCTGTCTCAAGACTCATCATCCACCAGCGAGCAGACACCTACGTCTGAGCCTGAAAACACAGATTCGTCGAAGTAATTCCCTTCTCAACGCGCCATCATTTCGCTGCGAACCAATGACCCGGGCTGATTCTGACGCATATATGTCATTGACGCGCCACCTCCTCGAGCTGCGCGCGCGGCTTCTGCTCAGTCTTGCAGGCATCCTCGTTGGAGCAATCGGCGCGTGGTTCCTCTACACTCCGGCAACCACGTGGCTCACGCGTCCACTCGCCTCAGCCGGGGCCTCGGGAATCAACTTCCGCACGATCATCGGCCCCTTCTCAACCCACATCACCTTCGCGCTCTGGGCAGGCTTCGTCCTGACGACTCCGTGGTGGCTGACCCAACTCTGGCTCTTCATCGCCCCGGCTCTCACACGCACGGAAAAACGACGCACCGCGCTGATCGCCATTCCCAGCGCGGTTCTTTTCCTTGCGGGAGTTGCCTCGGCGCTGTGGTTCCTCCCCCACGCGGTCAGCCTTTTACTCTCCGAACTTCCCCAAGGCACTTCTGCGCTGCTGGATTTTGATTCCTATATCAGCTTCGTCGTGATCCTGACCTTGGTGATCGGCGCGTCTTTCCTTTTCCCCATGATCATTATTGGGATTCACGCCTTGGGACTTGCCTCAACTGGGCAGATCCTCCGACATTGGCGCTGGGCTGTTGTAGGGGCAACCGTATTCGCCGCGATTACAAATCCGCTTCCCGACTTGTGGTCGATGATTCTTCAGATGTGCGCGCTTCTGGCTCTGTATTTTGGGGCGATTGGGGTGTGTTGGCTGCGCGATCTTCTTGCGCGGCGCCGTCAGCGTAAGCGCGAAGCTGCGCCATCGCTTGATCCGACTGCTGCCTGAACGAGGCCGTGAGCGCTTGGTAGCGCCTGTGCACATCGATGATGCGCCGCGCCGCTTCACTCATTCCTTTGGGGCCTAGAACAGCGAGGACCACCACAGCGATGATGATCGCCTCGGGTCCGCTGATTCCAAGAAAGTCCATGTCTTCACTTTTGCACGCGTAGGTGCCTGGGAGCAAGCACAAGGGAGCTTGCCATTAATGCAATGCCCGCGGCGGGAATGACAAGCATTGCTGAAAGAAGCGAGGTGTGCTGAACCAGAACACCGACAAGAGGCGGCGCAACAAGGTAAGCTAGGCGCCCCAACCACGAGACAATCGTGAGGCCAACCGCTGGATCCATTCCGCGGATATCGTGAGCGGCGTTGTAAGCCAGAGGTACCGAGGCCGAGGCCCCAATTCCCGCCGTCGCAAAACCAAACAGCAGGGCTGGGGTTGTTCCGATGAGCAGTCCGCCTCCCATCCCGACAAGGATGAGCGCTCCCCCACCCGCTACGACCGCGCGCGGGCCAAATCTTCCGACCAAGTGATCTGCAATAAAGCGTCCCAGAGCATGAGTCGATAACAGGACAACATATCCACTTCCCGCGAGCGCTGCGCCTGTCTTTGCGTAATCACGCATAAAAAGCGTCGCCCAGCTAGATCCGGCATCCTCGATGAGCATTCCAGAAATGCATAAAACAACAAGCAACCCCAAAACGATTACTGGCGCAAAGGGGCGAGTACGGACGCGAGAGAGATCCTCTCGGTCTGTTTCTTCTGAGTTGTCTGGATCTGCACCGGGAAGGGTAAAGGGAAGGACAAGTAATCCAAGTGCAATGCAGCCCAAAGAGGCAATGAGGGTGTGGGCCAGAAGTGAAATGTGCAAGGCGGTCGTGAGAATTCCAAAGCCTCCACCCGCAGCTGCACCCACGGACCACATCCCGTGGAATGAACTGATGATGGGACGTCGATATTCACGTTGCAGGTGCAAGCCCTGCATATTTTGTGCGACATCCACCAGAGAATCACTGCAGCCGTTCAAGAAGAATCCGCACGCAAGAAGCAGATACAGCGCGACTGAGAGAAGAGAACCGGGGGAAGCTAAGGGACGCAGAGTCGCACTCAAACCGATTGTCAGTACCGCGATTCCGATCCCAATTGTCAAAAACGAGGCTGCAATGCGTGACGTTAAGCGGTGAACAACCTTTGCAGCGAAGGGGCCCGCAAGGATTCCGCCCAGCGACGATAGAGCGATCGTCGCGCCGTAAACACTTGCCGAGAGGCCAAACACATCCTTGATTTCGGGGAAGCGAAGCACCAAGCTGCCAATAAGAAGCCCATTGGTGAAGAACAGCGCGCAGAGTGCCACGCGCGTTTTTCTCCTGTGAGACTGCGTGTGTTCTGGCATTGTCGTCACTCCCCTATGAGTGCTTCGGATTGCCCTTCTTTGATACCTACCGGATAGTAGCAGCCATTTCAGGAAGGAAGCTCATCGCCTGAACGACCAATCCGGATGCTTGTTCATAACCGGCGGCGCTGGGATGGAAACCATCGCTAGCCCAAAAGTCTGAAACCAGCTCTGCGTGTGCGACATCAACAAAGTCGACACCGTATTCCCGACAGATCCGCTGAGAAGCAGAGGTCTGCCAATCAATTCTGCGCGCGAGTTCGCGTCGGAGCATCGCAGGCAGTTTCGGGGAATGATGCGGCTGACCGGCAGAGCACACAATGATGTGATCGGTACGAGTTCGTGCCTGCTCAATTACCGCTCGAAGATCATCAAGCCAGTCTTCCCGGCTTCTCCTTGCCATCACGTCGTTGCTTCCGGCGCAGATGAAGAGAATATCGACGTGCCCGCTTACTTCGGGAAGAAAACGGTAACGTACGCGACGCATGGTCGACCCCAGTTTCGCGTACGTCTCCCACTGAACCGGTCGATTGACCGTATCGGCAATTTTTCGAGCGATTCGCGGAGTCAAGGCAAGGTTTTGATGCTCTACACCGCTTCCGGCAACCAAGGAATCCCCAACGGCAACCAATCGCAGAGGCCCGGCCGAGGCCTCGGGAACGAAAGAGGAAGGAGAGACGATCCCGTGACGCTCGCCGGGCGCTTCGGGGGCCAAGCGAACAGTGCATTTCGCCCACAGAGCCTGAGAAAGAAGAAGAGTCTTGCGCACAGGATTCATCCTTCTAGCCTATGCAGACGCCGAGCGCGCTTCTTTTGCGTTTTTGCTCAGGTGTCAAAGTAGGACATGTGACCCCTGAAATGTGAAGCTCTACGGGTACGCTTAAGGGGTACAGTCCTGATCACAGAGGTGAAGGAGATACTCATGGCTGAGAACACCCGTACCGAATCAGATTCGATGGGAACCGTTGAGGTTGCCGCAGATCGTTACTGGGGAGCACAAACCGAACGTTCACTGCACAATTTCGACATCGGCCGTAATACTTTCGTCTGGGGCCGCCCCATGGTGCGCGCACTGGGAACGCTGAAGAAGGCTGCGGCACTGGCAAACGCCGAGCTGGGAGAGCTGCCCCAAGATATTGCAGACCTGATTGCGCGCGCCGCCGATGAGGTCATTGAGGGCAAGCTCGACGACCACTTCCCGCTGGTCGTTTTCCAGACCGGTTCGGGCACTCAGTCCAATATGAATGCCAACGAAGTGATCTCGAACCGCGCCATCGAACTTGCGGGCGGCGTCATGGGATCCAAGACTCCCGTTCACCCGAACGATCACGTTAACCGTGGCCAGTCCTCAAATGACACCTTCCCCACCGCAATGCACATTGCCGTGGTCCAGGAGCTCCAGGCGATGTACCCGCGCGTTGAGCAGCTGCGCAACACCTTGGACAAGAAGTCGAAGGAATACGCCGACGTCGTCATGGTTGGTCGCACCCACCTGCAGGATGCAACGCCCATTACCCTGGGCCAGGTTATTTCCGGCTGGGTTGCACAGATCGATTTCGCCCTCGATGGCATTCACTACGCGGATTCTCGTGCACGCGAACTGGCAATTGGCGGAACCGCAGTCGGAACCGGCCTCAATGCTCACCCTGCATTCGGTCAGCTGGCTGCCAAGAAGATTTCTGAGGAAACCGGCATCGAGTTCAAGCAGGCCTCGAACCTGTTTGCAGCCTTGGGCGCACACGACGCGCTGGTACTGGTCTCCGGCGCGCTGCGCGTTCTGGCAGATGCACTGATGAAGATCGCCAACGATGTGCGCTGGTACGCTTCCGGCCCGCGCGACGGCATCGGCGAACTCATCATCCCCGAGAATGAGCCCGGATCGTCGATCATGCCCGGCAAGGTCAACCCGACCCAGTGCGAGGCCATGACCATGGTCGCAACCCAGGTCTTCGGTAACGATGCAACCGTCGGTTTCGCGGGTTCACAGGGCAACTTCCAGCTCAACGTTTTCAAGCCCGTCATGGCATGGAATGTCCTGGAATCGATCCGCCTGCTGGGTGATGCCTGCGTTTCCTTCGATATCCACTGCGCATACGGCATTGAGCCGAACCGCGAAAAGATTCAGCACCACCTGGATATCAACCTGATGCTGGTTACCGCACTGAACCGTCACATCGGTTATGACAAGGCCTCGAAGATCGCGAAGAACGCCCACCACAAGGACATCTCGCTTCGCGAGTCCGCTCTGGAGCTTGGTTTTGTCACTCCCGAAGAGTTCGATGCATGGGTTGTTCCCGCGGATATGACGCACCCCAGCGCCGCTGACAAGTAAGCCCACCGGGTATAACTCGCACTCATGCCCCGGTTTGGACGCTGTCCAAACCGGGGCATTTTTCTGCGCGGTAGAATACAAACATAAATCTTGAAGGAAAGAGAGTTCTCATGGCACTTTTCGAACGTCAAACCGACGGTGGCTTCATTGTTGCGCTTCCTTTTGAGAATGCATTTCCTTTACTGGTTCAAGAGATACAAAAGCTGGGTTGGGGAATTCATATGGTTGCCCCCACGACCGGCCACATTAAGGCAACAACCGATATGTCCATGTTGACCTACGGTGAAACGATTTGGATCTCAGCCTTCGCCATCCCGCAGGGCACATCGGTGGCAATGCGCGTTGAAGCTACGGGTTTTGCTCCCGCATTCCAGGGGAAGCAGAACCGCAAGAACATCAAGAAGCTTCGCGATAGCATTTCGGTCTTCGCTCAGACCTTCGACGCTCAATAACTGTTGCTTCCACACCAGACCTTTGACGCTCAATCACTTTTTCTCCCACGTGAGCTACGGGAAGATTAGTACACTTTCAATTGACTGAAATCACAGGCTTTCTCTACCCGGCCTACGCATTGCCGTTCTAGTAGCCGGTTTACTTGCGGCTATTTTCCTGCCCTTCACAGCAATCTGGAACCATTCAGCAGCGGACGGCGCATTTTACGCGCGCAATCTGGGCTATGCCCTTGTCATGGCACTGATTCTTCTCAGTCCATCTGTCACGGTTCTGCTGATCGATTCGGCAGCTTAAACGGCGTAACGTGTTGTTTATTTCGTGGGATGACCCTTCGTGGCCGTCCCGTTTTTATACACTGATTTGCACAAAAATCATTGACAATACTTAAATTCGCAGGGATAATTATTCACGGGTGCACCAAAGAATCGCTGCACGCCACTTGTTATCTTCTCACGGCTTCCCGGCCGCCACCGCCAGATTGGCACTTCATTTCAACCTTTTCGTCTCCAAGGACAAACAATGAAGTTAACAAAAGCACTAGCGATTGCAACAGCGCTAGCCTTCATCGCCCCCCATCATTTGCAGCTACAAACGACCTCCCTCAGGACGCAGCTGAACAAAGAAGTTGCTCGGCATCCCGCGCCTTAACAAGACACGAGCTAGAAGAGTCAAACAAACTACTCACCCACGGATTAGAGGTAATTCAGACACGGGAACAAGCTACTACGGGCTCCACGCCTAGCGACTTTAGTGTTACACAGGGATACCGAAGCGCGTCAGGGTCCGGAAAACTACAGCTCGACACTTTCGTCGGCTATACCCATTCTGGGACGTACGCAATTCAGCGACTCTACAATCCCTCTAATCCAGAGGCAACAATTAATGAAACTATCTCTCAAGTTTCAACCAACCTCAAGCTAGAGAGTTCGTTTGAAGTGATCAGTACAACTTCAAACGATACGACCCCTCAAGACGCACCAAGAGGCCGTTGCAAAACACTGGACTGGGGATGCGCAAAGAACCGCTGTGGCTGGGCTATGGACATTTGCCGCAAGCGTATCCAATGCTTAGCGGTACTTTGCATTTATGCGGTGGGTTCATGCCGCACCGAATGGGAACCAAACCCCTATCAATAAGAAAGGAGATCCTACAATGAAAATCATCGACGAGAAGAGATCGTCACTCGATAGCTTGATCTACGTCTTTTTCTTCCTTGGCACCCTTGGAATCGTCTTTTCATTGAAGGGAATGTTCAGCGATCAGCCAATGTTGTGGCTCTCCAAGCCACTCGCATGGGGCATCATCATTGGGTTTGCATTAACTCTTGCGGGATTGATCCTCAGGCTGGCGAATCTGGTCCAACTTTCACGGTCAATCCGCTGGATTGCGATCGCCTACAACTTCGCAATTCCGTTCGTAACTCTGGGAGTTCTGATTGGAACCTTCCAGATGAACGCAATGCCCAGTTTTGGCGCATTCCTCAATGAATATAGCGATGTCATTACAGCGCCAGCACTACTGCCATGGCTGTTCACAGGCACGCTTCTCTCCGACCTTTTCCTTCCATACAGGATGGGAGAACTCAAGTCCCACACGCCGACTTTTGGCTCGGAAAGCGAAAAGACAGCATAGGTGAACACCTGTCATTCTGGGTGGTGAACGCTCAAGTTCACCACCCAGATCTATTAGCGCCAGTAAGGGCTGACAACGACTTCGGCCTTCTGCAGGTCCTTCACTTCCGAATAGCCCGTCGAGGCCATTGTCCGCTTAAGCGCGCCAATGAAGTTGAGCGTTCCATCCGCCCGCGTTGATGGCCCATAGAGAATCTCGCTGAAGGTACCCGAGGTCCCCACGCGAACGCGATGCCCTCGCGGAAGCTCTGGGTGCGTGGCCTCGGATCCCCAATGCCACCCACGTCCGGGAGCTTCTTCAGCACGAGCCAGGGCCGCACCCATCATCACTGCGTCCGCTCCACAGGCAATCGCACGTGTCATATCACCAGAGCGCCCAATTCCACCGTCTGCAATCACGTGAACATAACGTCCACCCGATTCATCCATGTAATCACGACGCGCTGCAGCAACATCTGCGATGGCCGTCGCCATAGGCGCATGGACTCCAAGAGACTGGCGCGTTGCATGCGCCGCTCCCCCTCCAAAGCCGACCAAAATACCTGCGGCGCCGGTTCGCATGAGGTGCAGGGCAGCGGTATCTGTTGAGACGCCGCCAACGATCACCGGAACATCGAGTTCATAAATGAAACGTTTAAGGTTCAGAGGCTCCGCGCGCGATGAAACATGCTCGGCCGAAACGGTAGTCCCACGGATGACGAAGAGGTCCACCCCGGCCTCGACAACTGCACGCCAGTAGCGCTGGGTACGCTGCGGCGAAAGTTTTCCGGCGACAACGACACCCGCCTTGCGAATATATTGCAAACGTTCGGTGATGAGGTCTTCTTGAATGGGGGCGGAATAGATCTGCTGCAAACGCGCAATCGAGCCATCTGCAGGTAGCTGCGCGATTTCGTCCAAAATTGGCTGAGGGTTTTCGTAGCGAGTCCACAATCCATCCAGATCCAGGACCCCAATTCCGCCGAGTTTGCCAAAGAGGATCGCAGTGTCGGGACTCATCACCGAGTCCATAGGTGCGGCCATAATAGGGACGTCGACGTGATACGCATCGATTTGCCAGCCAACATTCACGTCCGCAGGATCCCTGGTCCGACGCGCCGAAACTAGTGCAATGTCATCCAAGGTATACGCCCGACGACCACGTTTTCCTCGACCAATTTCGACCTCGTTAGCCATGACGCCATTCTAGTCGCACAATCTCGTCGGACGCGTCACCAAGGGGCGGAAGACACGAAGCCCCACCGGCCACATAATGTAAGCTATTTCACATATTGTCTACATGACGATACGGTTTTACATTCGATCACAAACGCCTGTGGACACATGGTAAAAAACCCAAAAATTTTACTTTAATTTTATTCTCTTTATGAGGTGGCCTTGGGTAAACTTCACCACTTCCTCACCTTTACCCAATCACGATTTTCCCTAGAGACGAAAGCGAAAAAGCCGCTTCACGAAACACTTGAAACAGGCTGAGTAGACAGGCACACTGTGTATGTCATCACAGAGATACACCTACTACCGGTGTTCGTCATTTGATCCGCAGGAGGTCACCATGTTGACAGCAGCAGCTGCCATTACCAAGGATTTCCGACGCAGTTCACGCACGGAAAACCGTAACCGTCAGGATGTATCGCGCCGTACAAGCGAACGCGCAACCCGGAAGCTTGAGTCACGAGATCGCGCTCAGATGCCCTGCGCATACACGCGTTTCTCCTTCCCCTTGCCTTTACATCCCTGATCACTGGCCACTTCCATTCTGTCCCGCTTCTTCGTCGAAGCGGGACACTTTTATTTGCCGCGAACTGAAAACTGGACGCAAATGACAGTGCTCTGATGCACACTTAAGTCATGGCAGACACACACGCTCATTCTTGGGCTCACCTCCCCTGGCTGGGCTTCGATACCGAAACGACAGGCGTCAACCCCCATCGCGACCGTCTTGTCAGCGCGGCTCTGGTTCTGCGCAGCAAAGGCGCATCTGGATCCCCCAATTCCGACGCCATTACAACGTGGTTGGCTGATCCGGGTGTCGATATCCCGGACACAGCCGCACAAATCCACGGCATCACCACCCAGCACGCACGCAGCCATGGGCGCCCCATCGAAGAAGTCCTCGAAGAAGTGGCATCTGCACTGACAGCACACATGGCGCAGGGCTACCCAGTCGTTGCCTTCAATGGAAGCTACGACCTCACCCTGCTCGAAGAAGAGCTTCGCCGTCACTCGCTTCCAACACTCAGCGACAGAGTTGGAACCCCAGAACCGGCACCGATCATTGATCCCCTGGTATTGGACCGCCATCTTGAGCGCTTCCGCAAAGGAAAGAAGCAGCTGTCATTGATGGCGGCGGCCTACGGCGTTCCGGTTTCAGAAAACGCACACACTGCTGAATATGACGTCATCATGACCCTTGACGTATTGGCTGCTATTGCCCGGAAGTATCCGGACTGCGCGTCTAAAGACTGCCGGGAAATCCACGCGTTCCAGAAGGAAGTCCATGCTGCTTGGGCAGAAAACTTCGAGAATTTCATGCGTTCAAAGGGCAGGGAGACGCACATCGATCGCCGCTGGCCCATGCAATAAGGGCACGGCTCAAATGCAATAGGCGCATACCCGAAATGCAATAAGTCCCAAATGTTTTAAGGGCGCGGCTCAAAGCCGCGCCCTTAAAGACTTCTTACTGACGAATTACTTCGCCGAAGAGTGATAGTTCGGAACCTCAGTCGTCATCTGAACGTCATGCGGGTGCGATTCACGCAAGCCTGCAGAGGTAATGCGAACGAAACGACCATTACGCTTCACCGCATCAATCGTCGAGGCACCCAGGTAGAACATCGTCTGATGCAGACCGCCCACCAGCTGGTAGACAACCGCAGCGAGCGAACCGGTGTAGGGAACCTGGCCCTCGATGCCCTCGGGAACGATCTTGTCATCCGAGGAGACATCGGCTTGGAAGTAGCGATCCTTCGAGTAGGACTTGCGTCCGCGCGAACTCATCGCACCCAAGGAGCCCATGCCACGGTAGCGCTTGTATTGCTTGCCATTCGTGAAGACAACCTCGCCGGGCGATTCCTCGCAGCCAGCAAGAAGCGAACCCAACATGACAGTGTCCGCGCCGGCAACAATTGCCTTACCGATATCGCCGGAGTACTGCAGGCCGCCATCAGCAATCAGGGGCACACCTGCCGGCTTGCACGCCAAAGATGCCAAGTAGATCGCGGTCACCTGAGGCACACCCACGCCCGCAACGACACGCGTTGTACAGATCGAACCCGGTCCAACACCCACCTTCACAGCGTCAACGCCTGCATCGATCAGGGCCTGAGCACCTTCGGTTGTTGCAACGTTGCCACCGATGATCTGAACACCGTCGAATGAAGAGTCAGCCTTGATCTTTCGGATCATTTCCAAAGCCAAGGCAGCGCCACCGTTAGCCGTATCAACAACCAGGACGTCAACGCCTGCATCGCGAAGCGCACAGGCACGTTCCCAGGTATCTCCCCAATAGCCAACTGCCGCACCGACCATCAGACGACCACGATCATCCTTCGTCGCATTCGGGTACTGCTCGGTCTTAACGAAGTCCTTCACCGTGATCAGACCGGTCAGACGTCCATCTTCATCAATGATGGGAAGCTTCTCGACGCGATTCGTCGCAAGCAGTGCCTTCGCTTCCTCGCGGCTGGTCCCAACCTTGCCCGTCACCAGACGCTCGCGAGGAGTCATGCAGTCACGAACCTTCAGCGTTGCCCACTGATCGGTGGGAACAAAACGCAGATCGCGGTTCGTAATAATGCCAATGAGCTGCTGCTGATCGTCAACAACGGGAAGGCCCGAAACACGGTAGTGGCCGCACAAACGATCCAGTTCCTCGATGGTGGCATCGGGACCAATAGTCACCGGGTCCTCAACCATTCCCGATTCAGAACGCTTCACCTGACGAACTTGGGAAGCTTGCTCTTCAATCGAAAGGTTTCGGTGCAAGATTCCGATACCGCCCTGGCGAGCCATCGCAATCGCCATGCGCGCCTCGGTCACCGTATCCATCGCCGCAGAAAGCAGAGGAATACGCAGGCGAATCTTCTTCGTCAGCTGAGCAGATGTATCAACCTCAGAGGGAACAACATCGGTCAGTTCAGGAAGAAGCAGAACGTCATCGTAGGTCAGTCCGGTCAAAGCAAAAGGATCATTGTGAATGTCTGCCATGAACAGAGTTTAGGCCCGAAAGTGGGCCAGAGCATACTGGGTTTGACCTAAAACCCAGTATGCGTGGCTAAGTTCACCCCGGAACTGTGAGAGTAGAAGCGAACTAGACCTCTTCTTCTGCCTGCTCCTTCAAGGCAAGAGCAAAGCACGGAGTATTGCCAACCTGCGGCAGAAGCAGCATCTGCGCAACGTGGTAGGCATCCGCTTTCCCCTCCCACGTTGTCCCAGACTCCGCTCCCGAGGCGTCAACTTCGTGGATCCAGCGACCGGTGGCCTCGCGAAGGTAGCGGTCCGCCCAATCGACCCACTGCGCATACAGAGAACTCAGCTCCGCAACACGCGCGTCGTCTCCGGCCTCTTCATGAACACGGCCTAAGACACATGCAGAGTTGACAGCCTCGCAGAGCACCCAGTGCATGCGGGTATCCACAACCGCGCGCCCATCCCAGTCAGTCGTGTAAACGAAACCCTGAGCGCCATGTTTATCCCAGCCATCAGAGCATGCGCGGTTGAAAAGCTGCTCAGCAGCTTCAAGCATCCAATCTTCGCTCTCCCCCATAGCCAACAGGGCCGCACGAGCGTGAAGGATCAGTCGCGCCCATTCCATCCCGTGTCCGGGGGTTGCACCGTAGGGACGGAAAGGATCCGAAGGACGATCAATATTGTGATCGGGAAGCATGTTCCACTCGGAATCGAAGTGTTCGGGAATGCGCCAGTGCAACTGCTCAGCGGCCTCGGCAACGAAACGACAGATTCCGCGTGCGCGATCCAACCAGATGCGGTCTCCCGTCGCGTCATAAGCAGCTAGGTAAGCCTCGACGGTGTGCATATTCGCATTGACACCACGGTAGCTCTCACCACGGCTGTAATCACGGTTCCAGGATTCACAGACGCGTCCGAACTGAGGCTCCCACCAATGGAGCTCTTGGTCAGCCAAGGCACGATCAAGAAGCTCGCGGGCACCCGGACGGCCAAGCACTGTTGCAGCGCTCGAGCACAGGATGACAAAAGCATGCGCGTACGCCTGCTTCAAGCCGTCATTCGCTGGTTCAATCGCCTTCCAATGCGGACCATCCTCGCGTTCAACAATCTCTGTCACGAGCCCGGAGAACCAACCGCCATTTTCGGCATCGTACATGGGGCCTTCAGTCAGGCAACGAATACCATGATCGACCAAGGGGATCGCCCAGTCGTAACCCTTAAGCGCCGCGAGCGCGAAAACATAGGTCATTCGCCCGGTAATCCACAGTTCAACTGGCTTTGAAGGATCCACTACCCCATTGCGATCCATGTATCCGAAACCGCAATCTACAACCGAGCCCGCCGCAAAATGAACAAGTTCTTCGAATTCTTCATCGAAGGCTTCGATAAGCTGACGATCTTCCCACGGGGTCATCTTTAATCCTCTGTGCATGCCGCACCTGCGCGACCTTATAGATACGCGTCTACGCTAACACGTTGCAGGAACATGCAGTAATTGAACGAGGAAGCGCAGAAGAACTCAGCGAACGGAAGCTGCGGGGACCTTCGCACTCAGCAATGCCAAAGTCTCCTCAACGCACGCTGAGACCGTACGAACGCGAAGAACATGGTCATCTAGAACGCGCGGGGATTGAGTTCCCACCTCGATGACGTCGATTCCGTGATTATGAACTGCCGCAGAGACGAAGTTCTTGCAGTCCTCGCCCTGTCCCATGGTGATCAGGGCAGCAACATGCGAATCGATGTTTTCAACAAAAGCATCAAGCTTTTCGCGGCCACCAATCCAGCCGCGGCTACACGCGCCCAAGACCACAACATTCGGACCGTACCACCGCAGGGCCACCCCAATGACATGCGCGGGAAGAAGATGCGCACGATCGCCCAAAATAATGATGCTGGGCGAAGACGGGAACTTAGGTTCGGGCCGTTGCTCTGACATGACGCGAAGAACGTCATACATCGCTTGGCTGAGCATTGACGAACCTGCAATACCCGGAATTTCGCCGTGATAATCGGTAGCCATCACTTCAAAAGCGGGTTCGACCAAAAGCATCCACGTATGAAGCAGGCCTTTTTCACTGACACTTGCTTCAATGAGATGAACAAGGCGGTCCCGATCACCTGCTCGCGCGGCAACAACCAGTTCATCTGCCGTGCGCGGGGGACGAACTTCCTCCAGCTCTCCCTTGTCTTGAGCAAGGACAATTGCAGCGGCATCAGAGGGGGTGACTCCACTTTGAATAAGCTCGATCATATGCGTCAGCCTGGCGACGTCTTCCGGAAGGTAGCGACGATGGCTGCCAGCGGAGCGCTCTCCGGGGCCCAGACCGTAGCGCCTTTCCCACGTTCGCAGTGTCGAGGCCGAAACACCGAGTTTGGCAGAAACTGCAGTGACGGTCAGCGGCGCATCGTGAGCAGCGGGAAGCACGAGCTGTGCACGGGGCATGACCACTCCTGACGTGATGAAGGATACCTAAGTGAATGCTACCTAATTGATTGTCAGCTTTCCTTCTTGTCTTTTCCAGTCGAGTGGTCAGATTTTGTCCGCTGACAGCTAAGAACGACTATGTAACGGACAACAAAATTACGCTTTCAGCATTTCTGCAGCGTTTCGTTATCTCCCGTAATAATGCGGTTTTCGGCGTTACTTCGGCCATCTGAAGTTTCCTGTGAAACAACTATGATTCTGTGAAGGGGCCTTGAATAACTCTTGCACAATTCGGTACCCTTCTTGCAGTCCTTCTCGCCGAGAACGTCTCGCGCAGGGAAGTTCAATGAATGGAGGTACTCATGTCTGACGTCTCTCGACTGCCAGGCCCGTCGATTGACGCGTGGGAATGGCAGTACCAGGGCGCCTGTCGCGACCTCGATACGGAACTTTTCTTCCACCCCGAAGGTGAACGCGGTTCAACTCGTCGTCGCCGTGCCGCCAACGCAAAAGCCATTTGCGCAACTTGTCCTGTCATTGAGCAGTGCCGCGAGTACGCTCTGCGAGCTCAGGAACCCTATGGAATCTGGGGCGGCATGACTGAAGAAGAACGTCGCGAAGAAATTCAGCGCCGTCGTATTCGTCGAGTCTCCTGACACACTCACTACGTCATCTCGAACTCGCTCGGGTCGGTGTCTCGAGCGAGTTTCTTTTACCTAGCGTCAACCAACCCCTAGCCCCGCTCTCTTCCTCTATTCCCAACTCTCAATGGAATAGACTGAAACCCATCCCCGTCATCCCGTGCGAAATGCGAAAGGTGTCCCATGGAATCTCGAGGCCTCGGCAAGCAGAGAATCATTGCCATTCTTCTCCTTGCATGTGCTGTTGTTCTTGTTGCCGGCGCAGTCTGGTGGACCAGCCGGCCGTCAACTTCTCAATCCCAAGCAATGGCCTCGGCTAGCGCAATGCCGACGCAGCAAGCACAGGAAAGCACCGCTGCCCCACAGCAAACCCAAGCAGCCTACGCACCAACTGTTACCGATCAACAGGGACTCGACATCATCCACTCTCAGCAGCGTCGTGATGCCAATGACGCGCGAGCAAAGGGTTCGATCGACGCTCCCGTCGTGATGGTGCTTTACTCTGATTTCTCTTGCCCCTACTGCACGCGTTTCGCGAAGCAAGTCGAACCACAACTGCAAGATCTGGTCGATAACGGCACCTTGCGAATCGAGTGGCGCGATCTGGCACAAATTTCACAGTCTTCCCCTCTTGCCGCTCAGGCTGGCATTGCTGCAGCCAACCAGGGACGTTTCTGGGAGTTCGTGAGCGCAGCCTATGGCGAGGCCGACCCATCCGGCCACCCCGAGTACACGATGGATAACTTGACCGCTCTGGCACAGAAGGCAGGCGTCCCCGATATCTCACGCTTCCAAGCTGATACCAACGATCCCGAAACGGCCGCAGAGGTCAAACAGGCCCAAAACGACGCCTACAAGATCGGCATCCAGGGCACTCCCTTCATGTTCATTGGCGATAGCTTCATCTCGGGCTTCCGCGATGCCGACTACGTGCGCGCAACCATCCAGAACCAGGCAGAACACCTCAAGAAGTGAATCCTCTTATCGCTTTCCTTGGTGGAGTATTGACGCTGCTCGCACCGTGCTCCGTCATGCTTCTACCCGCTTTCTTTTCCTACGCGTTTCAATCTCCACAGAAATTGATCGCTCGCTGCGGGATATTCTGGCTGGGCTTACTCACTCCTCTGATCCCGCTGGGCGCAGCCTTATCAAGCGTTGTCGCGCTGATTAGAGAACACTCGGCCTTCATTACCCAAGTCATCGCCCTTTTGGTGATTATTGCTGGACTGATCACGCTCTTCTCCTTGGACGTTCCTGTTTTCCGCGTGCGTTCCCTAGAAAAGGCTTCTCGGTCACGCGATACAGCATGGGCGGTCTACCTCCTGGGTATAACCTACGGAATTGCAGGGGTTGGTTGCGCAGGCCCCATCCTTGGAGCAGTACTGGCAACTTCCTCTTTGGGCGGTTCAGTCGTCGAAGGCATCATCGCAGTCATTTTCTATTCCGCAGGAATGGCATTTCCCCTCTTGGCGCTCGCACTACTCTGGCAGCATTCCGCGGGGCGTATCCAAGCGATCGTGCGTCCAAAACCCGTGACTCTATTGAAGCGTCAGACGACGTGGACGAATGTGGTCTCTGGACTGGTTCTCATCATTTTGGGTTTCACAATTTTCAAAATCGACTTGAGTAACCCTCTTGGCGGGATCGTCTCCATTGACACTCTTGCTTCGTGGGAAGAATCCATCATGGGCCTTTTTGGGGCGCTGCCCGCGTGGGTGATCACCCTTGCAGGAGTACTGATTATCGGCGCTATTGTTGCCTTGCTCTGGAAACCGCGCTCTGCTTCTCTTCCCTCTTCCACACCTTCAAAAGATCAGCAGGACACTCGCGACAAATAGCAGGACTAAGAACGATTGCCAGTAGCGCAGTCGCGAAGAGCAGCAGCGCTAAGAGCAGAAGCACTAACATAGTCAGCCGCAGCGCTCACAGCAAGCAGCGCTCGCAGCACTGCACTCAGAACATAAAAAAGTAGTGAGCCCGGAGGATTACTCCGGGCTCACTACCGTATGCATCACGCGGATGCATCAACGTCTATTCAGCGCTCGACAATTGCCAGAACGTCGCGTGCAGACAGGATCTGCAGTTCTTCGCCGTCGTACTTGACTTCGGTGCCACCGTAACGGCTGAAGATCACGTGGTCGCCCACCTTAACATCGACGGGGACGCGGTTGCCATTGTCGTCAACGCGGCCGGGGCCCACTGCCAGAACTTCGCCTTCCTGCGGCTTTTCCTTGGCGGCATCGGGAATGTACAGACCGGAAGCGGTCTTCTCTTCGCTGTCAACCTGACGGATGACAATACGATCTTCGAGGGGCTTGATGGTGATAGCCATTTCAGCACTCCTTTTCTTTTCATAACGATTAATGTCATCCCGTCCCTGCCGTCGCGGGGGTCAGGTTTGGGATCGCATGTGTGCTTACCCACTCAGTCTAGGGCTCGATTGGCACTCTAGCAAGCTGAGTGCCAATGCTGTCTACCGCCTCCACTCAGCCTCCCACACGCCCCATATCTTTTCTCCAATTCCCTGAAATTCCGCAACAATAGAGACCATGTCCTCCATTGACCCACTCTGTTGCTCCCCCGGACGTGAACTTCTTGCCCAATGGGAAGAAAACGAGGAATACCGTCACCTCTCACCCATGGAGCTCAGTTTGGCAATCCGCGCGCAAACGGATGACCCAGCCCTGGCCTCGGCAATCGCCTCTCAACTGCAGTTACGCACCCAGGCAGAAGGAAAATTCGGCTCCCTTGCGCGCACGATGCTGTGGACGCGCGATGGCTACGAGCAGGCAACGCGATGGGTTCTTGCCCGCGAGCACGCCGCGCGCTTCGTCAAAGCCGGAGCAACCCATATCGGAGACCTCGGATGCGGGATCGGTGCAGATTCCCTTGCTTTCGCGCGTGCAGGCATGCGGGTTACCTCCTACGACATCAATGACGAGGCCCTTTCCGCCGCTCGCGAAAACCTTTCCTCTTTCCCCTCCGCTCGCGTTGAGAAACGCGATGTAAGCACGCTTGGTCCCAAAGATCTCGAGGCGGAAGGTTTCGACGCGCTTTTCGCTGACCCCGCGCGTCGAACAGGCAAGCAGGGCGGTTCCAAGCGCATTTCGTCGCCCTCGGATTGGTCACCTTCCCTGGATCGCGTTCTGTCCTGGGTGCAGCATGTCCCGCGCTTAGGAGTAAAAGTTGCCCCGGGTATCCCCTACGAACTCATTCCTTCCCAGTTCCACGCGCGCTGGACCAGTGTTGATGGAGATCTTCTCGAGGCCGCACTGTGGTCCCCTTCCCTAGCCAGCGAAGGGGCAGGACGCTCAGCATGCGTCATCACCCAAGACGAGGTCCATACCCTTGAGGACCCTCAGACGGCTTCCGCCGACTCACCTGCCCGGCAGGCAATAGTTGGGCAGCTGGGCAGCTACCTCTACGAGCCGGATTCCGCGGTTATTCGCGCCGGAATGGTCGCCAAGCTCAGTGAAGACCTTGACGCACATCTGATCAGCGAATCAATCGCCTACCTCAGCGCATCGCAGCTGATCCCAACTCCCTTCGCTGCAGCATTCGAAGTCATCGATCAGGTGAACCTGCGCGCGAAAAATATCCAGCAGGCACTTCGAGCACACGATATTGGACGTGTCGAAGTCAAGAAACGCGGGGCCGACATCCAGCCCGATGCGCTGCGCAAATCCCTCAAACTCACGGGGAGCCAAGTGGGAGTCGTTATCGCCACTCGAATTGGTCAGTCACACCGGGCAATTATTGCCCGACGAATCAGTGCCGGGGAAGCATAGAGGTTTGAGTCAAGGGCATACCGGAATCGGGAGAGAAATCCCAATCTGAAGGTTCAACCCCTGCACGCACAAGCTCCGAACCCATGGCGGCAATCTGCGCCCCATTGTCCGTGCAAAAACGCAGCGGAGGCATGCGGACTTCCAGACCAGCGGCCTCGCCTCGCTCAGTCAGCAAGGCACGAAGCCGGGAATTTGCCGAGAAGCCACCGCCCACAACGATCGTCGAGCACCCGTGATCGAGTGCAGCGCGAACTGCTTTCGCCGTTAGGGAATCGTTGACGGCCTCGGAAAAGCCCGCACAAATATCCTCAGCGGGGATCTCCTCGCCGCGTTCCTTAAGGCCTTCAACATAACGGGCAACCGCGGTCTTAAGCCCGGAGAAGGAGAAGTTGTACTTGTGGCGTTCCTGGTCCTTGCCAGCGGCCAGACCTCGCGGGAAACGGATCGCAGTGGAATCGCCCTTTTGTGAAAGGCGGTCAACGTGCGGACCACCCGGGTAGGGAAGGTCAAGGAGACGACCAACCTTATCGAAGGCCTCGCCAGCAGCGTCGTCAAGGGTTCCGCCGAGCTCACGAACATCCGTTGCGATGTCATTAATCAGCAGAAGATTCGAGTGGCCACCGGAAACGACCAGACCGATGAAACGCTCGGGCAGAGGACCGTCGGCGAGCTTATCGACCGCAAGGTGACCAATCACGTGATTGACCCCGTACAGCGGTTTTCCAATCGACGAGGCCAGCGCCTTCGCCGCGCAAATACCAACCGTCAGGGAGCCCACCAGGCCGGGACCCGCAGCGACAGCCACGGCATCGACATCGTTAAGAGTTACGCCGGCCTCATCAAGGGCGCTTTCAAGCGTGGGAAGGAAAGACTCAAGGTGAGCGCGCGAAGCAATTTCGGGGATAATTCCACCATAACGGGCGTATTGATCCATTGATGTAGCCGTGCGATCGACCAAAAGGTCGCAGCCGCGCACCAGCGCAACACCTGTTTCATCGCAGGTTGATTCGATACCCAGTACTAAAGGATCTTTTTCACTCACCCGGCCCAGTTTAGTCCGCTGCTGTGCTTGGTGCATTCGCCCCTCACCTTCCTACAAAAAGGTGTGGGGACGACCCTAATGGATCGCCCCCACACCGGTGTTGCAAAGATTGCTTTAAAGGATCACACGCCCTTGAGCGCTGCCTTGCCCAGCTGACGGTTCAGCGTGGAAATGACATCAAGCGGAATCTGCTTGGGGCAGACAGCCGCGCACTCGCCGATGTTCGTGCAGGAACCGAATCCTTCTTCGTCCATCTGGTTGAGCATGTTGACAACGCGACGGTAGTTCTCAGGCTTGCCCTGCGGGAGCAGGTGCAGGTGAGTAACCTTCGCCGAGGTGAAGAGCATTGCCGAGGCGTTCGGGCAGGCCGCCACGCAAGCGCCACAACCGATGCAAGCAGCGGCTTCGAACGCGCGGTCCGCATCCTGCTTGGGAACGGGAGTGCCGTTGGCATCCGGAGCTGCACCGGTGTTCACCGAGATGTAGCCACCGGCCTGGACGATACGGTCCAGAGCGCTGCGGTTAACAACCAGGTCCTTGATGATCGGGAATGCTTCTGCACGCCAGGGTTCGATGGTGATGACGTCACCATCGTTGAAGGAGCGCATGTGCAGCTGGCAGGTCGTGGTGACCTCAGGGCCGTGGGCGATGCCGTTGATGACAATGCCACACTGACCACAGATGCCCTCACGGCAGTCAGAGTCAAATGCGATCGGTTCTTCGCCGCGAGCAAAGAGCTCTTCGTTCAACACGTCGAGCATTTCCAGGAACGAGGATTCCTCAGAGATGCCGCGGACTTGGTATTCGTGCATGGCACCCGGATCCTCGGGTCCGTTTTGGCGCCAAATCTTCAGTGTCAGGTTCACTTGTAACTCCGCTGCTTGAGCTCGATGTTGTTGTAGATCAAGGCTTCCTTGTGGAGGATCGGAGGCTCGTCCTCGCCACCCCACTGCCAGGCTGCAACATAGAGGTACTTGTCATCGTGGCGAAGGGCTTCACCTTCGGGGGTCTGCGACTCCGCACGGAAGTGACCGCCACAGGACTCTTCACGGTGCAGGGCATCGATGCACATGAGCTCGCCCAGCTCCATGAAGTCTGCAACACGGCCAGCCTTTTCAAGGGACTGGTTAAGTTCACCAATCGACTTGCCCGGAACGCGAACATCACGCCAGTAGTCGGCGCGAAGCTTGCGGATCATCTCGATGGCCTTCTTCAGGCCCTCTTCGCGACGCTCCATACCGCAGTATTCCCACATGATCTGGCCCAGTTCCTTGTGGAAGGAATCCACCGAACGAGAACCGTTGATCGACATGAGCTTGTCAATGCGACCCTGAGCGGAGTTCAGTGCCTCAACAACATCCTCGGAGGACTCATCCAGCTTGGGGAGGTTGAAGCAGTGTGCCAGGTAGTCGTTGATGGTGTTCGGAAGAACGAAGTAACCATCGGACAGACCCTGCATCAGTGCGGATGCACCCAGGCGGTTCGCGCCGTGATCAGAGAAGTTTGCTTCACCGGCAACGTAGAGGCCGGGGAGGTTCGATTCCAGATCGTAGTCAACCCACAGGCCACCCATCGTGTAGTGGACAGCCGGGTAGATACGCATGGGCACTTCGTAGGGGTTGTCGCCCGTGATGCGCTCGTACATATCGAAGAGGTTGCCGTACTTAGCGGACACCGCTGCGCGGCCCATACGGGAGATTGCCTCGGAGAAGTCCAAGTAGACGCCGCGTGCCACGCCGTCGATCTTCGGACCCACGCCGCGACCCTCGTCGCACATGTTCTTTGCCTGACGGCTTGCGATATCGCGAGGAACAAGGTTGCCGAAGGAGGGGTAGATGCGCTCCAAGTAGTAGTCGCGATCCTCTTCGGGAATATCGCGAGGATCCTTGTCGCAGTCCTCTGCTTTCTTGGGAACCCAAATACGACCGTCGTTACGCAGGGATTCGGACATCAGTGTCAGCTTGGACTGCTGATCTCCGTGCTGCGGAATACAGGTCGGGTGAATCTGGGTGAAACAGGGGTTCGCGAAGTATGCGCCCTTGCGGTATGCACGCCAAATTGCGGTGGCGTTGCAGCCCATGGCGTTCGTCGACAGGAAGAAGACGTTTCCGTAGCCACCGGTTGCCAGAACAACCGCATCAGCGATGTGGGTTTCAAGCTTGCCGGTCGCCATATCGCGCGCGACGATACCGCGAGCGCGGCCGTCAGAAACGATGAGTTCGACCATTTCGTGGCGGGAGTGCTCGGTAACGGTACCGGCAGCAACCTGACGCTCGAGCGCCTGGTAGGCGCCAATCAGCAGCTGCTGACCTGTCTGGCCACGTGCGTAGAAGGTACGCGACACCTGGACGCCACCGAAGGAGCGGTTGTCGAGCAGGCCGCCGTATTCACGTGCGAAGGGCACGCCCTGTGCGACGCACTGGTCGATGATGTTCGCGCTAACCTCAGCCAGACGGTAGACGTTGGTCTCGCGTGCGCGGTAGTCGCCACCCTTAACGGTGTCGTAGAAGAGGCGGTAGACGGAGTCGTTGTCGTTACGGTAATTCTTCGCAGCGTTGATACCACCCTGCGCTGCAATGGAGTGCGCGCGACGAGCGGAATCCTGGTAGAAGAACACGTCGATGTTGTAGCCCATCTCGCCCAGCGAGGCGGCAGCTGCACCACCGGCAAGGCCGGTACCCACGATGATGACGTGGAGCTTACGGCGGTTTGCGGGGTTGACCAGAGCTGCAGTGAACTTACGCTTTTCCCAAGCGCCTGCAAGGGGAACATCCAGCGGGGCCTTGGTGTCGGCGATATCCTCGCCTTCGCGGTACAGCCCGTGAATCAAAGTATCAGTCATGTCTCAATATCCTTGTCAGGAGATGTAACCGGCAACGATCGCCAGCGGGGGAAGCGCGAACATCAGGAAGATCAGTGCACCGACCAAGCCGGAGAGAACTTCCATGAACTTGCGGGTTCCACCGCGGACCCAACCCAGAGATTGGAATGCCGACCAGAAACCGTGAGAAACGTGGAGTGCTGCCAGACCAATGAAGATCAGGTAGACAACAACCATCAAGGGATTCTGGAAGGTCGCGACCATGCGCTCATAAGGAGTGGAGTCTGCGACGAATCCGGTACGGATGGTTCCCGTGGTGAAGTGCAGGATGTGGAAGACGATGAGGAAGAAGAGCAGAACACCGGTCATACGCATGGTACGAGCTGCATAAGCATCAGCTGCGCTGCGCTTGACGACGTACGCACTGCGACGTGCGCGGCGTGAGCGCTTCCAAGTCACCGCTGCTGCCCAAATGTGGATCACCAGCATGAGAACCATGGCTGCGCGGAATACCCAGATAAACCCACCGTGAGGGAAGATCGGCACAAAGGCTTCTTCTTTTAGCCAGTGTGCGTAGTGATCGTAGGCTTCTTGCCCCAAGAACATCTTGAGGTTGCCGTAGGAGTGGAAAAGAAGGAAGAGCACGAACACGATGCCGGAGATCGCCATAAGCTGCTTGACGAAAACGGTCGTAGTCCATGCGCGACGCTTGCGAGTTGCGACAGTTTTTGTGGCCATGACTCAAGCCTAAGCTGAAGGAGTGTCATTTCCGTAGGACTGCTGGCCCGCGCGCACCCGATCTGCTCACAGCGTCAGATAAATCTTCCACAAAACCCTGATTTTTCAGGGAAATAACAGCGCAGAGAAGCCCGGTAAAAATGCGTCACAAAGTCGACAAAATCTGTCAGAAAACACCGTATTAGGGCAACATAATTTTTCGTATTTTCATGCGCCGAAAACAAGACGCATGTTTACCGCGTCTTCACGCGGGTTTCGGAAATATGCCTTGGTAACACCGACACGTTCAAAACCTGATTGCTCGTACAGCGTGATCGCTGGGGTATTGGACGCACGCACTTCCAGGAAAACTCGTTCGCTCCCCCGCTGACGGGCAAGCTCAAGCAAAGCCTCCATCAGCGCGCGCCCCAAGCCACGGCCTCGGAAATCGGGAAGGACACCCATGGTCATTACGTCGCTGTCGAGGCCAACCTTGACACCCGCGTAGCCGCACAACACAGGAAGTTCACCATGGGGAGCATCGGCGCGCACGCCAAAGTAGACGCTCAACCCCGAGGAGAGTTCCTCGGCAACCATCCCAGGTGTCCACGGATCCTCGGGGAAAATCGCCTGTTCCAGTGCAATAACCGCGTGCCAATCCTGTGGACCCAACACGACAAGCTTTCCTCCCGAGGCCTGGGCGAGCCTGTGCGCGCACGCGCTCAGCGTTTCCTTAGCTCCCTGGGCGGAGGCACCGGGGTCTGCTGTGCTCACATGCGCTCCGGCGCTTGCCCATGAATATCGGGGCGACGCAGGTACAGGGGTTCGGTACCCAAACGGTCCTCTCCTCCGCGGGCCAGGCGCGCACGGACAATGCGGACCATAACTGAAGGATCTAGGGGAAGAACCGGTCCCATTTCTGCGCCGGCAAGTTCATCGACACTGTGAGCCGGGATCGGCGCATCAGAAACCAGCAGTCCTTCTTGTTCACGCAAGGCACTGCTCAAGGTGCGCGCGTAGCCAACCTCAAGGCGTCCAAGCAAGCGAACATCGTCGGGGCCCTCTGCAAGGTAATGCCCCCAATACAGTTCCTTACGGCGCGCATCGGTCAATGCATACACATGAGTGTCCGGAGACAGGTGATCCAAAGCAGCGCGAGCAATCACATCCAAAGAGCAAACGCCGTAAACCGGGATCCCCGCCGCTTTCGCGAAGACACGTGCTGAAACGAGTCCGGCACGCAGACCGGTGAAGGGAGCAGGACCAGTGCCTACGCACACGGCGTCAAGACCGGCCTTTGCGGCATCGGTCGGCAAACCGGCCTCTTCAAGGGCTTCGAGAACGCAGGGGGTAATTGATTCTGCGTGATGACGACCCGACTCATTCCTTGAGCTTCCCAGAATCTTTCCGTCATCGACGACGGTTACTGCAGTTGCTCCGGAGGTATCAATGCACAATTCGGTCATAAGTCGATCCTATTCCACACTCGCACGTAACTGTGGTGCAAGGTCATCAAAGACACCGTCCCAGCGATGCGAGTAGGGCGTAAATGTGATGATGCGTTGACCGTCATCCATACTCTCAAGGTCAACAACATCACCGTCACGTGCGGCCTCTCCCCCGCTCGCGCGCCGCACCTCGATTTCAAGGCGCGCATCACTCATGGCTTCAGTCTTACCCTCACCCCATTCAACAACCGTCACAGCCTGATCAATAGTTGAATCTAGGTCAAGCGTCTCCAGATCATCGAGATCCCGAATTCGATAGGCATCAGCGTGGATGAGGTCGGGTCCTCCGACCAGTGAGGGGTGAACGCGCGCGACAATGAAGGTCGGTGAGGCAACGGTCCCCCGAACCTGAAGACCGCGGCCAATTCCCTGAGTGAAAGTTGTCTTACCGGCGCCCAGACCACCTCGGAGCATGATGAGGTCACCCGCGCGCAAGTGATGCGCAAGCTGCTCACCTAACTCGCGAGTCTGCTCCGCATCGCTCACACGATAGCTGTACTGCTGTATTTGCGTCATTATTCCTCTTCGTTCACGTACTGCCTGGGGATGCGTTCTCCCAAACGAGTAATGACCTCATAGTTGATTGTGCCCGCATGCGCGGCCCACTCATCTGCGATCGGGTATCCCTTGGCTGGATCACCGAAAAGAATGGCTCGATCTCCAACCTTTGCGGGCGCACTGCCACTGTCCTGCGTAGCGGCGCCTTCCTGCCCTTCAGCGGGCCCCAGGTCGATGATGAATTGGTCCATGCAGATTCGGCCAACAATGTGCGCCTTCACCAGACCTGATTCAGTTTCAACAGCAACCGGCACACCATTGGAGGCCGCTCGTAGGATCCCGTCTCCGTATCCCAGCGGAACCAAGCCCACCCAACGACGACTTGGGGCCTGCCAGGTTCCTCCGTACGAGGCCGGGGTCCCTTCTTCGATGACCTTCACTGACGTAAGTGGAGCGCTCAGCGTCATCACGGGCGTCAGTCCCAATTCCTGAGCACTTGCGACTGAAGGATCAGGGGAAAGTCCATACATCCCGATCCCCGCACGAACCATGTCGTAGTGGGTTTCCGGGTGCCACAAAATTCCCGAGGTTGCAGCAAGGTGGCGAATCTGCGGGTGCACTCCCGCTTCGGCGAGAATGCGCAGACCCTCTTCAAAAATCTGACGGTGCCGGCGTGTAGATTCTTCGCCGGCCACGCTGGGATCATCTGCTCGTGAAAGGTGACTCCAAGCGCCAACTACCTGGACAAGTCCAGCATCTTCTGCGGCTCGTACAGCCTGGGCAAGCTCCGGCAGATCGGCCAAGGTTGATCCTGCACGAGACATCCCCGTGTCGACCTTGACGTGAATTCTGGCTGGGCGCCCGCAGAGACGTGCCGCCGCACAGACCTCGTCAAGAACCCATGTCCAGGACACAGACAGGTCAATATCTGCGCAGATCGCGGATTCGAAATCACTTCCACTGGTGGAAATCCATGCCAGGATTGGCGCACTATCGCGCGCGATTCCTGCGCTATCAAGGCCAACACGCAGTTCAAAGGCCTCGGCTAATTGAGCGACGCCCAGCCAATCAGCTCCAGCACCCAGCGCGGCTTGGGCAAGGGGAAGCAAACCGTGCCCATAGGCATCGGCCTTAATGATCGCCATCTGCAAAGAAGATGGTGCGCAGCTTCGCAAATGGGCAAGATTATGCGCGAATGCTGCAAGATCAACGGATGCTACCGAGGGGTATCCGCATCCACGTTTGGAAGTTTCCACTCCCCAAGTATCGCACCCTCAGCGACTAGGAACACAGTCCACCGATGATTTCCGGAAGAGCGCGAGCAATGTCAATAGCCTGAATGGGACGCACTTTCCCCTCCGAACCCACGCTTGCCCGAAGGGCAGCTTGAGCATGCACCCACGCTCCAAGGCTCGCAAGGGTTGCGCATTCGGCCTCGGAAATCGACGGGTTCCCCTGACGGCGCTCAGCTCGTGCCTGGAACCCCGCAGCGATCCCCGCGACCGTCCCGGCAAGCACATCACCACTACCTGCGACCCCAGCCCAGGGGGTTTCTTGAGGAATCGAGAAGATTTCTTGCGTTCGATTCCCCTGGTCGTGATGGAGATACGAGAACAAAGTAGTCGAGCTTTTCAGCAGGATAATGGCACCCGTGAGCGAGGCAAGTTCCTTGGCAGAAGTGGCAGGGTCGGCATCAACATCTGCACGGGAAAGTGGATGGCCCAACTGGGTGAGAAGACGCGCGGCCTCGCCGTGATGAGGGGTGAGGATTGTGCGCGAAAGGGAACGCGAGTGGGCATCCGCGTAGTCACGAAGGCCTTTAACTAAGTCAAGCGCACCCGCATCGATCACCAGAGGAAGCTTGGACTCGATACAAAATTGCGCAAGCTCACGGCAATCGTCGTAGCGCTCATTCGTACAACCCGGGCCAATCACTCCACTTTGGATGCGGCCGCCCACGGTGACGACACCGGGAGCGTAGTGAAGAACAAGATCTTCTACGCGGCGGGTCGAATTTAGGCGAACCATGCCCACTCCGGTATTCGAGGCGGCGAAGGTTGCCAGCAGCCCCGCACCCGGGTAGGTGTCAGATCCCGCGACAACTCCGACGACACCTCGACGATATTTATCTTCATCGGCGGAAGGTGCAAAAAGGAACTCGCGCGCACTTTGGGGATCGAAGAGAGGGATCTGCTCAGCCATACCCCCATTGTTTCACGTGTTCAATGGGGACATCCGACGCAAGCGCGGTCTAGCTGAATGAGCGAGCAACGCCCACCATGATGACGCCGATAACCATGATGGCAACGCCAATGATGGTCCAGCGCATCTCACGACGCGTGCGCGTCTCGTGGAGGATCAAGGTTCCGCCGAAAGTCTGAATAATGACGCCCATCTGTGACAGGGGGAAGGCAACTGCGACGCCAAGAAGTGAGGAAGAAACCTGGGTCAGCAAAATCGCCGCTCCCCACATCATGCCGGGGATGAGCTGGCGAAGAGTGAGCAGGCTCCAGCGATTGTCTTCCTTGCCCAGTTGAGGCGAGAGCGCGGGGATCGTTGCGATGAGGCCGACAAGGAAGTAACCAGCAGATTGGGGAAGGATCACGGAGCGTCCGTCCAAGCCGAAGCCCTGAACAATCAGGAGGTAGGCGACAAGGCAGGCGGTTGAGATAATCAGAAGTATTGCTCCGCGCTTCCAGTCAACGTTTTCGGCGGCAGCCTCCTGAGTTTTCTCAGTCTTGGAGATAAAGACGACACCCAGGGTGAGAAGCGCGATAGAGCTCAGTGCAAAGACAAGAGCAAGGCCATGGTTCATCTCACCGAAGAGGATGATCCCGCCCAGGCACATGAAGATAATCTGGCCCGCAGTCGTCAGCGGCATGGTGCGTGAGACACCGAGGAGCTTCAGACAGAGAATTTGGAGATACTGCCCGAGTCCTAGGATCAAGCCTGAGAGGAAGGAAATGAGCAGGGTCTTGGTTGTCCAATGAACATCAATGAAGGGGGTCGCCAACGCAGAGAAGAGGAAGGCACCTCCCAAAGTTCCTAGGGTTTTCTGTCGGTCATCGCCGCCTTGCGCGACAAGGACGATGGACATGAATCCGAGGAACAAGGCCGGGAGTAAAGCAACGAAGTAGTCGATCACGACATACTCACTTTCTGGTGCGTCAATTGGGACAACCAAGGAATGATGTTTTCAGGCTAGTGGACAACCAAGCAAATTAAAGGGGCGAGATCCCTATCTGTGCTGCGCGATAGGTAACACTTTTGCGGAATAAGGATCATTAATTGGCTTAAGCTCCCACGGGCTTGCCACAATATTGACTGTGAGCGACAGCACCACTTCCGAAGATTCTCCCTTCGACTTCTATTCGCGTGCCCAGTGGGACAAACTGGCAGACCGCACTCCCCTTCCCCTGACGCATACTGATTTGGCACGCCTAGCAACCCTTGGCGATCCCATCGATATTGCCGAGGTCGACGCGATCTACCGCCCTTTGACTGCGCTTCTCCAGCTCTACGTTGAGGGACATCGACGGATCGAGCAGGAGCGCTCACGTTTCCTCATGCGCCCGTGCCGCACTCATGTACCTTTCATCATCGGTATCGGTGGCTCAGTTGCAGTGGGCAAGTCAACCGTTTCGCGCCTTCTTCGTTTCTTGCTCTCGCGCTGGGAGAAAACCCCGCGAGTTGACCTGATCACCACAGACGGTTTCCTTTTCCCTAACGCGGTACTCCGTTCCAAAGGCTTGCTCGGGCGAAAAGGTTTTCCCGAATCCTATGACCGCCCCGCACTTATTTCTTTTCTCTCGGCAGTGAAGTCAGGAAAACGTCATGTCCAAGCACCCGTCTATTCGCATGTCGTTTATGACATCGTCGAAGGCGAAAGTGTTGTCGTTGATTGCCCTGACATCCTGATTGTCGAAGGACTCAATGTCCTCCAACCCCCCAAGTGGGGTCCCGGAGTGATGCCGGTGGCTGTCTCCGACTTTTTCGATTTCAGCATTTACGTTGATGCTTCACCAGACAACATCGAGCAGTGGTACGTGGATCGTTTCCTCGCGCTGCGCCAGACCGCATTCACTCGTGAAGATTCCTTCTTCCGCACCTACGCTTCGCTTACCGATGCCCAGGCCGAGGCCACGGCTCGTTCGATTTGGGAAGAAATCAACCTCCCGAACCTCTTGGAGAACATTGCCCCAACCCGCGAGCGCGCAACGATGATCTTTACAAAGGGTTCAGATCACCGCGTCGAATCGCTCAGACTCAGAAGGTGACCTCGAGTCCGATTGCGTAGCGCAGATCCGTCTGTGGAATCACGAGGCGTGTTGAGCTATCACGATTCTCAACGACGACGGGTTCAGAGCTTCCAAGGATTCGCGCCTGGGAAACTTTCCCGGGGACCTCAAGCCACGTTGACGCAAGGCCAGAGGGGGTAAACGTCGCTTCTTCAAGGGAAAGTTCTGCGGCCTCGTCAGCGGGCGCAGCCGGGGGCATCCCAAAGAGGAAGACCCACTGATCATCATCCTTGGGCTGCGTCGCGTACCACGACCATCCTTCTTCTCCCGACACTTGGTCGATGTTCGTCCACGGACGAGTTGAGTAGATCCCCTCGCCGTTGACGCCTAGGAAGTTACCAAGCTCCTCGAGGCCTCGCCCAATCCAGCTCGACATGCGTCCTTGAGCATCTGGGCCGATCCCGATCAGGTAGTTCCCGCCTCGCGACACAATCGCCAAGAGATTGGAGATAATGTGGCGCATGGGCTTGATCGGTTCTTCAGAGCGCATCGAGCACCAGCCACGAGTCATTGTGATGCACGATTCCCAAGGGTAGAGACGAATATCCTCGGGGACTTCCTGCTCGGGAGTTCGATAGTTTTCATTCACCCCGTGAACCTCACGGTCCACGACCAAAATATCGGGTTGGAGCTCGCGAGCATGCTCGGCTATCTGATCAATATCGATCGGCTCATCGGGTTCGCGGACCCATCCTGCGTCAAGCCACAGCACGTTGACCTTGCCATAGTTGCGCAGCAGCTCATCGATCTGATTGTGGGTGTAACGAACGAAGGAATCCCACTTTGCGCGGTGCGTCTCAATATCGAAGTTGTGATAGCGGTCAGTGATCGTACGTGCACGATCCCAATATCCTGGATGGTTCCAATCGGCCTTCGAGAAATAAACACCTGTCTCCATGTTGTATGCACGGAAAGCGTCGAACATCTCGCGGACAATGTCCCGCCCCAGCCCCGCATCTTCGCTGGTTGACTTAAAGTTCGAGAAATCGGTGTCGTACATGGCATAGCCATCGTGGTGCTTTGTCGTAAAGACCAGATAGCGCATTCCCGCCTTTGCACACGCCGATGCCCATTCCTCGGCGTTAAAGTCCTCTCCGGTGAAGGAACGAGCCTGATCGCAATACCAGGAGTGGTATTCCTCATCGCTCCCCGTCCAGTCTTCAGGCGGATCTGTGAAGCCGCCCAAACGCTGGCGGTGCAGTGACCATGAACCATCTTGCCCAATGTGAGAGAAGATTCCCCAGTGGATGATGACACCGACCTTATGGTCTCTCCACTTTTCAAGGGCAGCGAGGGTGCGCGGGTCTGAGGGCCAAACATATCCGGGATCCGGATATTGACGCAGAGCGCCTGCGGCCTCTAGTGCATCGGGGGCAAAATCTTCGCTCAGTTCGTCACTCATGAGTTATGCCTTATGGGTCTAGAACTTCAAACCGCCATCTTCAATCCCGCGGAAGAAGTACTTCTGCGAGAAGGCGAAGACGAGGACAACCGGAACCAATGCCACAACAGCACCAGCCAACACCAACTGGTACGTCGTTCCCTGAGCGGAATTTTGAATTGCCGTCAGTTCCAGCATCAAGGTGTGCTTATCGTTGTCAACAAGCATGAGCAACGGGAAAAGGAAGTCGGACCAAGCACCGATGAAGGATGTCAGGCCAACAACCGTGAGAGTTCCGCGTACCTGAGGAAGGAAAATCCTCCAGAAACGCGACCATTCACCCGCCCCATCAATCAGTGCTGCATCTTCAATTTCTTCGGGGATTCCAAGGAAAGCCGCGCGCATCATGAGGATCTGGAAGGGGCCGATCATGGCGACCATCCACACACTGGTAAGCGTCTTGTACGTGCCGATTGAGACCATCATCGAGTACAGGGACAGCATGATCGATTCGAAGGGGAAGATCATCGCCGAGAGGACAACGAAGTACATGATGTTGCGGCCAGTCCACCCACGCCGCGAAAGCATGTAGCCGCCCAAACAGGACAAGATGATGTTTGAAACGACCGTCAGCGCGGCAACGATGACCGAGTTGCCGATTGCTCGCAGGATTCCAGTTTGTTTGAACAGCGTCGCGAAAGCTGCCAATGACCAATGTTGCGGGAAGATCGTTGCGCCCTGGCCGAAGACAGACTCTCCCGGCGCTTTGAATGCTGCAAGGAGAGGAAGCAGAAGCGGGCCGACCATGAGGATTGCAACGACGACCAGCGTGATGTAGCGCAGCACAAGGCGAGAACCCTTGATCTGGCGCGATGCCACATTTCGTGACTGATTTTCAAGTTTGCGAGCCTTGCGCCATTGTGCAAACTTCGACGAGGACGTGGCTGCACTAGTTGCAGATGCGGTACTCATTGATCTTCAGCCTTCCTCTGGAGCTTCTGGGAGGCAATAATGAATCCGAAGGTGATCAGGAAGAGACACACTGAAGCGGCATCGCCCTTGCCTAGAGAGCCATACGTCGGATCGGTCCAGTCTCGGATGTACATGGTCAAAGTCTTCGTTGGTGAAGCGGTTCCACCAAGCAGGTAGACCTCGGTGAAGATCTTGAGACAGCCAATCGTTGTCAGCGTCGCAACCAAGAACATCATGACCTTGACACCGGGAACAGTGACGGTGAAGAAACGACGGACGCTTCCTGCCCCGTCAAGCTCGGCGGCCTCGTAAAGAGACTTATCGACGTTCGCCAAGGCGGACAAGTACAGAATCATGTAGTAGGGCAAGCCCTGCCACAGGGTAATGAGCATGGCACAGAAAAGGATCAGCCACTGATTCGAGAGGAAGGGAACCGTATCCATCCCCCAAGAAGTCAGGAGGTTATTGACGGGGCCTCTCTCATTGAGCAAGTAGCGCCACGCCAATGAGATGACGACCAGCGAGGAAACCGCCGGCAGGTAGTAGAGCGCTCGGAAAAATCCAATGCCCGGAACGTAGGTCTTGACTAGGAGCGCAAGAAGAAGAGGAAGAAGCACCATCAAAGGAACAACGCAGACCGCGTAGATGAGTGAGTTGCGCAGAGATCCCCAGAATTCCGGGTCGTTCAGAACGTAGGTGTAGTTTTCGATCCCGATGAAGGGACCAATTTTCCTCAGCGGTTTAGTCTTCGTGAAAGACACGAAAACCGTTGTGATGAAGGGATAAATGTAGAAAGTAATAATTGCCAAGACCGGGAGTGTAATCCAGATCCATGGCATCCATCCCGGGCGGAAACGCGCTGCCCCATTAAGAGATCGGCTTGGGGCACGTCCTGTACGCGACGACATTGTCAGGTCCTTCGGTGCTGTTTAGAGGTTTTGCCGGGGCGAAACGCACTGTGGTTTCGCCCCGGCAAGGGTTAGATCATTCGCCAAGAGCCTTGAGCTTCTTGTTCATCTGATCCTGTGCAGTCTTCAGAGCGGTCTTTGCATCGACCTCTCCGCGGATTGCCTTGTTCACGTTCTCAACCAGGCTGTCCTGAACGGCACCGGTGGTGTAGAAGACGTCGGTGTAGGCCTCGGCATCCTTTGCAGCCTTAGCGGCTTCTTCGTAAGCAGCCTTGAAGACCGGATCGTTTGCGATCTCCGGCGGGTTGGCAACGAGCTTGTCAAGAGCGCTTGTTGCTGCCGGGAAGATGATCGCGCCGCCGTCGTGGGTCCATGCGTATTCGTTCTCAGCGTTGGTGATCCACTCGGCGAACTTCATGGACAGAGGCGCATTCTTGGTCGAGACCGACACGCCAATGTACTGGCCTTCGAAGACCGGCTTGATTCCGGGGTTGGTCGGGAAGGGGCCGACACCGGTGTTGTTGTAAACGGTGGCATTGTTGGCCTTGACGGACTTCAGGAAGGAGGCATTCGGGGTACCGAATGCAAGGTTTCCATCGGCGTATGCCTTGCCGGGATCGGGTTCACCGGTCAGGGAGTCCTTCGGAATTGCACCGCTCTTGTAGAGTTCAGCAAAGCGAGTCACATACTTGATGGCCTGTTCATTGTCGGCAAAGTTGAACTCGGTCTTGTCAGCGTTCATGAGGTTGACACCCATGCCGTGCAGCTGGGCGGTCATGTACCACTGCGGGGAGCCGTAGATTCCGTAATCGCCCTTGCCGTCTGCACCGACCTTAGCGGCGTAGTCGAACATCTCTTCCATGGTCTTGGGAGAGGTGTTTTCATCCAGACCTGCGCGCTTGAAAACTTCCTTGTTGTAGGTGGTGATGTAGGGACCGAAGTACCAAGGAAGAGCAGTGTGGTGCTTGTTTGCACCAAGCTTGGTCGAATCCCAAATAGTCTGAACGAACTTGTCGCCGATACCGGGAGCCTTCACATCAAAGTCCATGAGGAGGTTGGACTTTGACAGCGCCAGAATGGTCGAGGAAGGAACGTTCACAACGTCCGCCATCTGGCAGTTTGTTGCCTGTGCGGTGATGGTCTGGTCGAACTCAGCGCCACCTGCCTGGTCAGTCCACTTGATCTTGACGCCGGGGTTTGCGTCCTCAAATTCCTTGATCTTCTTGGTGAAGAAGTCACCGAAATCGGTCTTGAGACCCTGAGTCTGGAAGGTGATTTCACCTTCGACCTTCGAGGTGTCGATCTTCGAATCGTCGAGATTCGTTGCGGGAATATCGCAGGAAACATCAGGCTTGGGGATAGAACCCGATGCCGATCCGCTGCTTGCGGAATTCGAGGAAGAGTCGCTGCCGTTCGAGCAGGCGCTCAACCCAAGAGTGCTCATCATGGCCAGGGCGACAACACCGGCGGCCATCCTTTTCTTCAACATGCGAAACCTCCGTTGGTTCGTGTCGTAGATCGATATGAATACCGAATCACTAACTATCTCGTGTTAGTTGATAAGCCTAGGCTACCGTTGCCAGCCAGACTTCACGTTGCATAGCGAACAATTGTTATAGATCCGTTACACAAAGGATGAATTCCATGGTGCGCGCTGCCATACGAGCACCGAATTCGGGGCGCGCATCAGGACCACACGAGCGAGTCCCAATGCCATCTTGAATAGCATCAAGCCAGACAAAGGTTTGATCTGATACCGGCAGATCTTCCCAGTGTCCCGCTTGGGCAAGCTCTCGCTCGCTCCAGGGCGATGCACTCCATCCCATCTCGCTGCGGGGGATGATTATGAGCGCACACTCTTCCCCACGCAGCTCAAGAACCTTCAGTCCCGGTCGATGCCCACCTTCTTGGGGTTTGACGCCGACATCCCAAAGATCCTTAAGCTCAGCGCATCCGAACCCGTCAGGATTTGCGCCCGGCAGATCTGAATAGGCGATATCCGTCTCTCCCACCCACGAGGCCGTCCACTCCGTTCCCGGAATGCACAGGCGAACCCCTGCGCGAGGAATGCGCTCGGGCCAATGCCCGAAGGGGGTCATTTCAACTTTGACAGCAAGGCAATTCCCTGAAATTGCAGCAGCCGCAGGTGCGCCTTCGATCTTTCCGTCTACAGGAGTAAAAGTCCATCGAGCCTCAAGTCCAAATTGCGCTGCAGGTGGAGCCCAACGTTCAATCAACACCCGCATTCCACTCTCACAAGAGCTTCCGTGCCACGTCCTGCGCAGAAGGTGCAAACGCGCCATTTCCCAACGCTGGGCGTGAGAGACTCCCCATTGCCCGGTCCCCGTTCCCAGCGGCCCTAGATCATCAGAAGAAATCCCCCAATAGTCGACGGGACCGCGCCCGCGATCATTATCGGTTGGCGCACGGTAAACGCTGATCTCCGCCGCGATCGGAAGCCCTCCCACGGACTCCACGCGCCCGCGATCGTCAAATACGGCACCGCTCTCGGCCTCGTTAGGGGAAAGCAGAGAGGAAGCTGCGGAAGCCAGAGCGCGCAAACGTTCCTCGGCCTCGCCACCCGATTTCTGCGAGCGCTCACGAAGGATCGGCGCATCAGGTGCGAGCGCGCGAATCCATGCCCAGGTCCCCGCATAGGGACGCGACAGCGCATCAACCAGGCCATCGCAGACGAAATTCCCGTCGTGGACCTCCTCGCCAAAATCGCCACCGTAGGCAAGAGCACGACGCCCGTCAGGAAGAGTGCGCCACAGTGCATGGTCACGCCACTCCCACACGAAAACTCCCGCATGACGCGGATGGGTCATTTGCTGGGCATAAGCAGCAGCCCCACCAGGCCCAGTTCCCATCGCGTGAAGATACTCGCACATGATGTAGGGAGCGCTGCGAATACGTTCCTTCGCAGCATCATCCACAGCTGCGCTCGGATGACTTGGGACAGCAACAGAAGCATGCAGATCCGTGTCATCAAGCACCGCGGCGACTTCTTCGAGTGTCGGATACATTCTCGAGTAAATATCGACGTACTCCATGGCGTGGTCACCTTCGTAGTGGACAATCCCTCGCCCATTGGTGCGTTCATGGAGCCAACGCGCGGCTGCTGCCAAGTTGCAACCTGTTCCAGATTCGTTCCCCAGGCTCCAGCAGAAAATGCTGGCATGATTCTTATCGCGTTCAAAGGCACGTTCGGTTCGGTCAAGGTAGGAGGATTCCCACCGCGAATCATCGGAAGGGTTATCGATCCACGTACGGTTCCCCTCGAAACCATGGGTTTCAATATCCCCCTCGAGCATGACCCACAACCCAATTTCATCGGCCAGATCAAGCAGGCGCGGGTGAGGCGGGTAATGGGAGGTTCGGATCGCGTTGATCCCCATAGACTTCATCAGTTCAAGGTCGGCGCGCGCGAATTCTTCGCTGAATACTCGCCCTTCGTCGGCGCGAATTTCATGGCGATTGACACCATTCAGCTTCAGTGGCTGCCCATTGGCGTGCAGCACACCATTAACAATTTCGACCCTTCGGAAGCCGAGGCGCAGGTGGCGCTCTTCCGTAAGGCGGCCACCCTCCCCCACTGCTTGCACGCGCGCAACGTAGAGTTTCGGCGATTGCGCACTCCACGACTGGACAGTTCCGAGGCCGATTCTTTCGCTTCGATAGCGGCCGTCCTCCCCTCGCGCGAGCGTCAGCACCGACGCGCCGAGGCCTTCGATGTCCAGATTCGCTTCAAGAGTTTCACTGTTCGCTCCACGCACTTTCAGCTCAAGGCTCACAAACCCCTGTCCGGCCTCGTAATCGGTATCAAGCCACAGGTCCTCAATAGAGAAGTCAGGAAGAAAGCGCAGCGAAACTGAACGAAAAACTCCGGGAAGCCACCACTGATCCTGATCCTCAAGGTAGGAGCCAGCGCTGAACTGATGAACGCGAAGAGTAACTGTATTTTCACCGGGGACAAGCGCCTGGGTGATGTCGAATTCATGCGCAAGACGTGAGCCGCGGGCCATTCCGATCCATTGGCCATTCACCCAGACGACGACTTGGGATTCAACGCCCTCGAAGCGCAGGCGAAACTGCCCTCCCGATGAAAGCCAAGACTCCGGACACGTGAAATACCGCGAATAGTCGCCGACTGGATTATCTTCCGGAGGAAAGGGTGGATCCACGGGGAATGGAAAATCAACATTGGTATAGGCGGGAGCACCCCAACGACCTCCTCCCCTCAACACCCAATGGCTGGGCACGTCAATAGTCTCTGTCTCAGGGACAAGAGGTTGTTCAAAGGCCACTTCGGGATTGATATCGGGGTTTGGATCGCTGCGGTGATAATCGAAAAACCACGTTCCATCCAGACTCAACTCACCCGGGTCATCGGCAAAATATGCACGCGGTGACACGAGTTTTCCTCTTCCCGGTGCATATGAGGGCGTAGTCTTCATCATGAGCCTTTCAGGTAAGTCAACATCGACGCCTTGTAGCACACCTAGACTAACACGTTATAGTTGTTGTATTCACGCAGATTCGATGGGTTCAGCACCAAGGGAGATGAAATGGATCGAGCCACTCGGGCAGACGTCGCTCGTGCAGCGGGCGTCGCTCCCTCAACCGTATCGCTCGTGCTCAATGGTCGTGGACCTGAAGTCAAGATCGCTCCAGCGACGATCCAGCGCGTTCAAGACGCTGCACGCGAGCTCAACTACATCCCCAATGCTGCGGCACGATCGCTTCGACGCGGAAGTTCACGACTCATTGCACTCTTGATGGCTGAACTCCCCGACAACCCCTTCGTTCCTGTGGTCCACACCGTTTTAACAACGGCGATGATTGAGATTCAACGACGTGGATACCTACTGCTTCCACTGTTCCAATCAAGTGCAGACCCCTCTGACGCAGAAACGATCCGCGCCGTTCTTGGAGATACCCAATTAGCAGGTGTTATTCGCGAAACCACCTCGGCGGAGAGCTTCGCCTCTACTCTCTTAGGAAATCTGGGGATTCCCGTCGTTGCCATGTCGATGATTAACACTGACGACCGCCAAGGTGCGCACGCTCTTGTCAGAATTGACGAGTGCGCGGGAGTCCAGGAAATCCTCGACCACGGTGCGCAGACATCGGGGAAACAACACGCAGTTTTCCTTGCCGGACCAAATACAAATCACTCCCGACAAAAACCGCTCGAGGCCCTGTTTGGGAAGCGATTCACTATGCTGGCACTTCCCGACTGGGATGCGTCAACTGCCTATCAAGCAGCTTTACGCCTACTCTCGGAAAATAGCGAAATCGGCCTTATTGCTCTTGCCGATGACTCCCAGGCCCCTGGAGTATTTAAGGCAGCAGAAGAACTCGATCTACGTGTCCCCCAGGACCTTTCGATCCTTGGATTCGGAAACCAAGATCCCGTAAACAGCTCAGAGCTGGGACTCACCACCGTAGAGTGGCCACTCCACGAAATGACTTCTCAAGCAGTTGACGCGATCATCAAGGCTGTTGAAAAACCCCGCGGAAAAGCCAAGCCACAGACCATCACCATTCCAACTCACGCGGTATGGAGACAATCTGTGGCTCGCAGAGGCTAAAGGAGGCGAGGCCGCGGAGCCTCAGCCCTTTCAGAGCGCCAAGTTTTCCTTCACGACATCAGCCAAACGCGAAGCCACACCATCGGCCTGGGACTGCGTTGCGGCCTCGACCATGACACGGACCAAAGGTTCAGTACCGGAGGGACGAAGAAGGACGCGGCCAGTATTGCCCAGCACAGCCTCGGCAGCGGCAACCGCTTCCTGAACGGCCGGGTCGGTGTTCGCGCGCGAACGATCCACTCCCCCAACGTTGATCAGCGTCTGAGGAAGGCGCTTGATGAAGCTTGTGAGGTCGGCCAGATCTCGGCCGGATTCCTTCACCATGCGTGCCAACAGCAGGGAGGAAAGGATGCCATCGCCGGTAGTTGCGTACTTCTTCGCAATGATGTGTCCGGACTGCTCTCCGCCCAGGGAGTAGCCGCCTTCGAGCATGGCTTCTAGGACATAACGGTCACCAACTCCGGTCTGGACCGTCTTGATCCCTGCCTCTTGCATGGCGAGAATCAAGCCGAGATTCGACATGACGGTGACAACCAAGGTGTCCTTGGCAAGCTGACCTTCATCGCGCATATGGACGGCAAGGGCACCCATGATCTTGTCGCCGTCAACAATGTTGCCATCTCGGTCCACTGCCAAGCAGCGGTCGGCATCACCATCGTAGGCAACACCAAAGTCAGCTTCGGAAGCAACGGTCAGGGCCTGTAGCTGCTCGGGGTGGGTGGAGCCGGCCTTGTCGTTAATGTTGCGCCCGTCGGGAGCCGCATTAATGACAACGGCATCCGCACCCGCTTGACGGAAAGCTTCAGGAGCAAGGAAAGAGGCACCGCCATTTGCGCAGTCAACCGCAATTCGGAGACCATGAAGGTCGGTTCCCAAGGATGTCATCAGGTGCTCGATGTAGGACTTTTCCGCCCAGTCATCGTCGTATTCGACCTCACCGACTGCAGCGCCGGTCGGACGATCCCATGAAGTGTTCAGAAGCTCTTGAATCTGATCTTCGACTTGGTCGGGAAGCTTGTAGCCGCCGTGAGCGAAGAACTTAATGCCATTGTCGGGCATGGGGTTGTGCGAGGCGGAAATCATGACGCCCAGGTCAACTGAGGATGAGGCCGTCAGATGCGCAACGGTCGGAGTGGTCACAACGCCAACGCGGACAACGTCCATCCCCGCGCTTGCCAAACCCGCCGCCAGTGCATGGTCCAGGAACTCGCCGGAGATACGCGTATCGCGGCCAATGATCGCCTTTGGCTTATGTCCCGAGGCCGGGCGTCCCTGAATCGTCAGGCGCGCTGCCGCTTCACCCAGTTCCAAGGCAAGGGGCGCAGTCAAGTCAACATTTGCAAGTCCACGCACGCCATCTGTTCCGAACAACCTGGCCATCGGGGTACCTCCCGCTCGAAAATTAATCCACCGCTATTCTAGCTGCTCACTCTTCACTCAATCGATTGACCAGCAACCAACATTGCAGGAAAGCAAGCAGAGAACTAGGCATTCCGAATACAAAAGGTGTGGCCCCAATCTTCCGATTGGGGCCACACCTTGAAGTAAAGGCGAAGATCAGCGCTTCGAGAACTGCGAAGCCTTGCGTGCCTTCTTGAGGCCTGCCTTCTTACGCTCAACAGCGCGGGCATCGCGGGTCAGGAAGCCAGCCTTCTTCAGTGCGGGACGGTTCGCGTCACGATCGATCTCGTTCAGTGCACGCGAAATGCCCAGGCGCAGCGCACCGGCCTGGCCGGAGATGCCGCCGCCATTGATACGAGCGATCACGTCGAAGCGACCGTCGATATCAAGCAGAGTGAAGGGGGACTTCACGAGCTGCTGGTGCAGCTTGTTCGGGAAGTAATCTTCAAGAGTGCGTCCGTTAATGGTCCACTGGCCGTTGCCGGGAACCAGGCGAACACGGGCAACGGCTTCCTTGCGGCGGCCAAGGCCCGCGCCGGGCGCGGTGATGGACTGACCAGCACCAGCAGGCGCTGACTCAGTCTCTGTGGTGTAGGAGCTGGGGACAACTTCCTCATCCAGCTCAAGAATCTCGGTGGTCTCAGCCACAGTTCTCCTCAGTGCAGTTCGTTGGGCTCAGAAGCGCGACGCGCTCACTGGGCGACCTGGGTGATTTCGTAGGGAATCGGCTGCTGGCCGATGTGCGGGTGCTCAGCTCCGGCGTAAACGTGCAGCTTCTTGAACTGCGCGCGGCCGAGGCTGGTGTGAGGAAGCATGCCGCGGACTGCCTTCTCGACTGCGCGTTCAGGACGCTCAGCCATGAGATCGCGATAGCGTGTTGCGCTCAGACCACCGGGGCGACCGGAGTGGCGGTAGGCCATCTTCTGGTCAAGCTTCTTACCGGTGAGGGCAACCTTGTCCGCATTAATGATGATGACGTAATCGCCCATATCGAGGTGAGGGGCAAACGTCGGCTTGTGCTTCCCACGAAGGATAGCGGCAACTTGAGCCGCCAGGCGACCGAGGACGACGTCAGTGGCGTCGATGACGTACCACTGCTTGTCGGCATCCGCCGGCTTAGGTGAATAGGTGCGCACGGGCGTAACCTTCAATTCTTTCTGTCATGGGGCCTAGCATCGAGTATTCGACGCACCGGCCCGCTATGAAACGGTTCCGCGAGGCATCAGCCGAATTTCTTCTCCGGCGAGTGGGAAGGCACCAGAGGTCCAGCTGACACACAGCACCTGTTAGTTTATGCGCCAAAAGGCAGCGGGGTCAAAGCGCAGACCAGAGTGTGGCTTATTCCTCATATCGTTTCTGAATCAACCAGCGCAGCAATTGCCGCCCATGGCCCATTCTTCAAGGCTTCCGTCAAAGGCAAAACCACGCATACGGCGCGCCCGGTGGACCTGATCGCTCCACTCGGCCTCGTCGGGATAACTCACGGATTCCAGGGTCAGCCCATGCGCTGGGGCAATCGGTGCCGCCTCTTGGCGCGAGGCCTTCTCAAGCAGCTGCGCGGGCCAGCTTTCCTCGCGCGCTCCCCTACCGACCTCAATTAGAGCGCCAACAAGGGAACGAACCATGGAATGGCAGAAGGCATCAGCGCGCACGTGGCACTCGAGCACCCCGGTCCCCCCGGCCTCGGGAACAATGCGCAACTCACGCAGTTCGCGGATTGTCGTTGCCCCCTCACGCGGGCGGCAGAAGGCAAGGAATTCGTGCTCGCCCAGAAGAGGCTGCGCTGCTCGGTTCATCGCCTCGATGTCAAGGGGCTGGGCAACTTCGTACACATCCCAACGCCGCGCCAAAGGAAGTTGTCCCTCGGGGACGAGGCGATAGGTGTAGGCGCGCTCAAGCGCCGCGAAACGCGCGTCAAAGTCTGCGGATACCACGCTTACCTCCGACAGGCGGGCATCAGCAGTCCCTCGGGGCACTTTGATGCCTGTTGTCGCCATGTGATCGATGTATTCGCGGCCAAGAAGCGAGTTCACCCGTCGCAACAGGGCGCGACAGCAGGCCTGGTTGAGGTCATCTTCGCCTTCGGGGCGGTCGGATTCTCGCACCAAAGACTGGAATGCGTCAGAAGCGCAATCAAAATGGGCAACTTGATGACGTGCATGAACTCCAGCATCAGTTCGTCCAGCGACAGTCAGGATCACAGGACGGCGCAAAATTGTCGAAAGCGCTTGGGTCAGAACGCCCTGAACAGTGCGTTGGCCATCTTGTGCGGCCCATCCGTGGAAGAAAGTGCCATCGTAGGCAAGATCCAGACGGATCCGCAGCTGGGAAGTACTTAGAGCTCCCATGAGCGCACGCCTCCGATAATGCCAGCATCATTGGGGACGATGATGACATCCTCACCAAGACGGTCACGGTAGGTTGGGACAATTCGTTTTGAATTGCCTCCACCCAAATACAGACGATCCCACATGTACATGGGGCGCAGACCTTCCACGACTCGGCGAACGCGGCGAGACCAATGAACGTCTCCCAGGCGTAGTCGCTCATGCTCGCCAATGTAATCGTCGTAGGTGAGACCCCATCGAATCGGCCCCTGTGAGACCTCAACGTGTGGCGAAAGCTGCCCACCATCGAAGACGGCGTTTCCAAGCCCCGTACCCAGTGTGATGATCATTTCTAGACCGCGTCCGGTGATCACACCGGCTCCGGCCACTTCGGCGTCATTGAGAACTTTGGTCGGAATGCCAAGAGCACTCTCAACCGCCTGCCCCATATCAAAGTGATCCCACTTCTCAACAAGCTCGGGAAGAACACGTGAGCGCGGCCCATCCTTCGTGATGTAGTGCGGGGTTGCAATCACAACCCCATGGCGAATCATTCCCGGCATTCCAACGGTCACGCGGTGAGCTTCTGGAAGCTGAGCGGCAAGATCGATGATCGTCTGAACCAGCAATTCAGGGGGAAGCGGGTAGGGAGTGGGCGTCCGTTTTGGCGGGGCAACCATCGTCCCCTGCCCATCAAGGACGGAAGCTTTAATTCCGCCGCCGCCGCAGTCGACAGCCAAGGTCATCTTACGAGTCATAGCTACAGGCTACAGCCACCGCTGGCTTTCATCTTGAAGAGGAAAGAAAAATAGAGGTCACATTGGGTGTAGCACAAGGGCCGGGCACCACACGTGTGGTGCCCGGCCCTGAAAAGTCGCTTACGCGAGCGTGGTCACTTCTCTTCTTCGACCTGCTCGGCGGCGTCAGCACGGATTCCCAGCAACCGGACCGGTCGATTCCCTCACCAGAAGGGTCGTTTCAAGGATTTCTCGACGAGACCTGCCCTCTTCCCGGGAAATCTCATCAACGAGAAACTCTGCGGCGAGCCGCCCCTTGGTGGTGATCGCCTGATGCACGGTCGTCAACCCGGGCCGCACCGTCATCGCCTCCCCGATGTCATCAAATCCGGAAACCGACACCTGTCCGGGCACATCGACTCCCGCGCGATGCGCCGCATCGAGGACTCCGAGGGCGATGACGTCGCTGAAGGCGACGATCGCAGTGGGGTGATCAGTCCCGTTCCATATGCTCTCGAAGGCCCGGACGCCGCCTTCGCGAGTCGAGGGGACTTGCAGAACCGACATGCCCGGAGAATGCAAATCCATCCCTTCACTACGGAGCACATCGACAATCGCGTCGATCCGCTTCTTCACGGTGCCCCGCCATCGTGATTCATCGTCTCCCCGATCCGTGTCGATAACGACGAAGGCGAAACGTCGATGCCCTAGTCGGAGGAGGTGCTCCATCAGTTGGCGGGTACCCGATTCCTCATCGACGCCGATCGTGGGGAATCCCTCGTGATCCTCCCCATCCACCATGACGGTCGGGATCGCCCTTTGCTGAAGGGCCTGTACCTCGCCGCGGTCCTCTTCCAGGCCGCAGACAATGAATCCATCGACAGCAGCATAGGGGATCGCTTTGAGCATCGATCCCCTCAGCGGCGGCACGAGGAGCATCGTGCGTCCCTCCCTCTGACAGACCGTGCCGACTCCCTGGAGGAACATCGCGTAATAGGGGTTCTCGAGGACGCGATCGATCTGCTGCGGCAGGAGAACACCGAAGGAGTCCGTACGACGGGTTCGCAGCATCCGTGCGGCAGGATCCTGGGAGTACCCCAGCTCACGGGCGGCCTCCATGATGCGTTCCACGGTACTGTCCGAGAGTTGTTTGGAATCCCTAAAGGCGAGAGAGACCGTCGACTTCGAGACTCCGACACGGTCGGCTATGTCCCTGTAGGTCGGGCGTTTCTGAGTCCGCTTCATTGTCCCCTCCCCCGTTTGAGGAATCGAGAGCCCGCTCCTTGGAAAGTGACACCGCCCTCGTGCAGCTCACCCGAGTCTGTATCCGTCCAGGATCCCGAATCGGCACTGGGTAATTCCCGGAAATCCACACGCGTACCGGGCCCGCGATGGACCAGAACAGCGAGATCTTCCTCTGCATGGCATCTCATGATAACAAGGGTATCGGCATCAATCGCATGGAGGCTTTGTTCGCCCCGGCGCAGGGCGATGCTGCGTCCTCTCATGCGCCCCAGGAAACGCAGATGATCGAGGATCTTCGTATTCCACTGGGCGGTGTCCCAGATCATTCCCCCTCGACATCCGGGGTCGTTCGCTCCGCGCATTCCCACTTCGTCGCCGTAGTAGAGCATCGGCGCGCCCTGGCAGGCGTACATGATGTCGTAGGCGATCAATTCGGAGTCGACATCGAGCCCATGGCGAGTGATGAGGCGCTCCGTATCGTGGCTACCCAAGAGGTTGAGCATTCCGTGATGGAATCCCCTGGGGATCCGATCGCGCAACTCATTGAGCCCCTTGACGAGGGAAAAAGCGTCGACAGTCCGATCCGCAGTGAACCCAAGGATCAGATCGCGCAGGGTGTAATTCATCGTCCCGTCGGCGGTGTCCCCGGCAAGCCAGGGTTCGGGCTTTCGCCATTCCTCAGCGACGATGTAAAGGTCATCGCCCTTCGCCTTCACGGTCTGACGAAAGCGGCGCCAGAAGTTCATGTTGATGAAGTAGGGGACGTCGAGGCGCCACCCGTCGATTCCCCTGTCGATCCAGTACTCGGCGACTGAGAGGTGATGCCGCCGCACATCGGGATGATGAACATTCCACTTCGGCAGGTATTCGCATCCCGAACAGGTCCGATAATTCGGTGTTGGCGCGTTCACAACGGGGAAATCCTCGATGTAGTACCAATCGATGTACTCCGAGTCGGCTTCGCGCTCGACGACGTCTCGGAAATAGGGGTGCGTCTTCCCGCAGTGATTGAGGACGGCATCGAGAACGACGCGGATCCCCCGCTCATGGGCCGCGTCGATGAGGGAGGTGAAGGCGGCTTCGTCTCCAAGAGCGGGGTCGATGGAGAAGTAGTCCTCGGCGTCGTAGCGGTGGTTGGTGCGGGCTTTGAAGATCGGCGTGAGGTAGAGGGCGTTGACACCGAGCTCGGTGAGATGATCGAGTCTGCCGGTGATACCCGCTAGGTCCCCTCCGAAGAAGTTATCCGGGGTCGGTTCACTGTCCCAGGGGACGACTCCTCGCGGGTCGTTCGAGGGATCGCCACTGGCGAATCGTTCCGGGAAGATCTGATAGAAGACTGCATCATGAAGCCAATCGGGGGCGCTCATGTCACTCCTTCATTCCTGAGGCGGCGATGCCGCGGATGAGTGCTTTTTGGAAGAAGAGGAAAACGACCACTGTCGGGAGCGTTGCGGTGAGAGTCCCGGCCATGAGGTAGTTCCACGAGGTGCCGTACCGCCCGACGAATGCTTGCAAGCCGATCTGAATCGTCCGGTGCTGGTCCGTATTCGTGACGAGGAGAGGCCAGAGGAAGTCATTCCAGGCGAAGAGGAAACTGAAGATTGCAAGGGTCGCGAGCGCCGGACGGGACAGTGGGATGACAATCCGACAGAAGACGGACAGTCGACTACATCCATCGATGCGCGCCGCTTCCTCCAGCTCAATGGGTATTGAGGTGAAGAACTGCCTCAGAAGGATGATCCCGAAGACATCTGCGAGGCGCGGGACGACGAGCGCCGACATCGTATCGATCCAGCCGAGATTCGCCACGAGCGAGTACAGGGGGATCACCGTGACGAAGCTCGGAACCATGAGGAGGGCGAGGAAGCCGACGAAGATCGTGTCTTTCGCAGGGAAACGAAGGCGCGCGAAGGCGTAGGCGGCCATCGAGTCGAAGACCAAGTGGCCGATGACGATGCCGAGCGCCATCAGCGCGGAGTTGAGGTAGTACTGCGCGAATGGAGCGGCATCCCATGCCTTCACATAGTTCTCCCAGTGCCACGAGGTCGGAAGGATCGAGGCATTCGTGTAGGTCTCGGCTCGGGTCTGCAAGGAGGTTGTAAACATCCACAGGAACGGCACGAGGACTGTTGCCGAAGCGAGGATGAGTGCAACATGGCAGGCGAGGTGACCGAGGATCGGTTTCTTGGATCTGTTGAGGCTCATCGTTCCTCCTTCGAGGTAACCCGCCATTGGATCGCGGTGACCGCGAGTACGAGGGCCAGGGAGACGAAGGAGATCGCCGCTCCGTACCCGAACGCATCGAGGCGGAAAGCTTGTCGGTACATCAACATACCGAGAACATCGGTCCCGCCTCTGGGGCCGCCCTCGGTGAATACATACGCCAGGTCGAAGGATTGGAAGGCAGTGATGAGGGACTGGACCGAGACGAAGAATGTCATGGGTCGCAGGAGCGGAACTGTGATCCGCGTAAAGCTCTGCCATGCCGAGGCCCCATCGAGTTGAGCGGCTTCATAGACAGATACGGGGAGGGCCTGCATCGCCGTCAGGTAAAGGATCGCGTTGAATCCGATGTTCTTCCAGACCGTGAGAATCGTGAGTAGGAGCAGAGCGAGCCAGCGGTTCTGCAGCCAGTCGATCCCTCCAACTCCGACGGTGTCGAGAAGTTTATTGACCAGTCCAGCGTCGTCGAACATGTACTTCCACACGATCGCCACCGCAGCCGAAGATGTGACGACCGGGAGGAAGAAGATCGTCCGGTAGATCGCTCGTCCCCGAATCGGGGCATCCAGGAGAGCAGCGACCGTCAGGCCGGAGACGATGCTGAGAATGCAGACGCCGAAGGCGTAAACGATGGTGACGAGAAGACTGTTCTGGAACTCCGGGTCGGTGGCGAGTCTCGTGTAGTTACCCAGGCCGATGAAGTCCTTCGACGGCGTGAGCCCGTTCCAGGAGGTCAGGCTGAGGTAGCCGGCTGAGAGGATCGGATAGAGGGTGAATATCGCGAGAATGACGGTCGCTGGCATGAGCAGCCCCGCTGCGGTCACTGTTTCATCCCGCCTAAATGTGTCGTGGCGAGCTTTCATTTCATTCCTCCTCTCTCAGCCGGCTCCGGACTCAGCCGTTCGCAATCACGTCGTTGACTGCGCGCTCGGCGTTATTTAGGGCTTCCTGCGGAGTCACTTCTCCGGCGAAGGCCTTCTCCATCTCCTTCGCGAAGGCGTAGGAGATCTTCGGGTACAGAGGCGTGTTCGGGCGGGTTCGAGCGTACTTCATCTGCTCGATGTAAGGCATGAGCCGAGGCTCGTTCTCCTTGACCCATGAGAGGTATTTGTCGCTGGACGCCATCGACTGAGTGACTGGGAGCATGCCGGTCGTCGTGCTCCAGTTCATCACCTGCTCATCCTGCAGGAACCATTCGAGGAATGCCGCTGCGCCCTTCGCCTTGTCCGCCGAATTATTAAAGACGACCGCCTGTTCGCCTCCGAGGTTCGTCGCTTGCACTCCGCCCTCGGGAATGGGCAGCGGGGCGACGTCGAAGGTGAAGGGTGGATCGGGCGCCCAAATTCCGACCATCCAGGAGCCTTCCTGGGCGGACCCTCCCGCTCCCTTCTCGAATTCTCCCCAACCCGCGTGGCGGCTCACTCCGGAATCGATGAGTGACTTCCAGAATTCGACGGCCTTCAAGCCCTCTGCCGTGTTGAATGCAGCGGCAGAGTTGTCCTTCGTGAGGAATTCTCCTCCGGCCTGCCAGAGGGTGACCTGGAAGTTCCAGGTGAGACCCTCGCCGTTGTCTTTGGCCTCCGTCAAGAGGTCGTAGCCGGGCAGTCCTGTCTTCTCGGTTATGACGGCTCCTTGTTTCGCGAGCTCTTCCCAGGTCTTCGGCGGATTATCAGGATCGAGGCCTGCCCGGGTGAAAACATCCCTGTTGTACATGTAGGCAAGGTTATTGGCAGAAACGGGGAGCGACACCTGTTTGCCCTCGATGCTGCCGTATTCACGCAGGGCGGGGTTCACGTCGGCGATCACCGCGGAATCGACGAGAGGGGCCAGGTCTGCGAGATCACCGATCTGGGCCATCTGGGGAACCCACACGAGATCGCCGATGGCGATATCGGGCAAGGATTTCGAGGAGGCTGAGGTCTTCAGCTTCGTGAGGAATTCAGCGTTGGGCACGTTGGAGGTTGTCACTCGAACAGCGTTCTGTGAGTCGTTGTACTTCTGGACGAGCGCGTCGAAGGCGTCGGCATTCGCACCGTCCCAGTAGTGCCAAATCTTCACTTCCACGGGAGCGCCGCCGGCAGTCGCCGTCGACTGCGCCGTACCGGTGGTCGTGGTGCAGCCCGTCGCGAGGACGAGCAGGACCGCCGTTCCCGCGATAGTTGAAATCACGCGTTTCATGGTATTCATCTTTCTTGTTGTGAGTGTGTTGGAGATGCGCCGATCACGAGGATCGACTGAGGTGGTCATCGATAATGTAGGCTGATCATCCCTCGGTGGGGAGGCGTTCGAACCATACGGTCGAGTCGCCTTCGATGAGGTCGCGCTCGGAGTGGTCACTTCGGGCGATCACGGCTCCAAGTCCACCGATCCGCCCGAAGGGGATCGCCGTAGCGCCGGTGTTCGTCACACAAACGAAGGCCCCGTTGTCGAATGCGAGAGCGTCCGTTTGCTCAAGGGGAAGCCATTCGAGATGGGTGATGCTGCGACGGCGCTCGTTCCGTGCCTGCAGGAATCGCCGGTAGAGGGCGAACATTGAATGGGGGTTCAAAGCCTCCTCATCCCGCGTCATTCCTTCGTAGGTCTTGGGTTGGGGCAGCCAGGGATCGCTCCAGGCCTGCTCGGAGAATCCGAGCGAGTGCGCGCCGCGCTTCCAGGGCATGGGGATCCGGCATCCGTCTCGTCCGATCTGCGTGCCGCCAGTCCGATACCAGATCGGATCTTGTCGTTCGCACGGCGCGAGCTCGAGGTGCTCGGTCAATCCGAGTTCCTCGCCCTGGTAGACGTAGATGGTCCCCGGTAGAGCGGCCATGAGCGCAAGGGCCGCTCCGGCGCGTTTGGTACCGAGGGCGACGTCAACGGGTCCGGTTTTGCGGGCTGAAGCGAGCATGTCATCGGGAACGGGCTCCTCATCGACTTGCTCCTGCCCGTAGCGAGTGACTGCCCGATGCACATCGTGATTCGCCAAGGTCCACGCGGGTCCTTCCGCTTCGGATGCGAGCCCGATGCCTTTGTCAATTGCGCTCCGCAGACGAGCGGCTATCCAGGGTTGAACGAGGAAATCGAAGGCGAAAGCCTGATGCAGTTCATCTTCAGCGGTGTAGTTCCGGAAGGAACAGGGATCCGACACCCACACTTCGCCAATCAAGTATCGCTTTGGCGCGTAACCGTTTGCAATCGCCCTCCAGCGCCGGTAGATCTCGTGTATTTCGGGTTGATTCCACAGCCCTTCAGCCGATCCCGAGTTCGAGACTTCGCCCCGTGGAATTGGATCGGCTTTGACGAGTCCATGCGCAACATCGATGCGGAAGCCATCGACGCCGCGGTCAAACCACCATTTGAGGATCGAGTCGAATTCCTCCCGAACTTCCTCGTTCCGCCAGTTGAAGTCCGGTTGCGAGGAGTCGAATGCATGGAGGTACCACTCCCCATCGGCGCTTCCTCGGACGCGACTCCATGCGGGCCCACCGAAAACGGACTGCCAGTTGTTCGGTGTCCCTTCGCCTCTTGCGCCGCGACCGGGCGCGAAGTGGAAACGATGCCGCGCAGGCGATCCGGGTTCCGCTCGAATCGCTTCTTGGAACCAGCAGTGCCGATCCGAGCAGTGATTCGGAACGATGTCCATGAGGATTTTGAGCCCCCGGGAATGCGCGTCTTTGAGGAGAGTGTCGAAATCTTCGAGCGTTCCGTACATCGGATCGATATCACGATAGTCGGCGATGTCGTATCCATGGTCGCGCTGGGGGGAACGGAAAATCGGGTTGAGCCATATTGCATCGCACCCCAGAGACGCAATGTGTCCAAGCTCCTGCCGGAGCCCATTGATATCCCCGTTTCCGTCCCCGTCTGCGTCCTTGAAGGAGCGCAGATATACCTGGTAGACACAGGCGTTGCGCCACCATTTCGCCTCGTCGGGCTCTCCGACAATGGGATGGCCCATGTTTAGCCCCTTTGTTCTCATCACATTTCGTGGCGCCACGCCATCGTCGCGGCGCCACGAAATCCGTCAGTTGAAAGTCGGATAGACGTCGATCGTTTGCCCACCGACACCCGTGAAGTTCTGACCCATTGACCACCGTTGGTCATCGATCAGAGCCTTGAACTCGAACGCCTGACCGCTCGGGATGCGTTCAATTTCGAATTCCCATATATCCGAGTCGATATTACGCGCACCACGCCCTTCGGCCCACGACAAGGGATAGTTGTCTCCGCGGATCGCAATGCTGTGCCCATAACCGACGTTGTAATGAACGCGAATCCGCGTGGCGTTGTGCTGTTCAGGGGCGTACCCCTGAGACGGAGCAACCTTTGAGAAGACTGCCGCATCATGCCCCGCCAAGGAGACGACGATTTGGCGTCCCGTAATTCCCCCGGCCTGAACTGTCACGGTTTGCGACGTGTTCATCAGGTTGATGAGGACGTCGCCTACCCGGAGCGGAGATTCGCTACGGATCGGAATGGTACGGGTTTGAGTATCCCAGGAGTTTGTCACCGTTGTGATCGTCTCGGAGTTCGTCGGGTCATCGAGCCGAGAGAAAGCGTAGAAGTTCTCATCGGCCCACATCTCACGTTGCGTTCCCGTACGCAATGCAGGGTATTCCTTTTTTAGTGATGCGAGCCGCTGAAGATGCTTGTAAATGGTGGCATTCTCATCGAAAGAGGCCATGTCCTTACGGTTGTGCTTATTAGCGATTGGAACTTCGCCACCCTGCCCGTTCCCGTCATCCGCCTGCTCGGTGCCGTAGTAGATGACCGGAATACCGCGCGTCGTCATTTCGAAGGTGAGCGCAGTACGTAGACGCTGATGATTATCATCGGCCCAGGTCAGAAAACGGGCACGGTCATGATTGTCGATAAAGGTTTCGAGCCTGTTCGCATTGACGTACTTGTTGTCTTGAGCGAAGAGAGTTGACAGCTTCCGCATGTCGGTATCAGCGGCGAATGCTTCGCGCACTGTGAAAAAGTAGGGAAAATCAAGGGCTCCCCATTCATACCTCTGGTAGTCAGCGACGTAGTCGACATCGCCGACGAATATTTCGCCAAATGTGGGAACTCCCATCTCCTGTTCGAAGGTCGCCAGCCAAGCCTTGGGGACAGAACGGGCGGCATCGACGCGAATACCGTCGAATCCCATATCGACCCAGTCCTTGTAGGTTCTGATGAGGTAGTCGGACACTGCCGGATTCGACTGATCAAGGTCGTCAAGTCCACCCAGGTCGCAGTTCTCAATCTGCTCCTGGGATTCCGAACTATTGAAGAGGCAGTCGCCTGCATGGTGGTAGAAATCCGGATTGTTCAACGGAACTGAGGGCTGATAATTCACATCGGAATACGCAGTCGCTCCTGCTGCAAGATAGTCCGCAGTGTGGTTCGGAACCACATCCAGGATCATCTTCAACCCCAGAGAATGGGCGGTGTTGATGAGTGTCTGCAGGTCTTCCTTAGACCCGAAGTGGGCGTTCGGTGTTGCGAAGTCCTTGGTGAAATACCCGTGGTAGCTCGCTTCCTTTCCATCACGAGATAGAGGCTCTTGCGAGGAGACGGGCGACAACCAGATCGCGGTTGCGCCAAGATGGGCGATATAAGGAAGACGATCAGTCAGGCCCTTCCAATCGCCACCATGATAAAAGCCGAGATCGTCCGGTCTCGTCGCTCCGTCTCCGAAGTCATCATTCGCCGAATCCCCATTCTCGAAGCGATCCACGAGAACCTGATAGATAACATCGCCCTCCCCAAGCGGCCCCGGTTCAGAATGCGGTACGGCTTTGGCGGAACCCGCTACACAAACGCCGCCACACAAAGCCAAAAGCGCACAGACGGTCGAAAGCGCAGCCTTCACTGGACCCTTACATTGCAGCATGTGATCCTCCCAACGTCATTGTTGATCAGCAGACTCGATGTCTACTAGATCGATCTAATCACAACGTCTACTTCATGTCAAGGGGGATGAGAGCTTTACTCCGGACTCATTCGGATCCGAACAAGGCCCCCGCAAAGTATGACAAAAGGGCGGGGAAGGATTGAATCCTCCCCGCCCTTATTTGCCCTCAGGGGCAATCAGCGGATCATCACGGCCAGCTCGACACGCGCGCCAAGCCGGCCACGGTCGATCACTCGGCCTTCTCGGCCTCGGTCGTCTCCTCGACGGCGGTCTCCTCGACGGGCACCTCGGCCGCTCCCTCGACCGGAGCCTCTCCAACCTTCTCCGCCGCTGCAGTCGACAGCCAAGGTCATCTTACGAGTCATAGCTACAGGCTACAGCCCCCACCGGCTTTCATCCTGAAGGGGAAAGAAAAATAGAGGTCACATTGGGTGTAGCACAAGGGCCGGGCACCACACGTGTGGTGCCCGGCCCTGAAAAGTCGCTTACGCGAGCGTGGTCACTTCTCTTCTTCGACCTGCTCGGCGGCGTCAGCTTCTTCGCCGGCCTCGGCTGCGATTTCTTCAGCCTCGTTAGCCTTGGCGAGGTCGCCTTCTTCACGAGCCTCTTCGGCGCGCTCTGCAGCTGCTTCTGCGGCTTCCTCAGCTTCTGCTGCAACTTCAGCAGCAGCGGCCTTCTCGGCAGCCTTTTCAGCAGACTTCACGACTGCCTTCTTCTCGACAGCCTCCATGCAGAACTCAATCTGCATCATGGGGGCGTTGTCGCCCTTGCGGTTGCCCAGGCGGGTCAGGCGGGTGTAGCCGCCCTTACGCTCGGGGTCAAGAGCAGGAGCAATGACGTCGAACAGGGTGTAGAGGGCATCGCGGTCGGTGATGACGCGTGCAACGGTACGGCGAGCGTGGATGTCGCCACGCTTTGCCTTGGTCACGAGCTTCTCAACGAAGGGGCGCAGGGCCTTAGCCTTGGCCTCGGTCGTGGTGAGCGAGCGGTGTTCGATGAGCTGAGTCGCAAGGTTCTTGAGGATCAGCTTCTGGTGTGCCGGGCTTCCGCCCAGACGAGCACCCTTCTTGGGGGTGGGCATTTTGTCTCCTAGGAATTTATGCGTCCATCGGACGCAGCATGTCAGATGGACTGATCGTCGCTGAAGTGGATGGAACCGGATTCGCTAGCCTCACCGGAGGGCAGCACAGAATCCTTCAGGGTCATCCCAAGGGTTGCAAGAGCTTCCTTGATTTCTTCAATCGACTTCGTACCGAAGTTGCGAATGTCAAGCAGATCCGCCTCGGAGTGAGCCACGAGCTCGCCAACAGTGAGGATTCCGCGACGACGCAGCGCGTTGTAGGAACGCGACTGCAGGCCGAGGTTCTCAATGGGCAGCGCGAGGTCGGCAGCGAGGGTGGCATCCGTGGTCGAGGGACCGACTTCAATGCCTTCGGCTTCCTCGTTCAGTTCACGCATCAAACCAAAGAGCTCAACCAAGGTCTTGCCAGCGGAGGCAACGGCGTCACGCGGGGTGATTGCCGGCTTGGTCTCAACATCGATGATCAGGCGATCGAAGTCGGTGCGCTGCTCAACACGAGTTGCCTCAACCTTGTAGGTCACCTTGACAACGGGAGAGTAGATCGAATCGATCGGGATGCGGGAAATTTCAGCCTGGGGATCCTTGTTCTGAGCAGCCGACACGTAGCCGCGGCCACGCTCGACGGTCAGCTCGATCTCAAGCTTGCCCTTATCATTCAGGGTCGCCAGATGCAGATCGGGGTTGTGAATCTCGACGCCGGCCGGAGGGGTGATGTCCCCTGCGACGACCTCTCCCGGGCCTGCCTTACGCAGGTACATAACAACAGGCTCGTCGTTCTCGGAGGAGAGAACGATTTGCTTGATGTTCAGGATGATCTCGGCAACGTCTTCCTTCACGCCCTCGATCGTCCGGAACTCGTGAGGCACACCATCAATGCGGATGGAGGTCACGGCAGCGCCGGGGATCGACGAGAGCAGGGTTCGGCGCAGGGAGTTACCCAGCGTGTAGCCGAAACCGGGCTCGAGGGGCTCCAGGATGAAACGGGAGCGCAGTTCGCTGACCTTCTCTTCGGTCAGGATGGGTCGCTCTGCAATGAGCACGTCTTAGTCCTTTCTTCCCGGCGCCCGCCATATGACGCCGGATCGGGGTCCCGCATTGCGGGGAAAAGGTAAGGACGAGGCCACGTATTCTTGTGTGATCCCGCCCAGACGTGGGGGGTGGATTTCCGTGGGATCTCCACCCTCCGGGGCTCAGACGCGACGACGCTTCGGGGGACGAGCGCCGTTGAATGCCTGGGGCGTCACGTCCTGAATCGAGCCGACCTCCAGGCCAGCAGCCTGAAGCGAACGGATCGCGGTCTCGCGGCCGGAGCCGGGACCCTTCACGAAGACGTCGACCTTCTTCATGCCGTGTTCCTGTGCGCGACGCGCGGCGGCCTCGGCAGCAAGCTGAGCAGCGAAGGGGGTCGACTTACGCGAACCCTTGAAGCCCACCTGGCCGGAGGAGGCCCAGGAGATCACCGCACCGGTAGGGTCGGTAATGGAAACGATAGTGTTGTTGAACGTCGACTTGATGTACGCGTGTCCGTGAGTGACGTTCTTTGAAATCCTGCGGCGCGGCTTGCGTCCCGCGCCGGAACGAGTGGTCTTTGCAGCCATGTGTTTCAGTTCCTTCGAAGTCGTGTGTTAAAAGTCCACGCTGGACTTAGCGGCCTTACTTGGCCTTCTTCTTACCTGCAACGGTGCGCTTGGGGCCCTTACGGGTACGCGCATTGGTCTTGGTGCGCTGACCGTGGACCGGCAGGCCACGACGGTGACGAAGTCCCTGGTAGGATCCGATCTCAATCTTGCGACGGATGTCTGCCTGGACCTCACGACGCAAATCGCCTTCCACCTTAAAGGTGTTCTCGATGTATTCGCGAAGCTTGACGAGGTCTTCCTCGGTGGCATCCTTCACGCGAAGATCGGGGCTCACGCCGGTGGCCTCGAGGGTCTCCTTGGCGCGGGTGCGTCCAACTCCATAAATGTACGTGAGCGCGATCTCCATACGCTTTTCGCGAGGGAGGTCGACGCCGGCAATACGTGCCATGTTTATGCTCCAAATTGTTCATCGGAGGTCGTCACCACTCCTCCCGGGTGAGCCACCCGGCCCCGGCCTCCGAACCGAGGGTCGCGCAAGCGCGTGTGGAATGATGCTGCCGGATTACTCCGGCGTTATCGCAGCGAGGATTCAGCCCTGGCGCTGCTTGTGCCTGGGGTTGTCGCAGATGACCATGACATTGCCGTGGCGACGAATCACCTTGCACTTGTCACAGATCTTCTTGACACTCGGCTTGACCTTCATGGTGTGTACCTCCGCTACCCGCAGGTAGCTTGTGTCGGTGTGTTCACTTGTAGCGGTAGACGATGCGGCCTCGAGAGAGGTCGTAGGGGCTCAGCTCGACGACCACTCGGTCCTCGGGCAGAATGCGAATGTAGTGCTGACGCATCTTGCCGGCAATGTGGCCAAGCACGATGTGTCCATTGCTCAATTCCACGCGGAACATCGCATTCGGCAAGGCTTCGATAACCGTGCCTTCGATTTCGATGACGCCGTCCTTCTTCGCCATATCCTCCGTCTATCCTCTACTACTTTTTCGGATTCGAACGGCCTCAGGCCGCTCGGGATCGTCCTTGGAAACAGGCATACTGCCCCCAAAGACACGTCCAAGGGTCGAGCCTACGCTATTTTGGCCCTTCTTGGAAAGCTGGATGCGGTGTCTATCACCTCACGCTTAATTCCAGCAAGGCGTTGGCATATTCATGCGCGCGAGCGGATCAGTCCAGCAAAACAGGAGTGACGCCGAAAGGCGCAAGCCCTGCTACTCCCCCGTCAATAGCACTCAAGATCGCGACACCATCATCCAAAATTGCGATGGTGTGCTCCCATTGAGCGGCATCTGAGCCATCAACTGTACGAACTGTCCAGTCGTCATTCTCGGTGACATTTTCAATACCGCCGCTGGTCAGCATCGGTTCAACAGCCAGAACCATGCCGGGACGTAACTTCGGCATCAGGCCACGCACACGGTAGTTCAGAACTTCCGGATCCTGGTGCATCGCGGTGCCAATCCCATGTCCGGTGAAGTCCTCGATAATTCCCGCTTCCCAGCCGAGGTCCTCCGCGCGCTCGGCAACGACGCGCTCGACGGCCTCGCCAACTGCGCTCACGCGCTTTCCACGAGCAACCGAGGCAAGCGCCGCCCACAGCGCCTCACGAGTAACGAGGTCGAGCTCGCGCCTGCGCGCAACGCTCCCCTGGCGCGAAACTTCCCCTGCCGAGGCCGCCTTGGTTTCCCCGGCCTCGCTCTGAAGAGCTGAAGGGATTGCGCTTCCCCAGCGTTTTCCAGCGCCCGGACCTTGGTGACGACGAACCCATGAATGCGCAAACTCTTCATCAGAAGTGAATTCATCTCCGACGATCATTGAGAATGCCGCATCTCCGTGCCACTGTTGACCACTGCGCTCAAGCCATGCCCCGCAGTCGAAGGTCACAATGTCACCGACAGCAAGCTTGCGTTTCCCGGGGATACCGTGAACGATCACGTCATTGGGGGAAATACACACCGTTGCGGGATAGCCGTAGTAATTGAGGAAGTTCGAGCGCGCACCGCAACGACGGATCGCATCTGCGCTTACCTCGTCCAGCTCACCGGTTGTTACGCCGGGACGAGCCGCTTCTCGCAGGCTTCGGTGAATTTCTGCAACAACCAGCCCGGCTTCTCGCATCCACTTGATCTGATCAAGGGTCTTGTATTCAATGTGGGACATTGTGCTTCCTTTGGATGAAACTCCGGGGCGCGATGGCTTTCACCACCGCGCCCCGGTTCCGTATCAGCGCTGAGCAGCGCCAGGGTACGTGTTGCTTACTTGTTGAGACCGTCGAGAAGCGCGAAGATGCGCTCGCTCACTTCGTCGATCGAACCGTGTCCGTCAACGACCTGAAGTAGGTCTTGATCGGCGTAGTAGGTTGCCATAGGCTCAGTCAGCTCGTGGTAGATCTCAAGGCGGTGACGAATCACGGGCTCAGTATCATCCGAGCGGTTCTGCTCGGTTGCACGCTTGAGCATGCGAGCCACGACCTCGTCTTCGTCAACCTGAATCTCCAAGACGACATCCAAGCTCACACCAAGTTCGGCAAGTATGTCACGCAGAACATGTGCCTGTTCCAGAGTGCGGGGGTAGCCGTCAAGGAGGAAGCCGTTGGCGGTATCCGGTGCCGAAAGACGCACCTTCACCATGGGGTTCGTTACCGAATCAGGAACGAACTCTCCGCGTTCCATGTATTCCTTGGCTCGTTTACCCAATTCCGTGCCCTCAGACATGTTGGCGCGGAAGATCTCTCCGGTGGAGATAGCGGGAATGTTCAGGCGCTCGGCGATACGCGCGGCCTGGGTACCCTTACCAGCTCCGGGAGGGCCGAGGAGAACGATAGCGGTCATCGCAAGAATCCTTCGTAATGATGCTGTTGAAGCTGAGTGTTGATTTCCTTCACCGTCTGCAGGCCGACACCGATGATAATCAGAAGGGTCGTGCCGCCGAAGGGCATCTGTCCTTGGGAAATGTGCAACGGGATGATCGCCAACGAAGGAATGAGCGCGACGATGACCAGGTAGAGCGCACCGGCGGTGGTGATGCGGTTCATCACGTAACGCAGGAACTCAGCCGTCGGACGGCCTGCGCGGTATCCGGGAATGAAGCCGCCGTAGCGCTTCATGTTATCCGCAACCTCATCCGGATCGAAGGTAATCGCGGTGTAAAAGAAGGTGAAGAAGAGTGTGAGCAGGGCGTAGGTGGTCAAGTAGGGCCATGCGTCCTGGTGGAAGTTCGCGCTAATCCACTGGACCCACTTGGAGTCCTGGCTGCCGAACTGTGCGAGCATCGGGGGGAATGCCAGAAGTGAAGAAGCAAAGATAACGGGGATAACGCCCGACATATTGATCTTCAGAGGAATGTAAGTCGTTGTACCGCCATACTGACGGCGACCGATCATGCGCTTTGCGTACTGAACGGGGATTCGGCGTTGAGCCTGCTCCAGATAAACCACGACGATCGAGACGAGAAGCATCAGGCCGATGATCGCAAAGACTGCTCCCCACTTACCACTTTGTCCGATGGTGAGAAGCTGGGAAGGCATACGCGCGGTAATAGAAGTAAAGATCAACAGCGACATACCGTTACCGATACCGCGTTCGGTGATCAATTCGCCGAGCCACATGATGACACCGGTACCGGCGGTCATGACGATCATCATCAGAAGGAAGGTCCACACTGAATTCGAGGGAATGATCTTCTCAGAACATCCGGCAAAAAGATTTCCTGAACGGGCCAGCGAAATGATGGTTGTGGACTGAAGAATGCCCAAGAAAATTGTCAGATAACGCGTGTACTGAGTGAGCTTCGTTTGGCCGGTCTGACCTTCTTTGTGCAGATCGTCAAAACGAGGAATCACGACGCGCAGAAGCTGGATGATGATCGACGCGGTGATGTAGGGCATGATACCCAGCGCGAAGATCGACAATTGGAGGAGCGCACCGCCAGAGAAGAGGTTCACCAAGTCCAGCAGCGACGCGTCGCTCTGTTGAGCAAGACACTTGGTGACTGCCTGCGAATCAACGCCCGGAGTTGGGATGAAAGAGCCTAGACGGAACATCGCCATGATAAATAGCGTGAACAGAAGTTTCCGTCGAAGATCTGGGGTACGGAATGCCTGCGCGAACGCACTGAGCAAGGCTTCCTCCTACGTAACGAAATAATTGCGACCATTTAGATCGCACGACTCTCAAAAGACTACCTGAAATGACAGGGATACTGTGAATCAAAAGTAGAGAACTTGAGAAACTGTGATATGGGTAAAGGCCCTCTCCCACACGAGAGTCACTGAAATCGGGGGCATCAGCGACTGGGGAAACGGCCTCGACGTGCAAGAAAGCGAAACGGGGGCAGCCCGGAAACCGAGCCACCCCCGTGGCAATCACCACTCAGCGGGTCTTGATAGAACCGCCGGCAGCAGTAATCTTCGCTTCTGCCGAAGCCGACCAGGAGTCGACCTCAATATCGAGCTTAACGGTGAGCTCACCGGTGCCGAGCACCTTCACTGCCCAACCGTCGCGCACTGCGGAACGTGCAACGAGATCCTCAACAGTCACCTTTCCACCTTCGGGGAAGAGCTCCTGCAGACGACCGACGTTGACGACCTGGTACTCAACGCGGAAGGGGTTCTTGAAGCCGCGCAGCTTGGGAAGGCGCATGTGGATGGGCATCTGGCCACCCTCGAAGCCTGCGGGAACCTGGTAACGAGCCTTTGTGCCCTTGGTACCACGTCCAGCGGTCTTACCCTTTGAACCTTCACCGCGACCGACGCGGGTCTTCGCGGTCTTTGCACCAGCGGCGGGACGCAGGTGGTGCAGTCGAACGACACGACCCTGCTCCTCACCGGTGTTCTTCGTGGAGTCCGCCATGGTCAGTCGACCTCCTCAACTGTAACCAGGTGACGAACGGTGTGGATGGCACCGCGAACGGTTTCTGCATCCTCACGAACGACGCTCTGGCCGATCTTGCGCAGCCCGAGGGTGCGCAGTGTGTCCTTCATGTTCTGCTTGGCGCCGATGCTGGACTTGACTTGCGTGATCTTCAGCTTTGCCATCACTCAGTCACCCCCGCAGCTGCCTTATCAGCTTCGCTTGCCTCTGCGGCAGCGCGCTTTTCAGCTTCGCCTTCTGCGCGTGCACGGAGCATGGATGCGGGAGCAACGCGCTCGAGCGGAAGACCGCGGCGAGCTGCGACTGCTTCAGGCTGTTCCAGAAGCTTCAGTGCAGCAACAGTTGCGTGAACAATGTTGATTGCGTTGTCAGAACCGAGCGACTTCGTCAGCACGTCGTGGACGCCTGCAGCCTCGAGGACTGCACGGACGGGGCCGCCGGCGATAACGCCGGTACCGGGGGCGGCGGGGCGAAGAAGAACTTCACCTGCCGCATCGCGGCCCTGAACAACGTGGGTGATGGTGCGGCGGATCATCGGGACGCGGAAGAAGTTCTTCTTCGCTTCCTCAACACCCTTGGAAATAGCCTGGGGAACTTCCTTGGCCTTTCCGTAGCCGACACCGACGGTGCCTTCACCGTCACCGACGACAACCAGAGCGGTGAAGGAGAAACGACGTCCACCCTTCACAACCTTGGAGACGCGGTTGATGGTGACAACACGCTCGATATACTGATCTTTACTTTCGCCCCGACGGGTGTCGCGGTTCTCGCGACCGGAGCGGCGGTCACGGCGTTCGCCGTCGCCAGAGCGCTCGGCGCCTTCCTGACCGTTCCTGCCTCGCTGCGATGCAGCCATCAGTTGATCTCTCTTTCCTCGAGGCTCAGTCACAGCTCAAGTCCGCCCTCACGGGCGGCTTCTGCGACTGCCGCAACGCGGCCGTGGTACTTATTGCCACCGCGGTCGAAGACCACAGCGGTGATGCCTGCGGCCTTTGCGCGCTCTGCAATGAGAGTGCCGACCTGGTAGGCCTTGTCCTTCTTCGTCCCTTCAGCGGCAACGAGTGCTGCTTCCTTGGTCGAAGCGGAGACCAGGGTGTGGCCGATGGTATCGTCCACAACCTGTGCGACCATGTGGCGGTTCGAACGGGTGACAACCAAACGCGGACGCGAAGGGGTGCCCTGAACCTTCTTGCGCAGGCGCAGGTGACGACGCTTGCGAGCGACGAACTTGCCCTTGCCCTTGACTGTGTACGCCATCACTTACCAGCCTTTCCGACCTTGCGACGGATGGTCTCGCCCACGTAGTGGATACCCTTGCCCTTGTAGGGCTCAGGCTTCTTGAGCTTACGGATGCGAGCGGCGGTCTCTCCAACGAGCTGCTTGTCGATGCCCGACACGGTGAACTTCGTCTGAGATTCGACGGAGAACTCGATGCCTTCGGGCGCCGGAACGAACACGGTGTGCGAGAAGCCGAGGGAGAACTCGAGGTCCTTGCCCTTTGCAACGACACGGTAACCGGTACCGGCGATTTCAAGCTGCTTCGAGAAGCCCTTCGTCACGCCCTCGATCATGTTTGCGATCAGGGTGCGGGTCAGGCCGTGGAGCGAACGAGCAACACGATCATCGGAAGGACGGGTCACAACGACCTTGCCTTCGTCGATGGCGGCGCTGATGGGTTCAGGCACAACGTGGCTCAGTGTTCCCTTGGGGCCCTTAACGGTAACGTCTGCACCATTGATGGTGACATCGACGCCCGCGGGAATTTCGATCGGATTCTTACCAATACGCGACATTCTTCAGCCTCCTCATCACCAGATGTAGGCGAGGACTTCCCCACCCACACCCTTCTCGGCTGCCTGACGGTCGGTAAGCAGGCCGGAAGACGTGGACAGAATTGCCACGCCGAGGCCGCCGCGGACCTTGGGCAGGTTGGTGGACTTGGCGTAGACGCGCAGACCGGGCTTGGAGACGCGCTGCAGACCCTCAATAGCGGCCTCGCGGTGCGAGCCGTACTTGAGAGTAAGAACCAGCGTCTGGCCGACCTTGGCATCCTCGACGTCGATAGAGGCGATGTAGCCTTCCTCGACGAGAATCTTCGCGATCGCGGCCTTGAGCTTCGAGTACGGCATGGAAACCGACTCGTGGCGCGCGTGGTTCGCGTTACGCAGACGCGTCAGCATGTCTGCGATCGGATCAGTCATTGTCATTTGGGGATTCTCCCCTTCCTCGTCGCGGTTTCTCCGGAAAACCGGGACCTACGACGTCAGTTTTACCAGCTGCTCTTGGTGACACCCGGGAGATCGCCACGAAGGGCGAGCTCACGCAGGCACACACGGCACAGTCCGAACTTGCGGTACACCGAGCGGGGACGACCGCAACGGTTGCACCGGGTGTAGCCACGCACGCCGAACTTGGGCTTACGCGCAGCCTTGATCTTCAGTGACGTCTTAGCCATGGTCAGTCCTCCTTAAACGGGAAGCCGAGGTGACGCAGAAGAGCACGGCCTTCTTCGTCGGTGGAGGCCGAGGTAACGACCGTGATGTCCATACCGCGAACGCGGTCGATGGAATCCTGATCGATCTCGTGGAACATGGACTGCTCCGTCAGGCCAAAGGTGTAGTTGCCGTGTCCATCGAACTGCTTCGAGGACAGACCGCGGAAGTCACGAATACGCGGGAGCGCAGTCGAGAGAAGGCGGTCCAGGAACTCCCACATGCGGTCGCCACGGAGGGTGACGTATGCGCCAATAACCTGGCCTTCGCGCAGCTTGAACTGTGCGATGGACTTCTTCGCCTTGCTCGTCTGAGGCTTCTGACCGGTGATGGCGGTGAGGTCGCGGATCGCGCCCTCAAGTGCCTTCGAGTCACGGGCAGCCTCGCCGACGCCCATGTTGACGACGATCTTGGTCAGACCGCCCACCTCCATGGGGTTTGCGTGCTTGAATTCAGCGCGCAGAGCATCGCGAATTTCGGAGTTGTACTTTTCCTTCAAACGCGGGGCCATAATCAGATCTCCTTGCCCTGCTCGATACCGCGACGGGCTCCGCCACGGGTGACGCGAACGCGAACGGTGCGCGTACGGCCGTCACGCTCAACGGTGTCCTCACGGAAGCCAACGCGAACGCGCTGCTTCGTCTCAGGATCAACCAGAGCAACCTTCGACAGCGAGATCGGAGCCTCGACGGTGATGATGCCACCGGCCTGGCCCTGGGTCTGCCCCTGACGCACGTGGCGGGTCTTCAGGTTGATGCCCTCAACGAGGACCTTCTCCTGAGCGGGGAAGACGCGGATAACGCGACCCTGCTTGCCCTTGTCGCCAGGCTTGAGGGGCTCGAGGCCCTGCTCGGCACGGCGTGCGTTGCGCTTTGCGAGTTCCTTTTCGTCCGAGGTACGTCCGCGAACGACCTCGACCAAGTCACCTTTACGAATCTTCGCTGCCATCAGATCACCTCCGGTGCGAGAGAAACGATTCGCATGAACTTCTTTTCGCGCAGCTCGCGGCCCACGGGACCGAAGATACGCGTACCGCGGGGTTCACCGTCATTCTTAAGAATGACTGCCGCGTTTTCATCGAAACGGATGTAGGAACCGTCGGGACGACGGGTCTCCTTGCGCGTACGCACGACGACCGCCTTAACGACGTCCCCCTTCTTAACATTTCCGCCGGGGATTGCATCCTTGACGGTGGCGACGATTACGTCGCCGATTCCGGCATAACGCCGACCAGATCCGCCGAGAACACGGATGGTGAGGATTTCCTTGGCACCTGTGTTGTCGGCGACCTTCAGTCGCGACTCCTGCTGGATCATTTTCTACTGACTCCTGTCGTCGAGCCGGTTCTCTGCCCCGGAGTTACCTCCGGGGCCGAGCCTTGCCGAACGGATTTCGGTCTGTTAGGCGAAGATTACTTCGCCTTTTCGAGAATCTCGACCACGCGCCACCGCTTGGTGGCGGAGAGCGGACGAGTCTCCATAATCAGGACGAGGTCGCCAACGGAGCACTCGTTGTGCTCGTCGTGAACCTTGACCTTCTTGCTCTTGCGCATAACCTTGCCGTAGAGGGCGTGCTTCACACGGTCCTCGATCTCGACGACAACGGTCTTGTCCATCTTGTCACTGGTGACGTATCCACGACGGACCTTGCGCTCGTTGCGCACAGTGGTTTCTGCCATGTTTGTCACTCCTCAGTGCCAGGTGCGGTGCGGTAGCCGAGCTCCCGTTCACGCGCGATGGTGTAAATGCGGGCAATATTGCGACGAACAGTCTTCATACGACCGTTGTCTTCAAGGGAGCCAACTGCCTGCGCGAAGCGGAGGTTGAAGAGCTCAGCCTTTGCCTTCTCAAGCTCCTTGGACAGCTGTGCATCGTCCATGGCATCGAGATCGGCGGTGGTCAGACCCTTATCTGCCATCAGTTGTCACCACCCTCGCGGACCACGAAACGGGTCTTCATCGGAAGCTTGTGCTGGGCGCGGCGCATTGCCTCGCGAGCAAGGCTCTCGGGCACACCGGCCAGCTCGAACATGATGCGTCCCGGCTTAACGGGAGCGACCCACCACTCAACGGCGCCCTTACCGGAACCCATACGAGTTTCGGCAGGCTTCTTGGTCAGCGGGCGATCCGGGAAGATGTTGATCCACACCTTGCCACCACGCTTGACGTGACGGGTCATTGCGATACGAGCAGCTTCGATCTGACGGTTGGTGACGTAGGCCCCCTCGAGTGCCTGAATCCCGTAATCGCCAAATGCAAGCTCCGTGCCGCCGGTCGCAAAACCGGTGCGGTGCGGGCGGTGCTGCTTGCGCCACTTAGTACGACGGGGAATGAGCATTGGGCTCAGGCCTCCGTTCCGGTCTCGGTAGCGGCAGGTGCTTCAGCTTGAGCTGCCTGCTGCTGAGTGTTCTCGTGCTGCTGCTGGCCACGCTGTCCGCGACGGGGGTTGCGACGATCGCCGCGTCCACGTCCACCGCGGTTGGCCTGCTCAGCCTGCTGGCGGGCAAACTCACGCTCGGTGATATCGCCCTTGTAGATCCACACCTTGACGCCGATGCGACCAAAGGTCGTACGGGCCTCGTGGAATCCAAAGTCGATGTTTGCACGCAGGGTCTGCAGCGGGACACGGCCTTCGCGGTAGAACTCGCTACGGCTCATTTCAGCGCCACCCAGACGGCCGGAGACCTGGACACGGATGCCCTTGGCTCCCGCACGCTGTGCGGACTGAATGCCCTTACGCATTGCGCGACGGAAAGAGACACGAGCAGCGAGCTGCTCAGCAATTCCCTGTGCGACCAGCTGTGCATCCAGATCGGGGTTCTTGACCTCGAGGATGTTCAGCTGAACCTGCTTGCCGGTGAGCTTCTCCAGGTTCTGACGAAGACGATCTGCTTCTGCTCCGCGGCGACCAATAACGATACCGGGGCGAGCGGTGTGCAGATCAACGCGAACGCGGTCACGCGTACGCTCGATATCGACCTTTGCAATACCTGCGCGCTCAAGGTTCTCAGTCAGGTTCTTGCGGATTGCGACGTCTTCTGCAACGTAGTCAGCGTAGCGCTGACCTGCAGTCGTCGAATCGGAGAACCAGCGAGACCGGTGATCAGTTGTGATTCCCAGGCGGAACCCGGTGGGGTTAACCTTCTGGCCCATTTACCGGTCTCCCTTCTTCTGATCTTCCTTAGTGCCAACCACAACGGTGATGTGGCTGGTGCGCTTAAGAATGCGTCCTGCACGGCCCTGAGCGCGGGGGCGGAAGCGCTTCATCGTAGGACCTTCATCAACGTAGGCTTCGAGGATCAAAAGATCCGCCTCATTGAAGGTCTCCTTAGCGGCTTCAGCCTTAACCTTCGCGTTAGCGACTGCGCTCAAGAGCACCTTGCGGACATCGGTGGCGACGGCCTGCGGGGCGAACCGCAGAATGTCGGCTGCCTCCAAAGCAGCCTTGCCGCGAACCTCGTTCACGACACGGCGTGCCTTCTGGGGCGTGACGCGGACAAAACGCGCCTGCGCCTTGGCTTCCATGAAATCCTGCCTTTTCTTCGTTACGCAAGGCCGGCTCAGCGCCGACGTCCCTTGCGATCGTCCTTGTCGTGGCTACGGAAAGTACGCGTGGGAGCGAACTCTCCGAGCTTGTGGCCCACCATCGACTCAGTGACGAAAACGGGCACGTGCTTACGACCGTCGTGCACGGCAATGGTCAGACCCAGGAAATCCGGGGTGATGACCGAACGGCGCGACCAAGTCTTGATAACGTTCTTAGAGCCGGATTCGACCGCGGCGTCAACCTTCTTCATGAGGTGATCGTCGACGAAGGGGCCCTTCTTCAAACTACGAGGCATTCCCAGCTCCTACTCAGCGATTCTTGCCGGTCTTGCGACGACGCACGATCATGCGGTCGCTGGCCTTGTTCGGACGACGGGTGCGTCCCTCGGGCTTGCCCCAAGGCGACACAGGGTGACGACCACCAGAGGTACGGCCTTCACCACCACCGTGCGGGTGGTCAACCGGGTTCATAACAACACCACGGACGTGCGGGCGCTTGCCCTTCCAGCGCATACGGCCGGCCTTGCCCC